>Ga0209431_10000154_pt1 | contig 51367 bp, 46 predicted proteins | sample RifCSP13_3_FD_184021 | JGI IMG/M metagenome (GOLD analysis project Ga0209431, IMG submission 184021) | Soil microbial communities from Rifle, Colorado - Rifle CSP2_sed 13_3 (SPAdes) (version 2) | ecosystem: Environmental > Terrestrial > Deep subsurface > Rock core/Sediment | place: Rifle... | reverse complement strand
GCGCTCGACACTCTGTCCCACCGATTCGGGACGGAGAACGAGGAGTTCCTCTCCGAGGTCGCGACGTTCGACCACGTCCTCGAGCGGGAGGTCCTCCGGAAGGCGAAGGACGTCACGATCGTGCTCACCGCGGACCACGGGCACATCAACACGTACGCGAAGGGGCGGGTCGACCTCCGGTCGATGCCCGGCCTCCTCGACGCGCTGGCGGTGCCACCAACGGGCGAACCCCGGCTCACCTACCTGCACGCAAAGGACGGGGACGCGGAGGCGTTGCGCGATGTGGCGGCATCCGCCCTCGGGGACGCGGCCCGCGTGTGCACCGCCAACGCGGCGTTCGCGGCGAAGCTGTTCGGCGAGGGACCGCCCGCCGCGGAGGCGGTCGAGCGCGTGGGGGACGTGATCGCGCACCCGCGGCGGGACCGCACCCTGATCTACGGATATCCCGGAGAGAAGGTCGACCTGCTCGGCCGGCACGGGGGCCTGTCCCCCGCGGAGATGCTCGTCCCGTGCGTCGTCGCGCGCGTGTAGGGGCCCTTGGACTGTACTTCCATCCATTGTATGGACGTAAGGCTATCAAGGCGGCCTCCGCTCGTCGCCGCGAGGCCTCCCCATGAAGACCTGGCAGCTCCTCTACGCGATGATCTGGATCGCCTTCGTCGAGTTCCTGCTCGCGATGACCCCAACCGGGGACCGACGGCCCCTCGTCCTCGCCCACATCGGCCTGGGCGTCGGGATCGTCGTCCTCGCATTCGTGAACTTCACCCGGCTCCGCGCGACCCGGGTGCCGGGACGCGTCAAGCGGATCGCGAAATCGACGGCCACGCTCTCCCTCGCCGCCGGCGTGCTCGGCGTCCTCCTGGCGGTCCGGTTCGGGGCGACCTGGGCGCTCCCCCTCGTCGGGATCACCGTCTACGGGGCGATCGCATTCCTCCACGTCGTGAACGCCTTCGCGATCCTCACGCAGGCCGCGGCGGTCGCGATCGCGTACGACATGTGGGAGGACCGGGAGTTCGCGAAGGAGACGGAGCCGGGGGTCGTCCCGGGGTTCCCGAAGCCGGAGCCGACGGTCGTGATCCAGAAGGGGTGAGACCGGCTATCCGCGCTTCTGGGCGGCCTCCCCGCGGCCCTTCTTCCGGTAGTACGAGAGCGGGTGCTTAATCGTCAGGCACAGGGCGTCCGGCCCCGGGCACAGACCGTAGGACTTCATCGTCGCGCACTCCGGCGTGGAGTACTCCGTCGCGCTCGTCTCCCCCGTGATGTGCCCGATCTGGTACTTCGTGACGTCCGCGGCGAAGTCCGGGACGTCCCCGAAGACGCGGTAGATCTCCTCGTTCGCGAGCCCGACGTGGTGGAGGAACGTGACGATCGCGAAGCGGCCCATGTGGGCGACGTTCTCGTGGTTCTGGATCGCTGCCAACAGTTGGTACATGCACGGCGGGAACCGCGTGATCCGGGCGGCGCCGACGTCCTCCGCCCGCCATTTCTGGTGCTTCTCCCGCAACAGGCGGCGGACCTCCTGGACCTCCGCCTCCAGCGTCTCCAGGATGAAGTCGTTCACCTCGAGCGGGAGCTCCTGGTCGATCTTCCGCTGCACCGCGTTCTGGACGACCCGCACGGCCTTCTCCCGCGGGAGGAGGACGGAGCCCCGGTCCACGCGCTGGTTGATCAGCTTCCACTCCTTCTCCCGCATCGTGTTCGTGAAGCGGAGGAAGTCCGCGAAGTGGAGGCGGACGGTCCCGTTCGCGGGCGCGAGGTCGAGCCCGAGCTCCGTCGCGACCTCCAGGAGGAAGTCGGGGTCCTCCCCGAGGAGCCGGGCGTGCGCGAGCTTCGCCTCCGCGATCGCGTACCGGCGGGTGAGGTACGTGTCGGCGGCGGCGGAGACGATCATCCGGGCAACGGGGTAGGAGAGGAGTTCGTTCACGGCGGCGGCCTCGTCGACCGCGGGACGGTCCTCGATCTGCCCCCGCTCGAGCGCCGCCAACGCGCGATCGTACCCGAGGACGCGGGCCCGCTCGTACGCGCGGTTCGTGAGTACGTCTTCGAGGCCGATCCCCTCCGCCTTCACCCGCTCCCCGGCCTCTCGGAGGAACGGATACCGGGCGAGGGTCCGCAGATCCACGGGCCGCGTAGCGGCAGGCGCTCGTAAAAGGGTTCTCACTGGGTGTCCGAGGAGGCTCGAACATCAGACCAATCACGATAAGTAGCGACACCGGAATGCCGCCGCGTGGAGGACACCTTGGGGGCATTGGCGGCTGTCCTCGCGGCGATCATGACCAGCTCAGTGGTTCCCCTCGCCTTGCCCTCGGGACTGGGGCCAGTTCCGACGCCCTTGCTGTGCATCGCTTCGACGAGCCCGGCGGACGGGGAGGACAACGTGTCGCTCGGGGCACCCATCGTGATCGCGTTTTGCGATCCGGTGGAGACCGCAGAGTCGATGTTCTACCTCTCTCCCTCGGCCGGCGCCTACACGTTCAGTTGGAGCGCAGGCGACACCCTCCTGACGATCCACCACTCCCGGCCCTTCCAGGCATGTACACAGTACTGGGCGACACTCGTCTCCGGGGTCGACTGGTACACGTGGACCTTCTTCACGTCCTGTCCGTTCGTTCCCGCGGACGACCTCCGCGTCCAACGGATGTAACGGTCGCGCTAGGCCCGGTACGTGGGATGTTCTTCGGGCGTCCTCTCGCGGCGCTGGACCCACACCGCGGCTTGGAAGAGGAACGACGAGAGTCGGTTCAGATAACGAAGGAGTTCCGGGTTTAACTTCGCCCGACGATTCAGCGCGACACACGATCGCTCCGCCCGCCGCACGACCGTCCGCGCGAAGTGCAGGGACGCGACGGGGGGGGGACCGCGCGGGATCACGAACTCCTTCAGCTCTCCCACCTCGAGGACGGCGATGGCGGTCTCGAGCGTCTCCACGTGGTCCTTCGACATCCTCGGCACCCTCGCTTTGGCGGTGGACCCGACCTCGGCGCCCACCGTGAAGAGCGTGTTCTGCGCGTTCCGCAGGATCGCGATCACTTTCGGCTCCGTCTGGAACGCGAGCGCCAGTCCGATCGCGGCGTTCGCCTCGTCGACGTCCCCGAGGGCATGGATCCGAAGCTCGTCCTTCGGCACCCTCGGGCCGCCGATCACGCCCGTCGTCCCCTGGTCCCCCGTGCGGGTGTACAGGCGTGCCATCAGGTGAGCCTCCGCGCCGCGCCGTCGGGCCTGGGCTCCGGAAACAGCTCCGGGTGGATCAGGTGAATCCCATCGTTCTGTGTATCGTCTGTGTATAGATGACCTTTCGCGTACAGGGGCTCGGAAGGGCTTCACGCGGGGACGCCCGCGGATCTCCGGGCCCCGCCAGCCATCTCTCGCGCGAGCGCCCGCAGGCGGCGGACCCGCTCCTCGACCGGCGGGTGCGTCGAGAACAGGGTGACGAAGGAGCTCCCGCGGAACGGGTTCACGATGAACAGGGACGCGGACGCGGGGTTGCCGAACTCGATCGGGCGCCGCGCGTTCGCGCGCTCCAGCTTCAGGAGGGCGTCCGCGAGGGCCTCCGGGGCGCCGAGGTTCCGAGCGCCGACCTGGTCCGCCTTGTACTCCCGGCTCCGGGCGATCGCGAGCTGGACGAGCATCGCCGCCAAGGGCGCGGTGACGAGGACGACGATCGCGATGAGCGCGTTGCCGCCGTTGCTGTCGCGGTTCCGGCTGCCGCCGAGGAGGAGGTTCCACCAGAAGATGCGGGCCATGAACGCGATTGCGCCCGCCAGGGTCGCCGCGACGGACATCACGAGGATGTCCCGGTCCTTCACGTGCGCCATCTCGTGGGCCATCACGGCGGTGAGCTCCCGGTCGCTGAGCGTGTCCAGGATCCCGTCCGTCGCCGCCACGACGGCCGTCTTCGGGTTTCGCCCCGTCGCGAACGCGTTCGGCGTCCTCGTCGGCACGAGGGCGACCTTGGGCATCGGGAGGCCGGAGAGCTCCGCCGCTCGCCGGACGATCTGATACAGCCGCGGCGCCTCGGCTTCGGTCACAACCTTCGCGCGGTAGGACCAGAGGACGATCTTGTGGGCCCAGAAGTACGAGATGAAGTTCATCGCCCCCGCGAGGAGGAGGAACAGGAGGGCGCCCGTCCACCAGCTGTTCGCGAAGAACCCGCCGAGGAGCCAGCCGATCAGGCCGAAGATCCCGAAGAGGAGGAGCATGAGCGCGAACGTGCGCAACGTGGGCCGCATCGCTCCCTTCGAAGCCCAGGTCTCATAAAAACGTTCGCCCGGGAAGCCCACGGTCCCTCACGCCCCGACCGTCTCCACGACCCGCACCGGCCCGGGCGGGAGGACGCGGGCGACCTCCTCGACGGGGACCTGGAACATCGCCGCCACGCGCCGCGCGAACGCGTCCTTCCCCTCGTCGCCGGGCTCGATTAGCAGGTACCGCCGCGCGCGGGCAGACACCGCCGCCGGAGGCCCCGCCATCACCTTCCGGTGGCCCTCGTGCTCGATCTCCCCGACCGCCGCCCGCACGGGGATGCCGTGCACGTAGTTCCGCTTCCCGCGGATCACCCACGCCCCGCGCGCGACGTACTCGCCGCTCTCCGCCTGCTTGCTCACCTGCTCCGGGTTGACCCAGTACGCGCCCCCCGAAGCGAGGCCTGCGGACCACGCCTTCGACCACGCGAGCGCGAACGCGCACGCCTCCTGGAGGGTCGCCTCGCCCCCCTCCGATCCCCGCTTCACGATGCACGACGGCGCCCCGTGGACGTCCGCGTGCACGTACCGGTCCCCGTCCTTCAGGTGCTTCTTCACGATCGCGTCGTTCGTCTTCGCGTCCCGGCCGCCGAGTACGAGGAACCCCTCCGAGGAGAGGAACCAGCGGTACGCCTCGAACCAGAACGCCCTCGTCGCCTTCACCCGCGGTCTGGCGGTGACCTTCGCGGCGGCCTTCGCGGCACGCTCGAGCTGCCGGTTCGATTCCTCGATCGCCGCGACGACCTTCTCGAACTTCTCCTCCGCCTCCCGCTTTCGGGCGTACAGGACCTGTGCGTTCCCGTTCACGTCCTTCGTCCAGTCGACCTCGATCTCCGTGACGTCCGCGACCGCGAGGCGCACGACGCGGCGCTCCGGGTCCAGCGCGAGGACGGGGCCCTCCACCGCCAACGCGCCCTCCCGGGCCTTCGCGATCAGGTCCTCGAACATCGGATAGTGCGCGTAGACGAACTCGGCGAGGGACGCCGCCCGCACGGCCTCCTCCCGGAGTTTCCGGAGGGTCGCCTCCTGCTGTTCGATCCGCCGGCGCAGTTTGGCGGTGGGGTCATCGGCGGCCGGGGCCTGCGTCGGCGGGACTTCGACCAAGTAAAAGGAGAGGGCCTCGCTGAACGTCGGGAACGCCCGGCGCTCAAGGTGCGCGTGCTGTTGCAGCGGGACGGGCGTCGCGTCAACCGGCACCTCGTTCTCGAAGACGACCTGGGGCGCGGGGGACTCTCGGATCTGGCGGTGGAGGTCGAGGAGTTCTCGGTGGACTCGGGCGAGCTGCTCGTCCCGCGGGTCCGTGAGTCTGGCGGTCTTCTCGACGCCCGCGCGTCGGAGGACCTCTTCCGAGTACTGGCCTCCGAGGTTCATCCCGCCTGCGAGGACTCTCACGACGCTCCCCTTGGCGGCGGAGACGGCGGCAGCGAAGGACTCCGGGGACATCGCGAAGGGATCCGCGGTGGCCGGGGGGAACTCGTAGGCGGCCCCAGGATGGACGGTCCGGTCCTTGTACGTCTGGCGGTGGAACGCCGCCACGGCGGTGTCCCCATCGACGAGGACCACGTTCCCCTTCCCGAACAGCTCGAACACGAGGCGCGTCCCGCGGTCGAACGCGACCGTGACGATCCGATCGAACCCGCGTTGCTCGATCGCGGTGATCCGCGCGTTGTCGAGGCGCTGCCGCAGGCTGGCGGCGAACGGGGGTGGCGTCTCCGGTTTCTCTTGGAGCTCGCGGAGGCAGAGCCACTTGCCCACCTTCGCGTACACCTCGCGGCGGCCCCCGCCGGGGACGTTCACCTTGAGCATCAGCTCGTCCTCCCTCTGGTACACCTTGTCCAGGTGCGCTCCGACGAGGGCCTGCAGCTCGGCGGTCACCGCAAGAACGTCGAAGGAGGATAGGCCGTCCTTCATTGCCGCGCAAAGAAGGTGGCGCTACTTAACGATAGGGTTAAGTCGGGAATTCCGGTAGGCCCGCGCGCCGCCGCAGTGGCTTAGTGGTAGAGCGGCGCCTTGGTAAGGCGCAGGTCGGGGGTTCAATTCCCCCCTGCGGCTCTTAACTGAGGGTCCGAGTCCTCACACGTCCCATGGAGGGCGCGGCCGAGAGATCGCGGCGCGCCCCTACTAACTTCGAGAGGTGTTCAACGTACCCCTCTCCGCCGCTTGGCGGCCTCTGGGAAAGCCGCTGCCTTAAGCCGTCGAACGTATCTAAGCGCCTTTCTCCTAGCGACACGGTTCACATCGATCGCTGGCTCACGGCCGGCCTGCAGGGCGTCGAAGGCGAGGGCCGAGCCCAACAGGTGCGTGCCCAGCAGAGAGAGTGGGAGTCCGCGTGCGAGGAGGGATCCAAGCAGCGTGCGCACTCGTCGGGACTCGACCTGCACCTTGGGCCAGTCCTCCTGGGCCCGGGGGGTTTCTCGGGTGAGGATCGGGGCGATGTCGGCCGCCGTGGCATCGCGCCGGGTGAGGGGCGCTCCGAGTGACCATCGCCCGCGGAGGGTTCGGATGACCGACGTGCTCCGGAACTCTCGACTCACGACCGTTCGGGGATCAATCCACGCAGAGATCGCAAGCGTGGGAACGCGGACGCCGGAGCGGTCGAACTTGAACCCCATTTCTCCGGCAGCCGCCGACGCGTCCGGTGGAGCTACCCGCGGCGGGGGCACATGGTCGTAGGTCCCACCATGCTCGTCGAAGGTGATCAGGAGGAGCGTGTTCTTGAAGTTCGAGCCGTCGGCCGTTGACGACGTTCGGATCGCTTCGTAGATGTGGGCCAAGAGCCTCTCCCCGCCCGAAAGGGGCGATGGAGAGGGTATGAGGAAGTTACGGCGCAAGCGGGCATAGCCAGGCGGGTGCATGTCGCTATGGGGTGGAACCATGCACGGTTCGATGAACGCGTATGCGGGCAAGGTTCCTCGCATGGCGTCGAGGTAGAATCGGTCAATCGAGGAGAAGTGAGTGGGGAAGTAGGGGGCGAGCTGCCGGGCATGGATCAGCCCGGTCGCGGAGACGCACTGCATCGGGTGGAAGTAGACCCGCCAAGAGACCCCGGCGGCCTCCAGTCGGTTGAAGATCGTCTCCGCGTCGTTGAGTTTCGGGAAGTTCCCCGGAGGACTGTTGAGGAGCATCCCTGACGCCGTTGCGGCGTGGAAGAACGACCGGTTCGTGTACGTCTGGGATGGAACCTCGCAAAACCAATGGTCGAAACATGCGAAACCTTTCGCGATGCTGGAGAGAACCGGCACGTGTTCGGGAGTGTGACAGGCCATGATCTGGGCGTATTCGGGGTACCGCGGCAGCCGGCCCATCTCGGCTCGAAACGTGTTGATGTAGTCCGCGACAAACCCCTCCATCGTCGGCTCATGGGTTGGGTCCATGGGCGCATTGTGCGGCGACTTCATGTCGCCGACATGACTGAACCGGTTGTCAGCCGGCTCAACGGTCCCGTAGAGTTGCGTGTTGATGTGGGGGTGCTCCTCCCCGGGGTCCGGGTCCGGCATGTTCATGTCTTCGGCTGGATGCACGGGGACGACCCCTCGGTCGGCGTCGGGGGCGTATTCCGGAATCGGGTTCGTCAGGTTGCGACCTGCAACACCCTCGAAGGACGGCACTTCGCCAGGCCGATAAAGGTAGCCCAACAGATTGTCGAACGACCGATTCTCGAACATCACGACGACGACGTGATCCATGCGGTGCTCCCGTTCCGAATCGGCCATTCCGACCTCGTCACACTCGCGGTAGCGGACGTGACCCCGATAAACACCCTAATCAAAAAGATGCCGGAGGAGGATTGGTGAGGCGACGGTTCTCCCAGATTCAAAGGAGTTGACCTCGTCGCCGTCAAGCATGGAATCGAGTGGCCTCAGGATGCTCTGGTGGTTGTGGCCCACTACGACAGGACCCGAGACTCCCTCTCTACGTGCCGCTCTTCACCTCGCGTTCGACTGTCATCCCTCGTCGCTCCGAAACCGTTAAACGACACCGCGCCTCCCGAACCTCGGGTTCCTCGCGATGGAAGTCGCCCGGGGCGTTCATCGGTTGACGAACGGGGTGTCGAACTTCTACATCGTCGAGGACAGGGCGAAGCTCCTCCTAGTGGACGCGGGCGGGTCGGCCGATTGGGATCTGTTCGCCAAGGCCGTGGCCGCCCTCAAGCACACGCCGGCCGAGCTCGAGGCGGTCCTCCTCACGCATGCCCATTCGGACCACACGGGATTCGCGGAGCAAGCCCGCCTCGACACGGACGCCGTCGTGTGGATCCACACGGACGACGCGGCGGTCGCGAAGGGCGCCCCGCCCGGCAAGAACGAGCGGGGGTTCGGCGGCTACCTCCTCCGCGCGGAGCTGTGGAGGACCGTGTTCCGCCTTCGGCGGAGCGGCGGGATGAAAATCGTCCCGATCCGCGAGGTGTCCACGTTTCGGGACGAGCAGGTGATCGACGCCCCGGGTCGCCCGCGGGCGGTCCACGTCCCGGGGCACACCCCGGGAATGGCGGCGCTCCTCCTCGAGGGACGGCGCCTCCTCCTGACGGGAGACAGCCTCGTGATGAAGAACCCGCTCACGGGCCGACGAGGCCCGCAGATCATGCCCCGCGCCCTGAACCGGGACAGCCGCGAAGCGCTTCAGTCCCTTGCAAAGCTGGAGGACCTCCCCGCCGACGTGATCCTGCCCGGCCACGGCGAACCCTGGACGCAAGGCGTGGCGAGGGCCGTGCAGCTCGCCCGAGACGCGGGTCCCTCCTAGCCCCTGGCAGCGCTGAACTCGGCCCTCTCATGAGGGTGCGGCGAACTCGCAATACCGGGCTCCCAACCCCTGGTACCGGACTTCCTCGGTCCTCGATTGCCTTCCCGCTCCGGGTCGCAACGAAGTCCGCCCCAAGAGCCTGACGGAAACGGCCCGCCATCATGCGGCCAGCACCTGACGGGTCCACGCCAGGTTGCCGGCGCGCAGGATCGCCTGTCAAGACAGGTCACGGGCAACCGGAGGGGGTGTCATCTTGTCGAGGCCCAACCCAGCAGACTGTCCCTCCGAAGGAGCAGTCGTCTCGACGATTCCTCTGCTCCCTTGGGTCTGTTCGAGGGCCACGAGGGGGGTGGAATCCTGCCAAGCGACCTCAAAGGCCTTCCGATGGGCGGCGATCAGTCCAGGATCGGTCGTCCGAATGATGAGGATCCGACTCCTCGCGCTGCCGCCACGTGCCGGCGCCGAGGGAACGCCCACGACGAAGAGGAGCTGCGCCTCGTCGGACCCGACCAGTCGGCCCAAACTTGCACCCGTCGAGCAACGAACTTCGATGGCAAAGCCCGCTCGCCGAGCGTCCCTAAGGGTGTCCGCCCAGGTTGAGACCCCTCCCTCGTTCTCGACAAGGAAGCGATGCAGGACGTTCTTCTTCGTATGCCCCCGCAGGAGTGGAAGGAACTGGGGGAGCAGGACCTCCAAGGCGCTGCTCACCGATGAAATCCAAACCTCCTTGGTCGCTCCCCGCTCCACACCTTGGAACGCCGCAAGGATTTCCGAGTCGTCCGTGAGGAGTTCCGAGCGCCCGGCCGGTTGGCCCGTCCTGATCTCGTGCTCTCGGCCCCGCAGATCGACCGACTGGTCCCATGCACTGGTGATGAAGGAGCGCATCGCACTTGCTATCGCGGCATCGTTCGACCAGAATGCGAAGCTTTGGGACTCGGAGGAATCCGCAATCCGGGCGAACAGGAGCTGCGCTTGGTCGACGAGCAGAAAAATCTGACCCGGAATGAGGGGGCGGTGGCGGACCTCAGCAACCCGTGTAAAGGTCTTCGCTAGGTCCAGCGTGTCCTGCCTCACGTCAAGGAGGAGACTTGTGGAAACCCCAGCCCGGGCTTCCCCAAGCAAGGTGGGCGCGACGGCCCCGAGGAACGGACGCTCGGCCGGTCCGGAGCTGATGGCCACGACCTCCTTCCGTGCGGAATCGACCATCTCGATGCACTTTCTCAGGATCGCCTTGCGCCCGCGGTACAGCAGGACTTCGCCGGCCTTGCTCTCGCCGGAAGTCATCGGCACGCGGCGGCGCGCCTCCAACACGGCCCGTGCTCGGGTGTGCTCCGACAGCTTCTCCCGCAGGATTCGGACCTGCCCGTCCACGTAGCTCCCGATGGACACGGCCTGATACTGCTTCGGTGATTCGGGGATAACCTCGACCAGCCCCCTCTCATGCAATCGGTTCAAGACTCCGTACACCTTGCCCCGGGGGATGTGGGCCCTCGCGGCGAGCGTTGAGGCCTTCTCATGTCCCACCTCTAGGAGCGAAACGTACGCCTGTGCCTCATGCAGGGAAAGGCCCATCGATCTGGCGAGACGGATGGCCTCCTCATGAGAAGACATGGAACCAGAAATCGACGCTGTGGTCCCTCTTCTAGTTTAGCATCGCCAAGGGCACGAACATTCATTCAATAACCTTCCCCGGAAATGCCACGCTGCACCCTGGGATGTTACATGCACCCCCGGGTGCGAACCAAAAGGCCTTAACCTCCGCTGCGTCGTTCGTCCCGATGTCAGAGCCGGAGCCGGGGGATGCCCTGAGGCGGATTTTCGAACTCTCCGAGGTCCAAGCACGAATCTACTGGTACCTGCTGAACCGCGGCGAGGCGCCCGCGCGCGAGGTCGCCGAGGCGTGCCGGATCTCCCGAGGCAAGGTGTACGCGCTCCTTCGGACGCTCGAATCGCGCGGCCTGATCGGGTACGTGCCGACCCTCCCGAAGCGGTACAGGCCCCTCGACGTCTCCTCGACGTTCTCCACCGCTGAGCGGGAACTCCGCTCGAGCGCGGAAGAGGTCGGGAAGATCCGAGAGACGCTCGCGAAGCTCCCGCCCGTGAGCCCGCCCGCGGGGCCTGCGAGCGTCCCCGTCCTGATTCGCGGGCGGCGCGCGATCGCGGAGGAACTCCGCCGGTTCGTGGAGTCCGCGAAGAAGACCCTCGTCATCCAGTCCTCCGACGCCGCAGTCCAGCGGAACCTCCCATGGTTGGCCCCGCTCCTCCGCGAGCGGTCGCAGGAGACGAAGTCGATCTCCCTCCTCCTCTCGAGCGGGAAGTTCTCGAAGGCCCTTTCGAAGGAGCTGCGGAAGGACATCGCCGTCCGCGAGGTCCGGGACGGGAACCAGGGGTTGACGGTCTGCGTCGCGGACGACGCCCGCGTGCTCCTGTGCCGGTGGAACCCGGACGACCTCAGCTCCCGGAGCAACGGCGACTACGCGATCGCGAACGCAGACCCGGCGATCGTCCGCTGGATGTCCACCTCGCTCCGCCTCATCCGAGACGGGCTCCCCGCGGACAGGGCGCGCTGACTACGGGCGACGAGGGCGCGCCCGCTCGCCTTTTCGCCCGCCGTGGCGGTGGCGTTCCTCCTTCGGCCGCGAGTCCTTTGGCGGGCGCGCCTTCCGCTTCTTCCGGTCCTCGTTGTCCACGAACCTGGAACGCATTCCTGCGCGAAAATACCGTCGGTGCGGGCCTTCGGCACAGCGTTTATATTCTCCCCGCCGATACTCAACTGGAAAGGACTAAGGGCGCGGCGCGCCCCGTCGGTCCGGGAATCGGCTTGCGGGCCAAGAAGGGCTCCGTGAAGCGCACCGCCGAGACGGCGGCTCGTGGGGGGCGGGACCCAGCGGGGCCGCTCGCCCGCTATCTCGTCCTCTGGTGGCACCTCCAGAAGATGTACGTCGGCCTCTTCGAGAACGAGACGGAGGCGACCCTCCACGCGGCCGCCCGGAACGGGGTCGTCGTGGAACTGATCGGCCCTGAGGTCTCGATCGGCGCGATCGAGGACTACTGGCGGCGGGACGACCAGGGGCGACCGATGCCCGGGGAGTGGCGGACGTCCCGCGTCCCCGTCGTCGCGTGACCCACCGAAGTGTATTTATCGCGACCTCGCGTGCACGCGCCCATGGAGCACGCCCGGCTCTCGTTCGTGGACGCGTCCCGGCCGGACCGCTCCGGGGCCCTCGTCCTCGACGACGCCCGCATCGTGACGCTCCGGGCGAGCCCCGCCCTGGGGCGAGAGCTCGACCGTGCAATCGGGGACCCCTTGGCGGACCTGTCCCCCCTGCAATTCGACGACCCCGCCCGCGGCCTCGCATTGGCGGCGTCCCTCGTGAAGGGCGTCCGCGCGGACCTCCTCGCGTTCGAATTCGTCGCGGGCGCGTTCGAGGTGAAGGCGATGATCCGCGGTGGCTGGGTCCGCCTCACGTTGCGCCCCGGGGACTTCGACCCGGACGCCGCGTGGGACGAGTTCCTCCTGGCGGCGAACGAGGCGAGGCTCGAGACCCCGCGCGCCTGATCACCCGAACTCGCGCCCGACCCGCCGCCCGTGCGTCTCGTGGATCTCCTCGAACCGCTCCCGCGCGACGGCATTCGGCTCCACCACCTCGAACTCTGCGAGGTAGTTCCGGTCCTTATACAGGACGAGGTCCTTCCCGTCCCGGTGCACCTTGATGATCAGGTTCACGTCCCCGCCACCCTCCGGGCCCTCGAACAGCGTGTAGAACCCGAGGAAGTGCCCGACGATCTCCTCGAACCCCTCCTCCCCGTAGTAGAACTTCCACCGGACCTTGTCGCCGACGTAGACGTCCATGAGACGGAGGGTCCGGTCGTCGACGACCCCGGTGTCCCGGAGGACGTCCCGCTCCTCCTCCGTCGGGTCCCGGTGCTCCACGGCGCCCCGCATCCTCGCCCGACCCTTAAACTATGGCCCGTGGGTGTGTGCGGCCGCTGATAACGGCGGGGATGCCTTCTTAACCTCGGAGACGTGCGCGCGGGGACATGCGCAAGTCAATCGCTGGTCTGGCGGCGCTCTTCGCCCTTGCCATCGTGGCGGGCCCTGTGGCCGCGGAGTCCGGGGTCGTGACCCTCGGCGGGGGAGAGGAGGCGGTGGTCGCGACGATGACCCTGAACCAGGGCGACGTCGTCGAGTGGACGTACTCGGCCGGTCTGAACATCGAGTTCTCCGTCGAGAAGGACGGCACTGAGGTCTACTCGTCCGGCACGATGGCGGGGACGGGGACCTTCACGGCGTCCGCGGCGGGCACCTACACGTTCAAGTTCAAGAACACGGGCACGAACATCATGCCCGTGAGCTACGACCTGAAGAAGCGCGTGGACGCGACACCGATCCTCCTCGGGGTCGGGGCCGCCGCGGCTGCGGCCGCCGGTCTCGGCGGCTTCGCGCTGTACCGGAAGCGAAAGGCGACGGCCGGTCAGGCGCCGCCACCGCCAACCCGGTAAAGGGAAACGGGACCCCGGGGCTGCGCTCCGGGGGCCCATCGCGTTCGCTACGCGTCGAGGTACCGGTAGAACTCGTACGGGCTCGGCCGCAGGCTCGTCTGGAGGTTTTCGTCCATCTTGAGCTCCGTGTACTTGTCGAGCAGGTCCTGTGTGAACACGCTCTTGAGGAACATGTAGTCCGTGTTCAGGTATTCGACGGCCTCCTTCAGGGATCCCGGCAGCTCGCGGATCCCGTACTCCTTCCGCTTGTGCTCGTCGAGCTTGTAGATGTCCTCGTCCACGGGGTCGCCCGGGTCGATCTTCTTCTTCACCCCGTCGAGGCCCGCGCACAGCATCGCCGAGAACGCGAGGTAGGGGTTGCACGACGGGTCCGGGGTCCGATACTCGATCCGCTTCGCGTGCTCGATCCCCTTGTAGTACACGGGGATCCGGACGTTCGCGCTCCGGTTCCGCTTCGACCACGCGATGAACACGGGTGCCTCGTAGCCGGGGACGAGACGGCGGTACGAGTTCGTCGTCGGGTTCGTGATCGCGCACAGTGCGCGCGCGTGCTCGAGGAGACCGCCGACGTAGTACCGGCACGTCTGGGAGACCTCCGCGTACCCGTCCTTCGGGTCGAACATCGCGTTCTTCCCCTTCGCCCACAGGGACTGGTGGACGTGCATTCCGCTCGCGTTGTCCCCGAAGATCGGCTTCGGCATGAACGTCGCGAGCTTCCCGCGCTTCGCGGCGACCATCTTTGCGGCGTACTTGTACGTGACGACCTTGTCCGCCATCCGGACGAGCTCGTCGTACCGCATGTCGATCTCGACCTGGCCGGCGGTCGCGACCTCGTGGTGGTGGGCGTCCAGGGTCATGCCGAACGCGTCCATCAGGGTGCGGCAGAACTCGTTCCGGTAGTCCTGAAGGGTGTCCTGCGGCGGCGCGGGGTAGTAGCCCTCCTTGAACCGGATGGGGAAGTTCTTCCCGCCGTTGTCGCCCCACGGGGCCTCCTCCGACAGGATCTCGTACCCGCAGCCTTGCCACGGGTTCCGGACCGCATCCGGCGTCGGGAGCATCCGGACGCCGTCGAACACGAAGAACTCGATCTCCGGGCCCCAGTACGTCGTGTCGTACCCCGCGTCCGCGGCCGCCTTCGCGGCCTTCTGCGCGATGTACCGGGAGTCCCGGGAGAACCGGTCGTGGGTCCCGCCCTCGTGGACGTTCACGATGAATCGAGCAGTCTTATCCTCGGGGCCGTAGAACGGCAGGATCGCGAACGTGCTCGGGTCCGGGTACAGGACCATGTCGCTCTCGTGAATCTCCTTGAAGCCCTTGATCGAGGAGCCGTCGAGCTTCCCGATGCCGTCCCTGAAGTCCCCCTCGGACACGGTGTCCGCGGGCACGGTGATGTGTTGCAGGCTCCCGAGGAGGTCGACGAACCAAAGGTCGAACCAGCGCACGCGTTCCTTCTTCACCGTCTCCAGCACGCTTGCCGCACTTCCGTTCTTCGTGGATTTCGCCATCGGTATCCTCCCGAGTCCCAAGCCGCTGTTGGGGGTTCGAGGCCCTCCCTTCGGGGCGCCCCCTGCGGGATTGGACCGTTCATACTTAAACGTTTTTTGCTGGAAACCGGACGAATGTACCGATTTGACAGAAATGACCGTACATTCGTATTGAGAGGGACGAAAACCCAGCAAAGATTATGACCTTTGACCGGCATGACCTCTCCATGGACGAGAGGCCCGCCGCCAAGCTCGACGACCTCGACGTGGCAATCCTCCGCGGGTTGAACGAGGACGCCCGCCGCTCGTACCGCGACCTCGCGCGCGCCCTCGGCGTCTCGATCAGCACCGTGAGCAACCGCGTGAAGGGGCTCGAGGGCGAGGGCGTGATTACCGGCTACGTCCCCGTGATCGACCCGAAGCGGATCGGGTACGACGTGATTGCGGTGATCGGCGTGAAGATCTCGCGGGGAAAGCTCCTCGAGGTCCAGCGGCGGATCGGCAAGGACGAACGCGTCTTTGGCGTCTACGACGTCACGGGGGAATGGGACTCCGTGATCATGGTCCGGTTCAAGAACACGCGGGAACTCGACGGGTTCGTGAAAAAACTCGTCGCGATGGAGAACGTGGAGCGGACGTACACACAGGTCGTCCTGAACATCGTGAAGGAGGAGAAGCGCGTCGTCGTCTGAGGATTCCCAGGGAACGCCCCTACACAGTATTAATAGGCGAACCGCCCGTTACGCGGCCCGAGGAGAACGGTTGGAGGGGCACGATGCCTGACCTGCTTCAGTTCAACCCGAGCCGGGACCTGTCCTTCGACTGGCATCGGGACCTGACGTTCGACTCGAACCGCGACCTCGTGTTCAATCCCGAGCGCGACCTCTCCTTCGACGCGGGCCGCGACCTCGGGTTCGGAAAGCGCGGGCCCGTCTTCCGCGGATACGTGTGCCCGATCTGCGGCGCGCAGGTGACCGCGGACCAGCCGTCGTGCACGGAGTGCGGCGCGGTTTTCGAACCAAAGGCGGGGAAGGCGCACGGGGATCGAACTCCTCCGCCGCCAAAGCCAGCGGCGTCTCCGCCCGGACCCGCGAGGGCAGCGCCGCCGGCGCCCGCCGCTCGCCCGCCCCCGCCGCCCGTTCGAGCATACCCTCCACCGCCAAAGCGGATCGACGTTCAGCATTGCGTGTACTGCGGCGCACGCGTCGCCACCGCCGATACGTTCTGCTGGAACTGCGGGAACCGCATGTTCACGAGCCCGGGGCGGTGATCGGATGGCCTTCGAGATCCTCGGCATGAGCATCTACCTCTGGATCGCCCTGATCTCCCTCGTGTTCCTCGTCGTCCTCGTGGGGATGGGGGGCTTCGGGTTCGACTTCGGCGGAGACGCGGACGTCGACCTCGACTATGGGGAGTTCACGGGCCCGGGCATCTCGCCCCTGAGCCCGCCCCTGCTCGCGACGTTCGGCACGAGCTTCGGGTCGATCGGCGCCCTCTTGGAACTGAGCGGGACGGGCGCGATCGGGACGGCGGTCGGGGCCGCCCTCGGGGCGGTCCTGATCTCTGCGGGGATGTTCGTGCTCGTCCAGAAGTTCCTCGTCCGATCCCAGACGACGTCGGAAGTCAAGCCAGAGGACCTGGTCGGGCGCGCGGCCCAGGTGATGATTCCGATGCAGGGCGGCCGCCAGGGACAGATCCTCGTGATCACGGAGGAGCGGGGGCGGACCCTCCTCCCCGCGGTCGCCGCGGAGGACCTCCCGCGGAACGAGACCGTCGAGATCCTCGGATTCTCTGGGGGAGTCGCGAATGTACGCAAGAAAATCGGTTGAGGGGATGCGATGAGTGGCTTCGGGTGGGCGAACGGGTTCCACACGCTGGGTCAGAACGAGGGCATCACGATTGTGCTCGTGGTCCTCGGGATCGTGTTCGCGATCATCCTGACCCTGGCGGTGTACGCCTCGCGGTACAAGAAGGTCCCGCCGGACAAGGCGATGGTTGTGTACGGGCGGAAGGTCCGGGAGGGACACGTCGGCTATCAGGTGATCACGGGCGGCGGCAAGTTCATCGTCCCGATCGTCGAAGCCTACGAGTTCATCCCGCTCGACGTCCGCACGCTCGACGTCGTCGTGAACGAGATCGTCACGGACGTGAAGCAGAGCGGTGCGAAGATCAACATCAAGGCGGTCGCGCAGGTCCGGATCTCCGACGACCCCGCCACCCTGCGGACCGCGGCGACGCAACTCCTCCACAAGAGAGACCCGGAGATCAACGAAATCGCGCTCAAGACGCTCGAGGGTCACGTGCGCAGCATCTGCGCGACCCTGAGCGTGGAGCAGGTGAACAGCGATCGAGACGCGATCGCCACACAGATTCAGGGGATGGCGGCAAACGACCTCCAGAACATCGGGATGGAGATCCGGTCGTTCGTGATCAAGGAGATCGAGGACGAACGGGGATACCTGGACGCCCTCGGGGTGAAGCGGACGGAGGAGGTCAAGCGGGACGCGCGGATCGGGAAGGCGAACGCGAACCGAGAGGCGACGATCGCGGAGGCGGTCGCCGCTCAGCAGGCGGAGAAGGCTAACGCGGAAGCGGAGGGCCAGGTCGCCGTGTACCACCGGGACCGCGACATCACCCGCCAGAAGGCGGAGACCCAGGTGGAGATGGAGCGGGCGAACAAGGAGATCTCGTTCGACCTGCAGATGGCGACGCGACAGCAGGAGCTCGTCGTCGAGCAAAAGAAGATTGACATCCGCGCGAAGGAGCAGGAAGTCCTCGTCCAGCAGCAAGAGGTCCGGCGGCGGGAGCAGGAACAGGCCGCGGAGCAAGTCGTGCCCGCGAGGGCGAAGGCCGACGCGCTCGCCGCGGAGGCGGACGGCGAGCGCCGCCGCCTGATCGCGATCGCGGAGGGCGAGAAGGAGCGGCTCTCCCGAGTCGCGATGGGCGAGGCGGAGCGAATCCGTCAGGAGGGGACCGCACAGGCGGACATCATCCGCCTCACGGGTGAGGCGGAGGCGTACGCGATCAAGGCGAAGGGGCTCGCGGAGGCGGAGGCGATGACCGCGAAGGCGGAGGCGTGGGAGCAGTACGGCCGGGCCGCGATCACGCAGCTCATCGTCGAGAAGCTGCCCGAGATCGTCGGGAACGCGGCGAAGTCCCTCGAGTCCACGCAGAAGCTCATCATCATGGGCGAGCGGGGGCCGAGCCAGCTCGTGAGCTCCGTCGTCGACATCGCGGCGCAGGCGCCCGCGCTCGTGAAGGCGCTCACGGGTATGGAGATCTCCGAGCTCGTGGGCAAGATGAAGGACGTCATGAAGTGAGCCCCCGGATCGAACCCGCGATGTGGTCCGAGGGGGCCTCCCCGGAGGCGATGGTCGAGGCCTTCGGGGAGGCGGCGCTCACCGTGGCGGTGCTGGACGCGCTCTTGGAAGATCCGGCCCTCCGGGAGAGGGCGGTGGCGGCGATGCAGCCGCGGGACGCGGGCGCGGACGTCACGCGTTGACGACGACGACGTCCTTGATCGCCTGCATCCCCTGGAACGGTAGGATGATCCGGCCCTGGGCGTCCGTCTTGTACAGCCGGGTCTCGATCTCCTCCGCCGGGATCACGAGGATGTCCATGACCTTCCCGTTCTTCGTGTCCACGATGAAATTCTCGATCATCCCCAGGATCTGGCCGTCGTTCGTCATCACGGTCTTCCCGCGCAGCTCGGTGGCGAATTTCCTCATCGACTCACGCTCTTGGAGAAGCACGGTGCATGCGTGCTCCCATCCCTTCGCGCCGCCCATGGCGGTGTCCCTATAAGGAATTTTCCCACGCCTCGTCGGTTCCCGTGGCCCGTCAGCGATAGTAGACGATCTCTTCCTTCTTCTTCGCGACGCCCCGCTGGATCTCCTGCCCGATCCGCTCGTAGAACCGGATCGTCTCCTCGTCGATGCTCGGCGGCACCGCCTTCCGGGCGTCCTCGAAGTGCTTCATCGTAACCTTCTTCGACTTGACGTCCTCGCGGAGCGACGTCATCGCGGCCTCCCGGCACAGCCCTTCCACGTCCGCCCCCGTGTAGTTGTCGAGCTCGTCCGAGAGCGCCTCGAGGTCCACGTCCTTGTCAAGTGGCATGGGCTTCGCGTGCACCTTCAGGATCTCGAGCCGCGCCTTCTTGTCCGGGATCGGGACGAGGATGAGCCGGTCGAATCGGCCCGTCCGCAGGAGGCCCGTGTCGATCATGTCCGGCCGGTTCGTTGCCCCGATGACGACGACGCCTTCCATGGACTCCAGGCCGTCGAGGGAAGTCAGGAGCTGGTTCACGACCCGCTCCGAGACGCCGTCGTCGTTGCCCGTCCCGCGGCGGTGCGCGATCGAGTCCAGCTCGTCAAGGAACACGATGCACGGCGCGACCTGCTTCGCCTTCTTGAAGATCATCCGGACGGCCTTCTCCGACTCCCCGACCCACTTCGACATCACTTCGGGGCCCTTGATCGAGATGAAGTTCGCCTCGCTCTCGTTCGCGACCGCCTTCGCGAGGAGCGTCTTCCCCGTCCCCGGCGGACCGTACAGCAGGATCCCGCGCGGCGGCTTGATCCCCATCCGCGTGAACGCGTCCGGGTCCTTCAGTGGCATCTCGACGGCCTCCCGGAGCTTCATCTTCACGTCCTGCAGCCCCCCGACGTCGTTCCACGTGATGTGGGGGATCTCGACGAGCACCTCCCGCATCGCGCTCGGCTCGATCTCCTTCAGGGCGTTCTTGAAGTCCTCCGCGAGGACGCGCATCTTCTCCAGGGTCTCGGAGGGGATGGGGCGATCGAGGTCGATCTCCGGCAGGTACCGCCGGAGGGCCTTCATCGCGGCCTCGCGGCACAGCGCCGCCAGGTCCGCGCCGACGAACCCGTGGGTCACGTTCGCGAGCTCCGTCAGGAGGCGGTCCTTGTCCTCCTCGGAGCCCTCGATCGGCATGCCGCGGGTGTGGATCTGGAGGATCTCCTTTCGCCCCTGGCGGTCCGGGACACCAATCTCAATCTCCCGGTCGAAGCGGCCGGGGCGCCGGAGCGCGGGATCGATCGCTTCCTCCCGGTTCGTCGCCCCGATCACGATGAGCTGGCCGCGGCCCTGCAGGCCATCCATGAGCGTGAGGAGCTGCGCGACGACGCGGCGCTCGACCTCACCGGTGACCTCCTCGCGCTTCGGCGCGATGGAGTCGAGCTCGTCGATGAACAGGACGGACGGGGCGTTCTTCGAGGCCTCTTCGAACTTCTCCCGGAGGCGTTCCTCGCTCTGACCGTAGTACTTCGACATGACTTCCGGGCCCTGGATTGAATAGAAGTTCGCGCCCGCCTCGTTCGCGACCGCCTTCGCGATCAGCGTCTTCCCGGTCCCGGGCGGACCGTACAGAAGGACTCCCTTCGGCGGTTCGATCCCGAGGCGCTCGAAGAGCTCCGCGTGCTTCAGCGGCAGCTCAATCATCTCGCGGACCTTCAGGAGCTCCTCGCTCAGCCCTCCGACGTCCTCGTACGTGATCGTCTGCGTGAGGACCTCGCCCTCGCGGACGGGCTCCTCTTTCATCTCGATGATCGAGTCGTCCACGATCTGGACAATCCCCTTCGGCATGACCTTGATCACCATGAACGGGAGGGCGCCGCCCATGAGCGCGATCCCGGGGACGATCACGACGTCGCCTTTCGTGACGGGGCGCTTGAGCAGGCCGCGCTTGACGAAGTTCTCGATCCCCGTGCCGAACGAGATCTTATGGCCCTCGCTGATGATCGGCGCAATCGTGACGCGCTCCGCAGGCAGGACCTCCGCCTTGCGGACCTCGACCTTGTCCCCGATACTCACCCCGAGGTTCCGCCGGACGAGCCCGTCCACGCGGACGATCCCCTTCCCCTCGTCCTCCTGCATCACGCGGAACAGTTTGGCGGCGGTCGCCTTCTTCCCGACGATCTCGACGACCTCGCCCACGTCGATCCCGAGGGCGAGGCGGGTCTTCGTGTCGACCCGGGCGCGACCCAGACCGACGTCGGACTGCGGGGCTTCGGCCACCTTGAGAACGACCCTTTCGGGCACGCGATTTCAACCGGACGGCTCTAGATAAAGGTTCTCGTCCAAATACACAATCTGACCGGGGCGGGCGTCGGCGGGCTCACTCCGTCCCCTTCCGAGGCCGGTGGCGATGCCGTTCGATCGCGTCCGCGAGGGTGAGCTCCCCCTTCGCGACCCGACGGGCGAGTTCCTTCGAGATCGTGACGTTCCCTTCGCTCGTCAGGCGGCTCTGGCGCTGGGTCTCCCGGATTTCGCCGGGCGTGGGCTCCACCGCGTAGAACCGCGCTGCCCGCACGCCCCGTCCCCGGGCGATCTCGATCGCGGCGTCCGCGTCCGGGGTCGGGCTCGGCACCCGGGGCGTCGTCCCCTTCTCGTCCACGATCTCGACGGGGAGGCCGAGGGGGGAGAGCCCGTTGATGATTCGGTTCCGATGGGTCGGGTCCTGGTGGCCCACGCGCAGGCGGACCCGCTCCGCGGGGAACGACAGCAGCGCGGCGCGGACGAGATCGGCGACCGCTTCCGGGGACGACGCGATTCGCGTGTCGATTACCTCCCCGTCCCCGATGAGTGCGACGCCCGGGGCGTGCCCCGGGTCGACGCCGATCACGAGCTCCCGCCACTCGCGATGTCCGCGCACGATCTGCTGGGCCTTCGCGATCGCGTCCGGCAGGTTCTCCACAGGGACGACGGACGGGAAGGGCACGCGGGGCGCCTCCGCGGGAGACGTCAGGACGGCCCCGACCTCCCGCGGGATCGGTTCCGCGAAGGAAAGGGAGGCGAACGGGACGTCTCGCGCCTTCAGCGCCGCCACGAGGTCGTGGTACAGCCGGAAGTCCTGTGTCAGGATGCCGAGGACCCGTCGCACGGGAGGGAAACGTCGTTTGGGGGGCAAGAACGTTCCGCCAATTCGCACGTTTCGAAACCGGACCGGAGATACTTTATACGCCGATCCCGATACTTGGGTTGCCGGAGGGCGCGGAGGCCTTTCGATCGAGACGGAGACGAAGTCGGTCCTCGTCAAGGATGCCGTGGTGATCCTCGTCGCGGTCGGCGGCCTCCTCCTGTTCTACGCGGTGATCCAGGTCGTTTCCCTGCTCGCGAACGTCCGTGCCCCCTAGGAGCGGAACCGCGAGAAGATACCGCGTCGCCGCGGCGATTCCTCCGACCGGTGCAGATCCTCGAAGACGCGCCGCTCCTCGGGTGTGAGGTTCGTCGGCGTCACGAGGACGACGCGGACGAGCTCGTCCCCGCGAGACCCCGTCTCGTGGTCCGGGAGGCCCTTCCCGCGGAGGCGGAGGAACGTGTGGGTCTGTGTGCCGGGCTGAATCCGGAGGCGGGCGGTCCCGTCGAGGGTGGGCACTTCCACTTCCGCGCCGAGGGCGGCCTGGGCGAACGTGATCGGGAGGTCCATGATCAGGTCCCGCCCCTGGCGGCGGAACACGGGGTGGTCCCGCACGTGGAGGACGACGTACAAGTCCCCGGGCCGGCCGCGGGCGTCCGCTTCCCCCTTCCCCGCGAGCCGGAGGCGCATCCCGTCCTCGGCCCCGACGGGGATCTCGATCGACAGGGAGGAGGTCTCGTGCCGCACCCCGGACCCGTTGCACGCCGCGCACGGCCGCTCGGGCCACTGTCCCCGGCCGCGGCACTTCGGGCACGTCCCAATCGTGACCATCCGCGTGAACCCCCGCTGCTGGACATGGCTCACCTGGCCGGACCCCGCGCACTGGTCGCACCGCGCGACCCGGCCCCCCTCGGCGCCCGTCCCGGAGCAGGTCGCGCAAGGGAGGGCGCGGGGAACGTCCATCGTCTTCCGGCCGCCGCGGGCGACGTCCTCGAGGTCGATCTCCAGATCGTACCGTAAGTCCGCGCCCCGCCGCGGCCCCGCCCTCCCGCTCCGCCCGAACAGTTGGTCGAAGATCGAGCCGCCGAAGAAGTCGCGGAAGACATCCGAGCCGAAGAGGTCCTCGAGGTCGGAGGCATGCGTGAATCGAGACCAGTCGAAGCCCTGGCCCCCCCACACCTGCTGCTCCACGCCCGCGTGGCCGTACTGGTCGTACAGCCGCCGCTTCTCCTCGTCCGCGAGGACCTCGTACGCCTCGCTGACCTCCTTGAACTTCTCCTCCGCGCCCGCCTTCTGCTCCGCGGGGACGCGGTCCGGATGGTACTGCATCGCGAGTTTGCGGTACGCGCGCTTGACCTCCTCGGGGCTCGCGTCCCGGGCGACGCCGAGGACATCGTAGTAGTCGCGCTTCACGCCGGTCCGGGCGGGCATGCCGTCAGTCCTTCTTCACCTCGTCGTAGTCGACGTCGACGACCGTGTCATCGCCGCCGGACGAGGAATCCGAGCGGTCCGCGGACCCGCCCTCCGCGGGGGGCGGCGTCGCGGGACCCCGCTGGTAGATCTCGATCCCGATCTTCTGGCGCTCCTGGTTGAGCTCCGCGAACGCCTTCTTGATCTCCTGGTAGTCGTCCGTCTTCAGGGCCTCGCGCAGCCCCTCCATCTTCGCCTCGACGGACTTGCGGCTCGCCTCCGTCGCCTTCTCCCCGTACTCCTTCAGGATCTTCTCCGTCTCGTACAGGATCTGGTCGGACTGGTTCCTGAGGTCCGCGAGCTCGCGGCGGCGCTGGTCCTCCTCCGCGTGCTTCTCCGCGTCCCGGATCGCGGAGTCGATCTTGTCCTTCTCCATCCGGTGGGGCGCGAGGATCGTCAGCTTCTCCTGCTTCCCCGTCCCCTTGTCGAGCGCGGTCACGGTCAGGATCCCGTTCGCGTCGATGTCGAAGGTGACCTCGATCTGCGGGACGCCGCGTGGCGCCGGCGGGAGGCCCGTCAGGTAGAACTTGCCGAGGCTCACGTCGTCCCCCGCCATCGGCCGCTCGCCCTGGAGGACGTGGACTTCCACGGTCGTCTGCCCGTCCGCGGCGGTGCTGAACACCTGGGACTTCCGGGTCGGGATCGTCGTGTTCCGGTCGATTAGCCGGGTGAAGACGCCGCCGAGGGTCTCGACGCCGAGGCTCAGCGGGGTCACGTCCAGGAGGAGGATGTCCTTGATCTCCCCCGCCAGGATCGCGCCCTGGACGGCGGCGCCGAGGGCGACGCACTGCATCGGGTCGACGCCCCGCTCCGCCTTCCGCCCGAGGATCCGCTCGAACCGCTCCCGCACGACGGGCATCCGGGTGGGGCCGCCGACGAGGATGATGTGGTCGACGTCCTTGTACTCCCACCCGCCGTCCTTGAACGCCTGGCGGATGGGCCCATCAAGCCGCGCGAGGACGGACTCGATCAGCTCCTCGAGCTTCGCCCTCGTCAAGGAGGCCTCGAGGTGGAGGGGTTTCCCGTCCTTCTGCGTGAGGAACGGCAGGTTGATCGTCGTGTTCACCGTGCTGCTCAGCTCGATCTTCGCCTTCTCTGCGGCGTCCCGGATCCGCTGCATCGCCTGGCGGTCGCGCTTCGGGTCCACGCCGTGCTTCGCGCGGAAGTCCGCGACGAGCCACTCGATCAGCGCGTTGTCCATGTCGAGCCCGCCGAGCTGCGTGTCCCCGCTCGTCGCGACGACCTCGAAGACGCCCTCCCCCATCTCCATCAGGGTGACGTCGAACGTCCCGCCGCCGAGGTCGAGGACGCAGATCTTGCCCTCCTTCTCCTTGTTCAATCCGTATGCGAGGGCGGCCGCGGTGGGTTCGTTCACGAGGCGGAGGACCTCCAGCCCCGCGATCTGGCCCGCGTCCTTCGTCGCCTGCCGCTGGTTGTCGTTGAAGTACGCGGGGACGGTGATCACGGCCTGCTTCACCGGCTCGCTCAGAAACGCTTCGGCGTCCTGCTTGATCTTCCGCAGGATCATCGCGCTGATCTCCTGCGGGGTGTACGCCTTGCCGTCGATCGTGACCTTGTAGTCCGTCCCCATCTTCCTCTTGATCTGCATGACCGTGCGGTCGGGGTTCAGGACGGCCTGCCGCTTCGCGGGCTCTCCCACGATCACGCCCTCCTTCGTGAAGGCGACGACGGAGGGGAACATCTTGCCCCCGTACGTGCTCCCCTCGGCGCTCGGGATGATCTTGGGCTGCCCCGCTTCCATGAACGCTGCCTCGGAGTTCGTCGTTCCGAGGTCGATTCCGATGATCCTCGCCACGTCATTCACCTCGTTTGATCACGATAACCTTCGCCGGACGCAGAAGCCGCCGGCGGTATCGGTAGCCCTTCTGAACCACGTCCTTCACGATGCCGTCGCTTAAGCCCTCATCGTTCGCCTGCCCGACGACCTCGTGGTCGTACGGGTCAAACGGCTCGCCCTTCGGATCGACGACCTCGAGCCCCGCGGCCGCGAGCGCGCGCCACAGGTTCCCGTAGACGAGCCGAAGGCCCTCGCCCGCCTCGCCGGGGACCGCCGCCAACGCGTGGTCGAAGTCGTCGAGGACGGGGAGGAGGGAGGCGAGGACCGCCTCGTTCGCGACTTGACGGACGTCCTCGACCTCCCGCGCAGTCCGCTTCCGGAGGTTCTCATAGTCGGCCTGTGCGCGTTTGAGCTGGACGAGCAGGTCCTCCGCGCGCCTCGTCGCGGCCTCCAGCTCGGCACGCAGGCGGGCGACCTCGTCCGCCGGCACGGACGGTTCCTCCGCCAGCGCGGCTCGAGTCGGTTCGTCCTCCGCCATCGTCGTGGCTCCGTCCGGGGGTTCGGGCGGGGTATCGGCGGGAGGCTTAGAACTCCTCGCCGTCCCCGTGGTCCTCGCCGCCGCCCTTGCCCTTGTCGCCGCCGGCACCGCCGCCCGTCTTGGAGGCGATCACGTCGTCGATCCGCAGGATCATGACCGCGGCGTCCGTAGCGGAGCTGACCGCCTGGAGCCCGACGCGAATCGGCTCGAGCACCTCGTTCCTCCGCGCGTCCTCGATCTTCCCCGTGAAGACGTTGATCGCGGCGTGCTTCTGGCGGTTCTTGTGTGCCTTCCGCAGGTCGATCAGCGTGTCGATTGGGTCGAGGCCCGCGTTCTCCGCGAGCGTCCGGGGGATGATTTCGACCGCGTCCGCGAACGACTCGATCGCGATCTGCTCGCGGCCGCCGACCGTGGACGCGTAGTCCCGCAGCCCGAGGGCGACTTCCATCGCCGTCGAGCCCCCGCCCGTGATGTACCTCCCGTCCTCGATCGCGACGGAGACGACGCTGACCGCGTCCTCGAGGCTCCGCTCAAGCTCGTCCACGACGTGCTCCGTGCCGCCGCGGATCAGGATGGAGACTGCCTTCGGGTTCTTGCAGCCCGTGACGAAGGTCATCTCGTCGTCGCCGATCTTCTTCTCGTACACGAGCTTCGCGTACCCGAGGTCCTCCTTGCCGAGCTCGTCGAGCTTCGTGACGAGTCGCGCGCCGGTCGCCTTCGCGAGCTTCTCCATGTCGGACTTCTTGACGCGGCGCACCGCGTAGACGCCTTCCTTCGCGAGGAAGTGCTGCGGGAGGTCGTCGATTCCTTTCTGGCAGAACAGAACGGTCGCCCCGCTCTTCTTCACCTGGTCGACCATGCGCCGGAGGACGTGCTCCTCCTCCGAGAGGAAGGCCTGGAGCTGCGAGGGGTCCGTGATCTCGATCTTCGCGTCGATCTCCGTCTTCTTGACCTCGAGCGCCGTGTCGATCAGCGCGATCTTCGCGTTCTCGACCTGCTGCGGCATCCCCGGATGCACGCGCTCCTTGTCCACGAGAATCCCCTCGATGAGTTCCGTGTCCGAGACCGCGCCGCCCTGCTTCTTCACGATCTGGATGTTGTCGTCGTCGACGAACAGCTTCCCGTCGCGGTCCTCCGCGACCATCGTGGCCGCCTTTACGGAGACCTCCCCGAGCAGCTCCGCGTGGCCGCTCGCCGCCTTGCTCGCCATCGAGGTCTTGGCGATCTTCAGGAGCGTGTCGTGATCCTTCGGCGTCACCTTCAGCGCGACGCCTTCGATGACCTCGCGGGCCTTGTCCGCCGCCATCCGATACCCCTGCGCGATCACGGTCGGGTGGATGTTCTGCTCGATCAGTTCCTCCGCCTTCTTGAGCAGCTCCCCCGCCAGGATCACGGCGGTCGTCGTCCCGTCGCCGGCCTCGTCGTCCTGGGTCTTCGCGACCTCGACGATCATCTTCGCGGCCGGGTGCTCGATGTCGATCTCCTTGAGGATCGTCACGCCGTCGTTCGTGATGACGACGTCCCCGAGGCTGTCGACGAGCATCTTGTCCATCCCGCGCGGGCCGAGCGTCGAGCGCACCGCGTCCGCCACGGCCTTCGCCGCGGCGATGTTGTTGAACTGCGCGCCTTTGCCCCGTTCCCGTCGGGTCCCTTCCTTCAGCACGAAAATCGGTGTTCCACTCTGTGGCATCATGTCCATGACCCCCAATCTAGTGGGCCCAACATAGACGGGCTCTTCTATATAAGGATTTCATCCCGGGGGCGTGTCCCGCCGCCGGCGACGCCAGAGGACGATGAGGAGGAGCGCGACCACGACCACCGCCAAGACGAGGGAGAGCCAGGAGACGGGGGACGCGAGGAGGCCGCCTTCGACGGTGACGGACGACGACGCGCTCGCGCTCCCCTCGTAGTGCGTGGCGGTGACGACGACGCGGCCCTGCCCTGCGCGGTTGGCGGTGAACTGCCCTCCCCCGTCCGTGGAGCCGATCCCGCCTACCACCGTCCAGGTCAGGACGGCATCGGGGATTTCGTTCCCCTTCGCATCGTACGCCCTGGCGGTAAACGTCGTCGTGCGGCCCTCGCCGACCTGCGCGCTCGCGGGGGCGATCACGACGTGGTCGACCGCACCGGGCACGACGGTGACGTCCGTGGCGCCAGAGATGCCCGCCTCGGCGGCGGTGACGGTCCACGTCCCCGTGCGCTGCGGCTCAAGGAGGCCCAGAACGATCGCACCGTCCTCGACGCTCCACACCGGACCGGACAGGGGCACCTCGTTCCCCCTCCCGTCACGGCCCGTGGCGGTGAACTGGAGGGTGCGGTCCGCGCGGACCATCGGATTCGACGGGGCGACTTCGATCGCCGCCAACGCGCCGGGCGTGACCGTGACGCTGGCGAGGCCGACGACCGGGGAAACGGTGGCCCGGACCTCCCAGGTCCCGACGCGCAGAGGGGTGTACAATCCCGTGGTCGAGACGGAGCCCTCGGGCACAGACCACGAGGGCGCGATCGCGACCGCGTTCCCCTTCGCGTCGTACCCGGTGGCGGTGAACGATTGGGTCTCGTCTGCGGTGATGGTGGCGGTGGACGGGTCCACGTCGATCCGGGCGAGCCGCCCGGGAAGGACGGTGACCGCGGCGGAGCCGGAGATGCCGGATTCGTTCGCATACACGATGCACAGGCGCGCGGGGCCGGGCGTGTACAGACCGTTCCCGTCGACGGAGCCGCACGCTGCCGTCCACGTCGGCGCGATCGCCACGCGGTTTCCGAGCGCGTCGAAGCCCTGCGCGGTGAGGGGCAGCAGGTCGTCCGCGGCGATCGTGGCGGTTGGAGGGATCACGTCGATTCGGGCGAGCGCGCCCGGCCGCACGGAGACGGTCGTCCAACCGGAGACGGTCCCCACGGAGGCGGAGATCACGTGGGACCCGACGGGGCCCGGCGTGTACAATCCGTTCGGGTCGATCGTCCCGGCCGCGGCGGACCACGAGGGCGCGACCGCGATTGCGTTGCCGTCCGCGTCGAACCCCGTGGCAGCGTACGGCACGATCTGGTCCGCGGTGATCACGAGGTCCTTCGGCGTCACGTCGATCGCCGCCAAGGCGCCGTGGGCGACGGAGACCTGCGCGCTCCCGGAGATCCCGGAGGCATTCGCGTAGACGGACCAAGCACCGACGCGCTGGGCGTCGTAGAGCCCGGAGCCGTCGATCGTCCCGCCGCCCGCCCACCACGCCGGGACGATCGCAACGACGTTCCCCCTCGCATCGTACCCCGTTGCGGCGTACTGGAGGGAATCGTCCGCCGTGATCGCGGCCGTCGGTGGGAATACGGAGATCGCCGCCAATGCTCCGGGAGTGACGGTGACGGAGGTCGAGCCGGAGACCCCGCTCGCGTTCGCGAACACGGTCCACGTGCCCACGCGCCGCGGGGTGAAGACGCCCGCGGGGTCGATCGCCCCGTCCGTGACGCCCCACGTCGGGCTAATCGCGACGGCGTTCCCGCGGGCATCGTACCCGGTGGCCGCGTACGCCTGCGTGCCGTCCGCCGTGATCGTGACATCCGCGGGGCTCACGTCAATCCGCGCCAGGGCGCCGGGGGACACGTGCACGATCGCGCTCCCCGAGATCCCGCTCTCGTTCGCCCACACCTGCCAGTCGCCCGTGCGCTGCGGGGTGTACAGCCCGCCCGTGACCGAGCCGCCCGTCGCCTGCCAGGTCGGGTTGATCGGGTACGGCTGACCGTACTGGTTGTACCCCGTCGCTCCGAAGAAGACGGGCGTATCTGCATCCGTCCATGCCTCCGAGGGGCTGACGCCGATCCGCGTGAGCTGCGGTGGCCCGGAGGCGCCCGCGCGCGCGAAGTACGCCTCCACGGATCCGCTCCGGAAGTCCGCCCACCCGCAGTTCACGTAGCCGCTGGAGTCGGCGACGAGGGCGGTGTAGTCCCCGATGAAGAACGTCGTGACCCACTCCGAGTCCGTGACGCGGACGCTCGGTGCCCACGTGAGGCCCCCGTCCGAGGAGAACGAGTAGCGGTACGTCATCCTCCCCGTGCGGTTGTCGTACCAGGAGACGTGGACGGTGCCGGAGGCGTCGACGCCGATCCCCGGCATGAACTGGCGGTTCGTGATCACATCGTTCACGCTCGTCGCGGCGGACCACGTGACACCGCTGTCCGTCGAGCGGGAGAAGCGCACGTCCCACGAACCCGCGCCGTCGTTCGCGGTCCACACCGCGTACACGTTCCCGTTCCCGGGCCTCTGATCCGCGGCGATCATCGGGAGGGATCCCGCGCGCTGGTCCGGTGCGCTGGAGAAGGGGGCCGGGCCGACGAGGATCGCGCCGGACCACGTCGTGCCCCCGTCCGTCGAGCGGAACCCCTGGATCCCGCCCCCACGGGACCACGCGAGGTGAAGGATGCCGCGGCCGTCGGACGCGAACACGCACCCGTTCCCCGACCGGTCGATCACGCGGGTCGGGGCCCACGTCTGCCCGCCGTCCGTCGACCGCGTGTACCGCAGCTCGTTCGGGGAGGCCCCGAAGTTCGCGTAGCAGAGGTGGATCGTGGTGCCGACGACGAACGCCCACGGCTTGTCGTTCAACCCGGTGATCGTGTCGCTCGCAATCACGGGCGGAGCCCACGTGACGCCGCGGTCCGTGGACTTGTACACGACGATGCGCGACGCGAACGTGGAGCGGTTGAAGGGCATGCAGATGAAGTACACGTTGTCGGAGGAATCCACGACGACCACGGGGTCGCCGTCCGCCTCCCACGGCGGCAGGTGGAACAGCCAGTTCGGGGACCACGTCTGCCCCCCGTCCGTGGAATACGAGTACCCGCACCGGTAGTCGGGGTTCGGCTGCCGGAGGTCGTTCCAACCCATGTGGATCCGCCCGTCGGACGCGACCGCCATCGTGATTTCGTTCTGGCTGCCGGGCGTGTCGTTCTCGCTCACGCGGACGTTTGTGGAGAACGGCGGATCGAGCGGCGTCGGCACGGGTGCGGTCGATCCGGGACCGATCAAGAGGGGGAGAAACGACGCATCACCCGCGGACGCAGGAGGCGCAAAAAGGAGAAGCGCCGGGCTCATCGAGAGCGCGGCCAGAATCACCGCCAGGACGCCCCGCAACCCCGAAGTCCCCTCGCTTCGCTGTAGGAGTACACGGTAATTAAAGGATGCGGCGGACGCGGCCGCCGACACAAAGCTAATACGGAGGCCTCCCATCGATGCGGCGTGAAGGACGTCCTCTTCGAGGCGGCGGAGGCCGTCGCACAGGCCGTTGCGTCGTTTGGCGGCGACTTTGGCGCGGCCGCAGGCACGGGCGCGTACGGCACGCCGACGCAGGCGATCGACAAGGTCGCGGAGGATGCCGTCCTCCAGTACTTGGAGTACAACGGCGTGGACTGGAACGTCCTGAGCGAGGAGGCCGGGTTCATCGATCGAGGAGGGGACCGGACCCTCGTGCTCGATCCGGTCGACGGGACGTACAACGCCGTCCGCGGGATCCCGATGTACGCGACGAGCTTGGCGGTGGGGACGGACCGGCTCTCGACGATCACCCACGGGCTCGTTCGAGACCTCCCGCGCGGCGACACGTACTACGCGGAGAAGGGCGCCGGCGCGTTCTGCAACGGGAAGCCCCTGCGGACGCGCCCTTTCCGCGCGCAGGACTCCCTCGTCTCCGTGTACCTGGGCCAGATGGCGGAGCCCGCCTCGTACAAGGTCGCGGGGTCCGCGCGGCGGGTCCGGAGCCTCGGGGCCGCGAGCCTCGACCTGTGCGGCGTCGCGTCCGGTGCCTTCGATCTGTACTACATGAACAGCAAGGTGAACGCGCGGCTCCGGATCATGGACATCGCCGCGGGCGTCCTCCTCGTCCGGGAGGCGGGAGGCGTCATCGTGGATCCGTCGCGGAAGGAGCTGGACATGCCGATCGACCTGAAGGCGCGGACGAACCTCGTCGCCGCGGGGGACCCGAGGGCCCTGGAGGCGCTCCCGTGAAGTTCGGGATCACCGCGAACCCGCACATCCCCCACGCGCGGATGGCGGTCGAGGAGATCGTGAAGCAGGTCGAGAAGAAGCACACGGCGGTCCTCGAGTCGGAGATCGCGGAGGCCTTCGGCCGGAGGGGGAAGGACCTCGGGGCGATGGACGTCGACCTCGTCCTCGCGATCGGCGGCGACGGCACAATCCTCCGCGCGCTCCAGCGGACCACCGCCAAAGTGCTCGGGATCAACAGCGGGTCCCTCGGGTTCCTCACGGAGATCACCGCCGACGAGTTCCCCGACGCCCTCCCTCGGCTCGAGAAGAAGAACTTCACGATCGAAGAGCGGGTGAAGGTCGCCGTCCGGGTGGACGGGAAGAAGATGTACGACTGCACGAACGAGGCCGTCATTCACACCGCGCAGATCGCGAAGATCCGCGACTTCGAGGTGTGGCTGAACGGGACCCTCGCGCAGCGCGTGCGGGCGGACGGGATCATCCTCGCGACCCCGACCGGCTCCACGTCGTACAACCTCAGCGTGGGCGGCCCGATCGTGGACCCGCGCGTCGAGGCGCTCGTGATCTCCGCGATCGCGCCGTTCAAGGTCGCCTCCCGGCCCATCGTCGTGCCCACGTCCGCGCAGGTCCGCGTGAGGCTCACGAAACCGAAGGAGTGCCTTCTCGTCCTCGACGGGCAGCACGAGGTCGCCCTGATCGGGACGGAGGACGTCCGGTTCACCGGATCCAAGTCGCGGGCGAAGCTCGTCAAGTTCGGGGACGACTTCTACGAGCGGATCGAGAAGAAACTCATCGGACAGCGGTAGCGATGCCCAGGATCCACGCGATTCGAAAGAAGACGCTCGAGATGATCCTGGCGGCGTCGCGGGACACGTACCCCAAGGAGTTCGCCGCAATCCTGCGGGAGGAGGGCGGCGTGATCACCGAACTGTTGCTCTTACCGGGGACGATCTCCGGCGACGTCCACGCCGTCTTCCAGCTCCACATGCTCCCGATCGACCTGTCCGTGGCGGGGACGATCCACTCCCACCCGTCTGGGAGCTTCTCCCCATCCGAGGCGGACCTGAACCTGTTCTCCCATTTCGGGCGCGTCCACATCATCGCGGGGATGCCGTACTCGCTCAGCTCGTGGGCGGCGTACGACCACCAAGGCGGCCCGCGGAAGCTCGATGTTGTGCTCTAGCGGACCGGCACCGGGATCCGGCACGTGGCTCTTCCGCCGGCCCATTCGGCCATGGCACGGGGGTCACGGAGGGATCATCACACCCTCGCGCAAGGCCACGCGGGCCAGCGTGACTCTCCTCGACAGCTCGCGGAACTCCTCAGGCGTATAGCAGAGGAAGTCTACTGCGTAGGGGAGGTCCCACTCCATGTACAATGAGGAGGCCCGGTCGATGGCGTTCTTCCGGCGGAACTTGGGACTAACGAGGAGCAGGTCCACGTCGCTGTCCCGACGAGCCCGGCCCCGGGCCCGGGATCCGAACAGGATCATCCGGCGAATCTCATATCTGTCCGCGATCTTCCGGCGGAAGTCCTGGAGCCTCCGAATCAGACGATCTGGCGGCGAACCCATCGAACCAGCCTCCTTGCGTCGTCGAGATAACCTTCCGCCTTTCGCCGCGTGATTCGAGACCCCTTCACGTCCGGATACCGGGCTGCGACGTATGTGGGCGAGATCGTCGCCGCAATCTTCATGATCCGGGGCGGAGCGGACATGTCCTTCGCGAGCCTCGTGAGGTCGTGAGTCCGGTCGAACCGCCCGTGGTGATGGATCTGCAGTGCCTTGAGCGCGAACTCCGCGGCCTGTTGGCAATAGAACGCTGCGACGTCCGCATAGCCGGATTTGATGTTATCCGCGGCGACGCGCAGATAGCGGAGGGATCTCCGGTACCACTCCCGGGCATCCTGAGGGGACCCGGCACGCTGGGACATCAGCAGAACAACGGGCACTTCCTACTTATCCCTTGGGTGCGGCCGGAAGGATCGCAACCGGCACGCCGATCGCCAATTCCGAGAGACGGAATCAGTCCTCCAGTTTCCAGAGGAGGAGCGCCGCGCGCTCGAGAAGGCCGGGTGGGACGTCGATGCAATCATCGGTTCCCTCCAGCGCCTGAGCGACGCGGCGGTGGCGGCGAACGAGGAACAGGAGGTGGCGAAGCGCCATTCCAAGGCATCTACGGACTCGTTCGTGGCGAGCAAGCGGCAGGCGTACCTCACCGCGTCCGGGTACCTCGACATGGCGATCGCCGCGGTCGGCAAGGGCACGGAGGCCGCGAAGAACCTCCGCCGGTATCGGACCCGCGTGCGCCGCCGAGGCGACGCGGTGATCCCGACGCCGGTGGATCCCCCGGTCCAGTAGTCCGGGTCCCTGCGACGGATCGCACGCGAATGCCCCGGGGTGGACCCGGGGCCCTTTCCCTTTTCCTTCGACCCTGAGACGCCTTCGCCGTCTGCACGGCCCCTGGGGGCCTTTGACGGCGTCCACACCCGGCCCTCGGACCGGCTGTCCCGGACCCCGGACCGATTGCCCCGAATCTCCTCTCAGCCGAGCCCGATCTCGAGCCTTCCGCGCCGCGAGGTTCGGCACCGTCCCGAGGGCCGGACCAATCGTCCCTGAAGACGGGACCGTTGTTCCGGGGTCCGGCGCAGCGGACCCACGCTCCGGAACGGAAGTTCCCGGTTTCCGGGCGGTCGAGCCCGGGTCTGGGAGCGGTGCCGGGGGTCCGGACCGATTGCCCCGCGTCCCGGGCCGCTCGTCCCGAAACTAGGGCGCAATGCGCCGGGACATGAGCGGAAATGGGAGAAGAACCCACCGCCGCCAAACGCCGAGGATTGGAGGCCGCGCACGCAACGTCCGGGAATGAATCGAGGACGGTCGGTAGGCCCCAAGTCACCGCCGCGTTACATCGAGAACCCCTCTGGATTCTCTTCGAGCGACTGTGGTTGGATATTCCTTCCACAGCACAGATATCACACTCTCCTTTGGTCAGAATTCGTTCACAGCCAGACCCCATTTCCTCAGCAGTCTACGGAGGGTTCCTCGTCCGTGGGATGAAGTGGCGCTGGGTCACTCAAGGCCGAGCGTTCGGAAGATTGCATCGTCGATGGAACTCACACCTGGGGAATGAAAGCCGGTGATTTCCTGTATCCGCCGTCGTGCGAAGGAAACTTCCTTCACGGGCACCTGTCCAACGTATCTGCCGGTCTCCGCTAGACCCTCCCAAGAAAGGGTCTCCACCTGCTCCGAGAGTGTAGACGGGAGTTCGTACACCCTGAAATGGTCGGGATAGTCATCTAGCCTCTCGTCGAAGTGGCCGTCGAAGTAGAAGAGCCTACCCTTCCACTCAGCGACGAACGTGCGGGGGACATCGTAGAATCCACGATAACTGATCCTGAGGCGACCCATGCTTCACCGCCACCTGTTCTCCTTCGCGACTGGATTGCTGTACCACGCTCCGAACGGACTTCCCCAAATGCCCAGCCGTCGCCACTCGAGTCGATAAGTCGTGATTGTGGAGTTCCCGAATATCGCAAACGTCGCCTCGAAGTCGGGCGCTCGGGTCTCGTACCATGATACAGTCATCGTAACGTTGCCTTGGGCCACGCCGCCCGACCCGACGGTGTAGTTCACTCGGAGCAAGGTGGAATTCTTGCTGACGATCGAGGATGAAATGACATCAAGTGGGACGTCCGCCGTCACGAAGAACGCGGCGTCCCGTATCTCCCGTTCCCCTTCCAAGTTCGTCGCGTTGAAGCGATGAGGCGAAGACGCGGAGAACGTGTAGTTCCCGTGAGCGGTGGCGTATGTCCACGAGTCGTTTCGTTCCACGAGGACGGGCCTAACCTTGCTGTCCGCATACAGGAGGCTGGACGCGGGCGGTGTCACATACGGGCCCGTCACATTCCCTGGGTCCGGTTCCGTTGGGTCCCACGTTTCGTTCCATCGCCCGCCCGCACCGGCCGAGCCGCCTTGCGCTTCGAGTGACCCGCCCGGCGGGCGTGGTCGGCCGCCACCGCCTGTACTCGGCGCGGCAACCGGACTCGCAAGTGTCTGAAACGCGAGGAGGACGAGAATCGTAGCTGCGAAAACTGCAAATCCCCTCAGCACCGGTCGTCCAGTCTCCCGGGTTCCAACTCTGGTCCGCCTCCCCGCCACACGCTTTGCAACGATGGGATCCAAGCCGATGCCCCCAACGCCCCATGGAGAGGCCGACAGCCGAGGTCGGCCGCCCCGCATGCAAGCGCAACCCGGATGGTGAATTCCCCTCATAAAGCCTCCCGAAGGTCTTTCGGCTGGGCCCAGAGGGAACCCCATCCGGAAAGCACTGGGGTTGGGCGGGGGATCGGGGACAACTCGCGTCTCCAAGCGGCAAGCTGTTGTCCGTCGGTCTACCGATTGTCAACGGCTGGAAAGCCAACATTCGCATTGCGTTATGATATGACTTTCTCGGCCACGTCGCCATAGACTCGCTCGACTGCGTCCGCGACTTTCTCGATTCCATAGATTGCCTCGACCTTCTGTCTTCCCCGCCGCCCCATCTCCGCGCGGAGCTCCGGGTCCCCGAGAAGTTCGTTGATCTTCGCCGCCAAATTCATCGGATTCACGGGCTCCGCAAGGAGTCCCTGCACACCCTCCGTCACAACCTCGCGCACTCCGGGGATGTCCGTCACGACGACGGGTTTGGCGGTGGCCATCGCCTCCAATGCGACGATCCCGAACGCCTCGAGGCGGCTAACGGACGGAAGAACAAAGAGGTCGCACGCCGCGTAGTGCGCCGGGAGGTCGCGATGCGGCACCTTCCCTTGGAACAGAACGCGCTCCTCAACCCCGAACTCCGAGACGAGACGCCGCACCTCCGGGAGGAAGGGCCCGTCCCCGACGATCACGACCATCGCTCCGGGGACGTACTTCGCCGCCTCGACGAGGTGCTCGATCCCCTTGTGCGGCACGATCCGCGCGACGAGGAGGACGACGAGGTCGTCGGGGCGGAGGCCCAGCCGCTCCCGCACCGCCGAACCGTCGACGTCCGGCCGGAACCTGGTCGCATCAACCGGGTTTGGGATCACCTCCGGGTTGAACCGCCAAATCGCGCGGGACGTGGCCGCGTACGTCTCCGTGCTCACGATCAGTTTGGCGGCGCGGCGCACGGTCTGGCGCCCGTACGTCCGGGAGTACAGGTTCGTGAGGGCATTCCCGAACACGGAAGGGATCTCGAGGTCGCAATGATATGTGACGACGAACGGGGTGCGCGACCGCTCCGCCGCCACCGCGGCGTAGTACGAGGACAGCGGCGGGGGCGAGTGGGCATGGATGAGATCGAACCGCGCCGCCGGGATCGCCTTGCGGAGCGCCGGCGTGATCGGAGTCCGAAAGACCGTGCCGAGGCTCTTCACCCGATGCACCGAGAATCCGTCCATCTCCTCCGTCTCGGGCAGCCGGGCGTAGTTGCTCGTGAGCACGGTGACCTCGTGCCCGCGGCGCGCGAGCTCCGCCGCCAAACTGCGGACGTGCGACTCCACGCCCCCGACATGGGGGTGGAACCACGGGGCGACCTGGGCGATCCGCATGCGACCCCTAGTGGATCCGGCTCCTCGGCGCGACGGTCCCGCGCACGATGGCGCCCATCCCGATGAACGTCCCCTCCCCGATCACGGTCCCGACGTCGATCGACGCATTGATCCCGGTCTTCACGTCGTCCCCCATGACGACGCCGAGCTTCCGGAGGCCCGTGTCGACCTCCCTCCCCTTCACCGTGACCCGCACGCTCCGCTCGTCGAGCCGGAGGTTTGCGACCTTCGTCCCCGCGCCGAGGTTGCACCGCTCCCCGAGGATCGAGTCCCCGACGTAGTTTAGGTGCGGGACGTGGGTCCCGTCCATGATGATGGAGTTCTTCACTTCGGACGCGTTCCCGACCTTGCAGTGGTTCCCGATGCTCGTGCTCGCCCGGATCAGGCAGTTCGGGCCGATCTCGCCGCTCTCCCCGATCACGACGGGCCCGCGGATGTCCGCGCCGAGGAGGACGCGCGTCCCCTTCCCGATCGCGACGGGTCCGGAGATCTTCGCGCCCTCGTCGACCTCCCCCTGGACGTCCGACTTCAGGTTCCGGAGGAGGATCTCGTTCGCCTTGAGGAGGTCCCACGGGCGGCCGACGTCGATCCACTCCTCCGGGAGGGTGAACGCGTGCACGTCCTGCGCCTCGACGAGCATCCGCAGCGTGTCCGTAATCTCGTACTCCCCGCGCGCGGACTTCTTCGTCTTCTCGATCAGCGGGAAGACGTCCGGCCCGAACGCGTAGATTCCCGCGTTAATCAGGTTCGACTTCGGGCTCTTCGGCTTCTCCTCGATCCCGACGACCTTTCCGTCCCTCACCTCGACGACGCCGTACTGCGAGGGGTCGGGGGACGGCGCGACCGCGATCACGGGGCCGTTCGTCCTCCGGTGCAGGTCGAGGATGCCCTTCACGGAATTGGCGGTGAGGACGATGTCCCCGTTGAGGGCCAGGAACGGGCCGTCGACGTGCGACCGCGCGAGGCCGACCGCGTGGGCGGTCCCGAGCCGTTCGGTCTGCTCCGCGTACTCGATCCGCACCCCGAGGGCGTCCCCGCGGCCGAAGTACTCCCGCACGCGCTTCGCCTGCCACCCGATGAGGATCGAGACGTCCGTCACGCCGCCGTCGCGGAGGGCCTCCACGACGTGACGGAGGAACGGCTTCCCCGCGACGGGGAGGAGGGGCTTGGGGATGTTGGCGGTGAGCGGACGCATCCGCGTGCCCTCCCCCGCCGCCAAGACCCACGCCTTCATCGGACCGCCCCCTTGAGCGCTGCGAACACGCGGTCGTAGATCTCCTTCGCACGAGCGACCTGGCGGGCCTCCGCGGTCACGCGGATCTTCGGCTCCGTGCCGGAGAATCGGACGAGCGCCCATCCGTCGTCGAACGCGAGCCGCCAACCGTCGAGCGTCGTCACCTCGTTGGCGGCGAGGCTCGTCATCGCACCGCCGACCGACTTGACGAGTCCCTCCCGTTTGGCGGCGTCGAAGGACAGCGACCCGCGCACGACCGGGTACGCGGGGATCTGCGCGAGCCACTCCTTCAACGGTCGCTCCTTGACGAGGCTGACCAAGTACGCCGCCGCGAACGGCCCGTCCGGACACATCGTCTCCTCCGGGAAGATGTACGTGCCGGAGGGCTCGCCGCCGAAGTCCGCGCCCCGCTTCTTCAGCTCCTGCGCGACGTACACGTCCCCGACGCGCGTGCGGTACACGGGGACGCCGCCGAGCATGTCATCGAGCGCCATCGAGGCGTCCACGGGGACGACGAGCCCCTTCCGCGCCCGCTCCTTCGCGAACAGCGCGAGGAGCTTGTCCCCGCCGACGAACGCGCCCTTCGCGTCCACGGCGACGACGCGGTCCCCGTCCCCGTCGTGGGCGACCCCGAGGTCCGCCCCGAGCGCGGGAACCGCGTGCCGGAGCGCGTCCAGGTGTTCCTCCGTCGGCTCAGGGTCCCGTCCGGGGAAGTGGCCGTCCATCTGCGCGTTCAGCGCGGTGACCTTGCATCCCATCTCGCGGAGCACGTATGGGGTCACGTTCGCGGTCGCCCCGCACCCGCAGTCGACGACGACGTGGAGCTCCGCGAACCCGACGGCACGCAGGATCGCCTCTCGATGCCGCTCCGGCAGGTCCGCGCGCTCCGCGTACGCGCCGGTCGCATCCCACGGCGCGGCCTTCCAGTCCTTCGTCGCCAGGGAGCGCTCGATCTCCTCCTGCTGGTCGGAGGCGAACGCCATCCCGTCCGAGTTCCACAGCTTAATCCCGTTGTACTCCCCGGGGTTGTGGCTCGCGGTGATCACGACGCCGCATCCGTACCCGGCCGCCCCGCGCGCGAGGGTCGGCGTGCTCGTGAGACCCGCGTCGCACACGGAGCCCCCGACGGAGAGGACGCCGGACGCAAACGCCGCCGCCAACATCCGGCCGGAGATCCGCGGGTCCCGCCCGAGGATGGCGGCCTCATACCGGAAGCCCACCGCCCGCCCGACGTCGAGCGCGAGCTCCGGGGTGACGTCCACATTCGCGAGTCCCCGAATTCCGGAGGACCCGAACAGCGCCACGCGTCCCCCATGGGAGAAACCGCCTAAAGGGTTTCCATGAGGCGCGTGGAAGGACAATCCCGTGAGAATCATTATATAGCATGGCCCATGATTCGGCCGCATCCGCGGGCGGGATGGCCCGGGGAGCGCGACTGGAGGGATTCATCTGGCGATGGAACCAATCAGCGTCGACCGTGCAATCGAGATAGCGAAACGGAAGGGGCTGAAGCCGGGGCTCGTGAAGGGGACCGAGGACGCGATCCAGTTCACGAACGGGAAGAACAACCGGCTTCAGGTGATCGACTGGGACACGTTCAAGAAGCTCCTCGCGGAGCGGAAGCTGCAGGTGTTCGAGTCCGGCGGGTGGATGAAGATCCAGGCCGCGAAGAAGAAGTGATGTCCGTTCCACGGACGCGATGAGGAGTCCTGCCGAGTCAGCAAAGCTTTTCCGTCGCCCGGGGGTTCGCGGCGCGGTGCGTGGGTAGCCAAGCATGGTCAAAGGCGCCAGATTCAGGGTCTGGTCTCGCAGGAGTTCCCAGGTTCAAATCCTGGCCCACGCATCTCCATCCTTCGAACCGACGGCTGCACGACATGTCATCTGATCCTTCCTTCTTCATCGCCGCCAACGGACGACGAGCGGCGCGAACGCGGGCTGGACTCGGGGCAGGTTCGCCACGACCTCCGGAGAACTCGTGGCGGCCTCCCTCGGGAGGAGGCCTTCCTCCTGCGCGAGGACGACCCACGCGGCGACCCCCTCAACGTCTGGCGCCACGATCCGTGCGAGGAGGCGCTTGAAGCCAATTCGGACGCGCGGCCCCTCCAGGATCTTGCGGAGCTCCTCCACGGCGTGCGCCTTGGCGAGCGCGGAGAGGTGGAGGGATGCGTAGAGCGCGCTCACCCGTTCGGCGGACGCGGCGTCGATGACGTGGGAGAGCACGGCCTCTCCAACCGACGCTCTGACGGCCGTGACGAGGGACCGGTCCAAGTACAGGGCGTACACGAGGTGGAGGAGGTGCAGTGGTGTGAACACATCCCCTTCGATTAGGAACTCCGCGAACGCGAGGAGATCCCGCGGAGCCCGTGCGGAGACAGAGAACGCCTCATCTTCCCCCCGCGGAAGGGGAAGCAGGTCGAACACGTGCTCCGCGAGGGCGCGTCGGGTTCCCAACGCCAGCGAGGGATCGCGCAGCAGGGGCGCGGCGAAGGCTCCGAACGCCGCCGGCTCGCGAAGGCGCACGAGAAGGTCCTCGTCGGAATCCTCCGGGGTGCCGCCAAACGTCGCGCGCGCCTCCCGGGCAGCCCTCGTGAGTCGGTCCGCCTCCGGCTCCGGGCAGCGGAGCTCCTCATGGAGGGACCTTTCAAGGGCGTCCACGCGCGGGGAAGAAGGGGCGGCGATAAGCCCTTTGTCCCCTCCCGCATTGGCGGTGCCACCCATGGGACCCGACGAGCTCGCGGGATGGTTCGAGGAGGTGAGGCGGACGCTCGAGGCGGGGTACCTCGCGCACGACGACCCGATCCGCCAGTCCGGGTTCTCCGGGGGACCCGACCGCTGGCGGCGGGAGCGAGGGCCGATCCTCGAGGCGATCGACGTTGATGGGGACCTCCTCGACGTCGGCTGCGCGAACGGATACCTGTTGGAGTGTCTCGTCGCGTGGGCCGCGGAGCGGGGGCGTCGCATCGTCCCCTACGGGGTCGACCTGAGCGAGAAGTTCATCGACCTCGCGCGGCGGCGCCTGCCGAAGCACGCGGACCACTTCTGGGTCGCGAACGCGTGGGCGTGGTCGCCCCCGCGGCGTTTCCGCTTCGTGTACGCCCTCCTGGACTCCGTCCCCGACGAATCGATGGGGACGTACGCGCATCGCTTGCTCGACCGGTCCGTGGAGACCGGCGGGCGGCTGATCGCCGGCCACTACGGCAGCCGTTCGCGGGGCGTCCCGCCCCTCGACGTGGCGGCGCTGTTGACGGCGGACGGATTGCGCGTGGCGGGCGAGGCGGCGGGCGGCGATCCAATCATCACACGCTTCGCGTGGGTCGACAAGAAGTGATCACGCGAGGCCCCACCTCCGCTCGACTTCCATGCCGCAGTGCGGGCAGGTCTTCTTGTCGAGGTGCTGCTCGCTCCGGACGAAGATCACCTTGCCCGCGCAATACGGGCAGTGGATCGCGATCGGCTTCGCGAGGGGCTTCCCGTCCTTCCGGAACTTGACCGCGTAGTCCGGCGGCTTGTTCATCGGGTCCTCGTCCGGCGCCACGGACGCGCGGATGCGTCCCGCGGGCTTGAAGGTTCTCTCTCCAAACCTATTTGGCGGGCGACCCCATGGACGATTGAATGAAGGCTCTCCCCCTCGAGGCGACGCACCGGAAGCGCGGCGCCCGGTTCGGGCCCGTCGGCGATTGGCGGCTCCCGCTCGACTATGGGGATCCGGACGGGGAGCAGCGCGGGGTCCGCACCGCGGTCGGCGTAATCGACGCGTCCGCGAAGGGGAAGATGCGCGTCGAAGGCCCCGACCGGCTCGCGTTCCTCGACGGCCTCCTGACGAACGACCTGAAGACGCTCTCTCCGGGAGGCGGATTGTACGCCGCGACCCTCGATCACAGGGGCCGGGTCCACGGGGACATGGTCGTGTACGCCCTGGAGGACCACTACCTGATCGCCACGGAGCCAGAGGCGGGCGACCGCGTCCTCGCGTACCTGAACCGGCTCCTCGTGAGCGACGACGTGACGATGACGGACGTTACGGACGCGTTCGCGGTGTTCGGCGTGTACGGCCCGCGGAGCGGCGAGGTCGTCCGCGGCGTCGCGGGAACTCTACCGCCAACGAATGCGTACGCCCACGTGGGCGGTCCGGGCGGCCGGCTCGTCGCGCGAAGCCCGGCGTTTGGCGGCGAAGGATACGAACTGTGGGCGCCCGCCGCGGAGGCGGACGGCCTCTTGCACGGGCTCCTCGATCACGGAGCGGTGCCCTTCGGGCACACCGCCGCGGAGGCCCACCGGATCGAGGCCGGCCGGCCGAAATTCCCCCTCGACATGAACGAGGACACGATCGCGGTCGAGGCGCGCCTGGAGTCCGCAATCAGCATGACGAAGGGGTGCTACGTCGGCCAGGAGGTCGTGTCCCGCGCGACGTACGTCGGCCACGTGAACCGGACCCTCGTGGGGCTCGAAATCGACGGCACCGCCGTCCCTCCCGGGGGGGCGGGAATCGCCGCGAACGGGAAGCCTGTCGGCCACGTGACGAGCGTCGCCCGCTCCGCGACCCTCGGGAAGACCGTGGGCCTCGGGTACATCCGGCGGGAGGCCTCGGGCCCCGGGACGGAGGTGACGGTCGACGGCGCCCCCGCGCGCGTCGCCGCCCTCCCGTTCGTGCGCTAGAGCCTCGCGCCGACCTTCCCGGCCTGCGCCCGCAGTTCCTCTTCGCGCTGGCGGACCTTCTCCTCCCGGTCGAGGAGCTCCATCGCCTTCCGCTGGATGATCTTCAGCCGGTTCTCGATGTCCTTCGTCCGCTCGTCCAGGTCCGCGGATGCCGCGCCACCCTTCTCCGCCTCGGAGAGCCGGGCTTTGAGCCGGTCGACCTCCGTCTGGAGGCGCGTGAGCTTCTGCTCCGCCTCCTCCCGCTCGAACTCCATCGACCGCTCCTTCGTCTCGACGATCTCGAACTTGCTCTCGAGGATCCGCTCCTGCTCCGCGAGCTTCTCCTCGCGCTTCCGGATCTGGTCCTCCCGGTCGAGCGTCTCGACGGCCTTCTTCTGGAGGAACTTCATGTGCTTGGCGACCTCCGCCTGCTGGGACTCGACCTGCCCCTTTGCCGCGTCGGCGTTCTTCCGAAGGGCGTTCGCCTCCTCGCGTGCGGCCGCTGCGGTGCGGCGGTCCTCGTCCGCCTTCGCAGTTAGGCCGTCGACCTCGAGCCGCATCCGCTCCGCCTTCGCAAGACGATCCCGGAGGGACCCCTCCTTCTCGGAGAGCGCGGCCTCTCGTTTCGCCACGTCCGTCTCCGCACCGCTGAGGGCCTTGCTCCGAGTCTCCGACTCCGTCTCGCGTTTCCTCACGGCCTTCTCCCGCTCCGCGAGTTCGGCGAGCTTCTCCCTCGACGTCGCTGCGTCCGCCTCGAGCGTCCGGCGGGTCGCGTCGACCTCCGCGGACGACTTCGCGAGGTGGGTCGCCTCCTGGTCAACGGCCGCCCGCCGCGTCCGAAGGTCCTCCTCGGCCGCCGCGAGCTCCTGGGCCTTGGCCTCGGCGCGCGCCTTCCTCGACTCGACGTCTTTGGTCATCGCCGCGAGCTCCATCTCCCGGCCCACGAGCTTGCGCGAAGCCTCCTGGAGATCGGCCGCGTGCGCCTCCGCCCCTCGCTCCGCCTTCTCGACCTCCGCGCGCCGCGCATTGAACTGCATCTGCTGTGTCGAGAGGTCCTCGAGCTTCCGCTTCGCCGCGCGCTCCGCGTCTTCCGCGACCGTCGCGCGCCGCTGGGCGTCCTCCAGCAGCTTCTCCGCCTTCTGCTGCTGTTCCGCGGCCGCGTCCCGGGTCGCCTCGAGCTGCTTCATCTCCTCGGTGTATCGCGGACCCCACGCCGCCCGCTCGGCGGCGAGGGCCTCTCGGGCCCGGGACGTCTCGATCTCCAAGGCGCGCAGCTCCGCGATCCGCTGCTCCGCGCGGGTCGAGGCTTCCGCCGCCTGGGCCTCCCGGGCCTCGGTCGCCTCCTCCCGCTCCGCGAGCCGGGCCTGATTCGCGTGGACCTTCGCGAGCGCCTCCGACAACTCGCGGTCGCGCTTCTCGAGTTCGGAAGCCTTAGCGGCGATTTGCCCGAGTTTTGCCTCGACCTCGGACTTGGATCGCGCCTCTTGCGTGCGCATGACCGCTTGGAGGGAGTCCCACTCCCGCCGCTTCGCCTCCTGCTCCGCGGCGAACCGGCGAGCCGCCTCCTCGAGCTCCGTCGCCCGGGCCTCGACCGCGGCCTGACGGTTCGTCACCGTGGCCGCGAGCCCCCGGATCTCGTCCGCGTTGGCGGCCGTCTCCCGTTCCCTGTTGTCCAGCTCCCGGCTGCGGGACTCGATCTCGTCGGCCTTGGTGCCCAATTCCGTCGCGCGCGCAGCGACCACCTTCTCCCGGGCGGCGAGCGCCTCAGCCCTTGCGCCGAGCGTCTCCTGGAGGGACCGGGACTCCCGCTCGAGCCGCTCCCGCTCCGCAATCAGCTCGGCCTCGCGCGCGGCGATTGACTGTTCCAGTCGCTCCGTCTCCGCCCGCAGTCGCGTCGCGGCCTCCTCATTCCTCTGGGAGAGTTGATCAAGTTCCAGCCGCCGGGCCTCCAGCTGTCGGGCGGACGCATCCGCGTCCGACCGATCCCGGTCCAGCGACTCCTTCAGGGACGCGAGCTCCTCCTCCCGCGTGAGGAGGATCAGGCTCCGCTGCTCGATCGAGTCCATCCGGCGCTCGATCTCCGCTTCGGTCTCCCGCTTGCGGGCCTCCAGGTCCGCGAGATCGCGTTCCGCCTGCGCCCGGCGCTCCGCGAACGCCGCCTCCTCTGCCCTGAGGGCGTCGGACCGCTCCGCGAGGCCCTGTGCCTGCCTCCTGGTTTCCTCAGCGAGGCCTCGTTCCCGTGCCTCGAGGTCCGCTGCGAGGCGGGCGAGGGTCGCCCGTTCCGCGTCGACCTCCGCCCTCAGCGCGTTCGCGGCCGCGAGTGTTTCCGCCGCCGAAACGTCGCGCGCCTTCGACTCGTCCTCGATCCGCATCGCCCACTCGATGCTCGAGCGGGCCTTCGCCTCGCGGCTCGCGACCTCCGCCTCTTTCGCCTCGAGGGAGCGCTGCCGCGCAGCCAGCGTTTCCTGCGCGTCGCGGCTCTCCCTCTCAAACGACTCCTTCTGTTCCCTCAGGAGCCCTTGCTGGGACTCCATCGTGGACTGCCACGCCCTGAACTCGTCCGCCTTCCGGGCCTCCAAGTCTCGGAGCCCCCCCGCCCGCTCGTCGAGACCTTTGGCGGTCGCATCCAGTTCCGCCTTCCGGACCTCGAGGTCCGCCTTCAGCCGCTCCAGGCGGTCGCCCTCGACCTCGAGCGTTTCCTCACGCGCCGCGAGGTCTGCGAGGACGCGGGCGTTCTCCTCCGCCTGCGCCCGGACCTGCGCCTCCTTCTCCGCGAGCGTGTGCTCCCGCGCCTCGAGCTCGATGTCCTTCGACGCAATCCACTGGGTCTTCTCGAGGCGCATCGCCTCGAACGCTTGCACGTCCCGATTCAGTTGCGCTTGGCGCTCGTGGAGGCGCGCGTTCAGCGCGTCGAGTTCCTCCTTGCGGCCGTGAAGCTCCCCCTGAAGCCGGTCCGCCAAGCCCTGGAATTCCTTGCGCTCCTCGGCGAGCGCCGCCTTCGCGGCCTCGTGGGACTGCCGTTCCTGCCGGAGAAGGGCCTCCCGGTGGTCCTGGTCGAGCGCGGTCGAATGGAGCGCGGACGCGTCCGCGGCAATCTTCGCCTGGGCGGTGGTCATCGCGTCGAACGCGCCGGTGAACGCACGGGAGCGGGCGTCGAGAGCCGCCTGTGCCTTCTCAAGCGCCGCCCGCTCCGCTGCCAGGCGGGCATCCTCGGCCCGCGCCTCCTCCAGGCGCGCCTTCACCGCGTCCTCGAACTTGTCCTGGACGTTCACGAGCATCTCCCGCGCGAACTCGATCTGCTCCTCCGAGACGGGGCCGTACGCGAGGAGCGTGATCGCGAGGGCGTCCCCGCGGACGGTCTGCGCGTGGTACTTCGAGACCTTGACGGCCTTCTCCACGGCGTCCAGGGCCCCCGCGTCGCGGACCTGATCGAACGTCACGTCGCAGGTGCGGTCCAGGGTGAATTCCCGGAGCAGTTCCTTTCGCTCGTCCACCAGGAAGGCCTTCGCGGGCCTCCATCGTGCGCGTTGCGCGAACACACCGATCACCACCACGAGGGCGAGGGGCGGCACGGGCAGGAAGTAGAGCGACTTCCACCACGGCGGGTAGATCGTCGCGCGCACGGCCTGCACGGCCGACGCCGAGCCATCCGACAGGGTAACATTGAACCGGGCCGACGACCAGCCGTCGGGGAACGCCATCGTCATCACGAGGCCGTTCACCCGCACGTGCGGGCTGTCCGTCGTGACGACGAGCTGGGAGAGGTTCGTGTCGATGTCCGACACGTACGGCCGCAGGTCGAGGGTGCGAGCGGTGCCCGCGGTCATCTCGAGGAGGGGGATCGCCGCCAGGACGGGCGCGTCGTTCACGGGGCGGACGAGGGCGACGAACGACGCCTCCACGAACCCGCCGGAGGGATCCGTGGCCTGGACGCGGAGCGTCTCCGAGCCGGACCAGTTCGCGGACGCCCAGAGGTCGAGGGTGTTCCCCGCGTTGACCCGCGAATTCAGCTGCGTGCCGCCCAGGATCGTGAAGGTGAGGACATCTCCGTCGACGTCGAGGAAGTGAGGCGTGAGGGAACCGCCAACCGCATCCGCCAAGACCGTGTCCTCGTCGAACGAAACGGATGCGAAGGGGAGGACGACGACCGGAGCGTCGTTCACGGGCCGCACGGTCACGAGGACGGTCGTCTCCGCGAACGCCCCCGACGGATCCGTCGCGCGGATTCGGATCGCCTCCGTCCCCGACCAGTTCGCGGCGGACCACAGGTCGATCGTGTTCCCCGGGTTCACGCGCGCGCTGACGTTGCCGCCCGTAGTCGCAATGATCGTGAGCGGATCGCCGTCCACGTCAAGGAAGCGGAGACTGGCGGCGCCGAAAAACGCGTCCAAGAGGATTGTGTCTTCGTCGAACGCAGGTCCCGCGAACGCCGCGACAAGGATCGGTCCATCGTTCAGGGGCCGAACCGTCGCGAGGAAGGCCGCCTCTGCGAACGCGCCCGTCGGGTCCGTCGCACGGATCCGCAATGACTGGGCGCCCGACCAGTTCGCCGTGCCCCACAGGTCGACCGTGTCGTTCGCGTTCACCCGCGAGAGGACGTTCGTGCCGTCGAGGACGACGAACGCCAGCGGGTCTCCGTCGAGGTCGGAGAAGAACGCCGTCGCGGGGGCGCCGAGGGCGTCCCACGCGGTCGAGTCCTCGTCGAACGCGACGGAGGGCAACGCCGCCACCAGGGAGGGCGGACGGTTCGCCGAGGCGAGGATCCGGACGATCCTCCACGCGGTGTCCGTTCCGTCGGAGACCCACAGGGTCACGGGGTAGGTACCGACGGCGGCATACAGGATCGACAGCGACGGATAGGCCCCGGGATTGGCGGTGACGTTCGCGGAGTCCGAGACTGAGACCGCCAGCGCCGCCAGCGGCGTGTCCGGGTCCGAAACGTAGAACGTGAGGTTCAGCACGTACGGAGCGCCGACGCGGACTTGCAGGTCGGGAATGGCGGCGATCGCCGGGGGCTGCGGCCCGAGGGTGAACGAACCGACGCCCTGGCGGGAGTCCGTCCCCGTGAGCCCGACGTCGTCCACGGCCACGCCTCGGAGCGTGACCCCGTTGATTGCCGCGCCCGGGGTCCACACGTACAACCCGTCGACGGTCAGGTCGGACCCGATGGGACTCCATGCACCGTCGAAGTACGACAAATCCACGCGGACGACGTCCGCATCCGTGCCGTAGGAGATCGTGAGCGTGCCGCTTCCCGCCTGGTCGTCCGTGACCGCGCCGAACGCGAGCAGGGGCGCCGCATTGTCGACCTCAATCGGGGAGACGACGGTGGTGTTCGTGATCGTCCGGTTGTTCGTCACGATCGCCCGGAGCGCGCCATTTACGAAATTCAATGCCCCCGTGTTCCACAGATACGTGCCGTTCAGGACGGCCGTCGAGCCGATGAGGGTCCAGCCGCCGCCCGCGTCGTACTCGAACTGCACGGACACGGAGTCGGAGCTGTTCGTGTACGAGATCGGGACGGCCCCCGTGACGTGGGCGCCGGGCGCAGGAGCGCTGATCGCGAGCCATGGCGGCGTTCCGGACACGACCTGGATGGTCGCCGTCGCGGACACCGGGCCCGACGATACCTGCAGGGTTCCGTTCGCCGGGGGCGGGCTGGCGGTGAAGAGGACGCTCGCCCCGGAGGAGGAGTTCAACGACCCGACGCCGCCGCCGACGACCCATGAGAAGCTGGCGCCCGGGATCGGGTTGTCCCACGCGTCGTACGCCTGTGCCGCGAACACGCGCGTGTCGAACGGGAGGAGGGTCGCGTTGTCCGGCGTGAGGGCGATGCGGTTCACGGAACCGGGGGCGACCGCAACGGCCGCGCTGAGTCCGGTCGGGGACCCGGAGGACGCGTGAATCCGGATCGTCTCCGCCTTCGTGTACGTCTCCGCCGCCACCGTGGCGGTGCCGCCGGACGTGATCGCGACGCTGATGACTCCCAAGGTGCCGCCGCCCGGGGTGACGCCGTCGGAGAGCCGCGCCGCCAACGCGACGGTCCCCGTCCACGACGTGATCGTCGCGTTCAGCGCGTCCTTGGCGGTGACGGTCACACTGAACGGCGCCGCGACGGTTGCCGCCGCCGGTGCAGCGACGAAGAAGTGGTCCAGGGCGTGCGTGTACGTGAGGCGCAGCTCGTTCACCGTCGGCGTTACGAGCGTGTTCGCGGTGGCGAGGGACACACGGAACCGGATCCGGCCTGTCGCGGTCGACACGGCGCTCAGGTCTGCGGGCGGAGCCGCCGCCGTCCAGCCTCCGCCGCCATCGAGCGAGTATTCGTACGCAATCGACTGGCCGTTCGGGGCGTCGACGACGGAGAAGGTGCCCCAGCCCGCGAGACTGCTCGGCACGAGGTCGTTCGTCTCGACGGTCCCGGAGGAGGCGTAGCGGAACCACGAGAGGTTCGTGTCCCCGACGACGGGGACATGGTCCGGGTATGTGACGGAGAACGTCAGGCGGTACTCGATGTATCGGGAGGAACCGGCCATTGCGGACCCGGATGGGGTCGGATACGGCGCGGACCATCCGGACCACGTGCCGTCCACGGGCGTGACGTCCCCCGTGCGCGTCGAGACCGCCACCGTCGCATCGTTTTCGAAGGTGACGCGGATGTAGTCGACGTCCGCCGTGAGCGCGGTCCCAGACGCGCCGTCCGCGATGAAGAACGCGATCCGGATCCCGAGGGGGTACTCGAAGGCTGGCGCGTACGTGTCCCGCAGCGTCCACGCGGACCCGTCCGTGCTCGTGTAGGAGGTGAGCGTGTTCCCGGCGCGCTGGATCCGGACCCACGCCGGATTCGGATTCCCGCTGTTCACATCGACGCGCGTCGTCGTCGCCGCGTCCACGGTGGAACGGACGCGCCAATTCACGGTCGCGCTCGCGCCCACGTACGCCTTCTGAATCCCGTACCAGTCCCGAGGCCCGAGGAGGGCCATCAGACCGACCTTCTGTCCGTTCACGGTCGGGCTCGAGGTGAACTTCATCGTGGCGGTGAAGTTCCCCACGACGCCGTCCGCAAGCACGTTCCCCGTGAACGCAGCGCCGAAGATGTCCACGCCCGTGCTCGAGACGGCATGCAGGTGACCGGGCGTACTGCTGCCGACGTCGTACGTAGCCGGCGGGTTCGTCCACGTCCACTTGGGATCGAGGGCCGGACCCGAGAACTCGTCGGAGACGAGGGAACGTTCCGTCGCGTTCCACGAGATCGTCTGCCACAGGGCCGGGGTGCCCGGTCCTCCGACGCGGGACACGTACGTCCCCGTCGCGCCCAGGACCCGGTAGCGAATGTCCAAGCGCGGCCGGCGCGTCGGGTCGACGGCGTAGTCGGAGGTGTAGAACGTCTTGTCCGCGTCCGCCCCGGTGTTCGGACCGTTCAGGATCACGCCGTTGTTCGGCAGCCGCCCGCGGTACCAGAGGTCCACGAGCTGCGTGATGTTCCAGGTCTTCCATCCCGCCGTATTGTCGACCGTGATCTGCGCGATGACGTGGGAGTCCCAGTCGCCTCCGGCGGTGTTCCAGGCGGTCCCGGTGAGGCGGTCGTTCCACGTCGCCTGCATCTCACTCCATGCGAACGTCACATGGTACACGCTCGCGGTGAACGAGGGGCCGACGCCGGACGTCTCGTACAGGTTCAGAGTCGCATCGTCGATCACGACGCCGGGGGGAACCGCGGAGAGGTCAAACCGGACGAGGGGACGGGACTGCGGGTTCCGGCCGTCCAGGACCATCGTCGTGTCCGCTCCATGGTTGAGGACCGGGTTTCCGCGGTCCAGCCACGTGTCTTCGCCCGTCGGACCGGGCTGCAGGCTCACGAGCGTCATCGGGTTGGCTGCGAGCGCCACGTCGCCCGGCCACTGGGCCCGATCGATGTTCGTCTCGCTGTCCGGGCTCGCGAAGTCCGCTGCGCTCGTGCTGTTCCACCACGTCGTCATCGACGCGAGGGACGCAACCCCACCCGCGATGGCGGCGTTCGTCAACGCGTAGTCCCCCGGAGTCACGAAGTCCCACACCGCGTCGGAGGTGCCGTCCGGGTTGTCGATGATCGATGGGTCCGCGGTCGCGCGCCGCGGCGCGCCGAGGAGGAGCGAGGACACGGAGAGGAAGGCGAGGACGAAGGCTACCGCGCGGCTGAATCGCGTGAGCATTCTCACGGGGCTCCGTTCGGGGACGGACCCGTCCCCCCGACTGACCCCTTTCGTCCTCCTTTTGACATATATAAGGGGCTTTTGCCCGTTATCCCGCGTGA
>Ga0209431_10000153_pt1 | contig 51382 bp, 55 predicted proteins | sample RifCSP13_3_FD_184021 | JGI IMG/M metagenome (GOLD analysis project Ga0209431, IMG submission 184021) | Soil microbial communities from Rifle, Colorado - Rifle CSP2_sed 13_3 (SPAdes) (version 2) | ecosystem: Environmental > Terrestrial > Deep subsurface > Rock core/Sediment | place: Rifle... | reverse complement strand
TCAGTATTCAAATCAACGAGCTTTTCTTTTGCGATTTTTTCGACTTGGGAAGAGGTGAGTGTTCCGACGGTGTCCTTTGGAGTTGTACCCGAGCCTTTTTCGAGTTTGAGTTCACTCTTAATCATCGAGGATACCGGAGCTTTTTTAATATCAAAAGTAAAACTCCTGTCTTCAAAAATGGTAATAACAGCAGGGACAATTTGGCCTTTCATCTCGGCAGTCCTGTCGTTGTAGGATTTCACAAACTCCATAATGTTAACTCCGTGTTGGCCTAATGCTGAGCCAACAGGAGGAGCCGGTGTTGCCTCAGCTGCCTTTAAGGTTAATTTCAGTGTAGTTAGAGTTTTTTTTGCGGCCATGAGATTCGTGTCCTTTAGAACTTAATTATTTTAGGATTTAGATATTTGGATTTAGGATTTCCCGCAGAGAGATAATGTATCGAAGTTCGGAAGCTGTTAATTTCGATCCTATTTCGATATAACCACAAAGCGGGTCAATCTTCCTCAAATGATTCAAAGATCAACGAGGTGTAAGAATTGTAGCAAAATAAATAAGGCTTGTAAATGGAAGCTACGGTTTCTTATTCCTGTTTACTTCTTCTTGAAGGCCTTGATATAATGCAGCCTCATCCGAATCTTTAATTTTTATTTTTCCGTCGGGTCCAAGATCAAGAGTTCCGCCCCCCGCTCCGTCTAATGTAAAAGATACAATTCCACTTTTCATACCGGATTGAAGTAGATCCCGATATCTATCCATGTCGGGACCGCTCTTACCGGAGAGCTCTTTCATACCATTACTAAATTCTATTCTTATTCTTCTGGTATCGTCGTCAATTCCCATTAAATTATGAGGGATATTTTTAAGATTCTCTTTCTCGGAGTGTTTTTATTAATTGACCAGTTTCTGCTCCTCTCAAGAAACTTTCATTTAATTCCGGATCACTATGTAGGTCTTGAAGTACTTTTTCAGACGGTGGTCTTGTTTTGTGCGTTTCGATAAACATACCAAGCTCACTTGCTTCTTGAAGGAGTGCAGTGCGAATTGATTTTAAAATTTCGTCAGGTCTTGGATGGTTAGCCATTTCTGTATTATATCATCTTTACTCTAGACTTTTGCTATCTGTAACAAATCAAGCTCTACCGGCGTTTCGCGGCCAAAGATAGATACCAATACTTTTACTTTCCCTTTTTCCTCGTCAATCTCATCAATAGTTCCCAGGAAATCGGAAAAGGGACCATCAGTAACTTTGACCGCTTCTCCTTGAGAAAATCTGGTTTTGAAGCGCTTTGCGGGAGCTGATACGAATTTTTGAATATTGGCAACTTCGGTTTCAGATAGGGGAGTAGGCGTTTTTCCGGCACCCACAAAGCCGGTTATACCCGGCGTTGTCCTCACAGCCAACCAGGTTTCATCTACCAGTATCATTTTGACCAAAAGATATCCTGGAAATATTTTTTCCTTAATCGTTGCTTTTTTGCCTTGTCTTATTATTACTCTATCTTGAGTAGGAACCATTAGCTCAAATACTTTATCGGTAAGACTCATTGTTTCAATTCTTTGCCTTAATGTTTCTGAAACGCGTACTTCATGGCCGCTGGTTGTGTGGACAACGTACCAACTTGCGCGAGGATCTGAGCTTTCGCTTATTATAATATGACCTGGAATTTTCTTTTTTCCGGTCCCGCGTTCAGTTACAACAGTGTCACTTTTTTCAGTTATATCTTCTTTGCTTTCTATTGGGAGATTAGTTGTTGACATACTTATTATTAGCGGTTGACTAAAAATTCCAAAAGTTTTGTAAATCCAAAGTCGACTGCACCTAAATACACCCCAACTATTGCGGATATAAGTATTACCGTGAGAGTTAATTTAATTACCTCTTCTCTTTTTGGCCAAACGACTTGCATAAGTTCTAGCCGCACCCCTTTTAAATATTCGATTGCTGTCCGCACAGGTTCAAATTGTAGCAAAATATCATTGAATAAACAATCGTTTTCTCTACATAATTTAGATTTTCACTAATCTGATATACTTAATGGTCGAAATATGGAAAGAGATAGAGTAAATCCAGGTGTACAGGTGGAAATAGTTGGTGAAGGACGTGTTCGCTTATCAATTCCCGGCGTTGGAGATGAAATTCTGCAAATTCCTAGAGAAGCTCCTCAAGATTTATCTAAAAATGAACTAGCAGCTTTAAGCGTAATGAAATTAGCCATATCAATGGCCTTTCCTGAAGAAACGACAGGTGTTGATCAGGCAGGTTATATGGTAAGAAGAGAAGAGGATATTCATACTCTTCCGGGAGGAAGGGAGAAGGTTCCTAAGGATGCACTAAAATGGGCGGGGTCGGTTTTAATGAGGGGGGAATGGTCCGCGCAAAGAGTGGCAGATTTGCTGATTTCCGATCTTGAACACATCGGAACTGGATTACAATTGGGTACAATAACTAAAGATAGATTTAATCAAAAAAGGGCAGGACTTAGACATACGATTGCTTCTTTTTACCCAGGAGGAATATCTGGTGAAAAAAGACGCAAGCCCATAGGTGATTGGTAAAGATTTGAGGATGACGACTCCAAATTTTTCCTTCGAAAATAAGATTTGGTCTGAAGGTTTTAAACATATTGCCGGAGTTGACGAGGTCGGGCGTGGTTCTTTTGCAGGTCCCGTCGTCGCTGCCGCAGTTACATTTTCTCCCAATATACTACATACAATATACGATATACAAAATGATGTACGAATAGATGATTCGAAGAAATTAACCAGTCTTCAAAGAGAAAAGGCTGAAAAGTGGATTAAGAAAAATGCGACAGCTTGGGGAATTGGAGAGGTGAGTACTTCATTGATAAATAGAATGGGGATAGGGAAGGCAACTAGAGCGGCTTTTAGGAGGGCAATCGCTAACACGAATTTGAGGTTAGAAGTGAGAATAGACTACTTACTAATAGATGCTTTTTACATTCCACGCATACGAGGATTAAGAAAAGACAGGCAACTAGCAATAATAAAAGGTGATCAAAAATCAATATCAATTGCCGCAGCATCTATTATCGCTAAAGTATATAGGGATAAATTGATGCTTAGATTAAGTAAAAATTCTAAATATATAAATTTCGGGTGGGAGAGGAATAAAGGTTATGGAACCGGAGAACACCAGAGGGCAATCATGAAGTATGGGATAACGAGATATCATAGAAGTGATTTCATTGAAACATATTTAAGTAAGATGGTCAGATAATCAGTTTTCGGTTATCGCAAAGCGACAAGCTTTGCTTATCGGATATCGGATTACAGAATGTTGATTGCCAGCATACCAAACATTTTTGTAAGATTAGTAAGTGTCTAGAATAAAATCTTATGAAGATCTAAGAGTATATCAATTATCAATTCAACATTTAGAAGAGATATACGACGTTGCATATAAGATTCCTCATTTAAATCTTAGAACTCAATTAATAAAGTCAGGAGAAGCAGTACCTCCTTTAATTGCAGAAGGTTTCGCGAAACAAAGAAATCCCAAAGAGGCCGCAAGATTTTATGAAATGGCTATGGCCGAGAGTGATGAAGTTTCAGTCCATTTAACCAAATCTATTATTCTAGCTAAAAAGTTTCCTAGTATTCCGATAGAGTTGTGCACGTATTTAAAAGGGAAGTATAAGTCGTTGTCAAAACAATTAAACCGTTTATCATATACTTGGCGTAGCTACTTGACAAAAAACTAATACCATTCAAAATCTGCTATTTGCTAACTATAAATCTGAAAACTGAAAACCGATAAACCGAATACGTATCCGCATCACTATTAATAGTTTCTTCTTCTCTCCAACTCAATCTGGTGCCTGACGCGAGCTTTCTTTTCCTTTCTTTTTTCAGAAGGAGTTTTATAGCGTGCACGGTCCCGTAGTTCCTGAAGGATACCGGAAGAAATAACTTGTTTTTTGAAGCGGGCTATTAAACGATCTTCCGATTCCCCCTTTTTCTTTTTGACGATAACCATTGAAAATATTCGCCCCCCTTCCGAAATATGGTATAAAAAGATAACTCATATCCATCACCTTTCTCATTTTAACACATTGATCAATGCTAAGAAATTGGAGTTTCTTAAGTTTATTAACGACTTATTAACTTCTCCCTCAACTCCTGATACCTTCCCGGAAAACGGGATTGAAGCTTGGCCTCGTCCACTAGTTCAGCCGAAGCAGCAAAGGGCACAATGACTACAGCTGGTGAATTAAGCTTAGCATATTTATCAATTGCTTCAGCTAGAACTCCTATTTCTCTTCCTGTCTCGTCAGTCGCAATACCCATGACGAATAACTCAGATCCTGAAAGAGTTTGGATGGTTTGCCCGACCAAGCCTAATCTTTTATTATTATATAGAGTGCGTAAAGTTCTACTTTCTCGAATGATTGTTTCCATCAGATTTATCAAGAAGGATTATACCATATCTGATAAATAATCCAATTAAAATAAAATCTTGACTTTGCTTAAAACCCACCCTATAATGCTTTTAGGTCGCACATTGAATTTGTAAACCAGGAGGCAGTGATGTCACAAAAAAGGTACTACTTGAGGGGCGGAGAGTTCTTTGCAATCGAGGATGGGAAACCGGATTTCCGAACACCGGTTTTTCCCGAGCAAAACTCCGTAGTGATTTCACCTACGGGTGCCTACCAATACCGCGACAGGCAGTTGGTGCCTGTAACTACTGGGCCGGTTCCGCAAACCTTGAGGGGATCACGCACGACCGAAGGGGGAGCCTTAGCACAGAAGAAGTGGTAGGCCTGATCTGGTCTCACAAAACACGGCGCGAAGCGACCTGGGTGGGGTCAATTTTCTTTGATTGACAATCGTCGATCTTGAAACATTTACCCCACCCGCGCCAATATATTTCTTCAATAATTTAATAGTATTTAATAACTAGTTGGGGAGTGTTGCCGGTTCCTTCGGAGTTGTTGGCGGATTCATAATAGGCAAAGTCTCCGGTTACATCTCCACCTGTTACTTCGGAAGTAAAGTGGATTCTGAATTGGCTTCTGGTCCGCGAAGCTGACTTATCACTTTTGACTTGATCGGTGGCAATTACATCTTTCCATTCGACCACCGCATTAGTAGTTACTGTCGCGAAATTAGATATTAAAGAGGAGACTCCATAATCGGGATCATCAAGACTTGATCCATAATCCAGGTGATCGACCTTTAAGTTACCGCCGACTCCATACGGGTTGCCAATTGTTTTGGTTTGATAAATTCTTAGGGTCGCCTCGGTGATTGTAGCTGATGCCGGAATTCCTGTAATGTCAAAACTTACAAAGCCCCTTGTTACAAGATTTACATTTCTTCCAGCTCTAATATCGAGTCCGTCGTTTCCTCCGCCGTTTGAAGATCTAAAGCCGTCTAAAGAAGCGGTCGCAGAAAGAGTCATTGATTTAATTACCGGAGTTGGTGTCGGAGTAGGAGTAGGTTTTTTTGTGGGGGTTGGAGATAGAGATTGAGTGGGTAAGGGTGTAGGTAAATTTGTTGGTATCGGGGAGGGAGATCTACCCAGGTTTGGAGTGGGTGAAATTTCAGAAGGTTTTTGCTTCTGGTTTTGACGGCCGAAAAAGAAAGCTATTCCTCCAATTGCTAAAACTAGACCAGCTATACCAATGCCAATTAGTGCTTTGTTCCAATTAATTTTTTTCTTATTATTGGAATCACTTGTTGTAGATTGATCTTGTTGACTGACAATACTTTCTTCCATCGTGGGCTGAATAATATTAAGAAAAAACAATAATGTCAATATGGTGAGGAATGAGATGAAAAAATTGATAAGGTGTTGTACAATATGGGCTAACTTCTGCCCGCAATTCTTTATTGATTCATATGATTAAAGATTTGAAATTAAACTTCGACAAGCAAAAGCTATAGCGCTTAAAATTCGGGGTTTACCCCGTCTTGTCGAAGGGCACCTTAACATTCCGATTGGTAATAAATATTGAAACAATATCAGTCGTTGGGCACGAAGTAGTCGCAACTAGATTATCTTGTGGCTATTTTGTGCCCACACGACCGATGAGTCGAGGACACTTTATTCGCTTGGGGACGTACCCCGCATTTCCGAAGGAGGGAAAGTTGAACAAGTTGTACTTTGCACTTGCAGCCATAGCAATTTTGCTTTTTGGCTGCTCACGAGGCTCAGCACAAGAGCTGAGCGAGGAGGACTTGGCTGCGACTTCAAGTGCAGTCGACTCCTTTCTAGAGACGGCTGTGGCCGAGGATAGTCTTACCGAGACTGCAGCTGCTCCTACAGCGACGCCTACAAAGGTGCCGCCCACTCGGACACCCAATCCGAGCCCAACGCCCAACCTGGGTATCGAGATCAAAGATCTCTCCGAAAGAGATTGGGGTTGGGAGTCCGCAATCCGGATGCTTGAGCGCGACATCGTCGTGCCTTGCGATACTGATCCAATCCGGATTTGTCCGAGGGAAAGCTTTACGGAGCTGGAGAAGTATCGCTCCATGGTGCGAGTCCTTGAGGAAACTCAAGATTTCAAACCATCTCTGGATGCTGTCGTGGGAACGTTTCTCGATGTTGAAGGACTTCTCGGCAAGGAAGGAGCCTTCCCAGAGTGGGTGGAGCCTCTTACCGAGCGCGACATCCTGAACATTGAGGAGCTACTTAGGCAGGATTACCTGCCGCGACGCCTTCCGGGCATCGACGTGTACGCCCTTGAGGCATTCCTCTGCAAACCGTCCTTCCAGGACGACGCGGCCCTGCACCTTTGTCTTACTAACAAGGTGACTATGGCAGAGTATCTTGCCGAGGGCGTACTTTTGGCCTTTGGGCCTGAAGTGGAGAGTCAGCTTCCGCCTTACAGGGCGGATATGTTCCGGGATCTCCATTCATCACACCCATTAGCAAGATGGGTGATCGCGGCCGTCGATCCGGACCAACCGCTCTACCTGATCGAGTACAGGGCAGATCTCATCGATCCGGACGCGGAAACAACTCGCCTCAGGTGGACCGTTCTTCTGGATGCTGTCTATCAACTCCTCGGAGGTGAGTAGTCATGAACAAGATCCGTAGTAGGTTACCACTTGCACTGTTACTGGCAACAACTTTCTCCTTCCTCCCCGTAGCTACGGTTCGGCTGCCGACGCGGCCGTGCCAAATCGCAGACAGGATCGAGAAAACAGCCAAGGCTCTACCGGGTCAAACCGGTGGAATCTTCTTGACGGGCGCATTCGCTGCCCTCAAGCTTGCCTTTGCCCATCCGGCATTCGCGCAGAACGCTTGTAATCCTGGTTGGGACCCCTTCAACTGTACGGATCCCAATGCAGACTACTTTGACTGCTGCTGCCAGTGCTATGACGACGGAGCTGGGGATCGGGAGGCGATGCGCTGCGGCCCGATGCCAGGCGGGGGAAATTCTGACAACGGAGCAGATAACCCCAACTGTCCCTTAAGAGACACCGGCGGAGGCGGAGGTGGAGGTGGCTCAACTGCTACCCCAACAGCTGTTCCGACAGCGACTCAGCAATCTCCTCCTGACAATGGTGGTGGTAACGGCGGTGACGATCGGTCGTCAGCTACTCCGATACCGGTTTTAACCGGAGCGACTCGATCGACCGCTCTCAGAGAGGGCGAATGCGAAATGGAGTTTGTGGCTGGCAAGCCAGTTTGCAGGATCGTACTTGCGCGTGCGGTCTATGAGATCGTCAGCGGAGGAGCTTCACCGCCTCCTGCAACCCACGCCCGGTTCCTCGACACGAATTTTCCGACTGAGGAAGACGAGGCAATCGCGGAATGGCTGGCAGCGAAGGGCTACTTTACCGACCTTCTGGTCATCAAACCTTTCCACGCACCCAGCCCTCGCTACTTCTGTCCGCTTTGTCCGGTAAGCCGAGCGGAAAACGCTCATTGGGACAACATGGTTGTCCGCGGCCCCGGATTGTCCGAGAAGAATTTCGAAACAGTCTTCAAGGACATCGGCGGCAACAAGTTCGCTCGTGAGATCGCTGAGCTGGAACACACAATCTACGTGGTTGGGCTCGGTCCAGATCTCTACGATCCGGAAGTTGCCATCGAAGGCGACAAAGCTAAGACGCTTATTGCTCTCGCGCAAGCGGCGCGCAACTAGCGTCTGCCAATCGGAGTTCTCGATGAGGACTCTCCCTTTTCTTCCCTTGTGTCTGGTTTGGCCAGGCCCCGGGGATGGGAGAGTCCAAAATTCGGGAATTAAGAAGAGCAGCTCTGACTGCTTGGTCGACCGCAAGGTCTTTCAAACCCAAGTAAGTTATCTGCTCTTTTTTTTGTGCAAAAAAAAGTCCCCAAAATGAAATATTCTGAGAGTATATATTTTACCCAAATAAAGGTTTGAATAAATAATATACTCTATTAGCCTTGTATTGAGTAGTTAATATAGTGTGAAAAGTGTGTGAAATACTATTTTTTTGCGCCTTTGAAGTTTTTCTTTTAACCACCTTCTTGCAGCTTTATTTGCCTCGATTCCAGCTAGTGGTGGAAATGAGCCGTATTTAAGTAAATCCTGTTCAGATGAAATTCCGAGTTTTTTTAACACATCTTGTTCTGATATTCCCATTCTTTTTGCCAATTCACGAGCTGCTTGAAGTCTCGGATCAATCTGTGCAGAGAAGAGAGTGTCTGTAATTTTATCAAGAAAATGTCGATTATCAATATCGTTTGTTACTTTTTGTAAGTCTTGATCGCTTAATTGTATTGGCTCTCTGTCGTGATCCATAAATATGCTTAGAATATTACAGGATTATCCGAAATTGTCAACTTCAAATCAAGCTTATTGACTTTTAATCTTTTTTGTGGTATTTTTGGGGCATCGGTAATGACTAGTAATTCAGAAAATAAGAAAGATGACTTTAGAAAGATTAACTACTGCTACTAGTTTGTATTTTTCTTCGCCTTCGCCCCGGATACTTCATTTGCAAAAATTCTTGAAAATATCTCATAAATACGGCAATTTTGACTAGACCGTTTGCGGTCTATTTAATAAGTTGTCGGTATATATTTTTTGTACCTCGTTAAGTAAGGGTAGTTTACCCCGAGCTTGTCGAGGGGCACATTAACATAGGGATGTAGCGGAAAAAATTTGTTTTCGCTTTAAGGTGGTTTGGCACCGTAAGATCGTCTGTTGGCAAAATGTGTGGCGGTTTTACAGTGCCAAATTGCCCAATGAGGCGAAAGCACAAATTCGCGTGGATGAAATCCACTATCGAAAGGAGGATTGACTAGGTAGCTAGTCGTGTCCGTTGTCGCCCCAGGCGACTTAGGCTCCAGCAATATGCTTTTGGAGCCCCACAGACTCTTCATAAGAAGGGTCATATGCCAGCCTCTATACAAGATTCTTGTAGGGGTTTGGCCGCTAGTGCCAGTATATAAGGCACTATATAGGGAGAATTTAAAAATGTCTGGGAATCAGAAGTGGTCAGATCGTTCAGTGCTCTTCACGGCAAAGGACGGATCTTTCTCACTTAAGGGCCCTTTCGCACCAGTTGAATGGGCCCAAGACAGGGTGAACGGGTTGCCTTCCAACTCGGATGCGCCTAAGGGGACTTTGGACGAGGTTACAACTGCCCAAGGAACCTTTCGCACCGTCAGCGCAACCGAAGCAGTGAGGCTTATCCGGAAAGGCACTCGTAGTCACCCAGTTGGGTTTGCGTACATGGCGAATGAGCACGCGATCTTTGCAGTGCTCGACGGGAACGCCATCAAGAAGATCAGCACGGTGAAGCCTCTTCATCAGGAATTGAGGTTCCTATCACCTCTGATCAACCAGATGCCGGAAATCCCGGCAGATGAGCGTGCAACGCTGTTCACTCGACCGGAGCCAAAGGCCCAGCCCGAGGCTGCCAAAGCACAACCTGCCGAGGTATCCGAAACGCAGGTCCCAGTGGTGCCAGAGGCGTCAGGCGAGGCCGTAAAGGAGGCAGTTGAGCTTCCAGTTGCTGGAGTCGATGATGTTGATTCAGCGACCCAAAAGATTTCGGAGCTCAAGGGTGTGGGCAAGAAAGACAAAACCAAGAAGTCAGACAAGAAAAGTTGAGGTGGTCCGTGAATAGACAACCTCAACCCACAAGCGCACCTCCCATCAACCCGATCGCTTTTGTAGTCGGGTTCCTAAGGGAAACTTGGTTCAACACAAGGCTCAGCTGGCGGCTGATATGGGACGGAAGGGTCAGGTTCAGATACAAACTGATTCCTCCTGCGCTCATACTCTATGGGCTCTCCCCACTAGACTTGAGCACCCTATTGGGAGTCTTTTTCCCACCGGCACTGCTGCCTGGCGTCAGCGCGATCGATGACATCCTCGTCATCAAAACAGGCCTTGAGTACTTCGTGGGTATTTGCCCACCTGATGTTGTCGACGAGCACCTAAGTGCTCTCTTGCCAAAGTTGAGAGATGGCGCTTAATAAGGACGTCCAGACGTCATCGATTTAAACACTGGCGAAGTCGACCAAGCTACCTGAGAAGAGAGTCCCAGACTATCGGGACTCTCTCAACTCTCCCCAAGATAGGGGAAGGAGGAAGTAATGCCTAGAAAGGCGGAGCTTCAAATGAGAACCCGGAAAGTTAATCCCGGGATAGAGGCGGCCAAGGCGGCTCGAAGATCCGCGACTACTTCGTTGCTCGCAATGGCTATTTCGATTACAGCCGCTGTAGTAGCGATTTTTGTTTCGACCCTCGTTGAGGTTACAAACCTGCATCGTCTTTTGAGCAATTTTGACCAGCAGGGTCGAGATCAGGCAAGGGTGAGTGATCCGGATTTACACTTGGCCGGAACATTCTGCGAGACGTGGTTCTACACCCTAGATCATTCAGTAGGTAGGGTATTCGTCCCGATTCATGAGCTCGAGAGCTGCAAAGCAGACTCCGAACTGATGTTTCAGGATGTCCTTGCACGCGTGGCTACAAGAGCTGGACGATTTTCGAACTACGCCCCCTTCCACCTTTGGTGGCAAGGGAGAATCATTGTCTCCCAAGAAGTCCCAAGGCCGAAAGAAGATACTACTCCGTTTTACTTGGAGGAAGAGGAGCTCCTTGGGTTGACCGAAATCGTCTGGGGAGATTGTTCGGCTTTTCCGAACTACCCACCAGTTTCCATATCGACGGTTGTCGTCTATACCTGCCAGTATACTGGGCTTCCGAGGTCATTACGACTTGCCCTTTATGAACTGGTCGGGGAGGACTGGGTACACATCGACGAAGTCTACGTCAACAAATTTGACTTCACACCCCCACTCTCAATCGAGCAATTTCTTCAACCCTGGGGTGATAAGGTCATTTGCCCAATCTACCAGGAAACCCTGGAGATGTACGGCGATGAAGAGGAGACGATCAGTTTCCTCTGCAGTTCTTACTTGAGGTAAGCCTACTCGAGAAAGGAGGTAAGTATGTACGCAGCGCGTATCTTGGGTCTTACCGTCCTCACAGCTCTCCTCGTCTTTGTGGACTCCCTTCTACCGACTGCTGAAGACTCCGATCCTTTCGAGGTCGGACAGCACGTCTTCGTCGGCCAGCAATTGGCTAACGAAATCGGGAGTTGGGAAGCCCTGAACGTTTGGGTGCCTCGCGTACCCAGAGTCGGAGACGAGGTAGTTGTCCAGGCAATCGAGGGTGGCCTCATCAGGTTTGCATACCCTGATGGGTTGTCCATCGTCGGGGCTTGGTCTTCTGACTACTTCACCGTCGAACGGTGAGATTCAAGGGAACAACAAGAGAGGATACCGTTTGGTATCCTCTGCACTCATTTCTTTTTTTTACCGCTAACATCACCTAAAAGGGGAAGTAGGATGGTAATCATCCTAATTATCATGCATGCCTTTTCGCAGGCATTTTTCATCAATCGCATGAACACTCTTCCTACTTCCCCTTAGTACTTTAAAAATGAAAACATTCGGTTTGTCGGTTTTCAGATTTCGGTTATCGGTTAATCAGTTTATCGGATATATAAATATCTGATAATTTGACAACTGCTATCTGACAATTGAAAACTGAGAAACTAAAATTATTTTCTTTGACAATCTGATTCTACCTAATGCAGGTAGATTTCTGGAGAGTCAAAGTGCTCTTTAACAATCCACAACAAGAATCTAAATTTAGTAACCTTACTTTCAGGGGTTGGGCCAGGTGGCGATCTCTTTTTTAAGGGGTCACTTCTTGGCCCAATACCCCAAAGAGGGTAAGGACCTTTAGCCGGCTGGGGATAAAACCCCACTACAAAGGGAGGCTTCTAAAGTGGACGCTTTTCTTTCGAACGCGATGGCGAACTTAGCCGTCGAAGGTGGGCTTGAGCAAGTCGTGCTCTGGCTCTACCCCTTGATCGTGTTGGGATTACTCAGCGCGATCTTGGTGCTCGTCTTAACGCCCATTTCTAGGCGTCTTGAGACGATCGTCTGGACCCGAATTGGACGAGAGACTATCGGTCCATTCCGCGGCCAGTTCCTGCAGAGAATCGCCTTTACGGGCTTTGCCATGGGCTTTTTGCTGCAGGGTCCTGAGGTAAACTTTACCCTCAGGATTCAACGATGGGCAGTTCTCATCGGAGTTACCCTCATTTTAATTGGTGCTCTTGTAGGCAGCAGGAGCGTGAGGGCGCACGGTGAGGCAGGCAAGGCCGGAGAAGGGGCTGGTACATGGCTCGCAGTCTTTGGTGTTGCCGTCATCGTCATCGGTGTGGGAAGTTGCCTAGTTACGTCGGATTGTTTCTTGCCGGGTCGAGGACTCGGTCTGATCGACGCGCTCACTAGCGATTTCCCGCAACACTAAGGTGCTGCTATGTATCGCAAGTCAGTACTGATCGTGCTTCTCGCAAGCACAGTGCTGCTTGCGGGATGCCAAGCCGTTGAAGACGTCACTTTAGACCTCTTCAAGGGTGTCGATGAAGCTTGGCGCAAAGCCTTCTTTATCGATGCAGAACTTGACCAACTCCAAAAACTTACCCGACCTATTCTGATCGGGATCCCGTTCGCAACGCTTCTGGCACTAAATGCCGCGAGGCGTAGGGATTTTGGAGGAATTTTCAAGTGGGAGGCGGTAACTCTTCTGATCGGTTTTGTTTCGATCGTGATACCCGCCTTGACAAGGTTTGGTAGACTCTTCCTCTCAGAGGATGTAGCCATATCAACCATGGCTCAGCGGCTGGGGTGGCTTAGCCCTTCAGCTTCTGAACTACCGATATTCACCATCGCGTTGGGTTTTACGCTCAATGTTCCGGTGATCCACCGGTCTGTTGAAGCTTGGATTCTGATGGTGTACGTTGGTTGCGTCATCTTGACGCTCACCATGCAGAACACAAGACCGTTAGTTTACCTAGGAGCCAGCGTGGCTGGGTGGTTTTTGTTTGGATGGGCATACAACGTTTCAACAGCCATCCTTGGAGTAGTTCCCGACATCTCGGTGGGTCCTATCTCCACCCATTCAACCACAAATCTGCTCTACGCAATAGGCTTGTTTCTGGGAATGCTCTTCTGCTACTTGGCGATGCCTGTACTGGCTGCCATTTTCGCTCCTGTGTACTCCTTTAAACAAGATGAGGAGGGGCAGAAGCTAAAAGAAGAAGGGCTGAAGAAAAGGCGCCTTCGCGACATAGCTCGCGACGCTCTCAGGGAAGTACCTGGTGTGATTGCAGGTATTGGCTCGGCCAATATTCGTGGAGCCAGAGCTCGTACCTATTCCGATGCACCAGAAGGTGTTATCTACGCATCCGGTCCAACAATTCCGCGACTAACCGACCAAGGTGAGGTCGTGGAAGGGAGAGTAAGGGAACTTCCTGCTCTTCCGGGACCGGGTCCATCACAAGGATCAAAGGGAGGATCAGGTGGAGATAAACCTGATTCCGGAACTTCCGATCCTGGACGAAAAAGGGACAGTAGTCTTCGCGACTCTGTTCGCGGAACTGCTGGGCCCTCAAGCTCTGGTGAAAGCCCAATCGTCACAAGTGGCGAGGCTGAATCCAGCTCGGACTCTCTTCGCGAGACTCTCGGGCCTACATCTGAGGAAGGTCAAAAGCCTTCGGTTCTTAGAGATGAAGCCCCAAATATCGGCCATGTTGCTGGTGCCATCCCTTCGGATGCAGCTGAGGTAGCGGGTGAATCCACTCTTCGCGAATCCGAAAGGGCAATGCCTGTTAGCGAAGAAGATTCCCCCAAAAGGCTCAGAGACCAGGCTGTAGAGGCAGGAAAGAAGCAGACGCAAAATAACCAATGGTTTTCTAGAGCCTACTTTGGAGGACAAGCAAAGGCCGCCCGTGCCTTGGCTGACGCAAACCCGCAGTTTCTGCCTGCAAGGGCAGCGATGGAGGGTTTAACCGGTCTCCTGAGTGGAAATTCCACTCTGCGAGAAGATGCGCCCGAATCTTCCGAAATCGGTCATGCTCCGCAAAGTCTTGATAAGGCAGATGCCGAGCAGGGCTGGAGAGAAAGAGCCTTCTCCCGCATTCGCGGTAGAAGAGCTAAAACCAGGAAGGATCGGAAACAGCTTCGAGAGGAGGATAGCGGTTAATGTGGAAACCCACATGGTACTGGCTTACGGATGGGTCGCAAAGACCGCCTTGGTTTAAGATTTTCTTCCTCGTAATCAGTCTTGGTGCCGGCGCCGTAGCACTCAGCGGTTTTTATGAACCACCGTTGTGGTATGCGAGGCTGGTCGGAGTGGTTATCTTTGCCAACATCCTTTGGTTTCTCTGGAATTGGTTTGACCACAGAGGCTCCATGAGGAGAAGCAGAAAGCGCGAGAAGCCATTCTCGACCTTGATGCTACCAGATCCCACAATGGATAAGGTCGGCGTCAACCTGACACCGAGGAGTTCGACGAAGAAGGGAACTAATCCTACTCGTGAGTAGGACCAGGCGGTCGTCAAATGACCAGGAGGAGGGTGCCATATGGTACCCTCCTACCCCTCTTCATTTAAGATAAGTACATTTTCGACAATCTCAATTGCGAGATTGTTTAAAAGTTTAATTTTAAGTGAAAGAGGGTATAAGGTTTTTGTTGTGGGTCCAATTTAGCTAATTAGTTAATTCGTTAATTAGTTAGCTGATAGGAGAATATTTAATTTATCCTTCCTGGATCGATCTTAAAAGCAGATTTTTTTCAGGATAGGTAAAAGCACATTTACATACCACAACAAGAAAGTTAAAAGTAGTATTTACCGTCTATAACGGTTGGTCACGATATAGTCCCGAACAATTCGCGATTATTTTGTGGCCAATCGTCCAATGAGACGCAAGGTTCACATCCGTGTATGGGCTTAGGCCCACTATAAAAGGAGTGTCTGTATGGCAAACCTTTGGGGGATAAAGATCCCAGCGCTGCCTTCTGTTTCACTTAGAAGGAAACGCAAGTCTAAGGATCCCCTTAGACTGTCAGCCCGCAAGAGATACGATCCTTCGGTTGAAGAAGGAAGACCGGAGGAGATCTTGGGGCTAACTGTGACCGCACACGAACTTGACGACGTGTTGATGGTTGCAGGTTTCGACCAGTCTGTTTTAGGTCGAGTGAAGTCCGGTATTTTCGGCCGCCTTGCCTTTTGGAAAAGGAGAGGGTCCGAAAACGGCCAGCAAAACGGGCGCGCCAAAGTGTGGAGGAACTTGGTTTACCACACCAGGCCGATTTCCCAGGTTGCTGACAGCAAAGGAGATCTCGTTGCAGGCTTGAACAGGATGTTCATCACCTATGGTGACACCAAGCTTGACAACGTGATCAACATCCTTTTGTGCAGCGTGCCGAAGGATGTGGGACCTTTTCTTGATCATATGGAAAGGGTCAAGAAGCTCGGTAATCAAGCCTATAAGCGATTCATCAATGAGGTCATCGGGTACGCACTCGGTGACTACGATGGCGCTTATGACGGCAGGACCATCAACGGTCGCGACATGATTGTCTGGGCGAAAAGCGAAGCTTTCCTGGGTGCTGGAAAAGGGGGTGGTGCCTCCTATGGTGGATGGCTCATGCCCTTCTCTCTGGCAGGAACATTTCTGCATTCGGTGATTCACCGTTTGCCACGAAAGCTTCTTGTGCAGCCACTTGAACCATTGGAAGTGGCTTGCCCTATCCGTCCCTATTGGGGCCATGATTTTTATGTCTTGGGTCTCAAGAAGGAAGGATATCGTGCGTTTGCAATCTGGAAGGGTGTCTTGCATCACGAACACCTTCGTGATTTGCTTGCTGCCAACTTGGATCTTGACGTCTGGATCCAGTGCGAACGCATTGGTACGAATCTGACGGGGCGGGATCTTTATGTCACCGTCCTTCTGCGTACGTCCTCCCAGATCGAGAACGGGAGAATGCCCAAAATCGAGGAGACTGAACGTCGACTAAACCTCATGGGTGAGTGGCATAGAGTCAAGGGAGTGGACTTGAGGAAAGCCTTTCGGGCTTTCGTACCCGGTTCACCTCCGCTCCATGCTCTCCGCGACAAGTCCTTGACCAGGTTTCGTCACACCATTCCAACAGGTGCGGATGAATTTCTGCACGACCTGACATCAAAGGTCGGCGGTGCTGGAAAGATTGAAGGAGACTCGTTCCTTGGTTTCAGAGAAGATGATGGAACGCCGTACTTCTTCGATCGCAGAAAGTACCAGCACATTGTATCCCTCGGAAAGGGTGGTAGGGGTAAGACTACATATACATCGGCGCTTCTTGCATTGCAGGAAACGCCATATGTGTTGGTCGCCCAACTGACCATCGCAAGAGGCGAGGGTGCGATGACCTGGGCAGTTGAGTTCGGCGGCCGTGTTTACCCGGTATCGCTTCACGACTTCCTCACAGAGCACGAGGAGAAAGATGCGTTTAACAAGGACGAGAATGACGCTCGTGCTTTTGTGCAGGAAATGGCCAAGAAGTGGTGGCAGTCGGGTCAACCTTGGGGATTACCTTTGGTTATTCGGCCGACCGTAAAGTCCCTGCGGTATCTGCACTTTGTGCAGATAGTTATGGAGGAATTTGCTATCCGATGGGGACATTGGGTAGTTCCTCCTGGTGACAGGGAACGCGAGGAATTGAATCTTCTGGAGTGGGAGAATGGTTTTGCAGGCTACGAGAAAGCCGAACGCCCGCTCGCCATAGCCGAGATCGACGACAACTACGGCTGGCCCCACTTGACTCGCGACACTAATCTCGGCGAGCTTCCCATCGACGTCGGGAAGAAAGCTCGAGATCTGATGGTCGACATGGTGGACGGGTTTCACAAACAGGGGGGTTGGGTAAATCTAACGACTCACTCTGAAGAAGAGCTCAGGGATTTCACTCCCGGGTTCGACGAGTCCGTCCCCATGGAGATTCACTTCAAGATCACCCCGTACAGGCATGCTGTTGTCCGTAACCCGGCAAAACGAGACGAGGTAATCGTCAAACTTTTGACCGAGTTTAGCCACGGTATGCTTTCGACCGTCATGCGGACTTCATGAAGGTAGCCTGCGATGGACACAGGAAGAAGAATCCTGGTCGTAATCATCGCATTGTCGCTTTTGCTGGGCGTACCCGGTTTGGTTTTAGTTCCACCCTTTTTACTCTGGGTGGGAGCCGGGTACGCCCTCTCCGTTGCACCGGAGTGGTACCAAAGCGACTTTGCCCGTTGGCTTGGAATAACCTGCGGCGGATTCGATTTTGCTTTATCTCCTGCGGATGAAGCAAGGATCATAGCTGCTGGTCTAAATCCAGATGCTGCTGCCAATGCAGCTGCAGCCAGGTCTTGGTGCAAAAGTATCTTCGGGTCGACTATCGACCTGGGGATTCAGATGGCCATTTTCCAGTACGAATCCGGAAACGGGACCAACATGGGTTCTTGTGATTGGCAAGAAGCAATTGAGCGCAGATGGGGTAATTCTAACCAAGCTGCCAAAGAAAAAGCAGCTGCTCAATGGCTTCTCAATCACTGGGAAAAATACGGAGTACGGGAGAATAACCCTACTGCGCGAGCCTTCATCTATCCCGGCTACGGTGGATATATAGGCCACTGCAGCGCGGCAGAGATAGGAATGGGAGGTTTCATACCGACTACCGCTAAGTCTGTTTGTCAGAAAGGACTTGCAAAAAGTGGCGACGACGACGTTAAGTCGTGCGACTTCTGGTCGGTAAAAGTGACCTTCCACGCGATAGCCTACTGGTTGCATGCCATCGGTTATCGAGCAGAGCTCAGTCGGAACGAAAAGATAGCGGCTCTTTTTGGCTGGAATCACGACTCGAGCTATAGAAATCTGCTCGTTTCAAGAGCAGAAGAGATAAACACAATAGTCGGAGATGTATCGATTGTAGGCTCTGGCGGCAGTTCTGCTAGTCTAGAGAATTTGCTTACTTCTCCGATTGGCGTTATCAAGTACGCGGTTAGGTGGTTTTTAGAGCAAGTGGGTTTGCTTCCCGAAGCTCCCGGTTGGCTGGCAATGCCGTTATATCCGGAAGATCTTTTGGGAATTAGCCAACTTTTCGACCCGCAATCCGGTCACTACGGCAAGGATTTTGCCTGTAAATTAGGCGCACCTGTTCTTGCCGTTGCTGACGGTGTGATTGTTGAACCATCGCCGGGTACTTATATGGACAGAGAACCAGCCTTCGGAAATCAGGTCTGGATAGGCCACGGAGGGCTGTTTACACAGTCCGCTCATATGAAGGACGTCTATGTCCATGGAGGTGAGGTCGTCAAGCAGGGTCAAGTAATTGGTACTTGCGGGAGTACCGGAAACAGCACTGGCCCACATGTGCACTTTGCTGTGGCTGACAAGCACCCAGATGAGTTTGTCAACTGGCGTGATATGAATCCGGGATTTCTCGACCCCGACCTATACCTTGGTACTTGCGGAGTCCAAACAGTGGAGGCGTGAGACGGCTTAGTTGTCTTAAGCGACGGCCAAGCCGTCTCTCTCTCCAATCTAATAAAATGTACTTCCTTGTTGTGGCTCCACTTTAGCTAATTAACTAGTTTGTTAATTCTTTTTAGCTAGTTAGCTAATAGGAGAAATTTACTGCAGTCAAACAATTTAAGCGTGTTTGTATTGCAAATTTCTGCACTTTTACATCCACAACAAAATAAATAAAAATAAATTGGCTTCCATAACGGGGGTAGGCCGAGAAGTGATTCTGATGAAATCGGTGTCATTTCGCGGCCTATCCTGCAACGACAGGAAGACCAAAATCCGTTTAACTAGCCTTCGCGGCTACTCATTCCAAAAAAGGAGGTATGGATGTGATTGAGGAACTTCTCTCGACTTCGGCAATCACTTTTTACGGTCTTGCAATCGCCGGTGGTTGCCTTTGGGTTTTGCTTTTCTCGGTCTTTAATGGCCCTCTGGAAAAGCTTGCCCGTAAACCCCGAGCCAAGGGTGTAATTATACTTGCCGTTGGCTTTGGGTTAGTTGCTTTACTTTTCTCCAGTTTCTCAGAAGCTGTGGAAAGGTCTAGCAAGTTATCCGTAGCTCCTTATGTAGGAATCATTATCATAGGGATCTGCGTTTGGATCGCCATGTATTCCACTCTGGTTTTGCCGCTAGGAGGCATTATTCAGAGAGTCTGTGACTTTCTCTGGATCCCGAGCAAAGAGAAAAGGATCCATAAGACCGATCCAGGAATTCGGCTCGAGATGGTCCTGACACAAAGCAAGGAGGCGACCGCGTGGTGGGAAGGTCTTACTGGGATTTTTTTGTTTGTCCCATTAAGCATCTTCTTACCCATTGCCCTGGTTTTGGGTTGGAATGTTGTCGAGGCATGGATTGCAGCTTTCTCAAAAGGTGATCCTGGATCATTAGTTGACTACACTCCGCGGGAGTGGAAGTTCATCCTTTTGGGATTTCTGGCACTGACCTTTCTGGGTCCACCTCTTTACTACCACGTTCGGAGGTTTATCCAGAGAAACTCTCGTCTGGTCGTATTTACCGACTGGATGTTTGCTCTGTTGGGAAGACCGACATTACCAGCGATCTTCTTCAGGGCAATCGAGGATATATACAAGTCGGCTACGCCGACTGCCCTGATCGACGACGTAGTGATTACGGCAGATCCTGAAGAGATTAATCCGCGCTACAGGACTTCCATGCTACGCGATTGGTGGACTAAACGCCTGTTCAAGGTGAAGGATGTAATCAGCTTACTCGTACCTTCCAGAGCTAGAGGAGGAGCTGATTTCTTACCTTGGATGGAAGATGGCTTAAGGTTCGAGAACTCTCGGAGTCGAATTAGACTTCGTGATGGACGGATCATGAGCCAAATCCGCACAGGTGAGTCAATCGAGTTCCAGGTTCTACGCCAATCCTATGCTGAGCGCAGAGACCCTGATCAGGCAAAGGCATTGGCAGAGCGAGAAAAGGAAATCAACCTGGACCTGCTTCGAGCAGAAGCCGTCGAGGGAGATTACGATGTCTATAAAGTCGTAGACCCCGGAATCTGGGGCCCTGACGGTCTTGAGATCGGAGTCCCGGAGGTAACACCTGAAGAGGCGACACTTCGTCAGGTGGAGGAGGAGTTTACCCGAAGTCAGTCGGGACACCCTTCACCGGCCCAATCTTTGGAGGAACTCCAGAGCGAGTCCGAAAGGATTATCAGGGAGATATCTCAAGATTGGGACTCGGATACTTTCTACAAGCGAGGGCGAATTCTTAAAGCACGCCTCAACAAGGGAGAGGCTATAGCTCTTTGCCTTCGCTGTGGTATTACACTTTCCGACCTTGCACGTTTGCTCGGGAAGGGTATGACGCCCAGTGAGATCGAGGCGATCTATCTATCTGAGGAATTTGCAGCGTCGGGATCTAAAGTTGCAAGGCAGCAGGCGGTTCCTACCACCCAGGATACTCTGCAAAAGAGGCCAACTACCTTGCGTAGCACAATTGCTGATGCTAGGTCAGCGCAAGATCAGCAAGAAGGCGAGCCTGGAAGCGGTGAGCTACCAAGACGTCGCCCGTCTCCGAATCCTCCAGGACGGAATAAACCTTCTCAACTTCGTGAGTAGAAGGTGAAAGCTCGGAGGTAAAACTTCGAGTTAAATGGAGCAGGATTCGCAAGAATCCCGCTCCAACGGAATTATTGATCACATTATTCATCGGAGTCATTGCCCCAATGAGGGCAAAAAAACCGCCGGGACAATTTAGTCCCCAATGTTCCCTAAGGAGGAAAACGTGATAGGAAGATTCATCCAACTCGTTGGGACGGAGACCGTGCTTTCGCTGACCAATATCCTGGTCCTCTACACTTTCGGAGTGTTCCTCGTGTGGGGAGCGTGGGTACTGGCCGCGATGGTCGCGTCGCGAAAATCGGACAAAGGGAACTCCTAGAGTTCCCATCTTTCGAACCTTTCACTGGAGAACACGCAATGCTGCGATCGCTGCTCGAGCTATTGAGCATCACCGAAAAGCGCAAGGGCGAAAGGCTTCAGTTTATATCAAGCCACAGGAGGGAACAGAGAGTGGCTAATCGCCAATATGCACGGTTGTACTCCAAGCTTGCGCGTCGTACATTGAACAATCTGCACCTGCCACGCGGGCAGTTGAGGAGATTCCGATGAGAAAGAGACTGATAAGTTTGTCAAAGTCGGGATTCGAGCTGGCTCAACTTGGGCTGATTCTCGCCGTTTTGGGCTGGCTACTGGGTCACTCTCGGGATATAACCGAGATCATCGAGTATCTAATGACCCCGAAGGGTCTCACCGCCTTGGGCTTGGCTACAGCGGTAGGAGGAGTTGTTTGTCCTTCTTGGGTCAGGAGTTTCTCGGGTCGTAAGACGCATCATGCTAATCTGCCGCCAGCCAGTGAAAGAGACAGCCCAACCAACCAAAGAAGAGGGTCCCTGAGGATCCTCTTCCTCTCTCTCCTCACCAAAACCAAAAAACTTCGCAATCCCATATGCGGGATTGTAGAATTTTTGTTGTATGTGTAGGGGAGAGTATTGAATTTGTTGTGGATATTGTTTAGCTAATTAGCTGAATAGTTACTTAGTTATTAAGATTAAAGGTTAGTTGGTTAAATAATATTATTAAAGAAAATAATTTTCTTTAGCAGGTTTGGATTTCTCTATAGCGAGTGATTTAATCTGCTAATGAGTTCCTTAACACCAAATAAGAACGCGAAATATAACGGGGTCTGGAATTATGTGGTCGCTATTCATTATAGCGGCTATTTTGTTCCAGATCCCGCAAAGACGGGTGAGAACAAATTCGGCTGGGCGATATGCCCCTTTCCTGAAGGAGTTAAATGGTGTGACAAGAGCAAAAGATGTAAAGACAGGAATAGTTCTTCAGGCGCCGTTTTCGGATCTTCCTGAAAAGGATAGACCAACGTACGGTGATTGGGGAACTACCAAGACGGTGATCATCCCGTCTGACCTCGATAAATTGAGGCAATATCCGAGAATTCAGATTTTTGCAGAGTCTGAGCGATTCGGACGAAGAATCCCACCAGAAGTTGTCAATCTATGGGGATTGAAGGAAGGCGACCTTATTCATTACCGTGGAGATTTAAACGATGGGCACGACATCGTGTCCGTCAACGAAATAGTAGATCCACGGGTAGTGGTAAGTTTGCCAACGATTGTCGGAATCGGTGAGAATAGGCTTTCAAGCCACTATCCCATCCGACCTTTCCCGGTGGAGCTTTATGACGAAAAAATTCACTGGGATCAAGACTACGAACCAGTGCTTCGAGCCATTACGCTCCGAGCGCCTCTTGGTTTTGGACACGGTCTTTGGGTTGCGGGCCCGGGTGAAGTCGGTAAGACCTCTGCGTTACGAGCTGTATGGCGGTCGGCGATTAGAATGACGGGGGATAGGAATATTTATCCCAACCTCTATGTAATCGCATGCATCGCCGGAGAGAGGGACGAAGATTTCACCGATTTCAAAACCGATATGTACAATACTCGTCCTAAAGACCTTGCAAGAGTGGAGCTATACGCTTCAACAGAAGACGACCCGGCATGGTGTTGGGTTCAAATGGCTGAGGTCTTTGTGAAACGAGCGCGTAGGCTTGTAGAAGCAGGTTACGACGTAGTAGCGTTTTTAGACTCAGGAACGAAGGTTGTAATGGGTCACTCTAGGAGACCGGAAACCGAAGGTCCGTGGATCCATGGAGGTATCGCTACTGCGTCTCTCGATTTTGCAACGCAACTTCTGGCAGTCAAAGGGCACTATGTAGATAACCAAAGGCCCAACGGAGATAAGAGGAATCGAAGCCTTACCTCGATTATCTCAGTACTGCTGGATCCTCCCGGTGAGCACACAACAGAGTCTTACTTTGCCCAGGAGAAGATGCATAGTCTCTCTACAGCCAAGTGGGTTTTCAACGAGTATCATCTCGCCGATCACCCCAAGCTCGATGTCACCAAGACCTCAAGTCGTCGAGTCAAAAGGTTCGCCTCGAAGGCTCAACTTGCTGAAATGAAGGCAGTGGACGAGAAAATGTGGAATGGCAACGAGCCTTCCAACAGATGGCGATTCGCCGCTGCCGAGCTCAACAGGTGGGTTGCGAACAACCCGAAGGTGACTTACTACGAATGAACCTTTGGATGAGTTTGCTTGTCTTCGGGTTTTTGATAACCCAGATTAGTCTGGTGAATTTCAGAGCCCGATGTTCTACCAATTCGGAGGAAAGGTGAGGCAAGCTTGGCTTGCATTTCTCTCACCTTTCCTCTTAAGGGGGAAATTTGGAAAGTGCAAAGTTTTTTGCTTTTGCACACCCTTTCATCTTTCACCCCAACCCGCGTTCTTATTTGGTATTTTTTTTAAAAAACCATACACCCAACTCTTCTTCTTTATTTATTTTTATCCATACTATTTATAAATATTATATATAATAAAAATTTACCCGATTTTGAGGTATCATAGTGGAAAAGCAAAAAAAGATTTGAAGGAACAAATTAAAAATTAGGAGTTAATATTCATCATGAGTTACCAAATCAAAAAATATATATGTGTCTTTGCTTTCTTTAGGTTTTATAAATAAAGCTCGAAGATCTGACTTTATCTTAATGGCATACTGTTCGGATCTTTTTCCTTGTAATTTGTGCAAATGCAATGAGGGATAAAGTGGGTTAGACTTGAATAAGTTGAACTGCTTTTTCAAGGTCGAGTTTAGAGTAGGGTCCTTCTTAATTAGTTTTTGAGCTTTCTTTTTGAAGAGGTCGGTTAGCTCAATGTCCATAAAGACGTCGTTTTTGCAAGCTTTGCTTACAAATTGTCAAAATATTCATCAATGTTGTCAAGCTTAGTTGTTTTTCCTTCTTCGTGCTCTTTCAAAGCCTGGAGACCTCTTTTTTCTGTCTTCTCGCTCATTCTAAAAACGGGGATATCTATGTCCTTAACATCGTTTATGACCAAATGTCTTATGTATGAAGCTAAATTCAAACCAAACTTTTCTGCTTTGCTTTTGAGATGCATGTAAAGTTCTTCAGGCAGAGTAACTTTAATTTGAGTTGATTGTGGTGTAGACATAAACAAATATTAGTACCAAAATAAGGACTTGTCAAGTACTTATTAAGAACCTGTGCTGGTCAAGTGCTCCGTAGGGCGACCCACAGAGCACATTTCTTTCTGGGCAGGGGCGGAGAGAATCGGACTCCCGTCACGGGTTTTGGAGACCCGGGTCCTACCACTGAACGACGCCCCTAACTTTAAAAAGCTAACAATATCGAATATTTTATCATCAAATAGCTTTGTAGTAAATTTAATCAATCGATTTTCTAAACCTCTATTTAGTATGATATATCATACTAAAATATAAAGATTTATATATTATATAATCGATTTAAGGAGATAGTTAAAATAGGGGAGTTATATTGATTGGAAGGCTTGCGACTTTCGGAGCTTTAATATATTCGACCTCCAGCGTGTTTGGCAAATAATTTTACACCTTGTAAACCTACCTCTTTCAAAACACTTTTTAGTAATTCTTTTCTTTTCCACGGTTTGAGTTTATTAATTAAAAATTTATAAACATCCGGTCGCCCATTTATTTCGAAATGTATTCGAGAGATTGTTTGATTAGTAAGATTAAGAGAGTCTGCAACTTCTTCATATGATGTGCCTTCTGAAAGCATAATAACAGTAAATAGTCTTTTCGCGAGCATCACCTCTTCCGTTTTTGTAATTAGGCCAGATAAAATATTTTCTACTTCTTTGGGTTTAAGATTTATAAATACTTCCCTTAAAGCTTTAATAATTAATTTTTCAATTTCTGGGGTAAGCTTTTTGCGAGATATATGGGTCATTAGTAGTATGATATATCATACTGCAAGGTTTTAAAATTACTAAGAATATTCTTAGTAATAATTATTACTCAAATTTTTCTAACGAGGCAGAAAGATTTACTTAATTTAAGAAGAATTAACTGAAGTAATTTAATTATTTCAGCTTCGTGGTTTCTTTGTGGACTCTTATCTTCTTACATTGCTTGCAAAATTTTTTGAGCTCTAATTTTTTCTCCATATTAACCTTATTACGTTCGGTTACGTAATTTTGACTTTTGCATACTGAACAAACCAGTGCAACAACTTCGCGCGAGCCTTTGGCCATAATCGTACGTTTAGTGATTCGTTAATTCGTTAATTCGATAGCGAACTTTTAAGCTTGCTAAGCATTTGAGCTAACGAAACAAGTGAATTATACCATTCATCTTTCTTATTAACAGAGAGTAATTTTAGTTCGTATGACATTTCTATCAGAGGAACGCATTCAAAACATGAACCCCTAGCAATAGTTATAAATCTTCTAAAATCAGCCTTTGATTTAGCCGACCCTTCTGCAATATTTAAGCTAATCGAAAGTGAAGCCCTTCTTAACTGATCACACAAATTAAATTGATATCTGGAAGGCCAGTCGATTGTTTCTTTGTAGACTTCTTTGGAGAAGAACAATGCTTTAGTATAAACCTCAAGTTTTTCGAAGTTGAACATCGAATATTTCAAACTTACGAATTAACGAAGTACAAATAACGAATAACGAAAAATGGAGCCTGGAGTGGGACTTGAACCCACGGTCTCACCCTTACCAAGGGTGTGCTTTTCCTCTAAGCTATCCAGGCGTATTAATATAATTTTTCAAAAAATCTGTCACCCTATTTCTTAAATATCCTCTTCCGAAACCAGTTTTTAGTTGTTTTTCTCTTCTTTAAGTGTCTATTTTTGAAACGCTAACTTCGTAATATATCAATTGAAAACTTTTCATTTTTGATGTAGTTAGAGACCCTCCTTTTTTATGTTCCTTTAACCTTCTTTCTAAATTATTAGTTGATCCGATATAGAATTTGTCTGTTAACTTATTATATAAAACATAAACGTAATACATTTCTATTATGCGCTCCCCACCAAAAGCTGTAAGCATTTAGGTGGGCCCGTCAAAATGCCTTTGGCTTTTGTCGGGTACCACTGAGCCACGTCGGCGAAAGGAAACCAATTATATCAATTTCCAATTACCACTTGCAAAAGCTAAATCTATAATGTTTAAATAAAGAGTATGACTGCCAAGAAAACGCTAGCTGCAGTTTTAGTAATTTTAGTTGCTATTGGAGGATTCGTTGCAGGATTATATCTTCTCAGACAGAGACAGGAACTCCGTGAGGAAGCGGCGGTTCCAGGAGGACAAGCAGAAGTATCTGTTTTTCCAACAACCGGTAACTTTGACGTAGGTGACACTTTTCCAGTAAGTGTGCGTTTTAATACCTCAAACATTGCAATTTCGGGAATCTCGGTCAGATTAACTTATCAATATACTGGAGCTTCTCCTGAGGTTGTTGCCGATAGTATTGAAATAAATTCCTCCTTACTTGCAAGTGGAGATTGGAATTGTCCAACCAGAAATATAAGTTCTCAAGCAGGGTCGGTATTTATCGACATCGGTTGTGCCAACTTAAGTGCGGGAGGATTTTCGACAAACACGGATACCTTGCTTGCTACATTTAATATGACAGTGGAGCGAGTTCCGGCAATCGAGCCAGTGGTTTTGAGATTTGACCCGAGTCAAAGTGTAATCACCCAAAAAACTGACACTCAAGATATTCTTTTAATTCCGACCTCAACAGGTGAATATACTGTTTCAGGGGCAGCGCAACCTACACCAACATCTCTACCTACCGCAACTCCTACAAAAGTTCCAGGTGCCGCATTATCACCAACTCCAATTGCAACCTCCTCTCCAACAGCGACAAAAACTCCTACACCTACTAAAGTCGCAACTCCAACTGCAACAGGAGCAGCCCAACTGCCGGATGCAGGTGTGAGCTACCCAACGATTATAGGAATTGGTCTAGGGCTTCTTCTTATCTTCGGAGCATTAATCCTTGCCTTATAAGGTTTCTTAAAAGAACGACAACATATTTTCTTCTTATTGCTATCCTCGAAGCCGAACCACAACACGAACAAAGTGAGTGCTGGGGCCAGGATTCGAACCTGGGTAGCCCGTTCGGGCGCCAGATTTACAGTCTGGTGCGATTGGCCGCTCCGCCACCCCAGCGTATATTAAACTCTTGAGCCGTCTTAGGGATTCGAACCCTAGACCTGCTGTTTACAAAACAGCTGCTCTACCACTGAGCTAAGACGGCAGATATGATTGGTATTATATCAAAACTTAGAAGTTCATTGAAGCAAATTGAGGGGAGTTGTGATTAATTTTCTTTGCTGCAAAGGAATGACCCCGCTAAGAGGATCGAAATATGCTTTCCCGAGATGTTCAAAGTGGTTAGGCTCAGCCAGACACCCACGGGTGTCAAGCAATTCGCCATACCAAAGTATTTTTTAGTCGGGAAAGATTCTTCCGAGACCCCTTGCGCGGGGCCAACTCAATTATATCAATAATAGTCAATAACTTATACAAGGGGTGAGCCTGGAATCAGTATTCCCAATATAAAATCTATTACCGGAGACAAAACAAAGAAAATTGGAGAAGTTCCTCCGAATGTTGGAAAGATAAGAAAAAGTAGAATTATAAATCCGTATCGTTTTAAGAAAACGTCAGCATCTGCGGCTTCGCGGGAAGGTAAAAGCCCAATAAAGATTTTACCGCCGTCTAATGGATGGATGGGAACTAAATTAAAAACAGCCAAGACTACATTAAGCATGATGATCGGAAATACGAACAAAGATAAAGTCAAAGATGCAAAAGGGGCGAAGGAAGATAATCTTAATACTATTGAAAGCACTAATGCCAGAAGTAAATTTGATGCAGGACCGGCTAAAGAAATGAGAGCAGAATCGCGTCTTGGATTTTTTAGATTGTAAGGATCAAAGACGACCGGTTTTGCCCACCCGAAAGGAATTACCGGAATACCGATTGCCCTCATAACAACCAGAACTAAAAGTAGTGTAGTTCCGACTCGATCATAATGAACTAAAGGGTTTAGAGAAAGTCTTCCCATAAGTCTGGCGGTCGGATCGCCGAGCTTATCCGCCATCCACGCATGCGCGCCCTCATGAATGGTGATTGCAACTACAAAAGCCAAAATCCAGGAAATTAAAGTTAACATAGTTTTGCGTACATACTATTTTAATAGTATAATTGACGTTGTTCGTTAGGTAAAGTTGTTTAAGGCGATCCGGGTTATTCGGGTTCCCATTCGTATCATTCGGGTCGAAATTATGGCATACATTTGTGACATTTGCGGTAAAAGGTCAGTTCACGGTTCAAGCAAAAAGCACCGCCGAGGTGTTGCGGGAAAAAGGTGGATGCACAAAGTAATTGCCACCCCGAGGTTATTTAAGCCGAATCTTCAGCACAAGACTCTTTTGATTAACGGAGAAAAAATGAAGATGAGGATTTGCACAAAATGCCTCAAAAGAATCAGAAAGTACGGTTCTGTCCGCGACTATTCAAATATCGCAGTTTTGTAGGCTTCTTTGAATTGCTTCCAGGAAACTGAATTTTTTCCCTCGAGTTGAACTTCGTCGAGTACTAGAACTTTTGACTTTTCTTCTATGTGAGCTTTTAGAATTTTCAATCGTTTTGCGCTTTGAGCTTTTAGCTTTGAGTTGAGTTGGACATAAGTCCAACTAATCGGCCATGGCTGCATAGCGCGAATGAATTGGTGTACTGTGGTTGGTGTACAGTGGATAGTGAAGTCTTTGACAAACGGTATTTTCCACTCTTTCTTCAGGGCCTGGCCTTTTAGAGAAGCTTCAATGATTTTGGGATCGATGAAAGCGTCATCCTTTTTGATTTGGCGTGTAAAGGTTGCAGATTTGTGATCTTGCTCGCGGGATTTAATTTTACCTTTTAAATAAGCAGGCAGAAGTGAAGCAATTACATCGGCAGACCTTTCAAACAGCCGTTTCCTTAATGATTCTGTTGTGTCAGTATCCAGAATTTTTTCTTTAAACTGGGTAATTATTGGGCCGTGGTCAAGTTTTTCGTCTAATTTGATAATAGTTACACCTGTTATTTCATCGCCACTGATTATGGAAGCTTGTAGAGGAGATGCACCCCGCCAATTAGGTAATAGTGAGGGGTGAGTATTTAGAATTCCAAATTTAAAATGGTCAATTACAAATTTTGGGATGATTTCTCCGTAGGAGGCCAGTACACCCAAGTCTCCCTTTATATTACTTTTGATAAGATCATCAGCTTTGTGAAAGATAGGAATATTTTTCTTGTAGGCCCAGGTATTAACGGGGGAGTATTCAAGCTTTTGATATCTTCCCGTTGGTTTGGGTGGTTGGGTTACAACTGCCACAACTCCCGATTCTATTTTTGGGTTTTTGAACGATTTATGAAGTGTTTCGAGAATAGGTAATACGTACTCTGGAGTGCCAAAAAAAACTATTTTCATAATAGTTCCACTTCCTCCCATTCTCCATTCACTAATTCGTAAAGCGGCTTTTTTTGTTCTAAAAGCCTATCGATAAATAAGACTCCGTTTAAGTGGTCGATTTCGTGTTGAATGATTTGGGCCTCAAAACCCTCAAAAGTATCAACTCTTTTTTTACCTAATTCATTTGTGAATTCAAGTCTAACTTTTTTAGAGCGAGTTAATGGACCGTAAAAATGGGGTAAAGATAAACAACCCTCCATTATTTTTTTTGGAGAAATAGTGCTTATTTGGTTTACTTTTTTTGTACTTTTATCTGAAGAAAAAACAATTTTAGGATTTATAAAAACACGCCCTTTGTCTTTTGATTTCATTACAAACAATCTCAAATTTTTTCCGATTTGAGGAGCTGCAAGCCCTACACCTTCGGGGTCTTTTTGGTTTATGAGAGTGTCGGAAAGATCATTAATCAAGGCTTTAATTTTTTTATCAACTTTCTGGATTTTTTTAGACCTTTTCCTTAAACGTGGGTCTTTAACTTTTACGATTTTTCTGACCATTACCCGATTTTACATTACTTTTCTAGCTCTTCAAGCTCCTGTTTTGCAATTGGGTCATCTGGTTCGATATTTTCTAAAATATACATAAGTTCTTGTTTTGCGCTCTCTTTTTCACCTGAATCAATGTGTAAAAGCGCCATTGCAAGCCAGGCATTGCGGTAATTTTTCTTAACTTCTACTGTCTTTTGTAGAGTTTCCAGCGCTTTATCTACCTCGTCTGTTCTTACATAAGCCAAAGCCAGATTGTAAAGCATCTGAGCATCTGTTGGTGCTTGCTCGGCTGCAGAAATTAATGTGTCTCTCGCATTTAGCAAATAATTTATATTTATGGTTGAGAGTTTGATAAACATACTGGCTCTAGTTCGTTTCAAGTTAACATTGGCGGGAGACAATTTTATTGATTCGTCTGATTGGGCTATCGCCATCTGTGTAAATTTATTAGCAAGCTCAATTTGTCCTTCTTCATTAAGAGCGAGTGCAATTTGGGTTGAAGCTTGCGAAAGCTCATCCCAATAAACTGCTTCATATGATGAGAAACTAATAGCTCTATCTAATAATTCTTTGGCGGAAACAAAGTTAGCTGAGTCGTTTTCAAGCTTACCTTTTGCGTAAAGTAAATCCGCGTACCAATACCTTGCAGTAAGAATAATCAAGTAAGAAGCAAGAATTAACACGATGGTAATTAAGACTTTTTGACCAATAGATATTGGGGATGCTTTTTGATTGTTCTCGAGTTTACCCTGAGCGAGCGGAGCGAGTCGAAGGGCAAATGCCGGGTAAAGGAAAAAAAGAAGTGAAACAGGAACGACCGAAAATCCAAAGAAGTTGGTAACCAGAATGCTGGAAAAGCCGGATAAAAATGCTAAATGATAAATGTTAAATGATAAATTATTGTCGTATGATTCGTAGTTTTGAGATTTAGAATTGACTTTTGCCCGCCCCGCTTCGCTTGGCGAGGCCGGGGACTTTTGACTTTTGACTTTTTTCCCCAAGAGAAAAAGTATAAACCCAATTAATAAAGAGTAGGCGAGTAGACCTACTGTGCCCGTAGTCGCAGCATAGTTCAGGTATTCATTGTGGGCTTTGTTGTAAAGGTACTCCCACTCGGAAACCAAGTTGTGCTCAATCGGCCTTGCACTGTAATAAGAAAAAGCAAAGGTTTCAACTCCAGTTCCTAAAATCGGATAATCCCTCCATAAATTCAAAGCTCCTCGCCAAACTATTTTTCTAATTTGGCCAGATTCTGTGCCTCCGACTTCAAGGGCTGGACCAGCCGGTTTGGCGACTTGTGACAATTGCCCTTCAGTTGTCTTATTCTTGTTAATCAGCTCTTGTATTGATGGTGTCCAAGGAGTTCCGCTCGCCATAGCGAGAATGATAAATGACAAATGGCAAATGATAAATGTCTTTAGACCGCGATTTCCTAATGCATTTTTCCCCTTCCAGGCAAACCACCCGACTCCAGTCCAGAAAATAACGTCAGCCGCTGCAAAACCCAACAACCCCGACCTAGATCTTGTATATAAAAGAGTTAGAAAGAAAAGCGAAGATAAAAATATCCACGGCCATGAACTTTTTTTCGTAAATCTTAAATCGAAATTCTTGAATCTTAATACTAGTGCCCAGGTTATCGGCATTAATGCGACAAGCCAAGCTGCCAGCCAGTTAGGTTGACCAAGCGTTGAAAACACCCTAGATTGAACATCTTGCACCCAGAGGTTGCGGTCGATACCATAGTGCTCAAGTATTCCATAGATAGAAACCAGAAAAGCCGAAGCCAAAAGAATATAAATAGCTTTTAAGGTTTTTTTCCTGTCCATATTGGAAACATATGCCCAATATAAAATTGCATAACAAATTGAAGAAAGAAGTCCGCCGTTGAAACGGGAATAATATCCCAAAAAAGATGTTCGTGTATCAATAGAGGTGATAGTTGCCAATACTTGCGAGCCTAAAAATATTAGAAGCGGTATGGCAAGCGGAGTCGTACGAAGTAAAAACTTTCGGGAGACTATCATTTTAATTATCCATACACCCACAATTAGGATAGTTAGTAAATAGAGCGTGATTATTTTGTTAAATTCAAATAATTCTGATGTGGTTGGAAATAAGATTAAGGGTACGAAGAAAAAAAGAACATAAAATAACCAAGAAATTATTCCTGATATCCGCTTCATTGTTATCAATTTACAACATCTGGAATAAATTTTAAAGATTTACTAATCTTGACGCATATGTTAAAAGATATCATTCAAATAGAGTTTACATATCATGAAGATAAGAGGTAGAAAGATAAAATCCATTGTTCCTTCACTATCCATTAATAGAATCTTCGGTATGTTTTCCCACGATGTCGGTATAGATTTAGGGACTGCAAATACTCTTGTTTGGGTTCGCGGAAAAGGGATTGTCATACGCGAACCTTCTGTCGTTGCTCGCCATAGAAAGAATAAAGAAATCTTAGCAATTGGTACGGCTGCAAAAAGAATGTTGGGTCGAACGCCAAAGACTATTGAAATAGTGCGTCCCTTACGCCACGGAGTAATAGCAGATTTTGACGCAACCAGCGCAATGCTTTCTTATTATATAAAAAAGGTCCACGAATCAGGAACTGTAATACCAAAAATTCCCAGACCTAGGATTGTTGTGGGAATACCTTCAGGCGTCACAGAGGTTGAAAGACGAGCGGTTGCAGATGCAGCAATTTCCTCCGGTGCACGCGAGGCTCATCTTATTGAAGAGCCCCTCGCCGCAGCCATCGGGGCGGGTTTACCCGTAAGAGACCCCGAAGGTATTTTTATAATAGATATAGGAGGAGGAACAAGCGAAATTGCAGCAATATCTCTAGGAGGAATAGTACTAGGGCGCTCAATTCGAATAGCAGGTGATGAAATGGATATAGCTATTATTTCTTATGTTAGATTAAAATACTCTTTACTTTTGGGAGAAGCGAGTGCTGAGGAAGTAAAAATAAATATAGGCACATCTGTCGCCAACAAAGAAAAATTTTATGTAGTTCGCGGGCGCGATTTAGAAACAGGACTGCCTAAATCAGTAAAGTTATCAAGCGCAGAGGTTCGAGAAGCGCTCGCACCGATAGTCCAAGAGATTGTAAAAAACGTATCAGCTACTCTTGAGGAAACACCTCCGGAGTTGGTATCGGATATTATGGAAAAAGGAATTGTTATGGCAGGAGGCGGATCACTTTTACCTGGAATCGAGCAGGTAATTGCCGAAGCTACCAAAATACCGACATATGTGGCAGAGGATCCATTAACTTGTGTAGTTCGCGGCTGTGGAATAGTTTTGGAAGATAATTCTCTGCTTGCTAACATTAGAGTAACTAAAGAATTGTAAGCAAAGCTTGTTTCTCGTAGACTCGAAATAAAATGGAATCTTACTCGTCTGCCCAAACCCAAAGTTGGCTTTCTTGGTTTTTGAAAGGAGTTTTGATCGTAGGCTTTTTGGTACTTGCAGCAAGACTATATGAGCTACAGGTTGTAAAAGGAAGTTATTTTAGGATGCTTTCTGAGGGCAATAGAATAAGAAGAATAGAAATTAATGCCCCACGAGGGAATATTTTAGGGAGGGGAGGAGAAGTTTTGGTTGGAAATAGGGAAGTTTCGAAACTAGTGGTATTTGATCCTGAGATCGGCTTTGAAAATGATTTAATTTTTGAGTGGGTCCGGGATTATGGATTGGGAGAACAATTTGCGCATGTAAGCGGTTATTTGGGAGAGTTCAGGAGTGACGAGGTAGATAAAGTTAACCCAAAATGTCCAAATAAAGGACCAAGGAAACTCGGGAAAAAGACCGGAAGAAGCGGTCTGGAGGAGATGTATGAGTGCACACTTTCTGGAAAAGACGGTGAAGAACTCGTCGAAGTTGATTCGGGTGGCAATAAAATAAGAACGCTCGGAAAGAGAAATCCAGTTCCCGGCGGAGATATCAAAACTACAATTCATTTTGGTTTACAGAAAAAAGTAGCGGAATTGTTTTCCGAAACTAAAGGGGCAGTAATCGTTACAGATGCAAATGGGGAAGTACTGGCTATGTATTCCTCACCCTCATACGACCCTAATATGTTAATTAAATCTGGTAATTCAGAAAAGATTACAGAAATCTTGGAAAACGAAGATTCACCCCTTTTCAATAGGGTAATAGGAGGGGCTTATCATCCGGGTTCGGTTTTTAAGCCAATCGTTGCTGTTGCTGCTCTTGAAGAAGAAATTATTGACGAAAGTTATACGTATGATGATCCAGGGATAATTACGATTAATTCTCTTTATGGTGAATTTTCTTATTCCAACTGGTATTTTACTCAGTACCAAGGTAAGGAGGGTAAAATCACTCTTACTAGAGCCCTAACGCGCTCGACCGATACATTCTTCTATAAACTCGGAGAACTTTTAGGTATTGATGCGCTTAATTCTTGGGCGAACAAATTCGGTTTGGAAGATCCAACAGGGATTGATATACCGGGAGAGATAGCTGGCCTTGTGCCATCACCTTTATGGAAAGAAAAAGTTCGGGGAGAACCGTGGTTTTTGGGAAATACTTATCATATGTCGATAGGCCAAGGAGATATAGCCCTAACCCCTATCGGAGTTAATCAAGCAATTAGTGCCATAGCGTCAAACGGATTTTATTGCCAACCGAGTTTAGTAATGACTGAGGAGACAGGTAGCTCAAAGCTCAAAGCTCAAAGCTCAAAATGTTTAGATTTGGGGATAAGTCAGAAGACAATCGATTTAGTTAAGGAGGGTATGGTCGGGGCGTGTAGCCCAGGCGGAACCGGATTTACTTTTTTTGATTTTAGTCAAAAAACCAATATTTCCGTGGCTTGTAAAACAGGTACTGCAGAAACCGATGAAAAAGGTAAAACTCACGCTTGGTTTAGCGCTTTCGCACCTTATGATTCTCCCGAAATAGTAGCAACAATATTGGTTGAGAGGGGTGGAGAAGGAGCTTATGTTGCAGGTCCGATTGCCAGAGAAATTTTTGATTACTGGTTTGGCGAAGCCCAAAGCACAAATGACTGAGCGTGAATATTTAGTTGCACTTTCATCTTACCTATACTTCGGACCGGCTCGAATTAAGCTTCTTATTGATTATTTTGGCAGTGCCAAAAGTGCCTACAAAGCTGAACAGAAATCGCTAATTTCGATTGGCTTAAAAGTCGAACGCGTGGCAGATTTCATAAGATATAGGAATGAGTTTGAGCTCAAAAGCTACATTGATAGATTAAAAAAGCTAAAAATTAACTTTCTGACAATAAAGGATGCTGACTATCCTCATAACCTTGTAGATTTAGACAGCGCTCCACCAGTTCTATATATAAAAGGTAATCTAGAACCATCTGACTCAAATTCAGTTGCCATTGTTGGAACCAGAAAAATGACTTTTTACGGGAAAGAAGTAACCGAGAAGTTTACAAAGGAACTTTCAAACTTGGGAATTACAATTGTTTCAGGTTTAGCATTGGGTGTTGATGCTTGTGCTCATAAAGCTTGTTTGGATGAAGGGGGAAGAACAATTGCGGTTCTTGCATCGGGCCTTGATATTATTACCCCGGGAAGCAACACCGCCTTGGCAAAAAGGATTGTTGAAGGTCGTGGAGCTTTAGTTTCCGAATATCCTCTGGGACATCCGCCTCTTAGGACAAATTTCGCAAGCAGAAATAGAATAATATCGGGGTTATCTCGGGCTGTTTTGGTTATCGAAGGAGCCCAACAAAGCGGGACACTCTTAACTGCATCCGCAGCGGCAGAACAGGGAAGGCCTGTTTTTGCAGTTCCGGGTCAAATTACATCTCCGATGAGTGCGGCACCGCTTTTTTTAATTGAAAGTGGTGCGAAAATGGCAACAAATGTTATGGATATTTTAGAAGAGCTAAATATGGAGTTTTCGGTAAATCACGAGATGATGGAAAATATTATGCCGCAAACCAAAGAGGAAAGATCACTTTCTACAATTATTACAAATGAACCCGTGCACCTTGACGAGATTGTTAGAATATCAGGGTTGAATGTATCCGATATTTCTGCAAGACTGACTATTATGGAATTAAAAGGATTGGTAAAAAATTTGGGGGGAGGGATATATAAGCGAGCTTGAAAAGCTTCGCTTTTTAAAAAAACTTAAAATGAATTTAATTATTGTTGAATCACCTACTAAAGCTCGGACTTTATCCAGGTTTCTTGGGAAGGATTATTCCGTTGAAGCAACGATGGGGCATATTAAGGATTTACCCAAAAGCAAGATTGGAGTCGAAGTTACTAAAAACTTCAAACCGAGTTATTTGGTAGTCGCTAAAAAGCAACAAAGTATAGACACAATAATAAATTCAGCGAAAAAAGCTTCGACTATTTATCTTGCAACAGACCCTGACCGTGAGGGAGAAGCAATTGCTCAGCATGTTAAAGAAGTACTTCAAGATTCAAGATTCCCCGGCCTCGCCAAGCGAAGCGGGGCGGGCAAGATTAAGGATTCAAGATTAAGGAGGATTGTATTTCATGAAATAACAAAAGAGGCGGTTGAGCAAGCTTTAAAAAATCCTAAAGAAGTAAACAATGACCTCGTTGATGCCCAGATTGGAAGGCGAGTGTTGGATCGTCTAGTTGGCTATAAACTTTCACCACTTTTATGGAAAAAAGTACGCCGAGGATTATCAGCTGGACGGGTACAAACCGTCACAGTGCGCTTAATAGTTGAAAGAGAGAGAGAAATTCAAGCGTTTAAACCAAAGGAGTATTGGGAGATTTTTGCGAAATTAAAAATTAAAAATGAAAAATTAAAAGTTAATGAATTTCTTGTCAAACTTATAAAGATTGATGACAAGAAGGTTGAAGTTACTAATAAAAAAGATGCAGACCTGGTAGTTTCCGATCTTAAGATTGCAGGATACAAAGTAGATAGTGTTAATAGGCGCGAAGTAAGAAAGAATCCATATCCTCCATTTACTACCTCAACCATGACCCAAGTGGGAGCCCGCCTTTTTTCCTGGTCGGCAAAACGCACAATGAACATTGCCCAGAAACTTTATGAGGAGGGTTTAATTACTTATCACAGAACAGATTCTACAAATATTGCGAGTAGTGCTATTGATAAAGTCCGTTCATTTATAAACACTAGATATGGTAAGAATTACCTTCCCGATACGCCCAGATTTTACAAAACGAAATCAAAAGTGGCACAGGAAGCGCATGAAGCGATAAGGCCGACAGAAGTCGACTCAATGCTAAATTCCAAATTACAAATGCTAAATGACCAGAAAAAACTTTATGACCTAATTTGGAGGCGATTTGTAGCTTGTCAGATGGAGGCAAGTGTATATGACGAAACAACTATTGATGTGATAGCTATGTCAAAAATCAAAAATCAAAAATCAAATGTATATTCTCTCCGAGCCAGTGGTCAGATAATGAAATTTGACGGTTGGAGAAAGGTGATACCAAGCTCTTATGAAGAAACGCCAGTATTACCATTGGTTGAAAAAGATGAAGCCCTCGATTTGATAAAAGTAATATCTGAACAAAAGTTTACACAACCACCACCAAGATATAATGAAGCCTCATTAATAAAAACGCTGGAAAAACTGGGAATAGGCAGGCCATCAACTTATGCCCCGACTATTACAACAATTCAAATAAGATATTATGTTGAAAAAATCGAAGGTAAATTTCAACCTACTCCCATTGGAGTTGCGGTGAATGATTTTTTGATTATCAATTTTCCTGATATATTCGACTATTCTTTTACCGCTGCTATGGAAGATGATTTGGATAATATCGCAAACGGTAGCCGAAAATGGACTGCCATGATGCAGGAATTTTATTCACCTTTTGAAAAAAAGTTAGAAGGTGTTGAGGAAAAATCAAAAAGGGTTAAGATTGGAGTGGAAAAAACCGGCAAGATTTGCCCATCTTGTGGCAAAGGCGAATTGGTAGTTAGGATTGGCCGTTTTGGAAAATTTATCTCTTGTTCGAGATTTCCAGATTGTAAATTTAAAGAAAGATATATCGAGAAAATCGGAGTTAAGTGTGAAGAATGCAAAAAAGGAGACGTAATCGTTAGAAAGACAAAAACCGGCAGGAAATTTTACGGCTGTTCCAGATACCCTAAGTGTAAATGGGCTTCTTGGAGAAAACCTGGAAGGGCGGAGAATTCTGAGGAGAGAAATAAAAACTCCTTGACAGTTTAAATCTAAATATTTATCTTGGAGGACGAGGTCAATTATGATAGAAAAAGAATTGGTAGAGGACGAGAGCTATTACAAAAAAATAAGAGCAGTACTTGAAAACGGCCAACCGCTACCTGAAGATTTAGTTGATCGACAACCCCAAGGAGTATCAATAGTCCCCGGTCCAAATACGCCCGAACATCCACCGGGAACATCTATGGAAGGTGGGGTTCCGGTAAATAAGGAATAAGTTCTTATTGATTTCTTCATCTCATTTTGTTAATAATCCTAAAATAGAACATGATTCTTTCTGACATCGATATTAAAAGGGAAGTGGCATCAAAACATTTAATAATTTTGCCATTTGATCCAAAAAGCGTTCAACCTGCAAGCTATGATATTAAACTTGGTTATGAATTCAGAATTTTCAAAAATATTCATAAACCTTACCTTGATTTAAAAAACCAGATTGAAGATTTCATGGAGTTAATCAAGATAAAAGACGATAAGCGTTTGATTATTCACCCTGGAGAATTTCTTTTAGGTACATCTATCGAGAGAGTTGCTATTCCAACTGATATGATCGCTCGGCTTGATGGTAAGAGTTCACTTGGCAGGTTGGGAATTATTGTACACGCGACAGCTGGCTATATCGACCCCGGATTTAAAGGACACATCACTCTCGAAATGACTAATGTTGCAAATATACCTATTGCTTTATACCCGGGTATGAGAATAGGCCAAATATCATTTATGCGTTTAGAAACTCCGGCGGGAGCTCCGTATGGTATAAAGCGCGGAAGTAAATATCAAAGCCAGCGCGGACCTACACCAAGTAGAATTTGGAAAGACTTCAAGAATAAATAGGTGTTATACAGATATTTGGGCTGATATTGCTGGGTGGAATTTGTAATTTACTAATTCCAAATCTTTAATTCTAAAATTATTTATATTTTTTACTTTAGGATTTATTTTCAGACTAGGACTTGGGTATGGTTTTCTTTTTATTTGTTCCTTGGCTTGTTTAAGGTGATTTAAATAAAGATGAGTATCAGCCAAAGCCATAACCAAAGTACCGGGCTTTAATTTGGTAACTTTCGAAACCATCATCGTAAGTAAAGCGTAGCTTGCTATATTAAATGGTAATCCTAAAAAAGTATCGACTGAACGTTGATACATCATACAGTTTAAAAAGCCCCGACTAACCTGAAATTGATACATGACGTGACAGGGAGGCAGCGCCATTTTGTCAACGAGAGGTGCGTTCCAGGCGTTGACTATCAAACGCCTACTTGCCGGATTTCTTTTAATTTCGGAAATAACCCAGGCAAGCTGATCTACCCCATTAAAATTTCTCCATTGGACTCCATAAAACGGTCCGCAATCGCCCCAAATTTTAGCGAAAGAAGCATCCGACTTTATTTTTTCGACAAACTCCTGTTTTTTTTGTTTCCACATAGGCGTATATTTAGGATATTTTCTTTCTAGATTATTTTTCTTTAAATAATTCTGGTATGGCCACTCATTCCATATGTTTACATCATTAGAAACTAAGTATCTTATATTAGAATCGCCTTTAATAAACCATAAAAGCTCATGAATAATTCCTCGGGTGAACATTTTCTTTGTGGTTAAAAGAGGAAAACCTTTTGATAAGTCGAAGCGAAGCATCCTGCCGAAGACTTTTAGCGTTCCGGTTCCGGTTCGTTCCTTACCTTCTTTTATACCATTGTTGAGTATGTCTTTTAGTAAATTAAGATACTGAACCATTTCGCTTCTTGATTAGAATAGCTGATTCCAGTTAGTATGTCTAGGGAAAAAATTATGAATCAAGGATGCTTTATTGTAATTGAAGGGACAGATGGGAGCGGCAAAACGACACAGCTAAAGCTTCTTTCTAAAAGATTTAATCTTCTCAATAAGAAAGTCTTGTTTGCGGACTTTCCTAGATATTATCGATCTCCTTGGGGTAAATTAGTAGGTGACTTTTTAAGCGGTAAATTCGGCAAATTTGAGCAAATAAATCCGCATTTGGCAGTTCTTACATATATGCTGGACGAATATACTTGGAGCAGGGAGATAGGAAGACCTTGGGTAGAGAATGGCGGTATAATACTATCGAATCGCTACTTTACTTCAAACGTCCACCAGATAGCCAAGCTCAAAACTATTGCTCGTAAAAAATATAGAAATTGGTTGTGGAGAATGGGTTATAAAGAATTGGGAATTTTAAAACCCGATTTAGTCGTGTTTTTAGACGTTCCTTGGCAAATAGGACGTAAATTAATCGAAAAAAAGAAAGCACGCCTTTATCTTAAGGGAAGGAAAAAGGATTTGGCCGAAAAAGACAGTGAACATCAAAAATCAGCATATAAAGAGTATCTTTACACAGTTTCTCATCATCGTGAGTGGTTAAAAATAAGATGTATCAGCAGTAGAAAGCTTGATAAACCCGAGGTCATACATAACAGGGTTTGGAAGTTGGTTGACAAGCGATTTAAGCTTTCGTCTTCGCCTCCTCTTTTGAGTTCTTAAAGAATTGATAATATACTCGTTATATGTCTGAAAAAGTTTTTAATTTAATCCGCCTGGAAGAAAAAAGACAAAAAGAAACGCTTATGATGATTCCATCGGAGAATTATTCAAGCAAGGCTATTCAAGAGGCAGTCGGGAGTGTACTTTCTAATAAATACTCTGAAGGATATCCGGGAAGGCGCTATTACCAGGGAAATAAATTTATAGATGAGATTGAAAATCTTGCAATTGAGCGCGCCAAGAAACTTTTTGGCGTCCCTCACGCAAATGTCCAACCCTATTCCGGTTCTCCCGCAAATTCTGCGGCTCTTTTTGCATTAGCTGAAACAGGCGATACAGTAATGGGTATGGGTTTATCTTCAGGCGGTCATCTAACTCACGGCCACCCCAACATCACTTTTTCAGGAAAGTATTTTAATTCTGTCCAGTTTGGAGTTGATTCAGAGGGCTTATTGGATTATGAAAAAATCGAAAAACTAGCGGCAAAACATAAACCAAAAGTAATGTTGATTGGGACGACTGCATACCCTTTGAAGCTTAATTGGAAGAGATTTGGAGAAATTGCTGATAAAGGCGGTGCTTGGTTAATTGCTGATATTGCACACGTTGCTGGTTTGATCGTTGCCAATGCATATCCAAACCCCACTCCACATGTGCACGTTTTAACAACAACTACCCATAAGACCTTAAGAGGACCAAGAGGTGCGATGATTATGGTTACGAAAAAGGGATTAGCTAAAGATCCCGAACTGGCAAGCAAAATTGACAGGGCGGTTTTTCCCGGACTTCAAGGTGGTCCGCACGATAACCAGACAGCTGGAATTGCCGTTGCGCTTTCCGAGGCACTAAAACCATCTTTTAAAGTGTATGGGAAGCAAGTTGTCAAAAATGCCAGGGTACTAGCCAGTTCCCTGCGTGATGGTGGGTTAACACTGGTGGGTGGAGGAACAGAAAGTCATCTGATGTTAATAGACCTGAGGCCTATGTCGCTATCCGGGAATGTGGTTGCAGAAGCACTTGAGATAGCTGGTATTGTTGTTAATAGAAACTCGGTACCAAATGATGCTATGCCACCTTTTTACCCGTCAGGAATAAGACTTGGCACTCCAGGTTTAACTACGCGAGGGATGAAAGAAGCTGAAATGAAAACTATTGCTAATTGGATACTTATGGTAATTCATCATATTAAAGAAGAACGATTGCCGAGTGATTCAGCAAAAAGGGCAGAATTTATTAAAAATTATAGAAAAAGAATAGCCAATGACAAATTTTTACAATCCATAAGAAAGGAAGTTATAACTCTTTGCAATAAATTCTCTCTTTGATTTAAATTACTAAATTTATCTTCTTCCGTCTCTAAAATGTTTTCTTTTCCAGTTAGAAGTTTCCCCGTCTAAGTGATAAGCTATCCCTGATTCTACTCTTTTAGGAATAGAGCTTTCTCCCAACAATCGGCTGCAATTTCTAATAGCTTCTTCTTCGCAAGGATTACCCTTTGCCAGGATATATCCGGGGTCTCCAAGTAAAGGGCAAAAAGAACACACTAGGTTTTCTGCTTTGGCCATAAAAATATTATACTTGTATTGTATGAAAAGATATGCAATGGTCTTTAATGGTCGCTTGGTAGCTAAGAAGAAAGAGGAAGATCTCAAACAACTGATCGATAAATTAAGAAAAAAAGGAGTTATCCCAAATTTAGTTTCGATATTAGTAGGGGATGATAAGGCAAGCAGTCTTTATTTAACTTTGAAGCAAAAAGCGGCAGATCGAGTTGGAGCTAAAGTCGAAATTATTAAATTTGAAGAGGATATTAAGGTTAAAAAGATTATTAAGTTAATTAAGAAATACAATAAAAATATGAATGTTCATGGAATAATGGTTCAGCTTCCGCTTCCGAAAAACTTAAGACTAAATACTTATGACATAATAAGTGCGATAATTCCCGAAAAAGATGTAGACGGAATGCGAGATAACAGTCCCTTTTTAACTCCGGTTACAAAAGCAGTACTTTTGGCTATTAATAATGCTTCAAGTATTGTGCGACGACCTTTGAAGGATGCTCTTTTAAAGGTTGTAATTGTTGGCTATACAGGTTTTGAGGGTAGTAGGATATATAGCGCATTGAAAGACGAAGGATATCAGATTGAGGGTGCAAATTTGAAAACAAAAAGCCTTGGAACAAATACTAAAAATGCCGACATTTTAGTAAGTGCAACTGGAGTAGCTGGATTGATATCCGGTGATATGGTAAAAAGAGGTGCGATAGTTATAGATGTGGGAGCACCGAAAGGAGATATCAGAACCGATGAGATTATCAATAAAGCGAGTTTTATATCTGCTGTACCAGGAGGAATAGGTCCTGTTACAATATCATGTTTACTTGAGAATTTAGTTGCCGCAGTCAAATCCAGTTTGAAAAAGATGACAACCATTGATACAATACGACAAACACACTGACCAGGTCTCCTGATGCTTCTGGTTAGTGAACGATTAAGGAGACATTTCATATGACGCAAGTTTTAGTTGATGTTAAGAAATTGATGGAAGCTGGTGCTCACTACGGGCATCAGGCGCGTCGTTGGAATCCAAAAATGAAACCCTATATATATGGAGTTTCTGACGGAGTGCACGTTTTTGATTTAATAAAAACCAAGGAACTTCTTACGGCAGCGCTACTGCGACTCTCTGAGGTTGCAAAAGAAGGAAAGACAATCCTTCTCGTCGGCACCAAAAAACAAGCTAAGGACAAAGTTCGTGAAGTTGCCCAATCTACAGGTTGTTTTTTTGTTAATGAAAGATGGCTTGGGGGAACTTTGACAAATTTCGATCAAATAAAAAAGTCGACATTAAAGCTTGCCCAAATGAAAAAGAAAATGGAAGAAGGGGAGTATAAAGCCTATACGAAAAAGGAAAGACTATTAATTGAACGTGAGATTACAAGACTCGAGAGATTTTTTGGCGGAGTTTCGGGCATGGAAAAATTACCAGATATAATTTTAATTATAGATAGCAAACGCCAAATTGGTGCCGTAAGCGAGGCTAATGCGAAAGGGGTTGAAATTATTGCAATTGTAGATTCAAATTCCGACCCGACAAAAATCGATTACCCTATACCTATGAATGACGATGCTACCAAAGCACTGGACTACGTCTTGGATTTGGTGCGAGAAGCAATCCTTATCGGTAAGAAAAAGCCAAAAGGCAGTAAAAGCACAATTTGAATGATAAAAATAACCGCTAAACAAATAAGGTTTCTCAGAGAGAAAACCGGGGCCCCAATGTATCGGGTGAAGAAAGTATTAGAAGAACTAGGAGGCAGCGAGAAAAAGGCAGAAACAATTTTGAAAAAAGAAGGGTTTGAAAAAGCAGCCACAAAGTTAGTCAGGCAAACTACTGCTGGCGAAATTGCAGCTTACGTACACCATTCGGGAAAAGTTGCATCTGTCGTTGAAGTATTTTGTGAAACAGATTTTGTGGCTAGAAATGCAATTTTCAAAAGTTTATCTCACGATTTGGCACTCCAAGTGGCTTCGATGGGTGCAAAAGATGCAAAAGAATTGGAAAAGCAAGAATACATTAAAGATTCCACAAAAAAGATTGAAGATTTAGTCAAAGAAGTTATTGCTAAAACTGGTGAAAATGTTCGCATAGGTAGAATTATTCGTGTAGAATTAGGCCAAGAATGAATGAATCTTCTATCAACTCCTCGATGGCACAAGTTATTGATTTGATAGCTTCAGATATCGGAAGCATAAGAGGAGGTAGGGCAAACCCGGGAATAGTTGAAGATCTGAGAGTCGCAGTTTATGGGGGCCAGCAAAAACTTAAAGTGAACGAACTTGCAACTATATCAACAAACGGACCCCAAAGTATTCTAATTGACCCATGGGATAAGACGATAATCGGTGAAATAAGGCAAGGTATTCTTGCAGCAAATGTGGGACTAAATCCTAATATCGACGGAGATATTATTAGAATTAATATCCCCGAAGTTACAGGAGAAGATAGGGAAAAATTTGTGAAGCTACTGAATAAAAAACTCGAAAACGGAAGAGTAATGATAAGACAAATAAGGGGAGACGTAATGCACGATATAAAGAAAAATTTTGAAGAAAAAAAACTATCTGAAGACGAAAAATTTAATCAAGAAAAAAGATTACAAGAAATAACAGACGGATTTATCGAAAAAATTGATAACATAGGTGAAGCTAAAAAACAGGAGCTTTTGCAAATATAGCGTGCCAACCCTAAACGAATGATTGCCTCAATTTTGATATTTCTGATTATTTTGTCAATTCTTATTCTAGTTCATGAGCTCGGTCATTTTTTTATGGCACGCCGGGCGGGAATTTGGGTTGAAGAGTTTGGAATTGGTCTTCCCCCGCGAATAATAGGCAAAAAAATTGGTGAAACAATATATTCCCTTAATTTACTTCCGTTTGGCGGATTTGTTAGGCTTCACGGAGAAAACACTAAAGAGGGTGTGACCAAACCAAATCGAGCATTTATAAATAAAGGAAAGAGCACAAGAGCCCTAGTTGTCATTGCCGGAGTTATCATGAATTTCATCCTGGCAATACTTGCTTTTTCAATAGTTTACTCTGTGTCTGGAATTCCCAGGGAGGGAGAAAATGTGAAGATTGTCCAAGTTGCCGAAGGTTCTCCTGCAGAAGCCGGCGGTATTGCGACCGGTGAAATTGTCAAAAGCGTAGACGGTAACGTCGTTAACACAACTTCTCGTTTTGTTGATTTGATTGAGGAAAGAAAAGGTGAGGAGGTTACCCTGACTCTTTTTGATGGAGAAAAACTACATGAAGTTAAGATAAACCCAAGGGGTGATCCGCCTGAAGGACAGGGACCCCTAGGTGTAACCGTAACCGCGACCGAAATTTATTTTCCACCTTGGTGGCAGAGGCCTTTTATCGGAATATACTATGGCTTCCGTGAAGCATTGTTTTGGGGAGGGACCGTGATATTGGGATTCGTTAAAATATTTACAGATTTGTTTTCCGGTTTTGCTCCAAAAGAAATTGCTGGGCCCGTAGGGATTTTTGCGATTACTTCTCAGGCAGTACAGTTTGGAACATTGGCGTTAATTAATTTTTTAGGTATCCTTTCAGTTAATTTAGCTATTTTAAATATAATGCCATTTCCTGCTTTAGATGGAGGAAGACTTTTGTTTATTGGAATTGAAACTTTGTTCGGCAGAAGAATTGTTCCAAAAGTTGAAGCGGCGATTCATACTGTTGGTATGGTTATTTTAATTCTACTTCTTTTGGCAATAACAGCTCACGATATTCAAAGAATTTCTCAAGCAGGAGGAATTACACAATTTATTGATTCTGCTTTGAGCCAATAATTAAAAAAAGTATGTTGCAATCGGTTATATTTCCAAAGACGAAAAAAGAGGCGCCAAAAGATGCTGAGAGTATAAATCATAAACTATTGGTTCGTGGAGGCTTTATAGACCAACTTATGGCAGGAAGCTGGACACTACTTCCTCTGGGTTGGCGGGTAGTTAATAAAATTAATCAGATAATTCGGGAAGAGATGAACGCGGTAGGGGGACAGGAACTTCTAATGCCACTTCTTCATCCGAAAAAAATCTGGGATGAAACTGGGCGTTGGAATAAAGCAAAGGATGTAATGTATCAGTTTAAAGACTTTCGCGACCGCGAATACGCGCTTTCTTTCACCCACGAGGAAATTGTTATGGATTTGCTTAGAAAAAACATCAAAAGTTATCAGGACTTGCCGGTTTATGTTTATCATTTTTCAACAAAATTCAGAAATGAACCGCGTGCCCGCTCTGGAATTTTAAGAGGCAGGGAGTTTATGATGAAAGATCTCTATAGCGCACACACAAACGAGGCTGATTTAATGAATTATTATGAAAAAGTAAAGAAAGCGTATATAAAGATTTTCAAAAGACTTGGCTTTAATTTTAGAGTGATAGAAACCGGAGGCGGAGTTTTCACCGATAAAAATACTCACGAGTTTCAGGTAACAGCTGCGGGTGGAGAGGATACAATTTATTATTGTGATAATTGTGATTGGGGACAAAATAAGGAAATTTTTAAAGGTAAAATTGGAGGAAAATGCCCAAAATGTAAAAAAGGTAATATTATCGAGGCAAAAGCGATAGAGGTAGGAAATATTTTTCCGCTGGGTACATGGTATGCCGAAAGAATGAGAGTTTATTACAGCGATGCCAAGGGGATGAAAAAACCAGTCTGGTTTGGTAGTTATGGAATTGGCCCCACGAGAATATTGGGTGCGCTTGTTGAAGTTAGCCACGACGATAAAGGCATTATCTGGAACTCAGCAGTAGCCCCATACCAAGTTCATTTATTGGACTTGAGGGTAAAAGAGCGGGAGGGTAAAAGAGCGGGAGAAATTTACGAGAAACTAACGAATTTAGGAATCGAAGCACTTTATGACGATCGGGACGTATCAGCTGGCGATAAATTTGCGGATGCTGATTTGATAGGAATTCCAGTCAGGCTTCTTGTTTCGAGAGAAACTGGTGAAAAAGTTGAGTGGAAAGACCGAGATGGAGTTAAAACTCAATTATTATCTATCTCCGAAGCAGTTAAAAAGCTCAAGAAGACAAATTAAGTGAGTATTGGTAAAATAGGCTGTGGCAAAGTCTAAACAACTGCGCCTGCCCAAGTTTAAGGAAGTTAAAAAAGTTAAAAAGATTCGTAAACTTCCGCAGCCTAACGTGAGTCGGTTTCGAACAATCAAAAAATTTGAGCTTTTGCACAGGCCATTTGATCTGCACTTCAGAGGAAAGATAAACGCCTGGTTTGATCGCCTCAAAGAATATAAAGACTTTGAAGTTGACCAAGTCCTTGATGGAAGAGACCAAAGGATCGTCAAATTATATTTCTACGCTCAGCCCCCGGATAATCGTTGGTTAAATCAGAAAGAGGTTTTAGAGAAAATCAAAGGCGCCTCAAGAAAAAAATTAAGAGTGGCGCTGGTTGCTTCTTTGTTTCAAATTTGGAAAAACGCTAAATAGGAGATCTTCAGCTTGATATAGATTTACACTTTGTGATAGTATTTTTACTACTTAATGTGTGGCGTTTTTGGCTACATAGGTGAGGAAAAAGAAAACCTGTCCGAATTTCTTCTTTCAGGGCTTGCCCGCCTTGAATATAGGGGATACGATTCTGCAGGGATAGCGATAGTTGCCAACGGACGCACTAAAATCTTCAAAGAGACTGGTGAACTTAAAAACCTGGCACGCGCTCTTAGCGGTAAAAAGATTGCGGGTAGCCTTGGAATTGGTCATACTCGTTGGGCGACGCACGGGAAAGTTACAAAGAAAAACGCTCATCCTCACACGGATTGCGCCGGAAAAATTCTTGTCGTTCACAACGGAATCATCGAGAACTTCGAGTATTTTAAAGAGAAACTTCTTAGGGAGGGACATAAATTTATTTCAGATACAGATACAGAAGTATTTGCGCACTTAGTTGAAGATAAATTATCTAAAAAAGTCTCGTTTGATGATGCGGTAAGGCTTACATTTGGCGAGCTCCTGGGACTAAATGCAATTGTGGCTGTAACAGATGGCCAGATTGTGGCCTTTAGAAGAGGGTCGCCACTCATCGCCGGAAACGGTAAATACGGAAATTATATAAGCTCTGATATACCGGCGCTGGCAAGCATTACGGACAAAATTGTACTTCTTGATGAAGGAGAGGGGGTTAGCCTGTCAAAAGATGGAGTATTCAGGATAAATCCAAAAACCGGAAAACTCAAAAAGGCCAAACCAACGATCATTAAAATGGAAGAGGTTAGTGCCCAAAAAGGTAGTTTTCCTCACTTTTTAATAAAGGAAATATATGAACAGCCAGTGGTCTTGATGAGAGTCGCCACTAATAAGAAAAAAGAAATAAAGGAAGTAGCGTCTTTAATAAAAAACGCGTGGGGAACTTATTTTACAGCCTGTGGAACAGCCTCATACGCAGGGCTCGCTGCAACATACATGTTTTCAGAAGTTGCCGGCCGCCACGTTAATTTTGCAGTGGGAAGTGAATTTCCTTATTTCGAAGACTTTTTAGTGCCACGTTCATTATTAATTGCGGGAAGTCAATCAGGTGAGACTATGGACACCCTAGAAGCAGTTCGTGCCGCCAAACGCCATAAATCTAAAGTTTTGGCCTTAGTTAACGTTCCTGGGTCTTCTCTCGAGAGACTCGCAGACTACTCGATAAATCTTCGTGCAGGACCAGAGCGTGCAGTTTTGTCAACCAAATCCTACGTTGCTAAACTAGCACTCTTTCTTCTTTTTGCTTACACTTTTGTAGGGGAGTATCAAAAAGGAGGCGAGTTAATTAAAAATACCAGTAAAAAGATGGCTAAGATGTTTAAAGAAGGTGTTGCAAAAGATGTCAAAAAACTAGCAAACAAATTGAAAGACAAAAAACACATCTATATTATTGGTCGAGGAGTAAACTACGCAACTGCTTTAGAGGGCGCTCTAAAGATTAAAGAAGCGAGCTACATTCACGCTGAGGGCTTTGCGGCAGGAGAGCTAAAGCACGGAGTTATTGCTCTTATCGAAGACGGGACGCCCTGCATTGCGATTGTCGCAGAAGACAGAGCAAAAGAATCAGTTTTGTCCAACTGTTCAGAGCTTGCAGCAAGGGGAGGATATATAATAGGAATTTCAGCAAAGAAGGAATCTGTTTTTGACCATTGGATACCAATTCCGGACGTTGGCGCTGCATCTCCAATCGTTTCTGTTGTTCCCATGCAACTTTTAGCTTACTACCTAGCAATTTTGAGGGGTTATAACCCGGACAGGCCGAGAAATTTGGCAAAAAGTGTAACGGTAAAATGAAAAAAAGGAATCGAAAAAAAATTGTAGTTATTGGCGGTGGGACAGGTACTTACCAAGTCTTGAGTGGTATTAAGCGCTATCCGGTTGACGTTGCCGCGGTTATCTCTATGTGCGATTCTGGTGGCTCAACAGGCAGACTCCGAAAAGAGTTGGGAATACTTCCTCCGGGAGATATTAGACGGGCAATATTAGCACTTTCTGACCTTCCTTTTGCCCAAAAAACACTAGAAGAAGTTTTTGAATTTCGATTTGACAAGGGTAAAAATCTTGCGGGTCATTCTCTAGGAAATATCTTACTTGCTGCTTTGGTACAAATAACAGGGAGCATGGATAGAGCAATAGATGAGGCCGCGAGGATTTTTAATATTTCTGGGCGGGTTTATCCTATTACTCTAGATAAAACCCATTTGGTAGCAGTTTTAAAAGATGGAACTCGTGTTTTTGGTGAATCCAAAATTGACAGAAGAAAAATAAAACCTAATCTTCCAATAAATAAAGTTTATCTTTCTCCCAAAGCTCGTGTATTTATTCAAGCTGCGAAAGTTATTGAAGAGGCCGACTTAATCATACTTGGGCCTGGTGATTTATACACCAGCATAGTTCCGACACTTTTGGTTGATGGAGTAAACAAAGCGCTAATGAAATCCAAAGCTAAATTGGTTTATGTGGTTAACCTTATGACTAAAAAAGGGGAAACCGACGGATATACTTCATCTAATTTTGTCTCAACGATTCAAAAATATCTCGGCTCTTCTACTGATAAGTTATCTTATGTTTTTGTAAACAGGAAGATAAACGGAACTAAATCTAAAATTTCCTCTTGGTACCGAAAGTACGGTTCTAAACCAGTAATTGACAATCTTCCTAGGGAAAGTAACCACTTTAAGATTATTTCAAGTGATTTTTCAGATACGACCACATTTTACAGACACAGTCCGCAAAAACTCGCAAAAACAATTATCTCACTCATTTGATATATTTTTTATATCTATATACTTAATTTTTTCTATTAAATACCCGTTTGCCTTCTCAGGTGTCTCTGTTTTGAATTCAAACTTCTTCGGAATATTTTTAAAGAGGATTGGCTCTTCATTAAGGGAATCGTGTTTGCGGGGTGGATAAGCTCCTGTTGCTCCACAATTGGGACATGCTCCATTTACATGGGTTTCTGCGTCACATAACCAACCTCCCGCCACAAATACAGCAATATCTGACACGAACATCTTGAACTGCTATATCAGTTTCTGCAGTACCGCAGAAAGGAGGAGGATTAATAGGTGACTTTACAACTATGGCAATGCCTTTTGCACAATAAGCTTTATGATTACCATCGATTCCTCCGTAAGACCAACATACTATTTTATCCGCTCTTTCCATGAGTGGTAATCTTACCACATTATAGGGTTATCTGTCTACTTTGATTAACCTTCCCCGAACAAAATTACTATTACGTAAATCTCCACTTGTTACCATTTTCACAACTTGATATATTGGTATGGTTATGGCTTCAGATTGTATATTCTGCA
>Ga0209431_10000152_pt1 | contig 51580 bp, 42 predicted proteins | sample RifCSP13_3_FD_184021 | JGI IMG/M metagenome (GOLD analysis project Ga0209431, IMG submission 184021) | Soil microbial communities from Rifle, Colorado - Rifle CSP2_sed 13_3 (SPAdes) (version 2) | ecosystem: Environmental > Terrestrial > Deep subsurface > Rock core/Sediment | place: Rifle... | reverse complement strand
AGGAGTGTTCGTGAAAGCCATGGAGCAAAAATGATAAAAATTAAAGCAATAAATGTCATGAAACCGCTTCTTATTAAAAGAGAACTCTTCATGTAAGCCTCTTTTATCGTTGTTAACCCCTTGGCGTGAGCGTCAGCAATGAAGTTAACAGCGCCTGTTGATATTCCCAAATCAGAAACTGAAACTAATATATATATCAGGTTTGTCGCGGCAGAAAAAACGCCAAAGTCAGAAACAGTCAGAGCGCGAGCTACCAAAAGTGTGTATAAAAATCCCAAAAAAGCTGAAACTAAGTTCCCTACAAAAAGAATGTAGGTATCTTTTGCAGTTGTCGAGGTAGCCAACTGTCGAAGCTGATTGTAATACCGTCTCACAACAAAATTTTACCATTTTTTCTGATACAATCTAAATTTGCAATGAAGGTTAAAAAATTATCGATAATAATCCCCTCTTACAACGAGGGAGATACTATTCTTGAAGTCATTAAGAGCGTTAAAGACGTCAATCTCGGTAAAATTAAAAAGGAGATTATTGTGGTTGACGATGGATCGACGGATAGAACGAAACACGTTCTTTCCGAGATCAAAGTGAAAAGTGAAAAGTTAATAGTTTTAAGACATAGAGAAAATTTAGGGAAGGGGGCGGCAATAAGAACTGCTCTCAAAAGAGTAACGGGTGATGTGATAGTAATTCAAGATGCGGATTTGGAATATAATCCCAACGATTATAAACTTCTTCTTAAACCAATAATAGAGAGTAATGCAGACGTTGTATTCGGATCAAGATTTATTTCAAACCAACCGCACCGGATACTTTATTTCTGGCACAATATCGGCAACAACTTACTAACTTTGCTTTCTAATATCTTAACTAATTTAAATTTAACAGACATGGAAACCGGATATAAAATGTTTACAAAAAGAGTTGCAGATAAGCTAAATCTGAAAGAAAACCGCTTTGGGTTTGAACCGGAATTCACCGCAAAAGTCGCAAAAATGAACATTCGCATTTATGAAGTCGGAGTAAGCTATTCAGGAAGAACTTATCAAGAAGGCAAGAAAATTAAGGGAGTAGACGGACTATTGGCAATTTGGCAGATTATTAAGTTTAATCTTTTTTCTTAACTAAATATGAGCGGACAAAAACCCTTTTCGATAATAGTAGAAACTGAAAATCTTGGAATGGTGGGTATTGACGACCTGGAAGTTTGCCTCGACTCGCTAAAAAACCAGACATACTCGATAAAAAACATTACCGAAGTTCTCCTAATTGTTGGCGGGCATATTTCAAAACCAACCATGAAGAGAATAAAGCATAAGTATCCTTGGGTAAAAATTCATTTGGAAAAAGACAAGCTTGATTACGCAAAATCAAAAATGAAAGGAGCAGAAATCGCCAGGGGAAAAGTACTAATATTTGCAGATTCTGATATGAAATACGAACGAACTTGGCTTGAAAACATGATAAAATCTTTTGAATTGCACCCCAAAGATCATATTATGTCGGGAGATACAAGGTTGGATACCACCTCCGCTTACAAAATGTCACTGAATTCAACCTGGATGATCCAAATATTATCTGACGAGATAGACAAACCGGTAAAAACCAGTTTCTTTCCACTAAACAACTTTGCAATTTATAGAAATGATATGCTTAAGGAGCCGCTTCCCCATAAACTCCCTCTCTACCGGAATAAAATACCCATATGGGAAAAGATGCTTATCAAAAACGGGTTTAAAATACTAAGAGTTCCCAGAACAAGAGGGATCCACGCTCCGCCCGGAAATCTAGCCGACTGGTGGTATCGGATGTTAATTTATGGAGCAGATTTTGTATCATTGTCAGATTTCTCTATAAATCAAAATGGGGAAGTTATAGAAAAAAAGAATATATTAAGAAGATTTTTAAGAGCATTATTTCTATTCCCCTGGAAAATTGAGCAATTAATTGTTAACTCATATAAACTTCTGAAAGAAGACTGGCAAAGAGCAAGATACTTTCCGGGTGCTTTATTTTTGGGTTTATTTAATTCGGTCGTTATAGAGTTTGGGGCACTTATTGCCTGCCTGAATCGAGACCTTATCTTCAGAAAAATTACCGCTCGTGAAGAAGCGCATATCGTATAGCTTGGTTATGTTGAACAAAAGCTAAAAAGTAACTAACTCCAAAGACCTTGATTTTTTCATCAAATGATAAAGTTTGCCAGGATTTTTTCCAAAGTAACCATAGAGGAGGGGCTAAAGCTCTAATGACTGATTTAATAATATTAAACCTGAATTGTGGAAATCTGTCGGGATAAAGTCTACCTAAATCGACAAAACCGGAAGCCAGACGTTTTTGTTTTTTAATAAGTTCGCTATAATTTCTCGCAGGGTGATAAACCACAAGATCCGAATCATAAAATTGGGAAAAAGAGCCAAAATGATAAACTCTTTCCCCAAACTCAAGGTCTCCCGATGATTTTAGTCTTGCATCAAACCCGCCCAGTTTTTCTACAACCGATCGCTTAACAAACAAGTTGGTAGTAGGTGCAAAATGTAGATCCTGCATAAATTCGTTAACTGCAAATTCACGGTTTCTTTCAAAAAGATAAATCAGCTCAGGAGATTCGCTAGTCTCCTCTCTCACTACTTCGATTGGCCCGCCGATATAATCATATTTTTTTAAATCCTCATATCCTTTCTTCAGCCAATTAGGAGAAGCAGTTGTACCAGCATCTATAAAAGCTATATATTCACCCTTTGCCTTTCTTAAAGCATTATTTCGTATCTTATAAGAACCATCTCCGCTTTCATCTTTTTCAACGATTAGCTCAATTTCAAAATTAACATATTTCTGATTCTGCAAGGACTCCACAGTCTTTTTTAACCCTACTTGGTTTCTGTGAACGGGAACAATAACAGAAATAAGATCCGGTTTGTTGTTACTTAAAAAAGCAATTTTGGCCTCTTTATTTACAAAAAGATTCTCGACAGCTTCCAAAAATTTTCTAACAGTTATTTTAGGATCATATGAACTTATATGTTTCAGTGAGCTTAAGGACATTTTTCGTCTCAAGGCATCGTTTGCAATAATTCTTTCAATTTTTTTTGCCAAATCATCTACATTTTCAGATTTAAAGACATAGCCGTTGTAATCATCTTTTACTAAATCTGCCGAAGATCCAGCTTTGTTTGAAACTACAACGGGAAGACCAGAAGCCATTGCCTCGTTAACTACAAGTCCCCAAACATCTTCCCTGGAAGGCAATACAAAGACAGAAGCAATTGCATAGTATTTACATACTTCATCGTCTCCCGGATTAGCTAGAATCTCTACATCACCAATTCCATGTAGTCTTATTAGACTTTCAAGGTTTTCTTTAAAGGGCCCATCTCCAATCAGAAGCAAAAAAATATTTTTGTGAATTGCTTTTAGTTTCCTGTACGCCTGTATCAATAAATCTCCACCTTTTCTTTCTATAAGCTGTGCGTAGTACATAATTACGAATTTTTTACCAATTCCCAATTCTTCCCGAAGTTGTCGGGAGTTTTTCTTAAAATTACGGATAAGTCTTTTGTATTTTTCAACGTCAACCGTATTATAAGAAACGAATATTTTTTCGGGATTTGCACCTAATTTTTCAAGATAACTCTTACTTCTTGTTCCGCCTGCAATAAATGCACTAGATTTAGATACATGAAGTTTAACGAAGGGTAATGTTACAAACCTCCTCCAGCTTTTTTCCATAGGGGTGCTGTCTGAATACAAAACGAACTTAATACCTAAAATTTTGCAATAAAGATGTGCTAAAAAACTGGTCAGTGAATCCCAACCCATCATAATTACTACGTCCGGTTTAGTTTTAACCAAGAGTGAATGGGTGCCGAAATTGATCCAAAACGGATAGTTATCCTTCTTTCCAAAATTAAGAGTTATCCCGTTTAAAAAACTATATTTAAACTTATACGATGACAGCGTATCTTGCTCCCATATCCTATTTTTTACTTTTTTACCCATAAACCAAACTTCAAATTCCCAACCTGGAGTTTTTGCCAATGCCTCAAAGAGGGTATATCTATATGGAGCAAGTAATCCTTGAATTAAAACAACCTTCATTGTTTTCTTACTAGAAGTATTGACCTTGCGGGTTTATTTTCATAAGTTTCCTCTGGCGAAACTTCAAACTCTCCCGCAAACTCATAATTCTCCCCTATAAACTCATTTGCATGTTCCTTAGGATTTAAATAAATCTCTCTCCACGCCTCCCCCATGTAATAATTCTCATCATCAATTAGGTAACTCGTCAGATAAATTGCATCAAAATCGTTTTTTAGATCAATGAGTTGATCAGGTTCAAGTGGAAACCAAACAGTTTTTCTCTCTCCATACCAGCTCCCCCAAGTATCAAGGTTTGTAACCACAACGTCGTCCGAATTGCTATTATCACGAAGCAACCATGCTAACTGAACATAAACCGGAGGTTTACCGCGATTTACTGTTTTTGCCTTAAATCGCGAATCGAGAAATATGACTCCTAAAGTTTGGCCAACAACAAATATTAGAATCAAGAATAAAGATGCTAGATTCACGAATTTTCGTTTTGATATATTTATTCTTAATTCGTAAATCTTAAATCGTAAATCTCTCGCAAGCTTTTCTACTATCCAAACCAGAGTTGCTGTTGCGAAAAGGTACACAAGGGGTACCACCGGGTGAAGATAACGGAAAAAAGGAATAGTAAGTGCTGTTACTAAAAATGTAACCGCTACCATTAAAATACTTGCTAATTTAAGAGCATTTTCTTCTTTATTTTTTGTCCAATGAAAAAACCCAATTACAAAAAGCCCCCACATATAAGGGGAAGCTATTTGAGGAAGCAGACGATAAAAGTTGTAAAGATTATAAAAAGTTTTTTTAATTAACTCAATTATATTTACTTCCTGTACTCCACCCCTTAGCGCATCAGATGGGGCAATGCCAGGAAGGTGCTGGGTAACCGCAAATAATCCTTGTTCAGAAATCGCTAAATATAATCCCGAACCTAGAATAAAGATGACAAAAACGTATTTTAATGCTTTCTTTACAGGAAAATTTAAAAGTAAATACAAAAAGACTAATCCAAAAATATAAATTATTGCTTGTGGACGAGTTAAATACATTATTATCAAGACTACGAAACCAATTAGGTTCGTATTTTTCTTCTTAAAAATAAAAAGATATGAGGCAAGCACAATTTCTAAAGCAAAAAGAGTTTCCGAAGCACCGGAGGTTGCATATTCTAGAAAATTAACATTTGCGGCAACTACAACAGCCGACAACACGCCTACTATTTCTCCCCACAGTTTCTTACCCAGTAGATAAGAAGTTACAACCAGTAATATAAAGAAGAGGGAAGAAGTCGCGATAACACTTAAATCGGAAACGCCAAATATTCTAAAAAATCCTGCAATCGCAAGAGGCATAAGAGGTAGAATCCAACTAGAAACCGGAGAAAAGCCACTTATCCCAAGTACTTCCGAATTAAAAAAAGAGAAATTTGAAGTATATCCATTCCCTCTAACCACGCTTCTTGCAATACCAGCGAACTTGGCGGCATCAGAAAAGGATAAAAAGCCATTAAAGTTCTTTTGAAAAAAGAGTACAAAAAGAAAGAGTGCCAAACTAAAAATAACAAGTAAAAACTTATTGTCTCTTAAGTTTTTTGAAATATTCATAAGTTCCCCTTAAACCTTCTTCAATTGGAGTATTTGGAACAAAACCAGAGTGTTTCTTTAATTTTCTCACATCACAAATAATTTTGAGAGGAGGTTCCACGGGCTTATTTAAACTAGAATAAGGCACTCCGGTCAAGCGTGAAATAACTTCTACAACTTCGCCAATACTTCTACCCTTTCCTGTACCAAGATTAAAAACTCCTTCCCTTGAAATTTGAAGTTCTCTCATAATAACCCTGCAAACGTCACCCACAAATACCCAATCTCTAACGGGTTTTGTATTCCAAACCTCAATTTTTCCCTCGCCCAATGCTTGTTCAAAAAGCTTAGGAACAAGAAGTGGTACCTGTTTAGTTGTCTGATGGGGACCGTAAGTGTTTGAGAGACGAAAGACGGTTATTGGTAATCCATAGTTTTGACGGTAATAGTTGGCTAATCCCTCCAGGAAAAACTTGGAAAGATTGTATGTGTCTCTAAACGGGTCAATTTCATCCTCCTCTTTGTAGGGTTCAGTTTTATTTCCGGTATACAGAACGACCGATGAAAAAAGAATTATTTTTTTGATATTAAGGTCCTTTGCCTTCTCCAAGAACCTTTGTACACCAGTTACATTGGTATCGTAAGACTCTTGTTTTTTTAATGCGGCCTCTTTGGGGCTTGAAATAGTTGCCAGATAAACTACAAAATCAGGGCTGAGGTTTCCAAGAAATCCGAAGTCTGATTGTGTTAAATCCTCGTGGAAATTTTCAACTCCGTCCACCTTAGATGTTCTTGAAACAGACACAATCTCATAAAGTTCATCATCCAGTGCTGATATTAAATTTCTACCTACAAACCCGCTGCCGCCCGTAATTACCACCTTTTCTCGTCTTTCGGCTGACATGTTTTCAATTCTACTACCAGATGTATTAGAATATCAATTATGGCGAAAGTAGGGGTAAAAATAATTTGGCTTCATACCCATTTTAAGTATTGGATGGGTGGGACGAAATATGTCTATGAAGTTGTTAAAAGATTAAAAGATAACTTCGAAATAATAATAGTCGTGGAAGATGCATCAGATCTGGCTAAGAAATATTACACAGAGTTAGGAATAAATCTTATTTGCATGAAAAAATTGACGTCTGTGTCATATTTATACTGGATAACATTACCAATTCAGATTCTAGTAGATTTTATTTTTTTACGAACTCATCTCGGCAAACTACCCAAACTTAACTCATATACTTTGGTTGTTTCCAGTATGTTTCCTATGAATGTTGTTGCAGCTTATTTACCTTTTAAACATTTACAATATTGTTTTGAACCATTCGCTTTCTTCCACGATCCCGAATTTATTAAAAATTTCTCTCCAATCAAGCGCTTTTTAGTAAAAGCTGCATCAATATTTTGGAAATGGTTAGACATTTATGCATCAAAGCAGTCAGACAGGATAGTTACTCTAAACCATACAACGGCGAAATATATTCGAAAGACATACGGTGTTAAGGCTGATATGTCATTTACAGGGGTTGATAGCACCCATTTTAAACCTTTTGTAGGAAATCGGTTACGAAGAAAATATAAGGGGAATTTAATTGTCGCTCATAGTACGGATTACACTCCCGTTAAAGGTACAGATCGAATGCTAAAAATATTTGCGAAAGTTTATTCTCAACTTCCTAATTCCCGTTTACTAATAACATCTACAATTATAAACAAAGAGCTTGAAACAAATCTCAAACAACTTGCAAATAAGCTCGGAATTTCAAATAATGTAGAATTTTTAGGGTTTGTAGATTACAATGTCTTACCGCAAATATATTCACTGGCAAAAGTACTGGTTCAATGCTCTTATAGTGAAAGGTCAGGAACAACTACAATGGCTCTCCCGGTAAAAGAAGCAATGGCGTGCGGAACAATGGCAGTTAGGTATCCTGTTGAAAATGAGGATGTCGAGGATGGTGTAACTGGATTTCTAGTTGACCCGCGCGACACCAAAAAGATGGTAGGAAAAATAATAGAAGTTTTAAAGATGGATCAAAGAAGCTACAATAGCTCATCTCAAAAAGCCAGGGCTTACATTGTCAAAAAATATAGCTGGGAGAATACAGCCAATATCATAAAAAGAAATATCGAAAGTCTTATCAAAAAACAATGATTAAACTGATTAAATCCACTTTTTATAAAGAGGCAGAGACCAAAAAGAAATTGGCGGATTTTATTAAAAGATCAGGTTGGTTGAGTTTTGGCACAGAGTGCGAAAAATTCGAAAAGGCTTTCGCTAAATACCAAGGTAGAAAACATTGTGTAATGGTAAATAGTGGTAGCTCTGCCAACCTTGCCCTAATCCAAGCTCTCATTAACCTAGATAAGATTAAACTCGGCGCTAAGGTCGGTTTTTCGGCACTGACTTGGTCCACAAACATTATGCCTCTTATCGAGCTTGGGCTAACTCCGATACCTATCGATGTTGAACTAGACACCTTAAACGTTTCAAGTAAGATCTTACTCGATGTCCTGAAAAAGACCAAGATTAAAGTCTTTTTTCTCACCAACCTTTTGGGATTTTGTAGCGACATTGACCAGATTTTAGAAATTTGTAGACAAGAAAAAATTGTTTTTCTGGAAGATAACTGTGAATCATTAGGAACCGTCTATAAAGGCAAAAAAATAGGCAACTTTGGACTTGCTAGCACTTTCTCTTTCTATGTTGGCCACCACATGTCTACCATCGAAGGCGGAGCAGTTTGTACGGACGATGAAGAGCTGGCAGTTATGTTAAGGATAGTCAGAGCACACGGTTGGGATAGAAATCTTGCCCTAGAACACCAAAATCGCCTAAGAAACAAATTTAAGGTTAACACCACTTTTTATTCCCGCTACACATTCTACGACCTTGGCTATAATTTAAGACCAACAGAAATCGCCGGATTTCTGGGAAACGTTCAATTGGATTACTTAGATGAAATTATTAGAAAAAGAAACGAAAATTTTATGGAGATGTCGGTGATTTATAATTTCACTGATAAATATTATCCAATAAGATATAGTCACATCGACTTTTTATCCAATTTTGCCTTTCCAGTCATATGTAAATCTCGTGCTATAAGGGATGAGTTAGTTGCCAAATGTGCTGGAAAATTAGAGCTTCGCCCAGTCGTTGGAGGGAATATTACAAACCAGCCCTTCTTTAAAAAGTATGGTCTGGAGTTTTCTAATTTCCTAGCAAATTCCACCGCTAGACTCATTCATGAACAAGGACTTTATTTTGGTAACAATCCAGACCTAACGCAAAAGGAGATAAGCGCTATTGTGAATATTTTTACTTCTCCATTACAAACGCTACATAAATAACGGCTAGAGGAATAATAAGCATATTACTTCTTAGAAAAGATCCACCTATCTTGTCCCACCAAGTAAAGGTGGTCGAAAAATACAGCGTTCCGCCTAACATCAGGGCAACCATTGTAATAAAAACTATTACCAGTGCAGTTTCTATTAACGAATGTCTCCTTTTAGAATGTAGATTTCTCCAAACCAAGCCAATCCCCATAAGCAAAATATATAGAAGAATTGGGGTGAGAGCGGTAAATATAAAAAATACAATCCCAACAAGATTACCAAGATATAGAGAGTCTGCTAGCCTAGAAATAAGAATATTAAAGGAAGGAGTTGTATCTCCTATTGAACCAACAGAATTTCTCAGATAGTAAGTCCAAACGGTCCGAGTTAATAGAGAAATAGCGGTGTAGACAATCGAAAGTATCATTTTTTTAAGGATATGTAATTTCTTATAAGTAAAGACTGCATATAGAGTGGCCAAAACAAAGCCGATAAAGATTGGCTCTAAATTTCTTGTCCAATTTGCAAAGGAAAGAAGCATAGCTGAAATTATCAAGAATTTGTTATTCCTGTCCCAAATATATTTTATTAGATAATATAAGGATCCCGTTTGGAAAGCCATCATAGGCAAATTGGTATAAGCAATATTCATTTGCCCTATTATAAGTGGGTTAAAAGCAACTGCGGCAAATAATGAAATCTTCAATAGCCGATTTATTTCTAATTTCTTTAGTAGCAGATATAGATAATAAATAAAGCTCATATAGAAAAGTGCATATACCCACATCACTCCCGAAAAACCAGTCGAATATAAAGTGGTGTGGATCACCGAAGTCATCGGAGGATAGCTTAAATAATAGTAATAGTTAAAATCATCGTATTGCGATAAAGTTTTTAGTTCCCCCAATGAAAGCCCAGACAGAAACATTCTGGCTCTTGCATCGTATAAAGAGATAGCGTCCCACCCCCGAATCGGCAAATAAAAGCCCCGCGAAATAAGAATTACCCCGAATATCATCAAAAATATAACAGGAGCACTTAGTTTCTTAGCTAAACTTATCAGGTTATGACGTCCTCCCCGCACTGAAAGTGCGAGCTTTCCTCCTAAGGAAGACGACATATCAGCGTTCAATTCATCCCCAAGCTTAAGCTCTGTGTTTTCTTGAATGCTGCTATCAGCCCTAAAAAAAATAAGTTTCCTTTTCGCGACCAATTCATAGGTAATTAGGGCAAGTGCCACGGCCATAATCTCAAAAATAGAGTATTTGTAACCAATACCCGCATACTCTCTTAGAAGAAAAGGGACCAGTCCGGCCAAGCCAAGTAAAATTAAGTTTGTAGAAGCCAATAGCTCTAGAAGTTCGATTTTCTTAAACGACAACTTCAGCCAAATTAGCAAAATAAGATATGTTAGAGGTACTAGTGCTATCATTTGCTTGTTAGAACTCCTATCTCAAAGTCTCCTAAATTTTTGACAAATTCTAATGAATACTCAACATTACTAAAATTCTTAATTTGGCCGTCTTTATAAAGAACACTAATTTCCTCTGCCTTTATTAAATGTTCGGGAAAATATATAACGCTATCCTTATCTACACCTTTTGCCACAATATAATAAATAGTTTCATTATAATTCTTATTTTCTGAAAAGAATTTATTTTCTAGTTTCCCAGTGACGAGTTTTCTAGGAAAGAGCGAATACCTATTCAGGGGTTGGTTACCAATGTCCGGGAAGGCGACCGACTGTGTCGGGTGAATAACAACCGAATTTTCTTCGGTATTACTCCGAACAAATGCTATTTTATAATAATAATCCCCCAAATCTGGCAATTTGTTTCTTTTTTCTGGAGAAACAGAAATGTATTTTTTGTATAAAGCGGTCTCGTTATAAATGATATTGGGCAATTCAAGAAAGTTGTTATATAAAATGATTACCAAAGGGAGGATTAGCGCCCCCCTGAAAAATCCTCTGCTGACAATCTTCAAATACTTGCTTCTTGGAAATTGGTAATACAAAAAGGAGAGAAAGGCAACGAAAAGAAACAATACCTGAAAACTTGCGTAAAAGCGTAGAGATGGCAAATAGATATGTAACTGACTAAAAACAAAGTTGGGGTAATTGGCTGCTTCCAAATAATTAAAATAAAATGATAGCGAAAGGACACAGAATCCTATGATTGCCACAAAAACTAGGAGTATTTTGAAAAATTTCCCTTTATTCCAATTCTCGGCTAACTTAACAGCCATGAAGAAATATAAAACATCACCAATCGGCAAGAGAAATTTTGATGTGCCAACAAAAAGTTTCCTCAAGATTCCTAGTTCTAACAAAACCGGAAGGCTTCTAAGGACTAAAATCACGTTAAAAAGGTTGGCACCCAGAAAAATAATAGGAAGACCAATGGGTATTATTTTTTCTAACTGTTTCTTATCGATTTTTATTCTCATAAAAGGTTGCCTTTATCTATACACGTCTTAGGCCTCTGAACATATATAGCCCAATCGAATAAATACTTTTCGCTCCAGTTTTCTGCCTTAACTCTATAAAAAAAGCTTCTTACGACTGCAGAGTAATTTAAAGACTCGTATGAAAAATTCCCATTTGCGATTACTTCATAATTTGAACTATTGACAAACTCTCTAGGATCGATGAGTCTGTCTGATGTTCTATCGAAAATATATCGACTCTCATTAGCACAAAAGTTTGTTTCATCCAAGTAGACAAATTTAATATCTTTGCGATTATAAAATTCCTCAAGGTGCCAACCAGCTTCCAAAAAGATTTCGATATTTGCGTCTCCCTTTTTATAGTTCACAAAAATAGTTTCTTCTCTCGGCACTACATCAGCTAAAGCCTTTATTGACGAGTTAGAAATCACGGAATCGGTTTTTAGCCATAATTGATAATTTGCAATGGGTAAGATATTTCTTGCAGCAAAAGGTATCAACAAAACCCAAAATATTACGGTGGAGTAAAGAGTTTCTGAAAGATTCAGGTTAGCCCATTTCTGTCGAATTGCGTCGAACCCCAATCGAGCCAACTTAAAAAAAGTGATTCCGTAAACAATGGTCAAGTTTACATTAACCAGCAACAGATATCGATTTAGAACGTAGGGCCACGGAAGAAGAACCAGAAGTTGGAATATTAGTTGAAACCAAATCGTTAGATAAAAGATTTCATCGTAACTAATGTTTTTAAATCTTCTTTTGAGAATATTATAAAGAAATACTAGTAAGTAAGCCGGGGCGAGCAAAAGAATTACTGGCTGGTAAAAAAACAAATTAGCTTTGAATCCTGTTAAAGAGTTTACAATCTGACCAATCGAGAATTGATATTGTGCTGCATACCCAGCAATCGGAGGGTAATCTTTCTTAATCAAAAAAATAATAAATCCTAAAATTAACACCAAGGCTGCTGTAAATAAAACTTTTCTGAAAACAGCCTTGCTTCTCTTCCTGTAAATTCTAAGAAGTGCCAATGTCGGAACCAGCGCCATCCCTACTAAAAAGTAACTTTCTTTAGTGAAGACGCCAAGAAAACTCAGGAGAAAAATAGAAAGCAACTGGATAATACTTGCCTTTTGGGTTTTAGCAAAAAAGACAAGGTAAAGCGTCAACACATAATACAAGGCAAGAAAGGGTTCCGTGGGACCAAGGCGAAGATAATTTTCTGCATTCTGAAAATTAAATACGAAGATGAAAAGTGCGGCTAGTATCCACAATTTGCTAACACCGATTTTCTTGAGTATTTTACCCATGACGAAAATTGTTATTAATAGAAGAATAAAACGTAAGATGTGAAAAACTGCGGAATTATAAAGAGATAACCACGCAATTACAGACTGCCCTATCCAGTAGGCGGGTCTTACCCTACCGTGTTGGGGCTCAAAGATAATTTCTCCGATTCTTGAAACATCAAGACTTTTTATCGAAGTGGCAATTATTCTGGCATTTTTTATGGTCAATCCATCATCGAGTAGTGAGAATTTGAGTCGAAATGAAGGAAAGTAAATAAGAAGGCACAACAAAAATAATAAGACGTAATGAAAATTTTTTCGCAATAATCCCAAGAATAAGTTAATAATCTTCATAAATCATTAATACTTTAATCCTTTTTAACGATATAGCCCTGGTTAATCATCAAATTTTTAAGTTGTTTAAATTTTTCTAATCGGCTAAAAGTGTCTATCGGGAACAGAAAATTAAAATAATACTCTTTTAACACTCTACCCTTTCTACTCAAAATACCTTTAAGAGCCGACGGATAAAACCATTTTTCGTTTCCATGGTAAGGCCTTACACCTATTTTACTCAACAAATCGAACAACGGTTTAAAAAATCTGTTTGGGCTGGTGATAACCAGTATCCCTCCCTCTTTAATAACTCTAAACATTTCCTCTATTGCTTGGCTCTGATCATCAACGTGTTCTATCACTTCGGTGCAAAGAACAATATCGAAAGATTCATCCTTAAAAGGTAACTTCGAGGCTGAAGCGACAAGAAATTTTCCGCTAGGAATTCTTTGTTTCGACTTCTCAACCAATTTTCCCCCAATATCTATTCCTGTAACTATGGCTCCAAGACTTGCAGCTTTTTCTGAAAAGTATCCAAGTCCACAGCCAACCTCAAGAAATTTTTTCCCATTCAGACCAATTCTCTTTAAAAATTCGCCAAAAACGACTTTTAATCTTTTTTCCGTTTCTAACTTATTAATTTTGTTTTCCCACTCGTCTGAAAACTCATTATAAAAAAGTTCTTTTTTTGTGACTTTCATTTAATTGTCTCTAAGGGCCTTATAAAGCAAGTAAATATTAAGAGGAGTCCTCAAGGTTCTATCAACAAATGTAAACCTGGATGGTCGTTTCTCTTCTACCGCTACTGGAAAATCAGCCAATTTAAACCCCGCTCTTTGAGCTCTTATTATCAGCTCCGTATAGAAAATGTCGCTTGTGGTTTTACATTTGGGAAGAATTTTGTCTATAACGGCTTTTCTTAAAAGCTTTATTCCGTGAGTGTCGCTACCCTTGAATCCAAAAGCAAGGCGTAAAAAAAGATTAAAAAACAGTGAAATCGCCTTTCTTATTAAAGATCGATTATCTTCTGCCCAAAAAGTTCTTTTGGAACCTATTATCACATCTTTTCCATACATACCGATATCTGCCAGGTCTAGAAGGTGAAGATTGTAATAATCAACATTAAAGATTGCTATGGTTTCTCCTTTTGCTTCCCTTAGACCTTTTCTGAGTGCTATACCATATCCAGCTCTTGAGGTAAGAATTCTTATTTGTTTGTTTCTCCTGGAAAGTTCTCTTGTTATATGTTCAGTTTTGTCTGTACATCCATTAATAATGACGAGAATCTCAAATGAATAATCTTTCTTTTTCAAATGATTTGTTATATCGAGAATTGCCGACTTTATCAGTTTTTCTTCGTTTCTCGCTGGTAAAATGACTGAAAGTTTCATTTTTGTTGCTCTTCGTTTTTTATATTCTACATCAAAGACTCAGTACAGAAAACAAAAACAACGCCTGAAGATTTATGTTTCGAATCTAAGTTTAAGGAGAGTTATAAAGGCATTAATAAATTCAGATACATTAGCATTTGATCTACCTCTACGCCTGTTATAAAAAACGCTTGGAACTTCAATAAATGAATATCCTTTTTTCATAAGCCAATTTGCTACTTCTGATAAAACTATGTAGCCACTGCTTTTAAACTTTTTTGAGAGTAAATGATTAATGGCCTCTTTAGGATAACATCGATAACCGTTAGTATTGTCGCGAAGTGGAATACCTAGGATGGATCTTACCAGTAAATTCGAGACCTTGCTTGCAATTCGCCGTTCAATTTGCCAATTGACAATCTTGCTTCCTTTTATGTATCGAGATGCAACCACTATCGTTTTCTTATCACACAATTGTATGATGTCTAAAAGTTCATTTGGATCATGAGATAGATCTGCGTCCATCTCAATAAAAAGATCGGGATCGAAGTGCTTTTTTACATACGAAAAACCCGCCAAGACTGCAGATCCCCGACCTTGCTTTTTGTTGCGTGAAAGAACCTCTAAAAGGGAATATTTTTTTGACAGTTGTTTAATCGCTTTTAGAGTCCCGTCGCTCGGAGAATCATCAACCACTACTATAATGGTCTGCGGCAAAACTTTATAAATTTTTGGCACCAGTTTTCTAATATTTTCCTTTTCGTTATAAGTGGGAATAATAATGGCTATAACCCTATCTTTCTTTTTATTTCGTTTTCTCATTGTTTCTCTATATTATATTTCTAGTTTCAGATTTTAAAACACTTACTTTGTATTGTTTAAGTACGACAAATCTTTTTGGGCATACTTTTGAAAACATGACTTAAATTCTGTTTCATTAAGGTCGGACCTTTTCCAATAGAGGTCAATGTGCGTAACTGCACTCGCTATAATGTAGGGGGACTTTTGATACCTGAGGTCAATAGAATAACAATACTTGAGTACGTTTGTGTAATTTATTACTTTCGTCTCAAAATTTTCTACATTCAAATCAATAATGTTGAGGTTGTAAAAAATAGCAGTTGGGGGATTTTTTAATACTTGCTTTTTATACTCCTCAATTTGCCAATCATTCTGTATTACTAAATTAGCTAAAAAATGGCGTGCGCATGGTTTCCTTCGAGAATAAATATATGTTTCCGCGACCTCCCATCCGTATGGATTAAGAATACAATCGTCCGGGGAGGTTCTACTCGCTATATAATCTGTAATTTCATGCGTCGAAGTTTTGTAGTAATACTTTCGAGCTTCTTCATTTTTAAATACTTCTCCAGATATATGCAATTGAATCTGATGAAAAAAACCTTTAATTATTTTTGCTTGAGGAGACAAAAAGGCAACTAAGAATATGCCAATTAGGGCATTCGCAATGATTGTGTTGCTCTTTTTATCTATAAGACCATAGACAACAGAAAGAGGATTTTTCAATAAGACCCCAATAAGAATAAAAAGTGTGGCAGCGACTGGAATCTGGCGAGTATCAACCGAGTATTGACCATACATAATTATTCCTACAATCAGCCCTAGAGAGAAAAACACCCCAGACCACGACTCCCAGGATCCCACATACCTTCTCTTTATTTGAATAAATAGCTCGATTGTTTTCTTTGTAAACTTACTAATTTTTATGCGCAAATACCGATAATAATAAATAATAATTATGTTTAGAATAAGAAGCCTGGCCGTATAATGGTGCCAATGAAGAAAATTTTCTGCAAACATAGATTCGATAAATTTAAACCCTGCAACTAGATGGCCTATCGATCCAATAGGTCTGGCTATGGTTAATTTATACTCCAAAACTTGTTTATAACCGCTTAATGCATCGACAGAAAACAGATAAGTAAGTATGATTGAGGCTGCAACCAGTGGTCCCAAAGCACTAATTAAAAAAGTTTTTAAAAAGAGAATAAAGGTCTTCTTTCTTAATTGATCGAGGTAGTAAGGGAACAAAGCAAGAATCGAAAAAGTAAAAGTTTCTTTCATTTGACTTGCCAAGAAAAACAAAAATGCACTTATGGTTAATTTCCATATATGTTTTTTAAGATATAAAAGGGCAAGTAGCCCTAAAAGGGCAAAGGTTAATCCAAAAAGCTCTATTGAAAGCATATCAGATTGCAAGGCCGGAGAGTAAAGGATTAGAACAAAGGAAGAAAAGATAATTAACTCAAGCAAAAGGAACCTAATCAGTTTTCTAAGAATCAGGAGGAAAGATACTCCAGCTGTAGAAAGAAGCAGAACTTGCAATAACTTAAAGGAATCCATGCTCCACCCAAATATTCTTATCCAAAGATCCGCTACTACCAAGAATCCAGGTGGAACAAATTCCCATAAATCCGTATATGGACGGCCGAGTCCTAAATGAGGCCCCAGAGCAAGTAGGAGTCGAGAAGCAGTATTCCCTAGAACTTTTTCGTAATGACTATAATAAAGAAACGCCGTTAGTACCCCTAACCCCAGTAGAACAAATTCTCCTAACGTAACGATGCGCGTTAATGTGATATATTTTTTAACTTGACTAGTTTTATTTAAAATCCCCGATTTCATTGGTTTCTTTTCTTTCTTTGCCTCTAAAATAAGTGATAACCTCATTGAATCGTAGATAATATTCTAAAAATAGATTTTCTAAACCTTAATTTTTAATCCTTGGCTTTTGAGGTCGGAGTTAAGCATTATCCGTATTAACTCTTTAAATTTGACTTTAGGCTTCCAGTCTAAAATTTTTCTAGCCTTAGTGTAATCACCACGAAGGTCGTTCACATCCGCTGGCCGAAAGTAAAAGGGGTCAATCCTCACGTACCTCTTCCAATTTAGACCCACCAGCTCAAAAGCAGTTTCGACAAACTCTCTTACAGAATGGGTCTCTCCAGTGGCAATTACAAAATCCTCAGGCTTTTTCTGTTGTAACATCAACCACATTGCGTTCACATATTCTTTTGCGTATCCCCAATCCCGTCTTGCGTCTAAATTTCCTAAATATAGCCTATCTTGCTGTCCAGCTAATATTCTGGCAATACTTAAAGTAACTTTCCTAGTAACAAAGTTTTCACTTCTCCTAGGAGATTCGTGATTAAAAAGAATTCCACCCACTGCAAAAAATCCATAAACTTCTCTAAAATTGTTAACCAAAGTGTGGGCAAGCACCTTGGCAACACCGTAGGGACTTAGGGGCCTTAAGGGCGTTTCTTCATTCTGAGGGGATGGCGAGTTACCAAACATTTCACTACTTGAAGCCTGATAAAATTTTGCTTTTAGATTGAGATCCTTTATCGCATTCAAGATTCTTAAGGTTCCAAGACCGGTCACATCTAATGTGTATTCAGGTATTTCAAAACTAACTTTAACATGACTCTGTGCGGCTAAATTATATATTTCGTTGGGTTTGATATCTACCAAAAGTTTGTAAATCGAGTTTGAGTCTGACATATCACCATAATGTAACTGTAAGGCTGATTGGATATTAAAAGCATACTTTTTGATATTAAATATGGGGTCTACTCTCGCTCTATTAAAAGAACTCGACCTCCTTACAATTCCATGTACTTCATAGCCTTTTCGCAAAAGGAGCTCAGCAAGATATGAACCATCCTGTCCAGTAATCCCTGTTATTAACGCTTTCTTTTTCTTTTTTCTAGTAGTCATAATAATTAAAAAAATTGTTCTTCGGTATTATAATGAATTGTACTTTCTATACATATTTTCTTCAAATTAGTTATATGTTTTGAAAAACTAAATTGCTAAAATACCCCCAAATGCAGAGATTGAACAGTTACTACAAAAATGATACCGCACGTTTGATTGAGTTTGTCGTTCCGAAAGATACAAAGAGTACTTTAACTGTAAAAGATACTCGCACCAAAATTAAAGGTAAACACGACTATATTGTGCTTGAAAATATAATCGGAGATTTAGACGATGTTCAAAGCTACCTTTCCGAACTCAAAAAAAATCTAAATCAAGATGGCAGACTTTTAATTACTTATTATAATCACCTTTGGGAACCTATTTTAAAGTTCGCCTCAAATCTTAATCTAAGAAACGTTAAGCATGAGCAAAACTGGTTGGACAGTGAAGATATAGGAAATTTGCTTACGCTTTCCGGTTTCGAAGTCATCACGCATCAGAGACGGCTATTAATACCAATATATATTCCGATTATTTCTTGGATTGCAAATAAGTGGTTAGCACACTTACCTTTGATTAATTCTTTATGTTTGACGACTTGGGTTGTCGCAAGGGTAAAGCCTGAAAAAAGGCAGGATTATTCTGTAAGCATAATTGTGCCTGCTAAAAACGAGGAAGGTAATATAGGAAAGATTGTTAAAAACATACCGCGATTTGGTAAAAGCCAAGAAGTAATTTTTGTCGAAGGGAAGTCTTCTGATGCAACCTGGGAAAGAATTTCTGAAGAAATTAAAAAGTATGCCTCCAAAAATATTGCTGTTTTGGGATTTAAACAAAAGGGTGAGGATAAAGCAGATGCAGTGAGATTTGGATTTAATAAAGCCAGAGGTGAAATATTGATGGTTTTAGATGCTGACCTAACCGTAAACCCAAAAGAATTAACAAAGTTTTATGAAGTTCTTTCATCTGGCCAGGGGGAATTTGTGAACGGAAGCCGACTTGTCTATCCGCTTGAAAAAGACGCAATGAGGACTTTAAACAAACTCGGAAATAAAATCTTTAGTATGCTTTTTACCTGGATTTTAGGACAACAGTTTAAGGATACTCTATGCGGAACTAAAGCTCTTTTTAAGCATGATTACCAATGGATAGCAAAAAACAAGAGTTTTTTCGGTAACCTTGACCCTTTTGGAGATTTCAACTTAATATTCGCAGCAATTAAAAGAAACCTAAAAGTAGTAGAAATTCCCGTAAAATATAGGCAGCGCTCGTATGGGTCAACAAATATTAGCCGTTTTAGAAACGGACTTCAGCTTCTTCTTATGACCGCTGTCGCATTCAGGAAATTCAAAGCTTGGTAACAATCATATATTCTATAAACGCATATTTTTTAAATACTTTTTCTAAATATTTGTTTACAAAATTTGTGATTAAGGGTATTTTAACCGGTATTAATAAATAATAATCGTGTCTTTCAACTTTCAGTCCGGATTTATCAATGAAATTCTTGATATCAACATAACTTAAGCGTTTATGTTTCCCCTCTGGCATTTTCAACTTAAGCTTTTCCCATAACATAAGTAATGGTTCCCAAAGTGGATTAGCCATAGTTATCACCAAATTTGTTTTATCTGTCATTATTTTAGAAATATCTGATATCATTTTTTCAGGTTCTTCCAAGTGCTCTATAACATCGCTTAATAATATATAGTCTAAATTTTTTCCCTTGAAGGCAGTGACTTTATTTATTGAGAAGCTTAGATTTTTACTTTTTGCATATTTGGCTTTTGCAATTTTTATCATCTCGTAACTTATATCTATCCCGTAACCAAGATTCGGTTTAAGCGAGAACAGAAGTTCTCCCGTACCACAACCTACTTCAAGAACACGTTTGCCTGAAGGTATAAGCCTTACAAGAAGTTTTTTTAAATTATCGTAATAATATTTATATCTCTCTTTATATCGGTGATAATCCTTCGCTATTTCATCGAAGTATTTACTAACTTCGCTCATATTTGTTATAGTCTTGAAGTGTATAAGGTAATAACGCGTCCTAAGTTATGCAGCCAATGAAAAAAAAGAATAATCGGATCTTTTGTATACTTATTGGCAATCTTGTAGTCTTCTGACAGAATATTTTCAAAATTAACAGTCGAGAGACTCCCTTTTGTTAATCTGAAGCTTGCAAATGTCTCTTTTAATACCTTTGGCATCTGGATTTTCCCAAGTTTTAGCCATAAATCGTATTCCATTACACCGGATTTACTTCCAGTAAAAGGTCCGTATTTTTCATAAGCGCTACGGCTAATAAAAACAGAAGGCTGTACCAAGTAGTTTACGATTAGAAGTAAGATATAAGAATTAAGATTTAAGAGGAAATTTTTGTAAGTTGTAACCCTTTCGGCTATTACCTTTCCCTCTGAATTAATCACTCTTCCTTTTCCAGCTAACCAAAGTGTTTTTGGATTATTGACAAAATACTCTCCTACTTTTTTTAATGCTTCTTTTTCATATAAATCGTCTGCGTTAATGTACGTCAGAATCTGTCCTTTTGCCTTTTTCAGTCCTTTTTTAATAGCATTTACTTGACCTTTGTCTTTGCTAGACTCCCAGTTAACTATTTCGGGATATTTATCTGCATATTTTTTTATTATTTGGACAGTTCTGTCTATCGAACCACCATCTTGAATAATCACTTCAAGGTTTGGATAATCCTGATTAACAATTGATTCCAAAGTTTCTTTAATAAAATTTGCCTTGTTAAGAGAAGGAATAACAATAGAAATTTTGGGAAGTTTACTTACTTTTGATTTTGACATCTTTTAATGCTTCGCTTCTTACATACTTTTCCAATTTCTTCTCCATCCTTTTTGTTGCGATATAAGCCCTTGAAGCTAAGACTACCACAAATAGAAGCGCACCGATGACTATCAAATCGAATAATCTCGCAAAGAGGAAAGTCCGAGAAAAAGTTCTCAATAAATCAGGAAAAACTATAACTACAATTGCTGCTGCCCAAATGAGAAACCAAAAAAATATCTCAACACCGTTTAGCTCTCCACGGCGATAATTAAGCATAGCAAAATAAACCATCGCTAAAGCAAAAGCTACGCCTAAAAATTGTAAAACGACTATCATTTAGTTAATCTCCAACGAAAAACATCAAGTAAAATATTAAAAGCGTCCAGAATAGTAACACCTTTTACATTGTCTAAGTATACTGTTTCAACTGGTACCTCACAATATTTTAGTCCATATTTGGCCGTCTTTATGACCATTTCTGTTTCCACTGCATAACCAGAAGACTCCCATGCTACTTTTTCATATGCATCTTTAGTTATTGCACGATAACCGCAAACCAAATCAGACACATAAATTCCAAAAAGAGACGCTATTAACATCGAGGCAAATTTATTACCCAAAAAGCGAACCAGTGGCACTCCGTGGCTTAAGGTCCTGGAACCTAAGACCACATCGTACTTCTTGAGTGCTTCAACAAATTTAGGCAAATCAGAAACCTTGTGCTGGCCATCGGAGTCCATGAATATAACACCATCTGCTCCAAATGCAAACGCCGCTTCTGCGCCTGTCTTCATCGCCGCCCCCTTACCTAAGTTAACGCGGTGCGTTAATATGGTGAATGGTGAATGGTGAATGGTGAATGGTGACAAAATTTCAGCGGTTGCATCAGTGGAGCCGTCATTTACTACAATAATAGGCAGTTTACGTTTTACAACATCTTTTAAAACATTCTTTATATGCCTTTCTTCGTTAAATGTCGGAATGACAATAAATATATCCATTAATAATTAATCATTAACCATTAATAATTAACTTATAATAATCAATTGTTTCTTTCGCAGCCTTTTCCCATGAGAATTCTTTAACCCTCGCAAAACCCTTCTTTACCAAATCTTCTTTAGTTTGTGAGATTTTAACTATTTCACCTAGCTTTTTCGCAATATCCTTAGGTTTATGTGGGTCCACAAAAAGCGCTGCATCGCCCGCAATTTCAACCAAAGCTTGCGTTTTTGCACAAACAACGGCGGTTCCGCAGGCCATTGCTTCGAGGATTGAAAGTCCAAACCCTTCATAAAAAGACGGTTGACAGTAAACTGAAGCTAAGTTAAATATTGCAACTAAATCCTCATCTGGGACAAATCCTAATCTCAGCATGTTTGAATCTTTACTATATCTATTAAGAAATTCAGCATATGATTGATTTTCAACATGAGACAAATCAATACTCATATCAGTTGTTTGTTTTCCAACAAGGACAAGTGGAATCTTTGCGATATTACAAGCTTCAGCCAAATTTAAAAGGTTTTTGTTGTAGTTAACGTCGCCAAGGTAGAGCGCGAAACGCTTAGGCAAATCATATTTGCGCGTCGCGGTTTTTAGTTTTCGGTTGTCAGTTATCAGTTTAAAAATTTCTCTGGGGGCTTCATATATTACTTTGATTTTTTCTTGGTGAACTCCTAAAAACCTAACTACATCCTTCTTTGAAGTCTCAGACGGCGCAATTACTCCGTCTACTCTATTTATTAAAAATTTCTGCAACTTAAACTTAAACTTTCCCCTTATACCGGGTGGATACTGTTTAGGATAAATCAAAGGAATTGTATCGTGAATTGTAACTATTATCTTAGCTTGCTTTCTAAAAGGTAATGTTAAAAAGTATGGATGAAAATAGGGATAGTGTATTAAATCAAAGTTTTGAGTTTTCAGCTTTGAGTTTTGAGTTGAGAAATCTAGAGGTACGATTTTTATATCTTTTCGACCCTTTGTTGCCTTTTTAAGAGCCTCTAAGGTTTCTCTCGTATACACCCCAACCCCCCTCACCCTATGTCCGCTGACTAGCGGATTTGAATCAATTGCTATTTTCATTTTGTGTCTATCTTCCAATACTTAAAATACGCTAAAGGAAAATGCATAGCGGAAAAGAATGACCATAAGAAACCTCGAATACCATCGAGGAAACCTCTGTGACGAATGTAAAGATTAAGAAAGTTATATAGGGGTTTGTATATGGTATATAGGGATAAATACCAAAGATTTGCTGGCACTTTCTTTTGTCTAAGATCAAATGCATGCAAATCTGTATAACGATTCATCCTTTCTAAATATCTTTTGAGAGTTGGGGAGTCATCGTGCAAAAGATCATTAAATAACCACGCTATCTCTCCATCTATTTCCATTTGTTCATGAACGCTTTTTGACGGAAAGCGGGCCTTATCTTTTTTAACTAATCTTATTTGTCCGTCTGGATAAACTCCCGCATGAATTAATGGTTTACCCAAAAAATAATTCCTTCTCGGTATAAAAAAGGCAACAACTTTACCTGTTTGTTTACCTATTGAACCATCTCTTTGCTCAATCAATTTCTGATGTCTAATAAAAAGATTATTGTGTTTTTCTATTTCGAGTTTGCGGGTTACGAGTTCATTATTACCCATTGATATGACTTCTTTTATCTCATTGGACAACTCAACCGTTACTCGTTCATCCGCATCAAGCTGCAATACCCAATCTCCTGTTGAAAGCTCTAACCCTTTTTGTTTTGTCTTGTGGAAAATAGGCTCGTGCTTTACTTTATAAACTTTCGCTCCAAACTTTTTTGCAATCTCTCGGGTTTTGTCTGAAGAGTTCTCGTCAATAACTATGATCTCGTCAGCGATATTCTTCACGCTATCTAAACACGCTTCAATATTTGTTTCTTCATTCCTGGTTGCCAGAACAACTGACAATTTGATTCTTTTCATATTATTGCGATTTTATGACCATCTCGGCTACTTTTACTCCAAGCTCAACTGCATAATTGGTTCCCCTATCCCAGGGATACACTTGCTGAATATTTGCAATGTATAACCCGTCTATTGGCGTTTTCAAGGAAGGTAATATTTTTGAATAATTAAGTGGAATTATCGGTTGGGCAAAAGGAGCTTTAAATAGATATGCTTTGTTTATCCAACTTTTATCGAATTTAGGATTTATAGTTTTGAGATAAGGATAAAACTCTCTTATTAAATCGACCGCATCCATCTTAAAATATTCATGGTCGTGGGGGAGATAATTACCAATATAAACTATGTGTTCACCTGAGTAGTACTTTTTATCAATAAAATTAGTATGCTCTACAATCGCCAAGAATGGAAAATGGCGAGCGTTTATACTCAACCAGTAGGAGCCGTCTCTTAAGAACTGTTTATTTAACGAAAGAATAAGATTTAACGCACCTATCCCGTTTAAACTTAGGAGATTTCTTTTGTATTCTTCAGGAAGACCTTTTGTAATCTTCATAAAAAGCGGAGTAGGAAGAGTACATATCAATTTATCGAATTCATAAATTTCAGAATTTATACTAACTTGCAGTTTTTTATTACTTTTAACAATTTTCTCAACCACAGTTTTATATCTAAATTCTCCACCGTATTTTTTTATTTTCTTCTCGATCGCAGAAGCAAAAGATTCAAATCCTCCCTCCGGATAACCTAACTGTGCGCTTCTTTTTTTTATCCTCGCCCAAAACCACGAAGCAGGAATTTCGCCTGCATATTTTGAAAACTTTTTTTCGAAGAGCGGTCGCCATAAAATATTCCAGGAAGCCTCTCCCATTGTCCTCTTAAGAAAAGTTTCCGCTGTCTGGGATTCTAGTTTCTTCCAATTATTTGTATATTTTAAATAAGAAAGGACTACTCCGGTCCTGATTCTTTCAATAAAAGGCAGTTTAGAAAACATCATTAAACTCAAAGGAGAATCTAACTGTAATATCTCACCATTAATATAAATTGAGCTTTTCGGTCTGGTAAAGCTAACTTTGTGGTTAATTTCCTTTGCTAAATTACGCACATCCCAGTCAGAAAAAAACCAATGGTGATAATGTTTCTCCAGCGGCCATTTCCAGTTTTGCTCCTTAAAGCCGATAGCGAGTCCTCCTGGTTTTTCTTCCTTCTCAAATACAAATACCTTATGCCCTAATTTTGCCAAATGATATCCTGCTGATAAACCTGTAAAACCTGCACCGATAATTCCTATTCGCATAATCAATTACCTACAATTACGAAATACTTATATCCGTTAGTTCCATAAATTTCTTTTACAACATTTGCCTCATCCGGTATATCTTCATCTGTGCCAATTATTAAGCTTCCGGGATAACTAATCTTATCCTGATCAAATAAGATTTTTTGAAATTGATAGTTATCGAAACTCTCTACAGTTGAAAATCCGAATTGGTCCCGGAGTGTTAACGAATGCCCGCCTTGACTCGCGTACGGCGAGGCAGGCCCGCCTTGGAACTTTTCCGGAGGATACCTAAGATAAAATAGAAAAAGGATATATGGCTGATCATATGCATCTGTTACAACAATCTTTTCATACTTATGCCCTTCTTCTTTTATATATGAAACTAACTCTTTTACTCCATACTGAGATGAAAAAGAATATTCTTTGGCCATGTGCTTGTAGTATATATGAAGATAGCGTGAGAACTGCCACGCTATCAGAATGACCAATGACCAATGACCAATGACCATAAAATACCTTTTTTGTTTCTTCAACCAGCCAAGGATTGTAACTAAACCGTAGGCTGAAATTATCACGAGCGGAATAACCATATTGTTTGCGCGGAGAGAGTGGGGAGACTGGAATGTAAGCGCAGCAGCAACCGGTGCAACAACCAGCCACCATAAGATTAATTTTGAACTTTGAGCCTGAAAGGATAAGCTCTGCTTATTTTTGAACTTTGAACTTAACAGACTTGCTAAACCAATAAGTACGAAAAGCAAGTCTGTAATATACATTTGCCCTGTTTCCGGAACTTTATTCCGTTGAATATCATCTCCTGTTAAAAATAAAAACTCGCCGCTGAAATGTTCTCCCCAATTTTCCAAAAAAGAGAGTGTGTAATTTATTGGTTTATTATGAAGTATTACAGAAAATGGGTTAGTCAAATTCCCGTGCTCACCTCTTTGCTCATTTATTCTTTCAATCGGTCCTGGGTCAGAAAACAAACCTACTCCTGCTGCTCTTGAAAAAACGGATCCTTTAGTCAAATCCAACCCTAAGGGGATAAAAAGTATTACACCAAAAAGCACGCCAACTGTGAACACCCTTAAATTTCTTTTAATTTCTTCTCTATAAATTACAAAAAGACCTAAAACCAGAAGCGGTACAACAATCCTAGCTGCGTGATAAGTAAAGAGTGAAAGAACGAAAAACGAAAAACTAATAACGAATAACTTAGGTTTACGTATAGCTTTTAAAAATAACCAAACACCGCAGGTTATAAAAAATGTTGCTACATTAACTTCCCAACCTCCTCTTGAAAAATGGATATGCCAAGGAGAAATTGCAAGCATTAGCGCAGCTAAGCTTGCGGGTGTTCGGTGATTCTTCCCTAATCTCCCTAAGATCCCTAATTCTAATACAAGAAGATAAACAACAAACACGGTGGCAACCCCCAATATTGCTCCGGGGAGTCGTACCGACCATTCGTTCAGACCTAGAAACTTAACGAAAGGCAGAACTAAATAAAAATAAAGGCCGGGTTTATAATCGTTGAAAGATTGAAAGTGAATTGGCCAAGGATTTCCATGTTCATCGCGACCGGTTTCTATCAAAGAGTAAGCATTATAACCAATCGCAGCTTCATCCGCATTAAGTGCAGGATAGCTATCAAGTCTCCACAACCTCAAAAATGCTGCGAGCAAAATAATAATTATTAAAGCAATCTTTTTTCTATACATTTTTCTAAATTACTAATTAGCCAAAAATCTACTTCACTTCAACTATCCTAAAAGAAGTCTCAAACACGTCCGGATATTTAATTTCTTTTATTATTTTGTAGTCATTTTGATGAATATTCGGAGGTATTCCTATCGGATTACCAACTACAAGCGTGTTTTTTCTGTCCGTAGGAAATGGCCAACTGAATGATTCAAATGAAATATTATCCAACTTCTCGACCAATCCCACATCTACTCCTCCCTTAGTCAATTTAGCTTGTTTTTGATTTTTAGAAGGGTCGTATTTTTGGTAGAACAAAAAATAAATGTAAGGTTGATCATATGATTGTTGAAAAACTATGTTTTGATAATTATTTTGAATTGGAGTAATTACCTCGACTGCTTGCTTATACCCATAAAACCAATATTTGGCATTGTGAACCGGTGAGTGAACAAAGTATGAGTCTAAGAATAAGGTAAAAGGTAAAAGGTAAAAGGTAAAGATAAACGCGTAACTCGCTACCCGTAACCTATCAAACTTCGAAACATAATTTAAAATAGATATCAGTCCTATTGCACTAACCATCGTAAGCGGAATAACCAAATTTAGCGCACGGACTGCGTGAACCTGATCACGGGATAATGCGGCAGGCAGTGGTACAAGTATTAGCCATAATAATATAAAAAGGGGTGCTTTCCCTTTTATGCGAACTAACACCACGAATCCCGCAATAAGAAAAACTAGATCAGACAGAAGCAGCATGCCATGGTTGGGTGAAGAGTGTCTTGGGTTTTGCCAGTCACCCTCGAAAAAAAGAAATCGAGTGGAGAAGTGATTAAACCACCGGCCCAATATTGCACGACTAGTATTTAATTCTTCAGAATGAAAAAGTTTGAAGCTTAAACTTTTAAAAGTTATGCCCTCCTGATCAAAAATATTTTGAATCTGTTCCTGTGGTCTTTTATAAGAGAATATACTAAATACTTCTAACCTGCCGGTTTTACTTTGTAAAAGACTCAATGCAATAGGCAGTGAAATTAATAATCCTACTAATATGGAACCAGCAAGGTCTCTGCTTGCAGAAGAAAACCATTTTTTCACTTCTCTCCAAAATACTAAAGTCAGGGTAAAAATAACTATTGAAGTCGATAATTTCGCTCCTTGATAAGTTAGGAAAGTAATAGAAAATAATAAAGAAGCATGAAATAAAAATTTTGAATCTTTCAAAGCCTTTAAAAAGTAGTAAATTCCGGCAAGTGTAAATGTTAATGAAACATTCGCCTCCCAAGCACCGCGACTAAAATGTATATGCCAAGGAGAAATCGCAAGCAATAAAGCGGCAATGCTTGTGAGTGACTTGTGACTTGTGACTTGTGTTTGGTGATTCTGTTTCGCAAAAAGTAATTCAACAATTTTATAAAGTAACCAAGCTGCGAAAATACCTGCCATTGCACTTGGAAGTCGAACAGCAAGCTCGGTAAGTCCGAAAAGTGCGACAAAGGGTACTGTCAAATATACATATAGTCCAGGCTTATAATCTCCGAAAGATTTAAATATGACGGGTAAAACTTGACCATATTCGTCTTTACCTGTTTTTAAAATCGAATAAGCATTATATCCCAGCGATGCTTCATCGGGAGTCAGTCCTGGAGGAATACTTGATAAATTCCACAGCCTCAAAACAGCAGCAAGTAAAAGAATAATGAACAATGAATAATGAATAAAGAATTTATAAATTTTCATATATCTCGAAAGCGGGTTGCCCGTCTAGAAAATTTATTGTCTCCAACTTATTCCAACCATCTGGTACATTTCCCGGGCTGGTGACTAGTAAACACCTTCCACCGTCTACCGAACACTGAATACTTCCACCGCTTTCTAGGACGAAATCCTCGTCATATAAGACAGGTATTTCCCAATCATTTACAAAATAAAACTTGTCAAAACCGTCAACCCAATACCAGTTTGATTGATAAAAGCGGTTCAAATTAGGAACCGTTCTGTAAGCTTCTGGATCCCATGGCCAGAAAAAAAGGAAAAACTCATGAGGTTCTCCATATTTTTTAGTTACAATTATCCTGTCATATTTGCTGTAATTCTTTTTGACATATTCTACCGCCTCCTTATACCCGTATTGCCAGACTTGAGAATATTGCCTTGGGTAGTTTTTAAAATAATCGTTTAGATAATCTTCTACTCCCGCAAATAGAAACAAAATGAATATCGTCGGCGCAATTATTTTAAAAATCGATTTGTTGGTTTTTATTTTAGCCAATAACCAATACCAAGTAGTGAATATTCCGAGGGTTGTAATAAATTCTGGCAAAGGAAGCATTGTGGTTGCACGTAATACTGCAAAGTTCTCTTTCGTCACACTCGCCGGAATCGGGGAAATAATTATCCAAACAAGAAGAAATTTATAGTCATTTTTGTTACTTAAAGCTTTTCTGATAAGAATAAGTAGTCCTATATAAAAAAAGGGTAAATTTACTAAATATAAAAGTCCCCTCCCGGGAATACTAAATTGGTATTGTGTCCCACCTTCTAAAAATAAAAAAATCGGCGAAAAATATCCAAAGTAATTCTTGATAAATTCGTAAACGAAATAGGTTGGTCGATTATAAAATAATTTTGTCGCAAGTAAAGGCAATTTAGAACTTAACCTTTTTTCTACTATTTTATTTACGCTACCTTCGTCTATTAAAAATACCTGCTTAGTGCGTGCTCTGGCTTCAGGTTTGGCTAATATAAAAGGTAGTGGAAGAAAAAAAACGAGAATAAAAAAAAGTGAAACTATTTTTACTCTTCTTTCCAAACCGAAAGATTTTAAAATTTCTTTTTTGTAAATAACGAAAAGTCCAATAAGGAAAAGGGGTGAAAATATTCTGGTTGTATGATAAGAAAATAAAGTAAGGCCTAAGGAAAAAAATGAAACCGGAAGTAAATATTTATGTTTGTTTCGATTGAAAAATGCTGCCGCGGATACTGTTAAGAAAAAGATAGATAAATTAGATTGAACAACAAATCTTGAAGTAAATAAATACCAGGGTGTTATTGCAACCAGTAATGCAAAGATATGCCCAATTTTCTCATTTTTGGTAACGCCTAAAGCTAAAAAATATGAAGCTAAAACTGTTAATACTCCAAATATTACGTGCGGTAATCGAACAGCTAATTCTGTCAACCCCAATATAGATATAAAAGGTATCGTTATATATAAATTTAACGGTAGGGGATAGTCGCCGTATGCCCTGAAGTTTACTAGCGGAAAGAGTTGTCCCCATTCATCTCTTCCGGTTTTCAATATAGAGTATGCGTTATATCCATGGCTAACTTCATCCCAGTTCAGCGAAGGTGGTACTTTCGAAATCACCGTAAATCTAAGCATCGCAGCCAGAAGTATTACCAACACCAATAGATAGTTTTTTTTAATTAAGTTTGTTAATTTTATTAACATGATTTCTTTTTAAATTCTCTATTAATTGATTCGTGATGCATTTTCAAAAAAGTAAAACGCTGGTTCCCCGGAGGGAAAAGCAACGCTTTTTATTAACCTCAAACCGCTTGGAACCATCAAAGGCTTCCTAATTAAGTTATCCGGTATCTCACTCGCGGCTGCAATGTACAGCGATTCATTATCCATAAATTGCGCCAGGTCATAAATATTAATAGGGCCAGCGTGACCGAAGTAAAACTTATCTACTCTTTCTAAATAATCAAAACCAGGTAGACTTCCCTTTTCATAACCTCTCTGCCATTTATCCGGATGGTAAGGATAGTATGATGCGAAAAATATTTTGGGAGGATCGTATTTATCAGATATAATTATTTTCTGATAATTATCTTCTACCTGTTTGATATATGTGATAGCCTCATAAAATCCAGCGTGCCATTGTCGCTCCGTTTGCCAAGGATTATCTACCCAATAGTTGTGTTGATAAAATCCGAATTCCAATATCCATATTCCGAAATATATAAAGATTAATAATTTTGATAAATGTAAGTTAGCGCGCCCCAAGCTCTTTTCTAATCCGTATGAAATTAAAAAAATCAATGGTGGCAATATTAATATTAAACGTGTTGCATGATTCCCTCCGTCACGAGTAATGGCAGACGGAATTATTCCAGCTAATACCCAAAAACCGATCAATGCCTTAATTTTATTATCTTTAAAGAATCCAAAAAAATATATAAGACCTAAAATAAGCGCTATTGACTCTATCCAGTAAAACTGCCCAACCCCCCTTATTGAATGGCGAAGGTTAGGGTCTCCATTAACAAAGAGAAAATTGAAAGATATTGCATTAAATGTATTGCTAATTATTTTCTCGGTCCAAAATGTTGCTTTATTATGAACAATTCGGCTTACTACTTTGGGAATAACATTTGCTGTTTGACCTCTAATCTGCGCATCTAGAAGTCTTGCATAATCAACTTCTGGTTTTGTAGTTGGATCGGAAAATATCGATATATAATTAAATCTCATCCCTCCCCCTCCAAAAAGCGTTCCCAAAATTATTGGCAAACCTACTATTAATCCAGCAACTGCCGCCCTACTTAAATACTTCTTCTTTATACTTAATAAATCATTACGCCATAATACAAATAAAAGAATCAAAAGCATTGGTGTAAACAATTTAGCAGTGCTATATATCCAAGGTGTAAATGCAAGCAAAGTGAGGGATAACCATAAATATTTTGGCTCTCTGATTGCTCTAAAGAAAAAGTAAAGACAGAATATTAAAAACGCTAACAACATTGTCGCCTCAAATGCAGCTCTCGAATACTGTAAATGCCAAGGAGAGACTGCCAGCACTAGTGCTGGCAGAATTCCAAATTTCAAATGCCAAATGCTAAATTTTACTTTGACAAGTTGGTTCGACAACAAATATATTCCCCAAACACCCAGGATTCCGAAAATAGCAGCAGGTAGTCGAACCCCTAAAGGTGAGATTCCAAAAATAGAAACTGTCGGAACAGCAGCATATATATAAAGGGGGGTTCTTAGGTCTGAATATGACTGAAAATTAAGAGGCCAGGGATTACCCATATAGTCTCTACCCGTTTTTAATATAGAATATGCTTGGTAGCCAACATCAAGCTCATCAGCAAACATTGAAACAGGTACCTTTGTTAATCCCCAAAGCCGAAGAAAGGATGCAAGTATAAGTATAAGTACAAGAAAGAATTTGCTTTTGCTTCTCAATACGTCAAACATAGGCTACATTTTGCGAGCATCGACTATTAAATATGCAGGTGAACCATTGGGGTAATTTATAATCTCTAATGCTTCTTGATTTTCCCTGAATTCCTCAGGTTTTCCAACAACAAGCAGGCTATCCTTTCCAGCAAGCTTTTGCTTCTCTATGCTACCGAATATATATTTACCAAGCGGATACTCGCTCATTTGGTCTATTGATACATAACCTTTTTTTTCATAAATTAACCAATCTTTTGAAGATCTTTGGACTATGCGAGGATCTATCTTTTGATAAAACTGCACCCATATATTAGGAACAGACAGCGACCGGCTTAATAATATTTCGCCGTATTTATCCTCCACTTCACTGATATATCCGACAACCTCTTTCATGCCATACTGCATAAATTTTGCACCACGGACATTTGCATGATATCGGTAGTCCTCAATAAAGAAGAGTAAAGATATTAAATAAAGGCTAATTACCATAACGTAGGAAAATTTAATAAGCGCTATATTTTTAAACTTTTTCTTAAGTAACTCGATTCCTAAGACAATACCGTAGGCTGAAAGTATCTGAATTGCCGGCATCATGACTGCTACCCGCGTACCGCTCCCCCCTGGTCCTTTGCTTAATGCGGCTGGAATTAGAGCAAGAAGAATCCATATTATAATTAGCTTCATATTTTTTAATTCACCTTTCTTTATATAAAAGGCTAGTCCCATAAAAATCGGAATAATTTCAAGCGTATATAAAACTCCTCTTCCCGGTATCATTCCGTACGACCACTCAGATACTCCCTCAGTAAATAGAAAATGGGGTGATAAATAAGAGAAGTAGTTGCTGGTAATTCGGTGAAATAAATATGTTGCCTTGTTTGAAAATATTCTTGAAGTACCCGATGATAAACCTTGTAAAACTGCTTCATATCTTCTATCGGAAACTGCTGTCCATTTATCAGTTGGATTAAAAATAGTTATGTCTGATGCACGCCTGCCCGCGCCAATCAATTGTGAATAAATTAATAGTGTAATAAAAACTCCAAGAACTACAAACGAAGGTAGAATCTTTTTGAAGTTATTTTTCGCAAGTCTTACTATTTCTTTTGAGGTCAATAAAACTAAAATAGCTAGAATTAATATTGTAAAAATTCTGGCTGCGTGATAAGAAAAAAGATTTAACCCAAATGCCATTGCCGAAATTATTAAATATTTAGGCTTTTCCAATCCGTAAAAATATGCCCATATTCCAACAGGTATTAAAAAAGTAGTCAAATTTGCTTCAAACGCACCTCTGGATAAACTTATATGCCAGGGAGAGATAGCCAGCAAGAAGGCTGATATAATTGCAAATTTTTTGTCTCTAGATAATTGCATTACCATTAAGTATGTAGCAATTACTGCAAGAGTTCCGATAATAGCGCTTGGGAGTCTTGTTGCAAATTCGTTCAATCCAAAGATTGCAATAGAAGGTATTGCGAGATATGAATACAGAGGCAATTTAAAGTCACCGAACGAACGAAGAATTAAAGGCCATGATTCCCCCCATTGATCCCTCCCTGTAAGAAGTAAAGAATATGCGTCATACCCTATGGCCGCTTCGTCTTGAGTAAAGCCCACAGGAAATGAAGCAATGCCCACGACCCTTAAAACTAACGCCAACAAGATAATAGTGGTGAATATAAACTTTTTCACTTTAGTTTCCTAATGAATTAATTTGACGTGTATACGTAAAAAATAGGTACTTCTGTCGGTGAATAGTAAACTTTTAAAAGTTTTAAGTCCGAGCGTTTGAAAATTGAAGGATCAGTAACATCATGCGCACCAGATGCAACCACAAGGTGTCCTTTTTTTGCAAGCGGTTCAATCGGCTTAACTAATTCGCCGAAGTAGTATTTTTCACCTAAGGAAAAACCGTTAAATCCAGGAAGGATTCCTTCGGTATGAATGTCTTTTTTAAATTGTTCTTGAAATAAGTTCAAGTCGTATCCGTACCAAAAAAGAAATCGGGGAAGTATTGGCTCATAAGTATTATTAAAATATATACGTTCGTATTCAGCGTCTTTATTTTTAACATCGGTTATTACATCTTTGAAGCCATACTGCCATATACGCCAGCTTTCCTTTGGCCAAATAACAAAATATCTATGAATGAATCTGCCGACATCGAAAATCATTATTAAAACAAAAACTGAAATAATCACTTTAGTTTTCAAATCTCGTGTATTACTAATAAAAAATTCGAATCCTTTGGCTGAAAGAAAAATAAGTGGTGGTAGCATTAATATTAACCGAGAGGCGTGATTTCCCCCGCCTTTTGTTAAAATCGAAGGAATAGGAGATAGCAATAACCAGACAACTAAAATAATCTCATGTGTTTTGCTTTTCCTATCTTTTATTAAGACGCGAAGACAAAGGTAACCTCCTAAAATAACCAAGAGAAAATCGTAGTGATACATCATTCCAAAACCGCTAACCGCTTGACGGGAGTTTGGGTCTCCATTTACGAACAGAAAATCTGAAGAAAACGATTGCAAGTAACTATTCGTTAATTTATAAGCTCCGACCGTATACTTATTATAGTAAAGCTTGGAAATTGACGAGCCTGACCATTTCCGCTCCTTAATTACTTCGGAAATCAGATCGTCCTTATTTAATACACTTATGTATGCATATCGTGAAGATGCAGTCCCTTTGATAATCTGATCTATATAAGGTAAGAGTATTATTAGACCCGAAGCTAGTGCTACAAATAAATATTTGGGTTTATGTTTCAGCATTTCTTTTCTATAAATTAAAAAAAGTGAGGCTACAAATAAAGGTGTAAATAAACTAGATATTGCATAGGCGTAGATACTTAGTGCGAATATAACTCCCGATAAAACCAGATATTTACTATTTTTTAGTCCTTTAAAAAAGGACCAAGTTCCTGCCAGAATAAACGGCAAAAGAATTCCGGCGTCGTTTGCTTGTCTTGAAAAATTAAAATGCCAAGGAGAAAACAGCATAAAGATTGTCGCAATTGTCGCAAGCTTCTTATTTGAAATCTCTCTTATTAATAAATATAAAAAGAATAAACTCAAAAAACCCATTAATACCGATGTTGCCCTCACGCCAACTTCATTCAAACCAAATAACTTAACAAAAGGAACATCCAGATAAAGCTGCAAAGGAAGCCGATATTCTGAAAAGCTGTGGAATAAAACTGGCAATCTATTCCCCAAATAATCCTTGCCAGTTGTAAGAATGCTGTATGCTTGTAATCCTACGTCTATTTCGTCTCCGAAAAGGCTGATTGGAATCTTGCCGACCTGCCATACTCTCAAAAATAACCCAATCGCGAGTAGGGCGGCGATGGGAAAAATTGACTTCTTCATATCTATATTGTACCTCTACCCCCATCTCTTTAGCCACCCAGAGAGCATTATTAACATCCAAATAGATCCGGAATTATTTTCATATCCTTCTTGATGCGCTTTCCAAAGATTTTTGATTTTTTGCTTATCAACATAATTATAAAGACTATTGTTCTTAAGCATTGAGTATGCAAAATCTTTAAGCTCGCTTTTAAGCCAGCTTTTTAAGGGTATGCCAAAACCTTTTTTAGGTCTTTTTGCAATTTCAGGGAGCTTGTCGGCTAACAATTTTCTCAACTGAAGTTTTGTTTTAAAATAATTCAAATGAGGCTCATGGGTTGAAAATGCCCAACTAAGAACTTCATTATCAAGATATGGTACTCTAACTTCTAAACTATTAAGCATTGATGCTCTATCTGTTTTGACCAAGAAATCGTCGCGAAGGTAAGTATAAAAATCTATGACTTGTCCAATTCGATTTGCATCAAAATCGTTTAGATTAGGCATAGTTTTAGCAATATTAGAAAGATTTGGTTTTTCAAATAAATTATTTTCACCAATAAAAAATGTTCTCATCCAATATATGTGTCTTTCCAAATCGTCATACTTCATTCCCTTAATCACTATTTGTGCGAGATGCTTTTTGGGATAATCCTGAAAAGACGTGGGAATTATATTAATAATTGACTCAGGCAAAATCTTAAGGAGATTTGAAAGAAGCGATTTGGGTAGATACTTTAAGGTTCTTACATAAAGATGGGCTTGATGTGTGGGGTAGCCTCCAAAAAGCTCATCTCCTCCGTCTCCTGAAAGCGCTACCGTCACATGCTTTCTGGCAAGTTGACTAACCTTGTAAGTTGGAATAAGCGATGCATCAGCTAAAGGTTCATCCAGCTTGGGTATGATACTCTCATAAATATCGATTACATCTTTTGCGCCAAATTCGCAACTAGTATGATCGGTTCCGATTTTTTTGGCCACTGTGTGGGCGTGCTCTGATTCATCATACCCACCTTCTTTAAATCCTATTGAAAAAGACTTAAGCTTTTTATATCTTGAAATATAATACGCCAGCAAACTGGAATCCAACCCGCCGCTTAAAAAAACTCCGACTGGAACATCGGCTACGAGCTGACTCTTGACTGCATTTTCTAAGATAGCATCGATATTTTCGGTTTGAAGCTCTTTTTCGACTTTAAGCTCAAAATATTTCTTACGTTTTAAACTTGCCTTGGAGAAAGAGAGGGTGTAGCCCGGCAAAAGTTTTTTTACTCCCGAAAACATGCTTATTTCCCCCGGCAGAAATCCTAAATAACCGTAAAGTTCTAAGGCTTGAATATCTATTTTCTTTCTATAAGAAGGATGAGTAAGAATTACTTTTGGCTCGGAACCGAAAATCAGTAAGTTACTTGTTGCATAGTAGTAAAGCGGCTTTATACCGGCTCTATCGCGTCCAAGAAAAAGTTTCCTCTTATTCTCATCCCACAGCGCGAACGCAAACATACCGTTAAGTTTGGGAACAAAATCCGCTCCATATTCTTCATAAGCATGAACTAAAACTTCTGTATCAGTTTTTGTTTTAAACTTATGCCCCTTTTTTTCAAGCTCGCCACGAAGAGTTTTATAGTTATATATTTCTCCGTTATAGACAACCACGATACTCCCGTCTTCATTTTTAATCGGCTGATCTCCGGTTGTTAGGTCAATAATTCTAAGTCTGCGAACTCCCAGGCCACAAAGATTGTTTTTGCTAATAAATTTACCCGTAGAGTCAGGTCCACGGTAAATTATCTCGTCGGTCATTTTGGTAATAACCGAGGGATCACTTTTTGAAGAAAAATCAACAAATCCAGCAATTCCGCACATTATTATATCTTTTCTTTAATATTTCTTAATTTCCTTAATTTCATAAATAGGTTTTTTCTGAGATTCAAAATAGGTACGTACTTGAAGTTCAGCTAAAAAACCCATTAAGAAAAATTGAACTCCGAGTAGCAAGAAAAATATTGATATAAGAAAAAGCGGATCTCTGTGAACAAAAACTCCAAGGAAAAGTTTACGGTAGGCAACAGCCAAGATTGTAAAAAATCCTATCGTCATACTGCCCAGTCCAAAAGACCCAAAAACGTAAGCCGGTTTTGTCCCGTACGAACTTATAAATTTTACTGTGATAATATCGATGATTGCCTTGACAATCCGATTGAATCCGTATTTCGATTTCCCGCTTTGGCGATATCTATGTAGAACTTCAATTTCTCCAATTTTCGCTCCCTTTAGATAAATTAGAACCGGTAAAATTCGATGGAGTTCTCCATAAAGTTGAATATTTTCCAGAAATTCCTTTTTAACCACTCTCGCAGAACAACCAACATCGTGGAAGGGATAAGAAAAAACGATCCTAATTATTCTATTTGCAATTCTTGAAAGAAAGCTCCTTAGGTTTGCGTCGCGCCTTTTTCTTCTCCAGCCAAAGACTGCGTCATAGCCCTCCCTCATTTTCTTCAAGAATCTAGGAATGCTATGTGGATCGTTTTGCAAATCTGAATCCAAAAAAGAAATCAAGTCACCTTCTGCGTTATCAATCCCAGCAGCAATCGCTGCCGTTTGTCCAAAATTTCTTTGTAAATTTATTAATTTTACATTAACTTTTGCATCAGACTTGCTCAAAGCTCTCATTAAGACTTTCTTTGAGTCGTCCGTACTTCCATCATCAATGTAAACTATTTCCGACTTTTCTTTAAGATCCTTTAATACACCGAAAAGCTCTTTATGAAGTCTTTCTAAATTCTCCTCCTCATTAAAAAAGGGCGTGATAACTGACAATTCAATTTTTCCCATGATACAGTAGGCGGTTTTTCTTTTGTCCTAACCATAATATAGAAGTTAATAGGTAATGTTTGATAAACCCGTGATAAATTTTGCTTGAAGGGATGAGTCTTCTCCACTGATTCTTCTCATTAGCCAGGTGTTTCCCGCTTGCCCCATGATAATGAAATACTTCGGAGGATGGTAAGTAATAAACCTTGAGTCCTGTCTTCCATATTTGTCGGCAATAATCTAAATCTTCCATATAGAAAAAATATCTTTCATCAAGAAGTCCAACATCAGATAGCGCTTTCGGAGTTATCAAGAAAGCAGCTGCGACCGATGCATCAACTGTTATTGGTTTATTTCCTTTTGGGGCATATTTATCAAATAATCCCTTCCTGCCCAACCAATATTCAAAGATGGCATTTTTGATAGTTGGGAAGTGGAAACATGAAGCTTGAATGCTTCCATCTGGATTTAATAATCTCGAAGCAACGACACCAGCATCGGGTGTTATTTTCGCAAAATTCACTAACGCATCGAGTGCTCCTTTTTTTACTTTCGTATCTGAATTAAGAAGAAGTATATATTTTCCTTTGGCAGTTTTTATTCCCTGATTATTAGCCTTCGAAAACCCTAGATTCTCCTTATTTTCAATAATTCTTACATTTAGTTTTGAGCTCTCAGATCTAAGTTTTGAGATCGCGGCGATTGAGCCGTCGTGTGATCCATTATCAACTACAATTATTTCCTTGTTTAAGCTTGACCCTTCTTTTTCAATTGAGAGTACACAATCCAACGTAAGTTTTTTCGTATTATAACTAACTATTATTACAGATAAGTCTGTCATAGATTTATGCAAACTTAGCAAAAATCGCCTCATCCGAAACTGTTGTTTCTTTCCTCTCTTTCTTTCTAGCTCGCTTAATACCTCCGATTTTTGATAATGCCATAAGGACTATCCTTATATAACCAGGATGACTGCTTGTTCTTTTAATAAGGCCTAAGATGTGCTTTCTGAAAAGATTCGGGCTTGTAATATTTTTCCATATAAATAAAAGTTGATTTCTCTCTCTAATTCTGTCTACTCGTCTTTGGTCTGGTAATGCTCTCATCGTAGATTCATGCTTATGAATCACTTTAGCTTTTGGCTCCCAAACAAGTTTATATCCTCTTTTTACTGCCCTGTAGGATAAATCTAAGTCTTCCCAATAAAACGGGCTAAAAAGACCTTCGTCTAGTCCACCGAGCTTCATCCACAAACTTCTTCGAAAAATACCGCTTCCTCCGCTAACCCAGAAGGTATCGCTAACTAAACGTCCCTCCTGCCCTTTTTCAAACCCGACAAATCCATTTTCAAATTTACCTTTGGCCCATCCATAACCTTTTTCGTGCAATGATATTGCAAAAACCTTTTCGTCTTTAAAATGATTTAGCGCCGCCACTAGGAAATCCCGTTCGGGAATCACGTCTGTATTCAATAAGGCCAAAAGATTTCCATAAGAACTTCTTGCTCCTGTATTAACTGTTGCTGAAAATCCTCGATTTACTTTATGGGTTATTAATTTAACTTTAGGAAATTCTTTCTTAATAATTTTGGCACAATCATCATTTGAACCATCGTCCACCAAGATAATTTCTTTTATATTATTGTTCTTATATTTAAAAGCATCGATAACACTGGGCATATTCTTCGTCAGAAGATGGGGTGTTTTATAATATGGAATAATTATTGAAACGCTCATATTTTTTCCTGTTTTTGATACCATACTAACTATTTGTATATGCTTTCCTAACTTTTACAACCTGCAACATACCCAGTATAAACTTTTTGTTTACTTCCAGGTTAAATCCGACTTGTCTGCATAATTTTAGCAAGTAGTCATTCCTGTATGCATGAACATGCGTGTCTTTCCATATTTTACCTCGATAAAATCCCCAAAAAAACCAAACTATTCTGAAAAGCATACTCTCCGAAGGTACTAAAAAAATGGCATAACCATTTGTTTTAAGTATCCTATATATTTCTTTCAATACGACAACCGGTTCAAAAACGTGCTCTAAGACTTCTAGTGCAAAAACAGCATCAAAACTGTCATTTTTGAATTTTAAATTGTGTGCATCCCCAAGTCTAAAAGTTACTCTCTTTTTGTTACTCCAATGTTTGCTCGCCCAGTTAATTGAACTCTTAAGTACATCTATCCCAATTATCTTATCTGCTCTGCTTTTTGACAAAATTACATTTGTAAATGTTCCGTCAGCACAACCTATGTCAAGAATTTGCCCAGAAGTTCTCTCGATTAATTTACCAACCTCTTCAAATCTTCTTTTATGCCAACATCTTTGAAACAAATTTTGCCTTATTGATCTGTAATACCAGTCAGGAGGAACGTTTTCGTGTAAAGATGCTGCGGTTAATACACTCTTAATCATATAGTTATTTAGTAATTTCTCTTTTTTGAACTTGTAATTCTCCAAATTTCATTTCCGAGAGTATCTTTGATCTGGAATCCTCAAATGAAGGTTCACTTTCTAAATAAAATTTCGGTAATCCTTGTGGGGGTTCTATTATATAAAAGTGTAGGGTAACATTAGATTGCGCCACCTCTAAATTATTACCAAGTTGTCCGACCTGATCCCTACCCCGCCAAGACGGCAGATAACCATAATTACTCTTTCCATACCAATTAAACAAATAAGACCAAGTAGTGTTAATCCACAAAGGGCTAGTTAAGGTATTAATGCTGAATGGTTTACCGCCAGCCTCTTTATAAATATAATCCAAAGCTTTTAGTTCATTGCTTAAAAGCATATCTTTTTGAATCGCAAATATAACCTGACCTTTTTTGTTATTTGCAAATACTGTAATAAGGTTAGAAATAAGTAAAAGTGAAAACAAAACGAGAACAAAAACCTTGTTGACTGACCATATCTTATTAATGGATAATGCTACAAGTATTATTGCTCCCGCTCCAAGTCCAACTGTTAGAAAAGGCGTACTTATTCCACCCATAGAAACTATTGGAAGATGTGCAAGAATAAAAGTAGCAACAAATGGCTGCCAAGATATAATATTTTTTTTACTTTTCTTTTTGTACCAATCATAAATTATCCAAATTAGAAAAAATAAACCCAAAGCTCCACCATATCCAGCATTAGAAGGCAGTAAGTTATTGGAAAAAGTTCTACCTAATTGATTTAAATAAAGGACGATAAAATCACCAACACTCCTTCCTGCAAGAAGTGTGTCTCCGCTTGAAAGTAAGTTAGCAATACCTGAAATACTTTGAAAACCAAATTTAACCTCAACCAATAACATACTTGAAAGACTTAAAAACAAAAAAAATATAAAACTTAAAAACACTTTTCCCGAAATCTTTTTTCGAGCAACCCAAAGCCAAAATACTACTGGTAAAATATGATAGGCTAAAAATATTTCAGACTGTATGCTTAAACCAACCCCAACTGCACAAATTATCGCACCCCACTTTTTGCGCTGCTTAATCCACATCCATAAGCCTAAATAAATCATGGGGACCGTCCAAATTCCAAGTGTTGGGTTAGATAACCAGGTGGCGTATTGTGTAGCCTCAAATGAAACAGCAAAAAGAATTGACGCCAAGAATGACGGCAAATATTTTTTGGATAATAAATAAGTCAAATAAAATACAATAAATATGGCGGAAGCATTAAAAAACGCTACCCAATATGCTACCCATATCGGATTACCTTGACCTAAAAGATATGCCGGAGCTAAAAAGTAGTAATAAAATACTCCGTGATAAAGACCGGGTGTTGAGGCGGGAGGACCCAGTATTTTGAAATCGCCTTCTAATATTTGTTGAGTTGTGAATGCGTCTCTTGCCTGGTCGTATCCGAAAATAAGAGCACCTTCTGAAAGATACAATGTCCTTAGGATAAACCCCAAAAGAAAAATAAGAAACAAGGCTAATCCGACGCTTTTTTTCATTTTACTCATTCCAAGTATAACTTCTGTGTTTTCTTTTTACTAATCATTACAACCGTTGCAACTAACGCAAGGATTGATATAACCGCAATTTTTAAACCGTTGTAAAATGAGTCAGGGTGATATACAAACCTTACCTCGTGATCTCCTTTAGGAATTGGTACTGCTCTGAATGCATAATCCGCACGGAAAATCTCAACTTCCATTCCATCTACATAAACTTTCCAACCAGGATAGTACGCATCTGAAATAAACAACATCCCATTTTTTTCGGTTCGAACGTCGATTGTTGAGAACTGATCTTTATATTCTTTATACCTTACAACTGTATCTATTGATTTTGCGCTCTTTGCCATCATAGGATCTTTTTCCAATATTATCTTTGAATTAATCGGGAATGATTCTTCAAGCAAAAGCTCAAGTGCTTTGTCATCGTCTTTTACTACTTCCCAATCATTAACGACGAAAGCTCTTGGTAAAGCTTGATTATTTTCTAAAATTACCACTGTTTTATCCTCAAAAATAACACGATAGTACTTGCTATTAAATTCTTTAGGAATTACACCACCATTATCCGGATTACCTTTCGCGTCGTACTTTTTAGCAAGATAATACTTAACATTAGCCAGCGCTAAAATGCGCGAGTTAGGATTAGAAATCGTACCATAACGACCTTGGGGATCAGCTTCTACTCGCTCGCTATTAGTAACAGCTATTAATTTAGCTACATTATAAAGATAAACTGCGTCATATCCCTCAAGACGTTCAAGATAATATGGCATTAGCATGTTAATAGGTATAACTTCTCCTCCTGAAACTCTAAAAAGCTCCTTCTCTTCTTGAAGTTTTTTAATGATTGGAGTTTCCGGAAATACAATATGCTTCGGAGAAAAAGGTGTAAATTTCCATCCAAATCTAAAAAGCTCAATTATTATAAGTGTAATAAGGATAAAACCTGATAGTTTTCTTCCTATCAGGTTTATCTTTCGTAGAAATACCAAAGTAGAAGTGGTTGCAATAAGAATTGCAGCCGGAAATATCAGATTTCTTAATGCAACTTTATACTTTGGTATTCCCCTAACAATAGGAGAAAAATCTATCGGATTATTATTACTTAAAACAAACATATATGCCGCATATAAACCATATCCAACAAGTATTAAAGCCGGAATTAATAGAACTTTAAGTGAAAACTTGTTTTTACGAACCAGAACATCTAAACCAAAAGCCGAAAGTATACTAATTCCAAAAGTAAAAAGAATTAGAGCCCTATGTGCTGATGCTGCCTGAAGCCCAAAAAAGCCGCTTTTCCAATTTAATATAGCAATGGGAGTTGGATATGCCAAAACCAAAGATACTAATATCAGAACTATTCCAAAAATGACTTCTTTCTTTTTCCTTCTAAGATGAATTGATCCGAGGGCAAGAGAGAAAGCTACAATTCCAACAAAACCGGTGTTTGAAGTATAATCCTGAGGCCCCCAATAATTACCAGTTGAGTGATTTCCGAAAAAGTCTGGTGCTAAAAAAGTAATAGTTTTACTCCAGGGTAAAAAAGCCCACTCGAAGGGATGTGCTTCAATTTCTCTTTGTGAAAAAGACAATAGCTCTGCTGCGGGTAGAATTTGAAAGGCTGATAGTCCAATACCAAGAGCAATAAAAAAACCAAGTAGGCAAGATCTAACAAGGTAATATTTCTTTTTGTTCAATCTAATGAACCATAATATTATTAGCGCTATTAATGTGTAAAATATAATCTGGGGATATCCGGATACAATTTGAAAAAATAAAGCAATAGATATCCCTGCTCCATATTTCCATTTACCAGTTGATAACCATTTATCCGAAAATAGTAGGAGAAGTGGAATAAATGACGCGGTCAGCACATGAGCATTCCATTGTGACCAAATAAGATTAAACCCTGAGAATGCGAACACCATACCACCAACCATTGAAGCAAGCCTCGATACTTTCCAATTTCTAAGCAATAAATATGTGAATATAGAAACAAGTATGTGCTGAAGAATTATTTGGGCACTCCAAGCAGATAATTTATCAAAGAGGAAATAGAAAATATTACTAGGAGAAAATGGTGCTGACTGGAAATTTGCAAGTAAGGGTGTACCTCCAAGAATATATTGATTCCATAATGGAATTTCACCTTCTTTAAGAAGTTTAATCGCAAGCATCCGCATTGGATAGCTAAACGAGACAACATCCGTGGTAATAGGATTTTTAACTGGAACTCCTGCCGGGAAGCCCTCCCATTTGTAGTCAAGCCATGGATAATAGGCGCCTACTACGAAATCCGCTGGAAGCGGTACTTTATTTTGAAGAAAAACTTTCCAAAAAAAGGTACATACTACAAGGATGATTAATATGTAAGGCCATTTATCCTTAAAGAATTTCCAAAACCTGAGCTTCATATCTTTCATATTCATAAACCTTACTTGATATATGAGCATTTTTCGATAGTTTAATTTGAAATTGCTTGTTTTTAGCTATCGCTTGGGTTTCCTGAAGCAACGTTTTTATGTTAATCCACAAATATCCATTCTCTCCTTCTGAAACGATTTCTTTATGTCCTCCAGCTAAATAAATTAAGGGAATAGCACCTGCCGCCATTGCTTCAACTACCGTTATACCAAAATGTTCAACTTTCTCTGGTTCTTTCTTTTCGTCTACTTTATATCCTGACGCTGACCAAAACATTTTAGCTTTTCCGTATAAATCCTTTAACATTTTCCATGAAGGACTTTTAATAATTTTTATCGGATATCCCTTTGAATTTTCTTCCAGTCTGTCAACATAATCGTTAACTCCTACTTCGACCCCTCCTGCCAAAATCAGCTGCCAATTATTAAATCCTGCATCATAAAATTTCTTAAAAGCGGAAACTAAAACATCTTGCCTTTTAGCTTGCATTAGTTGAGAAAATCGCCCGACTGAAATAATCAGATTTTCTTTTTTCTTGGGTTTAATTGTTTCAATTTCAACTGGTGGATAAATTACTTCACTCTTAACACCGAATTCGTAATCTACATAGCTTTTAGTAAAATACGAATTACAAATTATTTTATTTACTCGATAGAGTTTCATCCTATTAAGAAGCGTTTTGCCATTAATATTTTTAAAGGGATTTTGGAAATGCAAAATGTTTTTCCTTGCACGAAGTAACGGTATGCTTCCGTCGGATAACCAAAAACAGATGTCATATCCGTCTCCTCGCTTAATATCGGGGACTATATTTATATCGTCGAGTTCCATCCCGAAACGATTCTCTAATTTTTCTTTAATTCCAACGTCTTTCCACTCCACATCAACTCGATAACCTGCATCCTTCAAAACCCGGGTAAAGGACACTGTGTATCGCTCTCCTCCTCCTAGAGTGTCTAAATATGGATTGTAAATTGCAGCCCGCATGAATTAGTTATTAGTGAATTGTGAATTGTGATTTGTGATCTGTAGTTCCCACAACTTGGCATAACTTACAAACCGACTAAAAACCTGATAAATAATTTCTATCACTCCAACAGGCCCATCTAAAAATCCTTTTTTGATAATTGCCCTATACCAAAACTCTCGAAACATGGCAGTTCCGAATCTTGGTAAATTCACCGGAGGATGGTCTTTCCCAAACATAAGTTTAGCTTCTATCTCAGACCATTCATTCGTCTTTTCAACCATTTCCTTCAAATTTCTGTGAGAGTTGTGAATTAAAGGATTGACTAACTTTCCAACTTCTCCCTTTATTTCCGGTTGTTCATGTAATTCACCTTTCCAACCTTTTAGTGATTCTTTTCTAATCAAGCGAATAACATAATCAGGCCACCAACCGCCGTGTTTCATTTCCTGACCAAGTAGTATGTTTATTCTAGGAATAGCATAGGCATTAATTTTGGATTTTAGATTTTGGATTTTAGATTTTAGCTCTTTTCGAAGAGCAGGTGTGACTAACTCATCAGCATCTACGTAGAAAAGCCACTCTCCATTAGCTTTTTTCGCTCCGAAATTTCGTCTATCGCTAAAACTCCCTTTTTGTAAATTAACCACTCTCGCACCATGTTTTTTTGCTATTTCAACTGTTTTATCTATTGAACCATCATCAACCACGATTACTTCGTAGGCAAAGGTTAAAGACTTCAAACACTGACCAATTCTCTCTTCCTCATTTTTGGTTATAACTATTGCGCTTATTGAGTTTTGAACTTTGAGTTTTAAATTTTGAACTTTCATTTCCAGCTTCCTTTCCCAAACCTACCTAGATAATAATCACGTATCCCAATTTTTTGCCACTTACGACCGGTAAAAAGAAGCTTAAAGCTCTCTCTCAAAAGGGCAATTTTTGTTCTTAAACGAGCATAGCGCATACCAAATAACATTCTGTTTCTGGTTAAAAAATAATCATTAAGGTCGCTTCCTATACCGGAACTTTGTGAAACTTTATGCCATAGATGAGCACGGGGTGAATATAAAACTTTCCAGCCTGCATTTTTCATTCTTTGGGATAAATCTGCGTCTTCCATATAAGCAAAATAACGTTTGTCGTATAAACCTACATCTGTTAGTACTTTTCGAGGAAAAATTACGCAACACCCGGTTGTAAAATCGGTTTCACTCACTTTATCAAACTGCCCAACATCAACCTCATCCACTCCGTGATTACTGCCGTAGACATTATCCCAATCAATGTTCCCTCCCGCATACCAAATTATTTTTCCTAAATCACTGCTTATATAGCGTTTGTGAAACTCATAGCCTTTGGCAAAGTATATTTTGGGTGAAATTGCGCCCGCATCTTTATATTTTTTTATCTCGGCTAATAAATTAATTAACATTTTCGAGTCAACTAGTGTGTCGTCATTCAGAAGAACTACATAGTCAGCTTTCGAGTCAAGTGAATATCTTATTCCTACATTATTGCCCTCTGCAAATCCTAGGTTTTTATCAAGCTCAATGAGTTTTGTGGTTATTCCTTTTTTTATTTTGCTAGTTTTAAATAATTTGGCAATCTCTCGTGCTGAACCATCGGTTGATCCATTGTCTACAACTACAATTTTGAGGGAAAAATTATTAATTCCTGATTTCAGTAAAGAATTTATCGTTTCAACTGTGTCTTTCTTTACGTTCCAGCTGAGAATTATTACGAAGACTTTTGTCATTTATTAAGGGAGTTTCAATTTTCTTTTAATCCTATTTTTTATACCTCCGACTTCCTTAAGTAGAGTATCCGCTTGCCAATAATGTAAGTCTGACTCTAATTCCTTAATCTCAGCAATAACATCGTCTGCTTTCACTTCAACTTCTTCGAATTTCTGTTTTTCCCATACTTTGAGATACATTACAAATTCACTGAATGCTTGAAGACCAGCGAGGGCAAAACCATGAAGTCCATCCTTATATCCTTCGCCTTGAAAATATCTACTTAAAAATTCACTCGTGGGTTTTTTTATCAAATCACTCCAATCAAATTTATACCCATCTTTAATTTTGAGTTTTGAATGCAATTCTGTGTATCTATTTAGCCTTTCGACGAACTGATTAATGGAGAAGTAATTATAATGAATTATTGCGTTATCTTCGTGAGCTTCTAAATCCAGGCCACGGCCTTTTGTTTCAGGAACCGAATGAATTACTTCTCTCCAAGAAACAAAACCTTTCTTGAAAAACCTAATATTATAATCCGGCCACCAACGAGAGTGTCTTATCCATTTACCAAAGATTATATTTTTACGAGGAATTCGATAATAATCAGCACTCGGCGCCTTTGCAATCTCTTTCAATTTTTTGGCAAGTTTCTCAGGAAGAATTTCGTCCGCATCAAGAATTAAAATAAGTTTACCCTGAGCTTGTCGAAGGGCAAAGTTTCTTGCAGGTTCAACATACCCCGTTCTTTTGTGCTCATATACCCTCGCTCCTACTTTTTTGGCTATTTCTTGTGTATTATCGTCCGACTTCATATCCACTACCACAACTTCATCTGCAAAGCCTTTGACAGAAGCCAAAGCTTTCGCTAAATTCTTTTCCTCGTTTAATGTATTAATAACAACACTTATCTTACCCATGCGTTGAATTTTACCATTTTTGGCTATATTTTGGGCTAATTTACTTCATAGATTTCGACTTCCTGATTTGCAAAAATCTGGGTTAGTCCTAATTGTCCTTCCCCTAAAGTAGCCCTCTGCCCTCTAATCCAGTAAATATAAGAAATATTATTTTGTAGCAGAAAACGTCTCACAAAGTCGACGTCGTAAGATGTATAAAAGTTTTCGACCTCAGCTCGTCTTTCTCTCCAGTTATATCCTGTAATCTCAAGGTTGACCTCATCTTCAAGATATACTGGTTTTTTGGAAAATGCGGGAACATAAGCTGTGGATTCATACAGATAAAGTGGTCGAGGAGGATTTTCTTTGGCTTCTTCGGCTTTGAATTTATCAAAAGGATAGGTTAAAACTATACCATATGGTCGTTTTTGAAGGTACCTTAATGCCTCGATCTCTTCATTTGATATTCTTGCAGGCGGCCTTGCCGGCAAATAATGCTTCAGAGTCCCAATCGTCGTGGGAATTGTTAGAAGAAGAATTAGAAGAACTATAAATATCATCTTAGTATGATATATCATACTATTCTTCTTTACATTTATTTTCTTTTCCAAAACTTCACCAATAAAGATACCGGCAAGTACTCCTGAAAACATCAACGAGTAGTACATAAACTGAATGGTATTCCAAGCGGTTCCTCTTTGGACATAAAACATAGGAATAATAATACCCGCTCCAATAACAGAAAATATAAATACGTCCATGAAGTACAAATTTCTGAAATCTTTTAACTTTTTGTATATCCAAATATCTTTTATTAACCGAAGTCCAAAATTCCCAATAATAAAAATTATAAATGCAACTGTGTATGCGGCGACTCCTTTAATAAAATTACCTGCAAGTTTGTAATTCACCATCGCTTCCGCAAACTTCGGCCAATAAAAGCGGTCAGAAAATCCCATCATAGTTTCCAAAAACCAAAAGGGCTTAAAAATAACAACCGATGAAACACTTTTTGTTACTGGCAAAAATAAAAGAAGTGAAATTATCAACGATCCTGTAAATACTTTCAACAAATCTATTCCGTCCCTTTTTAACATTCTCCAAAATCCAGCAACAAAAAGACTACCGAGAGCTAAGATTCCGGCATAAACCTTGATCTGAATTAATATACCGAAAATAAAAGTCGCAACGGTCAGTAACTTTTTGTTTTTATTTCGTACTCCTTTGATTAATAAATCTAGCCCTAAAAATATCAGAAGAATCGACAAAGCAAATGGAGGGTTTATAAGAGTTGATATCGACTGTTGAGACCAGAATAAGGATTCCCCGCCAAGTTCTCCACTTCTTAACAATGTTACCAGCCAACCAAAACTTCCTCCAAAATAGACAAAAAATGTAGCCCAAAAAGCCTGAATTTTCGATCTTCGCCAAGTGTAAACAAATTTATAAGCAAAGATACCTATCGATATCGCCAAGAGCGGAGGTATTATTTGAAAATAAAGAGTCGAAACAGGAATAAATGTCAATTTATGAAGCCAAGCTAATAAAAGATCATATCCTATGTGGTAATTTTTGAGGGTTTCGCCTGCAAAAACAGGTATTTCCCAACTTCCCCTACTCAAGCTCTCAATAACTGCAATGTGCCAAACACCATCGTGTCCATTCGGTCCCCAAAACCCCATTCCATAAGGATAGGTTAGCCCGCTTTTGACCATGGTTGTCGACCAAAAAATTGTTCCAAGAAGTATAAGAAGTAAGGCTTTCTTCTCAATTCCAATCTTATTTTTCATTCTAATAAGTATCGCAAAAGCCCCCATTACTATTAATAATCGCCAAATGTGCTTTAGGTCAAATTTTATATCTTTTCCCGGAAGAAATTTAGCTAAAATCTCTTCATGCGACATTCCATCTACATTAGCAATTTCCCCGGGGTTTTTGACGCTATCCAAAACCGCCTCTGTCTCAACCCTCAAGTCGGAACGTAAATTCGTTGATAACAAAAAGGGTTCATATGAATTTTTCTTGTAAGTGCGTAAATCGATTAAATAAGTCTTCTCACCATCCTTACGTAACCCCATTCTGTAATCCTTGGTCATCATCCAAGTTACACTCTTATCCATTCCCAGTGGGTCTTTTGCGGTGATTTCCGACTCGGGAGAGGTGCCTTTAAAATTATTTCTATACCAATCCGAAAAATCATTCATTGTCACGACTTTAATTCCCTCATTTTGACGCCTACTTAACTCTTTAAGCTGATTTTCAAATTCGGGCTTGTTGCTTAAGTAAAGCTCGTTTTCAATCCCGATGGTTACGTGGCCAAATGTCTCTCTTCCGACCAAATAGACGTCTAGAAGTTTACTGAAATAGGAAGTAGTAAGGCCTAGCTCAGGATTGGTATAGTCATTAGGTTGAACCGAGAAAAGGCTCGCATTTCCCCCTCCGTATCCATTCACAGGGTCCCTCACCGCCCATTGGGTAATAACTACATCCAATTTATTATTTAGGCTCTGTGCAGGAACCAAAATATGATTTTTTGAGGGATAATAGGGCACTCCCCACCAAGCTCCCCAAACCCGATATCTATCCATGGAGAATTGATCTGCTACCAGCATGATGGAGGTAACTCCATATTTTTGGCGCATATATTTAGCCGAATAAGAATCAATGTGCCATGCTCCTACCGAAGTCGGAAAAAACCCATATTCGTCTTTAAACTTACTAAAGGCTGTGTCGATAAACTTTTCTCTTTTATCGGTGGAGTAGCCTGACAGGAAAAACCTGTTGGCGTCTGCTTTTTCTCCTTTGGGGTAAGCCACTTCCGATGCGTTAGCTAAAGCTGGGGTTATCTCAAAATATATTCCCAGTTCGTGCTTGTCAAAGTTATTTTTAAACGAGGCGAAAGTTGAATCATCAAGAAAAATATCAGGTCTTAAAAGAAAAGTTGATTTAAACTCGTATTTATCGATAAGCTCCTTTTGTAAAATAGCAACTTCGGCTGGACTCACACTTTCCTCCCAGAAATCTTTGCCTCTAACTGGAATAACTACACTGGCAAACGATTCACCCGAGGCATAAACAAGGCCACCTTTGACCATTGTTGTCGACCAAATGATTGTTCCTAAAATAATAAGGCCAATCGACAAAGGGGTATTATTTTGAACTAAAGTTTTTAGCAACTTTTTTAACATCGGCTATTATCGATGAACCGAAAATAAGATAAGAACTTATAAAATACGTTATTGCCCCAACTACCCCAATCAAAACAACAGATAACAGATTAACAGGAAGGAAG
>Ga0209431_10000149_pt1 | contig 52088 bp, 51 predicted proteins | sample RifCSP13_3_FD_184021 | JGI IMG/M metagenome (GOLD analysis project Ga0209431, IMG submission 184021) | Soil microbial communities from Rifle, Colorado - Rifle CSP2_sed 13_3 (SPAdes) (version 2) | ecosystem: Environmental > Terrestrial > Deep subsurface > Rock core/Sediment | place: Rifle... | reverse complement strand
ATTGGAAAGACCGAATCTGCTTCAGAAAAGGTGAGTTTGCAAAAATTATCTCTGAATCTGGTTAAAGTGAATTTTGGATTTGGGATGCTGGTTTTGCTGTTCAGCGGGATTTTATACCTTTTTAACAGATAGCAGAACATGCTAGGTAGAGACAAAATAATAGAATTACTCAAGAGTCTGACGCGAGAGGCAAGGAAAAATGGCGCTGGACAGGCTGAGGCGCTTTATGTTGGCAGCCATGGGGCTACTGCACGATTTGCGAACTCGGCAATAATTCAAAATGTAAAAGAATCCAACAGGACAGTCTATTTCAGGGTTTTATTGGATAAAAGACTTGGCATTGCATCTACAAATTCTTTGCACTTAGAGGATTTGCGGAGATGCCTGAAAAAGGCGATTGATATGGCAAAGCAATCAAAACCATTAAAATTCTTTGATAGTCTCCCTGGGTCTTCTGAATATCCAAAAGTTAAAACACATTTTCCGGAAACTGCAAACCCCACAGCAGGTGACAAGATAAAAATGCTTGAGTATATTTTTGAAAAGGCAAACAAATGCGCCGATAAATCGGCAACTACAGCAGGCGGTGCATTTTCAACTTTGGAAACAGAGATAGGTATTGTAAATTCAAACGGCATAAAGGCATATCAACCATTCACATCTGCAAATATAAACCTCATAATATCGTCTGCTTCTGCATCCGGTTTTGCAAGCCAATTTGATAGAAATATAAAAAACATAGATACAGATAAACTTATTTCAACAGCAAGTGAAAAGGTTGGTTTTAAAAAGAAAAGGAAACTAAAGCATGGCAAGTATACGGTTCTCCTTGAGCCTCCTGCAGTAAATGAAATACTTGAATGGCTTGTTTATATAGGCTTTGGCGCTGAGGTATTTACTGACGGCACAAGTTTTATGTCAGGAAATATTGGCAGGAAAGTTATGGATAAGAAATTGACGATATATGATGATGGCGCTGATTTATCTGGTTTTCCTGTGCCGTTTGATTTTGAAGGCATGCTGAAAAAAAGAATGGATATTATAAAAAATGGTGTGGCAAAAAATGTTGCCTATGATACACTGCTTGCAAAAAAGTGCGGAAAAAAGACAACCGGCCATGCGCTCATATCAGGGGATATAGAAGGGCCGTTCCCAACAAATGTTTTTATAAAAGAAGGGGATGTTACTATCGAAGAAATGGTTGCAAGAGTTGAAAGAGGCATCCTTGTTACAAGGTTACATTATGTAAATGGTCTTTTGGATACAAAGACTGCTTCAATGACTGGCATGACAAGGGATGGAACATTCTATATTGAAGATGGGAAGATAAAATATCCTGTGAAGGATATGAGGTTTACAGAGTCAATGCTTGAGGCGTTTTCAAGGGTAGAGGCAATATCCAGCGTGAGGCAGGCATTTCCTATACCGTGGAGTGATGTGGGGGCGAGCATTGTGCCGGCGTTACTAATAAGTGAATTTAATTTTTCAGACTAAGAGGAGATATATCTTGCCGTTACGAATCTACAATTCCCTCACACGACAAAAAGAAGAATTTAAGCCTCTCAAGAGCAATGAGGTTACCATGTATGTATGCGGCCCCACGGTTTATGACCTAAGCCATATCGGTCATGCGAGGAGCGCAGTTAGCTTTGATGTAATCTATCGGTATTTGAAATACAAAGGCTTTAATGTCAAATATGCACGAAACTATACAGATATTGATGACAAGATAATAAACAGGGCAAATAAGGATGGTGTTGCCTGGAATGAAATATCCGAGAGATATATAAAAGCCTTTGATGAGGATATGGCTGCGCTTGGCGTGGAGCTTCCTAATTTCAGGCCAAAGGCAACAGAGACAATAAACGAGATGCTAAATGTAATACAGGCATTGATTGATAAGGGTTTTGCATATGTGCTTGACGGCGATGTTTACTATTCTGTTCGTAAGTTTAAAGAGTATGGCAAGTTATCCGGAAAGAATATAGAAGAGCTTGAATCGGGCGCAAGGGTTGAGGTGGATGAGAGAAAACAAGACCCATTGGACTTTGCTTTGTGGAAGGCAAGCAAGCCAGGCGAGCCGTGGTGGGATAGCCCTTGGGGAAAAGGCCGCCCTGGCTGGCACATAGAATGTTCTGCCATGAGCCAGAAGTTCCTCGGCGAGACCATTGACATCCACGGTGGGGGAAAGGATTTAATATTTCCGCACCATGAAAATGAGATTGCCCAATCTGAGGCTGCCACAGGTAAGCCATTTGTGAATTGTTGGCTTCATAATGGCTTTGTGAATATTGAGAAAGAAAAGATGAGCAAGTCTCTGGGCAATATCCTTACCATAAAGGATATGCTTTCAAAATATCACCCGGAGGTGTTGAGATTATTCTTCCTTTCAAGCCATTACAGAAATCCGATTGACTATTCGGAGCAGGCGCTCAAAGACTGCGAGGCTGGGTTAGACAGATTTTATTCAACTGTTGAGAGGGTTGAGGAGATCAAGGGGCAAGGGTCAAGCCTGTCCCTGCAAGCAGTAAGCAGGGAGGGCAATGGCCGGGTGAAAATTTTAAAAACAGAGATAGAAAAAGAGACCTATAAAAAGATATCAGGGCTTCTTAAAAACTTTGAAGATGCTTTGGATGATGATTTTAATACAGCGCAGGTCATTGGCAATATATTTGAGACTGTGCGAATGTTGAATAAATTTATGGATGATAAAACTTGTATGAAGTCGCCAAATGCCTTGTCAATCATTACCCTTGCTAAAGAAAATCTCAAAAAGATAGGCCATGTCCTTGGTGTGTTTACAAGTTATGCTAAGATATATTTAGAAGATGGGAAACAAAAATTTCTTAAAGTAATCGGATTGAGCCAGCATGATATAGGAGATTTGATTGCAAAAAGGGTAGATGCGAGAAACAAAAAAGATTTTAAGGCAGCTGATGATATACGACTTGAGCTTGATAAAAAAGGTATTCTGCTGGAAGATACACCTAAAGGGACTGTCTGGCGGGTGAAGTTATTCCCAATAAGTTAGTAAAAAAAGCAGTAAAATGATATGGTTTGCCATGTTCCTCAAAAATCAATGTCTGTTTTTGGGCATATTGAACCCTGAAAGTGTCATGCCGAACTTGTTTCGGCATCTTTTTAGGGCAGGCTTGGTTCAGCATCTCATATAAAGTCAAAGCGTTACGAGGCCCTGAAACAAGTTCAGGGTGGCAACATTTGGCTTTTTCCAATATCCTGCTAATGCAACCCATACTTTTCATTTATTAGCCGCCTGAATCTTGGGCCGTATATCATATCAAACACATGGCCCTTTTCAGGAAAGAGCCTTACAGCAAATTCCTTCACAGATGTTACTATTTGCAGCGCATCTTCAATTGACATATCTGTCTGCGCTATCAGGGCCATATTAAAATTAACCATATGCTTTAGGTATCTCAGATTTTTATCTTCCTGTTTTATATCTTCTTGTGTCGGCATAGGTTGTTCCTTCTTTTATTCTCTGGTTCCCTTGATAAGTATCCATTTCCTCCATCAGCCTATGAATCTTATCTAATATTACAAATTTATTTACGCTCCAATCAGGGGCGACCAGAAATCTTCTCGATGTGTCGCCGCAGAGCCTGTGTATGATGATGTCTTCCGGAATCTCTTGTAAAAATTTTACCACTAAATCGGCATATTCATCAAGCCCAAGAACTCTGAAACCCCTCTTTTTATACATCTCCTCAAGTTTTGTGTCTTTGTGTATATGGGTGTGATGCAGTTTTATGCCCCATATTCCAAGGCCAGATAAAAACCTTGCCGTATCAATCATAGCTTCTTTGGTTTCTCCGGGAAGGCCAAGGATTACATGGGCGCAGACAGGAATATTTCTATTGTTAGCCCTTTTTACAGCATCGGTAAAATCCTCAACAGTGTGACACCTGTTTATAAGCTTAAGCGTTTTATTGTGAGAGGACTGAAGCCCAAGTTCAAGCCAGAGAAATTTTTCCTTTGATAGATTTTGAAGAAGGTCTAACATATTATCATCCACACAATCCGGCCTTGTTGAAACTACCATACCAACAACACCATGATGGTCAAGGCCCTGTCTATAAATCTTTTCTAATGCATGAACAGGCGCATAAGTATTTGTGTTTATCTGAAAATAGGAAATAAATTTATCTGCCTTGTGTCTCTTTTGCATATATTCAATACCCTGATAAAGCTGTTCTTTAATGCCCATGTTGTCATGATAATTTAATGGCATCATGGTTTCAGGTTTGCAGTAGATACACCCTCCAGCGCCCTTTGTTCCATCTCTGTTGGGACAGGTAAGAGCGGCATTCAAAGAGACCTTGAAGACCTTGCAGCTGAATTTATTCTTTAAAAAATCGGAAATGGAATTATAACGTTTGGTCATTATAGTGGGGCGGGCTTTACCCGCCGATTTTGTTTTTGGTGGGCACAGCCCACCCTACACCTGAACTCAGCATCGTAGTCTCACCAGAAGTTCAGGCAGCAGGAGAAAATTCCTGCCGCCACTGGAACGGTTTTTGATGCTCTGACACTTTGACTCTACGACACCTTGTTACTTTTTTACAACCCTCTGCCTTGTCATGGCCATTGGATTAAGAATCTTGTCAATCTCTTTTTTAGATAAGATTCTCTTTTCAATAACTATTTCTCTAATAGTTTTTTCTCTTGCAACTGCCTCTTTTGCCACAGCGGTTGCCTTCTCATAGCCAATGAATGGATTTAAGACTGTAGCGAGACCAATACTCTTTTCTGCCATTTCTTTGCATTTTTCTTTGTTTGCTTTAATTCCATTGACACATCTTTCAGTAAAAACCTTCGCCCCATTTTTGAGAATCTCAAGGGACTGAAGAAGATTATAATTTATTACTGGCGTCATTACATTAAGCTCCAATTGGCCTGCCTGGGCTGCCATTGCGATTGTGATATCATTGCCAATTACCTGAAATGAGACCATATTCAACATCTCTGCCATGACTGGGTTTACCTTGCCGGGCATGATGGATGAGCCTGGCTGGGCAGCAGGCAAGATAATCTCTGCAATGCCTGTCCTCGGCCCTGAACTTAAAAGCCTTAAGTCATTGGCAATCTTTATAAGTTCTATGGCAAGCCCTTTTAATGCAGAAGATAGATTCACAAAATCAGACATGCTGCTTATTGCCTCAAGCATATCGTCAGCAGGTCTTAAATCTTTCACCCCTGTGATATTTTTAAGCGCTTTTATAATATGCTTCCGGTAAGCCGGATGGGTATTTATGCCTGTGCCTGCTGCTGTTGCGCCGATGCCGAGTTCTTTTAAGCCTTCTGATGCGATTTTAATTCTTCTGATTGCCTTTGAGATTGCTCGGCTGTAAGCCTTGAATTCCTGGCCAAGCCGTATCGGCACAGCATCCTGAAGATGTGTCCTTGCTGATTTGATGATACTGTCAAATTCCTTTGATTTACCAGCAAGCGCCTTTTCCATAGCCTTCAAATCAGATATTAATTCAGATGTTAAAAACAGACCGGCGATTCTCATGCCGGTTGGAACAGTGTCATTTGTTGACTGGGACATATTTACATGGTCATTGGGATGGATAATATTATAATTGCCTTTTTTACCCCTTAATATCTCTATTGCCCGATTTGCAATTACCTCATTTGCATTCATGTTGTGAGATGTGCCTGCGCCTGCCTGATACACATCCACAACAAATTCTTTATGCAATCTTCCTGTTATAATCTCATCTGTTGCTTTGACAATTGCCTTGCCAATCTTTTTATTAAGGCTGCCGGTTGCCATATTGGCAATAGCAGCAGCCTTTTTCACCATTGCAAAGGCTATGATAAATTTTTTTTGGGGAGGTGTTCCGCTTATAGGAAAGTTTTCAATGGCCCTAAGGGTCTGAATGCCGTAATAGGCGTTTATCGGCACGTCTTTTTCACCAAGCGGATCTTTTTCTCTTCTGCATTCTTTCTTCATAGCTGTAATTATATACCACTTTTTAGAAAGCGCTAACAAGAACTATCATGCAGCAACGTTTATCTTTTATTATAAGACGTCACCGTTAATTCTCTGCCGTCTGTTTCTACGGTTATTGCACCCTCTCTATCCGTCCTTAAAAACTGTATCTTGAGATTACCATATCTTTTTACTATTTCCGGATGTGGAAAGCCAAAGGGATTCAGATAGCCGACAGATGCGACTGCGAGTTTTGGGCGAACACCGTTTAAAAAGCCTGCACTGGATGATGTTCGGCTTCCGTGATGGGGAACTTTTAACACGGCAGCTTCAATCTTTTCGCCTCGTTTAAGCATAGCGGTTTCGCCAACATCTCCAATATCGCCTGTAAAGAGAAAATTGACATCTTTATACGCAAGCCTTGCTATCAATGAGTTATTATTTGTATCAAGATGACTGTCCGGGGGAGGGTTTAAAAACTGAATGTCTACGTCATTTATATCTAATGCCGGAGTAGCTGCATTTGCAATAGACTGTTTTATACCATTTCTATCCATTACTCCCATTAACTCTCTGTATGCCTTATCGCTGCTTGTTTCGCCATTCCATATGAATTCTTTTGTATGAAACCTCTCTGCTATAAATTTGAGGCCTTTCATATGGTCTGCCTGAGGGTGGCTCAAAATAATATAATCAATCCTGTCTATCTTACTTTTCCAGAGAAACGGCGCAATAATCCTTTCACCCACATCAAAATCGTCATCATAGAAGCCGCCGCCGTCTACCAACATCCGTTTGCCATACGGAAACTCTATCAACGCAGAATCACCTTGTCCAACGCTTATAAATGTGACTTTGAGATTTGGGTTATAGTTTAAACAATAATACCAGAATGAATAATCAGCGATTAGAATAAATGCTGCAATGGGAAGGCTGTATTTAAAAATCTTTGCCCTCTTATATTCTGCAATACAGATTATCAGTAGATAAAATGAGACAGTCTCTAAGATGGTCGGTGTTGTTGTAAAAACAGATGAATAGGGGAGTTGCGCGAAGAGGTTTACTATCCATATAGAGATAGTCAGAACAATATCGGTAAGTTTGAGGATTATATGGGCAAAAGGCCGGCTGAAAAATGATATAAAGCCGGAGATGAGGCCAAGGGGGACTGCTATAAACCCCATAAGCGGAACTGCAATCAGATTTGCCATAACCCCGATTATAGAAACCCTGTGGAAGTGATAGGCAACAAAAGATGTTGTGCCAATAGATGCAGCGATGGATACGGCAAGCGGGTTAAGGAGATAATTCTTAAGTGGATTCCATACAGGATGGGGCGGTAAAAGTTTGGCAAGGTCTGTCTTCTGCTTATCTTCCCATAGCAATTGAAGTCTTGGCACAAGGTATATAATGGCAAGAACAGACATAAACGATAATTGGAATGAGATATCGTAAATGGCAAGCGGCGATAGAATGAGTATAATAAATGCAGCAACAGCAAGCGTATTATAAAATCCCTTTTCTTTGTTAACAATAACTGCGAGTATGAAGATAAGCACCATGATTACAGCCCGCTGAGTGGATACGGAAAAACCGGCAATAGCGCCGTACAAAAGTACAGGGATTATGCTTGAAACAGCGGCAAGCTTCTTTATATCAGTGGCTAACATAAGCCTTTCCGACAATTTTAATGCCCGCAAGGCTATCCAATATGCAACAAATGCAATAATGCCTATATGCAGGCCGGATATGGCGAGGATGTGGGCAGTGCCGGTAGAGCTGAAACTATCTCTAATGTTCTTGGAGATTTCTCCTTTTTCACCGAGGATGAGCGCCTTGATGATTGGGGTGTTTGCTGCGCCTGAATTGTCAATGAAATTTCTCATACTAGCCCTCACTTGCTCAAGCGCTGTTCCGATATCCCATTTTTGCTCACCGCCAAGCACAGCAATCCATCTTTCATTTTCAATATAACCTGTGATATATATGCCTTCCCTTGCAAGATTGCCAACATAGTCAAATTCTCCTGGATTGCCGAAGTTTCTTGGAATACGGAGTTTGGCAATAAACCTGACTCTATCTTTATAATTAATCTTTATACCCGGGCTTCCTACGGTAATAAGAATCTTTCCTATAACCTTGTCCCCGAAATCTTTAATCGGGGAAGGGATAAATCCCCCTTCATCCCCCTTTTTCAAAGGGGGAAAAGAGGGGGTCATGAAAACCTTTTCCGCATCTATATAAAGCCTTGTCTTATCCTGGAATCTCTCTGGGGCATTATATAAAACCCCTTCAATCCTTATGCCTATATGATTATCTTCTGTAGAGTTTGAACTATTTATCTCTTCTACAATCTTTTTTATGTGGTTATGGGGAAGGGGAGGGGTTGTTGCTTGATTGGAAAGTATAATGCCGAGCAGAAAAAAGATGGAGTATATGAGGGTAAAAGTATATCTCCACTTTCTTATTACTCCAAATATTATGGTTAGAGCTAAAACTATAAAAAGCAGGAGGGATACTTTATCTGTGAACCACTGGCAGGAGTCAGCAATAATACCGAAGATAAAGAATATAGTAACAGGGACAAGCGGTTGGCTGCTGCGGAAGGTCTGAAAGGGTTGAGATATTTTATCCATGAGCGCTTAATGCCTTTTTTATTGCTTCTGCTAACATGGCGGTAATACCTGAAAGTTTAGCAATCTCTTCCATAGAGGCCTCTCTTATCTTTTCAACACTGCCAAAGTGTTTGAGAAGGGTATTCCTCTTTGCCTTGCCAATGCCTGGGATTTCATCTAATGCGGACTTTATTTTTCCTCTGAGTTTTATATGATAGCTGATGGCAAATCTGTGCGCCTCATCTCTTATCTTTCTTATAAGCAGATCAGGAGAGGAGCCTTCTTTTAATATTATTGGGTCTTTAATATTTGGGAGATAAATCTTTTCACCCGGAATCCCCCCTTTAATTCCCCCCTTATCAAGGGGGGACAGAGGGGGGTGTTCTTTTGCGATAGCAGCGATATCAATATCATTTATCTCTAACTCATCCATCACTTTAACCGCAATATTCAATTGGCCTTTTCCGCCATCTATGAGGATAAGGTCAGGGAGGTTTCTTTCCCGGCTGCCTTCTTTGTAACGTCTTGATAAAACCTCGCTCATCATTCCATAATCATCTGGCTCCTCAAGTGTCTTTATTTTATACAGTCTGTATCTATCTTTATTTGGCTTTACATCCTCAAAAGTCACCATAGCGCCAACAGCCATTTTGCCGCTTACATTGGATATATCAAAGGCCTCAATAGTTTTTGGGGTTTTTCTTAAGTGGAGCCTTCTTTTCAGCTCTTCTAACAGCGCCTGCTTACTTTCAAGGGTTTCTTGTTTTCTTTTGATGGCCTCCTTTGCATTTGCCTCAGCCATTTTAAAGAGCTTAAATCTTTCGCCTTTTGTTGGGAAAAAGAATCGCACCTTTCCCTGCTTACTGCCTGCCGGGACAGGCTTACCCTTTTTTTCAGTAAGCCAGTCTTCAATGACGTCTTTATCTTCTATGTTAAGAGATAGGATTATCTCGTCCGGAATAAATCTATCGCCGCTATAGTATTGGGAGATGAATGAAGATAGCGCCTCATCTGCCGGAAGTTTTTGACCGCTGAAAAAGAAATCCCTTGCCCCGCTCAGCCTGCCGTCTCTCACAAATAGGGCTTGTATCAATAAGGTTTCTTCATCTATGATATGCGCAAATATATCCTGGTCAATCTTTTTTTGAGATACAACCTTTTGCTCCTCTAAAGTTGCCTCTATTGCCTTAATCTGGTCCCTTATCTTTGCAGCCTTTTCAAATGACATGGCATGAGATGCCTCACTCATATTGGCCTTAAGCTCGGAAAGAAGTTCTTTATTCCTGCCTTCCAAAAACAGAGTGGTTTTATCCACCAGTTCTTTATACGCTGTTTCTGAAATAAAATTAACGCATGGCGCAGAGCATATTCCGAGCTGGTAATCCAGACACGGCCTCACCCTGTTCTTAAATTCCGATGGACTGCATGTGCAGAGAGGAAAAATATGGCGGACAAATCGCACTGTTTCCCTTGCCTTTTGCGCAGATGGATAAGGGCCGAAATAACGGCTGCCGTCCTTTTTTATTTGTCTGATTATAAGAATCCGGGGAAACTTTTCCTGCAGGGTGAGTTTAATGCTCACATATGTTTTATCGTCTTTGAGCCGTATGTTATAGCGAGGCTTGTATTTTTTCAGAAGGGTATCTTCAAGTATGATTGCCTCTTTCTCATTTGTGGTTACAAGGTATTCTATATCATGGATTTTTGAGGCAAGAAATTTGATGGTGTGTCTTGTATCCGAAGTTTCCTGAAAATAAGAGCGGACCCTGTTTCTGATATTTTTTGCCTTGCCTATATATAATACCTCGCCTTTATTCCCCTTCATTAAATATACGCCGGGGGATTGGGGCATATCCTTTAATCTTTCTCGCGTAATCATATTTTAAATTTAGCACTTTCTTTTCTGAGTTGCAAACATAGCTGGATTTAGAGGCTTTATATTCCCAAAAATAGACATTGATTTTTGGGGAAACCTGCAAGTTGCCTGCCAGACGAGGCAGCGGACAATTTTTACGACGAGCCATATGTTCACCGATACGGTGAGGAGTAAAAATTGTCCGATAACGAAGTATGGCAGGCAAATCGCAGGTTTGTAAAATAGCGAGGTCTTTAATCGCTATTTTACGGATTAACTACATTATTGACATTCTTTAAAAGTGTAGTTAATATGTAGTTAACTATGTCTGTTGTCAAAAATACCCTCCAGGAAAACTATATCTTTTTTCTTCGTGAACTTTCCAGAATAGAACATGAACTTGCTAATCTGCCGAAGGGAAGCATATCTGTCAAGAAGATAGGCGGAATTTCCTACTATTATCACCAGTGGAGAGAGGGTAAAAAGGTAAATACAGTTTCGCTCGGCGGAAAGGCACCGGTAGATTTAATTAGTAAAATAAAGAGACGAAAGACCCTTGAGACCCAGAAAAAGGAAGTCTTTGGCAACATAAATATTATAGTCAGAGCCATTGATACGCAAGCTGTGACAGTGAAGGAGATTCTGCGCCTTTTTTCGCAGCACAAAATCAATGCGCTGCTCATAGGTTCATACTGTCTTTCAGCATACAGAGAGGCACTGAGCCTGAAATTGCCGACAATCAAAACGCAGGCTGTGGATTTTCTCATTCCATATCCATATAAAGGAAAGAAGGTAGATATGGAATCAATTTTTTCAGATTTGGGCTTCTCTCTTGGCTTTAATCCGGACGGCTCAACATATTTTACCAACGGCGCTTTTAAAGTAGAATTTCTGACGCCTGAAAAAGACAAAGGAACTGATAGGGCAATTCCCATTAAAGAGCTTGGAATAAACGCCGAACCATTGCGATATCTTCAGATGCTTTTTGATGAGCCGCTTAATATAAAGAGGCAGGGATTGGTATATTCTGTCCCAAACCCATGGGTATTTGCGTTTCACAAGATACTGATAATGAAGTCAAGAAGAGATTCCTCCAAAAAAGAGAAGGATGTATTGCAGGTTACAGCAATACTGCGGGAAATTAAGTCATGCCCCCAGGAATTCCAGAAGAGCCGTGAGTATCTGAATTCACTCCCCTCGCGATGGCAAAGGGCAATAAAAGAAGGGATTAAGAATTATCTGCCTGAATTCATGGCATAAATTGGAAAAGAGGGATGCTTCACAATAAAAGCATATATTTTAAGTTAGAATTACAAAAGACTATAGAGTGGTTGGTATTCTTCAAGGAGAAGATATTATTTGGTTCTGGGTTGGCTCACATTCGGAATATAACAACCTATTAAAACAATTGAGGCATACATAACAATATCTTTCAGTGGATGCAATAACTCTGCACCGCTGAAAGCGATAATTACCCTTTACTTTGCCCTTTCTATATATTTACCCTCTGTTGTATCTATCCGTAACTTTTCACCGACATTAATAAATGCCGGCACATTCACGACAAGCCCTGTTTCCATGGTAGCCGGTTTCAATGTGTTTGTAACCGTTGCGCCTTTGAGATTTGGCGCAGTATCTACAACCTTAAGTTCAACGACTTGAGGTGGTTCGATGCCGACCGGCTTGCCTTCATAAAAATCAACCATGAATTTTACATTTGCGATTAGATAATAAACGTTATCGCCAAGTTCTTCAGAAGAGAGCGACACCTGCTCATAATTTTCCGTATTCATAAAATAATAGTCTGTGCCGCCGCTGTAAAGGTATTCCATCTCATGCTGTTCAAGGTGCGCCTTTTCCAGTTTGTCTTCAGAACGGAAACGGTTTTCGACACTTGAGCCTGTTTTAAGGTGTTTTAGTTTTGTCTGAACCATTCCGCGCCAGTTGCCTGGGGTTATGTGCTGAACGCTTACAATCCTATATGGTTCTCCGTTATACAAGATAGTCATACCTACCCTTAGTTGTGTTGCTGCAATCATTTTATAAAACCCCTTTCATTTATCTTTAAAGAATTAAAGGCTGTAAATATTTTACAGCCTTGTAAAATGATTACATACTTGAGTAATGATTGTCAAGCCATGTTGAGTTTGCTATACTTACCTGCATGAAAGATAATAAGCTGTTGGGTATGCAGATAGAGAATAACCTCGCTATACTTACCCTTGATAATCCACCGGTCAATGCATTGTCTAAAGGGCTTATCGCAAAACTCAAGGCAGCCTTCATGGATTTAAGTAAAAAAGAAAATATAAAAGCTGTGATTATAACCGGCGCCGACAGGACCTTTTGCGCAGGCGCTGATGTAAAAGAATTGGCCGCAATTAAAATAAGCGGGGAAGGGGAGGCATTTGCAAAAAACGGGCAGGGGTTAATGGATATAATTGAAGGCTCAGCCAGCCCTGTAATTGCTGCTATCAATGGCGCTTGTGTCGGCGGCGGCAATGAACTTGCCATGGCCTGCCATATAAGAATTGCCTCTGAAAATGCATGGTTTTCACAACCCGAGATAAACCTTGGTATTATACCCGGTTTTGGCGGAACGCAGAGGCTTCCCAAACTTATAGGAAGAGCAAAGGCTGTAGAGCTTATACTTACCGGGGATAAGATTTCAGCCAAAGATGCACTTGCCCTTGGACTTGTAAATAAAATAGTCAATTCAGAAAAGTTGATGGAAGAGGTAAAGACGTTTGCTAATATAATTGCGAGTAAGGGGAGAATGGCTGCAACTGCGTGCCTAAAAGCCATACATAATATCGAGGAAGAAAATAAACTTTTCGGCAGGGTTTGTGAAACGGAGGATAAAATAGAAGGCATCAAGGCCTTTCTGGAAAAGAGAAGGGCGGTTTTTAAAGGTAAGTAGCTTGAGCATTAACAGGCTGTTGAAAAAGTCATCAACAGCCTTGATTACACAGGTTAAAATAAAGAATCTTTTTTTAATATATGGGGGATAATATGATCTTAGTATTTCTGGAAAGAGAGTTGCCCGGCGGTAAAATTGAGTTAACTTTAAGGCAGGGTAGGGATGAATTAAAAAGGGCGATTGGAAGTAAGTTTCCCTTCCCTGAAAAATTGGTTTTAACTAAAGAGCAGAGGGAAGAGAATAAAGACAATATGAAGGATCTTTTAGCAGGAGCCTTTTGTTTGCAGGAGTTAGAGGGAGTACCTTTTGTTGTCCAGAATGAAAAGGGAGAGACTCTCGAGGATTACTTCAAGAGTGCATATGATAATATAGGTGACAAGGCATAACCCTTCGCGCCTATTCTCGCAAAGAATAGAGAATCACTCCTATGGCTCGACTAAGGCAATCTCTTTTATGTCTTTAAGAACTTATAATGGGGGGGCAAATGGGATACATCCCATTTATTGCCTTTTCCCTTCTTAAGAGGGGTGCAATGAGCTACGCTTCCATATTTTAAAAGGCCGGGCTGGGAGAGCATACTTGTTTTTTTGTAGATTTGAAGTTAACAGGCTGTTGAAAAAGATCCCAACAGCCCTGATTACACAGATTTATAAAAACGATTACACAGATAATTCAATAGTTTAAATCTGTGTAATCTATATTTTTTATCTGTGTAATCAGAGATTGTTGAGTTTTTCAACAAGCTCTTAATAAGGATGGCATAGGGAACACGCTCTTACAAACCCCTCTGCAAATTTGGGATTGCTTGCAAAGTGAAGATGAATATAGCTGGCGAGGGTGTTTTTGCAGAGATAGCCTTCAGATGCCGTGAGGCGCGAGGTGTGAGGTGTGAGCTGATAACATCTTTTTATTTTCTGAGGCGGTTCGTCTATCTCAGAATAATGATATTCGTGGCCGCGAATTTTGTGACCTTTTTTCAAGAACTGGCAATCAACAACCTTCACTTCTCTATAGCCAAGGGATTTTCTTTTTTCAAGCATCCGCGAAACCCAAGGAAAGACCCCAACCATTTCATATTTTTTGCCTTTTAAATCCTTCAAACCTTTACCAAGATACATAAGACCGCCACATTCGGCGTAGATTGGAAGCCCTTTCTCTGCAAGGTTTTTTATATGTTGCCTGAGCGCTTTGTTGGCTTCAAGTTTTTTTGCAAAAAGCTCAGGATATCCTCCGCCGAGATATATACCATTTATGTCAGCAGGCAGTCTTTTATCCTTCAAAGGGCTAAAAAATACAAGTTTAGCGCCAAGTTGTTTCAGCATGTCAAGGTTTTCCTGATAGTAGAAACAGAAGGCATTGTCGAGGGCAACGGCGATTTTTACATTTGCGATTTGCGATTTCCGATTTCCGATTTTAAATCTTGAACCTTGAACCTTGAATCTTGAATCTATTTTCAATATTCCTTCAACATCCACAAACCTTTCTATTAGTTCTCCAAGTTTTTTTAATCTTACCCCTTGCCCCTTGCCCCTTGCCCCCGGTTCTTCTGGCATCACCAAACCCAGATGTCTCTCGGGCAGGCTGATTTCTTCATCTCTCGGTATATAGCCCAACACCGTTGCCTCGCACTTATCTTCTATTGCTTCTTTGAGCATCCGAAAATGCCTCTCGCTTCCGACACGGTTGAATATGACGCCTGCAATCTTTACCTTTGGGTCAAACCTTTCATAGCCGTAAACCAATGCGCCGGCGCTCCTTGCCATGCTTCTGGCGTCAACAACCAATATGACAGGAATGCCTAAAACCTTTGCGACATGGGCTGTGCTTCCTTTTTCATCCTTGCCATCCTTACCGTCAAAAAGCCCCATAACGCCTTCAATGATGCCGACTGTGGATGCAGAAGTTGAGAGGTTAAGAGGTTGAGAGGTTAAGATTTTTTTCTCATCTTCTAAACTTTTCATCTTCTCAACTTCTGCATTTGCCATCACTTTACGAAATATCCTTTTAACCCCTTCAACTCCCATCATCCATGTATCAAGGTTATATGACGGCCTTCCACATACCGTCTTATGATAGCTTGGGTCAATATAGTCAGGCCCGACCTTGAAGGGCTGGACAATATGACCCCTCTTTCTGAGCGCCGCCATAATGCCGATTGAAATGGTAGTTTTGCCGACTCCGCTGTGTGTGCCTGCAATTATAAATGCTTTCATAGTTGTAGTGTTGGGGTTTATCCCCCAACGAAAAACGTTGCCCATAAATGGCAACGTTACTTTTTTAACATCCCCATCGCCTTGTCCAACTCTGCATGACCGCCGAGCAAAACCAATACATCTCCTGCATTTATTCTGAAATCTGCTGATAGACTTGTAGTTGCCTTATTTCCTCTGACAATAACAATGATGGTAGTCCCTGTCTTCTTTCTCAAGTCCAGTTCAGCCAAGGTCTTGTTTACTGCCGGAGAATCTTCGGTTACAAGAAATGTGGATGTTATACTGGCTGCAAAAAGGGTGGATAGCTCCATCAACCTTTCCTTTGGCAATGACAAGCCTCTTAGCATTGCATATCCTTCATGCCTTATTATATCTATCTGGTTCTGTATGATATTTGTAGGAATGTGGTATTCTCCCAAAACCCTGGCGAATATCTCAACCGATGTCTCAAACTCCTCTGATATTACCTGATTTGCGCCGAGCTTATATAATGCCTCAACCTCACCTATATAGCGGGTTCGGACAATTGTATATATGGTTGGGTTTATGTCTCTTGCTGCCTTGAGCGCCATCCGTGTTGCAACAGGGTCTGAAATAGCGAATACAACAATCCGTGCTTTTTTAATGCCAGCCCTTTTTAAGATTTCAGGATGGCTTATATCTCCAAATAACGCCTTGTGTTTCTCCTTTTTAGCCTTGCTGATCCTATCTGCATGCATATCCAGAATAATGTATTCTATCCCTGTTGCCTTCAGCACAGTTGCGGTATTTCGGCCATTCAGGCCATAACCGGCGATAATCACATGATTGGAAAGGCCTTTGGGGCCTGATTCAGCAGAAGGCAATTCTTTTGTTTTGAATACATGGGCAAGTTTTAAGGCGATCCTTTGACTCCGCTCAAACAGTATTGGTATGGCAATCATGGTGAGTATGGATGCGGCGATAAATGTCTGATACATCTCTTTGTTCAAGAGGCCATATTCTTCCCCTGTCTTCATAAGGACGAAAGAGAATTCTCCTATGTTGGAAAGGCCAATGGCAACGATTATGGCCAGGCGGAAAGGGTATCTTAACATCTGGCCGATGCCTATTACAATAAATGCCTTTAATATGATAATTGCGCAGGCCATAGGGAAGATATACGACAGATGAGTAAGAAAATAATTAAATTCAAGCAACATGCCGATAGATATAAAGAAGAGGCTGGAAAACACATCCCGGAAAGGCAGAACCTCTGCCACAATCTGATGGCTGTATTCAGATTCTGAAATTACAAGCCCGGCAATGAATGCGCCGATAGCCAGAGACAGCCCGGCCTTTGAGGTAAGCCACGCAATGCCAAGACATAAGAACAGCGCTGTAATAATAAACACCTCTCTGTTTCGCAGTCTTACAACCTGATAAAGGATGCGCGGCACGAGAAAATATGCAGCCACAAGTATTATTGATACGGCAAGGCCGGCGGTGAATAGAGTTTTGATAATGGCAAGGCTTGTTATGCCTTCAACCTTTCCCATATGCTGGAGCAGGATGACCATAGGAACAACAGCAATATCCTGAACAATGACAATACCCATGGAAAGTCGCCCATAAGAAGAGTCTATCTCGCCTCTGTCGCTTAAAATCTTGAGGATAATGGCAGTAGAACTCTGGGCTATGATAAAACCAAAAAGTATGGCATGGGGAAAAGGCTGGTCAAATATCCTGGCGATAACAATTACAATAGCAGTTGTAAATATAATCTGGAGCCCGCCGCCGACGATAGCCTCTCTGCCGACATTTTTAAGCTTTGCAAAAGAGAGCTCAAGGCCGATAGTGAAGAGGAGCAGAACTACTCCAATCTGGGCCAGAAGCTCTACGGTGCCAATCTCAGTAATTAATTTAAAACCATGAGGGCCTATAATGACGCCTGTTGCAAGAAAACCAACTACGGTTGGCATACCGAGTCTGTGGAAGATGATAATGATGGGGACCGATATGCCCATTAATACAATAATATCTCTTAGTAATGGAATGCCTTCCATAGCGGAAAGATAGTAAACCCCGCCACACCGTGCTGTCAATCAATAAATGGATGGGGGTTAATGTCAGACAGCTCAGTTATAATGTTAAAGGTGTAACGGGGTATAGGGTAAGTCAAGGGAAAAAAGCTTGATCAACAAAAATACAAAACCTATTTTCGGGTTGATAATGGGCAGTGCCTCATTTTGTGAGTGTAGAGAGAGGTTTTATAGTAAGTGTTGGCGAGAATAGTTGATAACCACACCCAGAGGGTGGGGATGAAGACGGATGGGCAGTTAAAGGAGTTTTAATCCCATACGGGTTTCTGATCTGGTGTCTTTTTGAAGCAATTTCTGCCAGACAACCTCTGCCTTGGAGTCAATACCAAGCTCTGGCACATAGACATTTAATATCTTTCCTGTCGGGACGGCATATGCTCCAGCAACCGCAACACCCATTCCGCCCCTTGAAATGTCTATAGTCTTAGCTGGCGCTACCTCACTGTTGAGATTAAGAGGAAATGATACTTCTCTATGCACCCTTGGATAAATTCTCTTATCTACGCCGGTTAATGAGAAGGATTGGCCGCAGTGGGGGCAGGGTAAATAGGTATAAGGGGCTGCTGTAAAAGATTCCTTGTTACATTTTGGACATACAAGCTCTTCAGCCATACATAGCTCCTGCGATACATTTACTTAGAATATCAAGAGGGTTATGTTATTTATAAAATAGGCCATAAGAAAGACTCCACACGTAAAGACCCCCGCTTATACGCTTATATAATGCAGCAACATTTATGCCATAAATATCTATTTAGTTCCTTCAATTATCTTTGATGTGTTTTATAACGGATTTTATTATTTATACTATATAAGGGACGTCTTATATAACTGTCCAAAAGTACAGGTCATATAAAGTAACCATAGAAAAACAGTTATTTTATATATTGCAACCTTTTAAAAAGGTTATGTTAATTATGTAAGTGGGAAGAAGTATAGCAGACAATTATATAGTGTCAATAATATGGCAGAGAGACGAATTTTTCTTAAATAGGTTTTAAGAGTAAATCTTGCCTTGAGCAGGTGAAATGTGCGATATTCAAAACTTATTGCAAATATGATTAAAATCATACAAGACGGTAGTATATGTATGATAATTTATAGTTAAAAAGTTCATAAGTAGGATAAAATTTGCATACTTAAAGGAGCCGCAAACTATGAAAAAAATAGAGACAAAAAAACTTGTAAGTTTCAATCCGGATGCAAAAAATTCTTTCATTGTATTTGATTCTGACCAGACACGGTTGGCGATGTTTTGTTCAGAGCCTGGCCAGGGTGTCAAGAAATGCCGCAGCAACTCAAGGGTTATGATGACGGTCTTAGAAGGGGAGGGTATCTTTTTAACTGAGGGTGAAGAGGTTGAGGGCGGACCTGGTTCTGTCATAATATGGGAGCCTGGTGAGGCGCATGGCTATATTGCAAAGACAAGGTTGGTATTTTTAGCTGCTATTGCGCCAAGGCCATAAAAATTGAGTATCGTAGTTGTATACAAAACCAAAAAAGGAGGATACGACCATGAATAGTGTAAATCACGGCTATTTAAGTAAGCTGAAAGACGATCATAAAGTAGTTAGGCAGCTTTTGGAAGAGATTAAAGGGCTTACCGGCACAAAAGATTTTAACGGAATAGCATCTCGTCTCGCTTTGCTTAAGAGGGACATTGTAGCTCATACAAAGAAAGAGGATGAAAAACTATATGTAGAACTTAGTGATGCAGCTGAAAGAGAGCATATGACATTGATTAAGTCTACAATAAATACATTTGCGAACGCAATGAACAGTGTTGCCTTAAGGTCCATTGACTTTTTTGACAGGTATTCTAATAGGGATGAGATAGAAAGATCTCTAACCCAGTTTATTTCAAATCTTGCGGCTATTCAGAGGGATATTCTGATGAGATTAGAAAGCGAAGAAAAGGCGCTCTACTCAATGTATGCAAAATACTGTTGTTAGATAATTTCCCTTTGTGGGAAGCTTTTATTTTGAAGTTAATTTGAACTTAATTACCCCTTGACTTTCCTTAGATAAACCTCTATTTTTATCAAGGAAAGCTGAGAATATAATATAACCCTCAGCTTCCCATCTGTTCTTGTTCTGCCCTTCCTTTATTCTATTATGAAGCACTCATGTCTCAAAGAGACACAAAGAAAGAATGATGAACCCCCCCCTCACATGTAGCTGCGGACATTTATGTCCGCCTCTGCCTTGGGCGGATAAAGACGACCTAAAGGTCGGCAACTACAAGGGGAGGAGTATTTTCAGGTGAAAATAAGAACAATCTTTAAACCAAGCTATCTTAAAATTGCAGCAGGAATAAGCTTTCTTTTTATCGTTACTTATTTTCTATCCCCTTCCTTTCTGGAGCTTCTGGAATTAAAAACCGTTGACGCAAGATTTAGAAGCAGGCCGCCAATAACACCAGGCCAAGATGTTGTTATAGCCACTATTGATGAAAAGAGCTTAGATGAACTGGGCAGATGGCCATGGCCAAGGACAGTTATTGCAAGGCTTATTGGCAAGTTAAAATTATATGGCGCCAGTGTAATAGCCTTTGATATAGTTTTTTCAGAGCCCACAGAGCATTTCGAACTAAACTCCATCCTATCATTAGAGGGGGAATACAAAGGAAGTGAGAGCATACCCCCAGGGTTTACAGATTATGTAAATAAAATCAGAACAGAGATTGACCCTGATGTTAAATTAGGCAAGTCTATAAAGAATTCAGGGAAAGTCATTCTTGGATATTTCTTCCATTTTAGCGAAGGCGCTGCGCCAAAAGAAGGGAGAGAATTGCTCCATAATTATCAAAATGTTGATGTATTAAAACAGGGCGCAGAAACTATTTTAAATGCCTCTGCCATAGAATCAAACATAGAGGTAATTGCAAATGGCGCAAAGGGCTTTGGCTATTACAATATTGTTCCTGACAATGATGGCTCTGTAAGATGGAACCCCCTTGTCATACAATATAGGAATAAATATTATGCGCCTCTTTCTCTGCAGGTGATCAAGGCGTACCTTGGAGACCCGCCTCTCTCTCTTACTTTAACAGATTACGGAGTGTCAAATATAAAACTTGGGGCAACATCCATACCTGTGGATGAATCAGGCCGTCTCTTTATTAATTATTATGGCGGGCAGAAGGTTTTCCCATATTATTCCATTGCAGATATAATGAGCGGCCGTATAGAAAAAGAAAGACTAAAAGGTAAAATAGTGCTTATTGGTTCAAATGCCGTTGGTATCTATGACATGAGGGTTACACCGTTCGAAGGGGTTTATCCTGGGGTAGAGATACATGCCACGGTTATAGATAATATCCTGAACAAGAGATTTCTTGTTAAGCCTCAATGGTTTAATCTTCTGGATATATTAGCCATCGCAGGCATAGGAATATTTCTTGGCATCGTTATACCAAGGCTTTCTGCGATCACTGGAATCTTTACAGTCATTGCCTTTCTTGCCGGTTATATATATTTTAGTTTATATCTGTTTAATCATAATGGTTTGCTATTTAACATAACCTATCCTGTTTTGGTGGTTATTACTACCTATCTATGCCTTGTTCTTTACCGATATACCATGGAGGTAAGGGAAAAGAAAAAGATCAAAAGCACATTTCAACATTATGTTGCAGCCCCTGTTATGGAAGAGATATTGAAGCATCCAGAAAAACTCAAACTTGGGGGCGAAGAAAAAGAGCTTACAGTCCTTTTTAGCGACATACGAAGATTCACAACCATATCTGAGGGATTGAAACCCAATGCGCTCATTAACCTTTTGAATGAATATCTTTCAGCTATGTCTGAGGTGGTTTTCAAGTATCAGGGTTATCTGGATAAATATGTAGGTGATGCCATTATGGCTGTTTATGGCGCGCCATTAATGCAGGAAGACCATATCAACAAGGCGTGCCTTACAGCCCTTGATATGATGGAAAGATTAAACGGCATACGGCAGGAATGGAAGGGGAAAGGGCTTCCCATCTTAAATATCGGCATTGGTATAAATACAGGCAATATGGTTGTCGGCAATGTTGGCTCAGAGCAAAAGTATGAATATACAGTCATTGGGGATAATGTAAATCTTGCTTCACGATTAGAAGATTTGAACAAGCTATATGGTACCAATATCATTGTAAGCGAAAGAGTATATAAGCAGATTGGCGAGGATTTTTTTTGCAGAGAGCTTGATATTGTCCAGGTAAAGGGCAAGATCAAGCCTGTGACAATATACGAACTTATTGACAGAAAAGGTGTTTCGTCTTTAAAAGGAGCAGTAGATGCCTTTCACAGAGGCTTAAAATATTATAGAGAGAAAAGATGGGAAGAGGCTATCAAGGCGTTTAATACCGTCATAGAGTTAAAGCCGGATGACGGTCCTTCCTTATTGTTCATTCAAAGATGCCGACAGTTTATGGTCAGCCCGCCGCCGGATGACTGGCAGGGGATATTTATTATCCATCATTGACCAAACCATTGTTGGTGTGGTATCGTATCACAATTTATAGATATAACGAGGCTGTATGGATTACTCTATTGCCGCAGGGTGGAGATGGTTTGATAGTAAAGAGGCTGCACCTCTGCTTAAAAGATATGACCTCTTGCCTAAATGCAGTATGCTCATATCTGATGACTCGCTGACAGGGTTTTTAGAGACAGCGAATAGCTCTCCTGTCACTATAGCAATTAAAAACTATGAAGTCCGCATAATAGAAAAGAAGGAAGCGGACTATTTAGAGGTTGATGCATCCCAGGATGCGATAATCCGTGATGTATGGCTTGTTCAGGATAATAAAAAATTAGTATATGCCCGTTCGGTATTTCCGGTAGTCGGACTTAATAAATACCTTTTAGAGAAAATATCTACCAGCATAGAGCCGTTGGGTAGAAGATTGACTGACCAGGGTTTATTGACATTTAAAGATAAGCTTGAGATATGCGCTGTGCGTTGTGCTGATATAAATAATGAACTTAATTTTGCGCCAGAAACCGTTCTTTGGGCGAAACATTACAGGTTGGTGGCTAAGCCTGCCTCTGAGGGAAGAGGCATTATCGCTTCTGTAACAGAGATTTTCTCACATGAGCTTATGGGTAAGCCGCCGCAGAACAATACAGATATTAATTAAACCAATCAAGTTGAGGAGGCAGTAAATTGGCAAAAGAAGAGGCACAAAAAAATCAATATGATGCAGAGTCTATAAAGGTTTTAGGCGGGCTTGATGCCGTAAGGAAGAGGCCTGCCATGTATATAGGCTCTACAGGCGCTCAGGGCCTTCACCACCTTGTATATGAGGTGGTTGATAATGCAATTGACGAGGCTTTGGCAGGCTATTGCAAGAGTGTAGATGTCAAGATACACACCGACGGCAGCGTAACAGTTATAGACGATGGGAGGGGCATCCCGACCGAGATGCATGCCCAGAAGAAAAAGCCGGCAGTTGAGGTTGTTCTTACAGAGCTTCATGCAGGAGGCAAGTTTGAAAATAAGGCATATAGGGTTTCCGGTGGTCTGCACGGTGTTGGCGTAACTGTTGTGAATTTTCTTTCAGAGTGGCTTGAGGTGGAGATAAAGAGGGGCGGCAAGGTGTATCAACAGAGATATGAGGGCGGCAAACCGGTTGAGGAACTGAAGGTTGTTGGAAAGACGCAGAAGACAGGCACACGGGTTACCTTTAAGCCGGATAAAAAGATATTTGAAACAACAGAATTTAGTTTTGATACGCTTTCCCAGAGACTCCGCGAATTATCCTTTTTGAATGCCGGCATTAATATAACCATAGAAGATGAGAGGACAGATAAGAAGCATGAGTTTCAGTATAAGGGAGGCATCACCTCATTTGTAGAACATCTGAACAAGAGCAAAACACCTATCCACCCAAAGATTATCTATATTTCCGGAGAAAAGGAAGCCGTGCAGATGGAGATAGCCATGCAGTGGAATGACGGCTATAGCGAAAACATCTTTTCCTATGCAAACAACATAAACACAACAGAAGGCGGAACGCACATGGTTGGCTTCAAATCTGCGCTTACAAGGACTATAAACAGTTATGCCTCCAACACCAATCTGCTCAAAGACCTTAAAGAAGGTTTGCAGGGCGATGATGTAAGAGAGGGGCTTACATCGGTTGTAAGCATTAAGCTTCCCAACCCGCAGTTTGAAGGCCAGACAAAGACAAAGCTTGGCAACAGCGAGGTTGAGGGCTATGTAAAGGCTATCGTTAATGACAAGCTGGCGGCATTTCTGGAAGAGAATCCGTCTGTGGCAAAAAAGATTGTTGAAAAAGCAGCAGAAGGCGCCAGGGCAAGGGAGGCGGCAAAAAAGGCAAAGGAACTGATTCGGAGAAAAGGGGCGTTGGATGCGTCATCGCTTCCGGGAAAGCTTGCGGACTGTCAGGAATCAAATCCTGCGCTGAGCGAAATTTTTTTGGTAGAGGGAGATTCGGCAGGCGGTTCTGCAAAACAGGGGAGAGACAGGAGATTTCAGGCCATCCTGCCGCTTCGGGGAAAGATACTCAATGTAGAAAAGGCGCGTTTTGACAAGATGCTCTCCAATGAGGAGATAAGGACAATGATAACAGCATTGGGCTGCGGAATCGGCAAAGAGGAATTTGACCCGGCAAAACTCCGCTATCACAAGGTTATCATCATGACTGATGCTGATGTGGACGGTTCGCATATACGAACTTTGCTTTTGACATTTTTCTATCGTCAGATGACACCGCTGGTTGAAGGCGGGTATCTCTATATTGCCCAGCCGCCGCTTTTTAAGGTTAAGAGAGGCAAGGTGGAGAAATACATAAAGGGCGAGACAGCGCTGGAGGATTTTATCCTTGAGGCAGCAGTAGAAGGGCTTAGTGTCAAGCCAAAGGGCGCTAAGATGGAAATAAAAGCGCAGCAGCTTTTTAAGGCGCTGAAAAGTGCGGCAAGGCTTCAGGGTATAACAAAGCGGTTTGATAAAAGGAGAAAAGAAGGCGAAATAATAGCAGTATTTGCAATGGAAGAAGGCTTTAGCGAAGATACGTTAAAAAAGGCCAAGGCTGTGAATAATATGCTGGAGGATGTCAAGACATATATAAAGACATTTCACCCGGGACTCATGCCTGTAGAATTTTCAACAGACGATGATACCGAGCACGATTGCTTAACTATCAAGATATTATCCAAGAAAAACGGAGCAAGGATAGAGACTGTTATTGACTGGGACCTTATACACTCTCCAGAGTTTCAGGAATTAAGACAGATTGGCAAGGAATTAAAATCCATGGGAGAATTGCCGTTTGTCTTAAAGACTGAAGGAGAGGAAAAAGAGGAACTAAAGGTAAATACATTTAAGGAATTGATAAACCATGTATTGGAACTCGGCAAGAAAGGCCTTTATATCCAGCGCTACAAAGGGCTTGGAGAGATGAATCCTGGACAACTCTGGGAAACGACAATGGATGTTGAGAAAAGGACCCTCCTTCAGGTTAAAGTTGAGGATGCTGTTGAAGCAGACGGCATATTTACAAAACTTATGGGTGATGAGGTTGAACCGAGGAGGGAGTTTATTGAGAGTCATGCGTTGGAAGCCGCAAATCTGGATATTTAGTATAAACGCAATCTTTGCCGTAAAAGAGCCGAGAACGCAGTATTTCGGGATGGGTTAGCGGTTTAAATCCCGCTATAGCGGGATTTGGATATTACCATAATCTGACAAAAAGAGAGCAAATTTACTTTTTATATACTTACTTATGTGCGCTTGAACCCTTTTTTTCACTGAGAAGCTTTAAATTATGAATGGCATCTGTATTGCCGGAGTCAAGCCTTAATACAGTTTTGTATTCCTCTACAGCATCGTCAAATCTACCCTTTCTAAAATAGGTATTACCAAGATTATAATGGGTATCTGGATAGTCTGGATTGATTCTTATTGCGGTTAGATATTGTCCGATGGCCTCATCCAGCCGGCCTTGAGTATAATAAACATTTCCCATGTTATTATAGGCTTCTATGTAGTCAGGTTTAAGTCTTAATGCGATGAGGTATTCATTCACGGCCTCATCCAGCCAGCCTTGATTATAATAGATAAGGCCGAGATTATTGCGGACTATCGGATGGTCCTTGAGCCTTAATGCAATAACATATTCCATGACAGCTTTATCCACATGACCTTGCTTATTGTAGAGATCACCAAGCATGATATAAGCTTCTGCATAGTCAGGTCTGAGTATTACTACGGTCATGTATTCCACAATAGCTTCATCTATCTGTTTTTGATCGGAGTAAATAAGTCCAAAATTATAATGAGTTGGCGCATAGTCGGGGTCAAGTTTTAATGCTATCACATATTCATCTATGGCTTTGCCCCGCTGATTTTGAACAGAATAGGAAACGCCAAGGTTATTATGTCCCCTTACATTTCCAGGGCTTTTATCTGCCACATCCTTCCACAATGGCACATTATCCTTCCATACTATATTTCTTTTATAAGTGATAAATGAAAAAGGGATAACAATGAAAAGTACAAAGGCAATAAGATAGGAGCTTCTTTTGGGTTTTATCATTTGTTTTTTATGTTTCTTCCACCCCTTTTTCTATCCGCTTCTTCCCAAATATCCTTGCCGTTATTATCCCGACCTCGTAAAGCACCATCATAGGCGCTGCCATAAGTATCTGGCTGAAGGCGTCAGGGGTTGGGGTGAGGATTGCGGCTGCAATAAATATAACAAGGACTGCATATTTTCTATAGACAGAGAGCATCTTTGCATCCACAATCCCAAGCCGCGCCAGAAACAGTATAAACAGCGGCAGCTCAAATACAATCCCAAATGCAAGCAGGAATTTTGTGGTAAATGAAAAGTATTCATCCATTGACAGCATGGGGTGAATGGTGTCTGTAGAAAAGCTTAAAAAATAGGTGTAGCCGAATGGCAAGACAAGAAAATAACCGAACAGCGCGCCTCCTATGAATAAAACAATAGAGGAAGATACAATAGGCAGAACCCACTTTCTTTCATTTTCCTGAAGCCCCGGCGCAATAAATGCCCAGACCTCATATATTAAAACCGGGCTTGATAGAAAGATGCCTGTTAAAAGAGACACCTTCAAATAAGTAAAGAACGGTTCTACGAGTCTTGTAAAGGCAAAGGTAGTATTAGAGGGGAGAGGTCTGGCAAGTATAGTAAAGAGTTCATTTGAGTAGTTGTAGGAAATTCCAAATCCTATGGCAACGGCTACGATACTTACAATGAGCCTCTTTCTCAGCTCCACAAGGTGAGAGGTAAGCGGCATCTTCTGGTCTTGTTGCATGTTTATATCCTTTTGTCCTTGTTTATTTCTTTCGGCAGATTTGTTTGAGGTTTCTCTGTCTCAATGCCCGGTGCGGTTGTTTTAGTTTCTTTGGCTGGTTGATTGACTATCTTATCAAGACTGACATCTCTCACCGTCTCTTTTATTTCCTCTGTTGCCCTTTTGAATTCAGCAAATGCCTTGCCCAGCGCCTTTGCGATATCAGGAAGTTTATGAGGGCCGATTACAATCAGGGCAATAATGAGAATAACGATAAGCTCCGGAAGCCCTATGCCAAACATTACGCCCTCCTCTTAACAAGCATATCCTTTGGCGGGCGAATTGTTAAAACAGGACAATCCGCCTGCTTTAACACCCGTTCAGTTGTGCTGCCAAAGAAAAAATGGTCTACGCCTGCTTTACCATGCGTCCCCATGATTATCATGTCAATGCCTTTATCTTTGGCAAACTTGATTATCGCTTTGTGCGGGATGCCGGTTTTTACAGCGCTTTCTCTTGCCGTTATGCTGCGCGGTATTTTGCCGCTCATCTTTTTCAACATGTCTTCTGCTGAGTCTTCCATTTCTTGCTGAAGTTTTTCTGTTGAGATGTGCGGTATGTAGAAGCCTGATACATCATAGGTTGAGTCGATTACATGCAGGAGAAAGAGCTTTGCCCTGAACCGTTTTACCATAGATACGGCATACGATAAAGCATAGTCTGATGCAACTGAGAAATCTGTTGGGAATAGTATCTTTTTAAATCCCTCTTCCTGCATAGATGCTCCTTTCTTGTAATGTCATTTACTTTACTTTATCTTATAAGATAGGCGGCTGTGTTTCAATATAATTTTATGGATTGACTTGCGATATAACAAGGTGTAGATTTTTATCAATGTTTTGCTATCGTCATCCAAAAAGAATCGCTATAAAAGACTGCTTTCACTGCGGCAGGGCTATATGCCCCCGGTGTCAGTGGAGCGATGCGCACCATACATTCTGCGGCCATTCCTGCTATAAGAGATATATTTTCTGGCAGAAGGTAAAATTGATACGATGGCTTGCTGTAAGAGAGGTCAGGGCTTTTTGGAGATTGCTCTATAAAAAGGCAGCAGACATGCCGATAGGCAACGGCTTTGTGCCTGCACTATTGCCTATCCTTGCGCTTTCATCCATACATACCTATACAACCATTTCTGTGAGAAAAGACGCCCCCCCTCCAATCCATGAATTTGTAAAGACAGAAACTAAATTACAGGAAATCCGTGAGTTTAAATCTCCAGCATTAAATAGTGACAGCGCTGTCACTATGGCAGCGTATAACACACTGCCTGATAAAAATAGCGTGAAAAATTATATTGATAACAGAGCCAAGAGCAAACCTCAATTGCCATCTGCGCCAAAACTAAGGTTTATTGCCCCTGACATAACAAGAGGCAGTGTGATGAAAAATGAACTGTCTATCACATTTGATGGAGGCAGCGAGGCAACTGACGCAGAGGATATTTTAAAAGTCTTGAAGGAAAGAAACATACAAACGACCATCTTCTTAACAGGCGAGTTTATAAAAAAATATCCTGAGCTTGTTAAGGAAATGGTTGAAGACGGCCACGAGATAGGCAATCACTCCCTTACCCATCCACATCTGACAACCTTTGAAAAAAATTTTAAACAGCAGACTCTTCATGGCGTTAACAAAGAGTTTATAACAAGTCAGTTGAAAGAAACTGCCGGAATTTTCAAGGAAGTGACTGGAAAAGATATGGCCCCATACTGGCGGGCGCCATACGGCGAACAGAATGCCGAGATACGGCAGTGGGCGTATGAAGCGGGCTTCACCCACATAGGCTGGACAGCTGACCGCAAAAAGAGAGAATCCCTTGACACACTTGACTGGGTGAGCAATGAGGAATCGGAGTTTTATTATTCGGCCGATGAGATTAAGGAGAGGGTTCTTAACTTTGACAAAGAAGGCAATGGTGTGAGCGGCGGCATAGTTCTGATGCACCTTGGAACAGAGAGAAAAGAGAGCCACGCATACACCAAACTCCCTGAGATTATTGACACCCTTGAGGAGAGAGGGTATAGGTTTGTAAAGGTGTCGGAGCTTCTCAATAAATAGTATGCTTCTCGGCGCTCACATGTCCATTGCAGGAGGAGTTGATAAGGCTATAGAGAGGGGGGCGGCCCTCTCCTGCACAGCAATCCAGCTCTTTACAAAAAATGCAAACCAGTGGAGGGGCAAGGCACTCAACGATGAAGAAATAGGTCGATTCATAACATTGAGAAAAGGTAGCAAGATATCTAAAATATTTGCCCATGACTCCTACCTTATAAACCTCGCATCAGGCAGCCCAGCGCTTCGCGTCAAATCCATCCATGCGCTCATAGATGAAATGGAACGTTGCAGGCTCCTCTCCATTTCTTACATCGTCATGCATCTCGGAGCGCATCTCGGCATAGGTGAAGATAAAGGGATAAAAAATATTGTAAATTCTCTCAATATTATTTTGGGGAAGACAGACGGATGGCCTGTTGGCATAGCGTTGGAGACTACAGCAGGGCAAGGCACAAGTATCGGTTATCGGTTTGAGCATCTATCCCGCATTATAAACGATGTTAAGGAAAACGAGAGAATCAAGGTATGCCTTGACACCTGCCATATCTTTGCAGCAGGGTATGATATTTCTACTGCCGAAGGGTATGCTCATGTGATGAAAGAATTTGACAGGATTGTCGGCCTTGACCGGCTGGCCTGTTTTCATGTCAATGACTGCAAAAAGGGGCTCGGCAGCCGTATTGACAGGCATGAGCATATCGGCATGGGTGCGCTTGGGCAACTGCCCTTTCGCCTTCTTATGAATGACAAAAGATTTGAGAATGTCCCAAAGATTATAGAAACGCCGAAGGATAAGGATATGAAAAATGATAGAAGGAATTTAGCTGTTTTGAGGAGGATGGCGGAAGATAATTATGACAGCAGCCAACAGCACATCTTAAAAACTCTTTGATTTTTAGTCTATGGTGTGCTTAAATTTCTCTACAAGTTATGAACCTGACAGGAGGTGGATTTATGGAGACGTGTGTTTTGGTAAACGATATTGAGAAATACGGCGGCAAATATGTTGCAACAAGGTCGTTTACGAATAGCGATGTGGTTGCATCCGGCGATGACATGGTCAAAGTGTACAACGAGGCAAAGGACAAAGGGATTGATGATCCTGTAGTGTTTTATGTGCCTGAGAAGGACATGGTCTATATTTACCTATGCCTATAAGAGACTGTCCTTTTACAAATTGCGGCGGAGTTTACCGTCCTATACTTCCGGTCAAAATAGTTAATCCGCACACGGGGAAAAGCTACAGCACAAGAGGAATAATCGATACCGGCGCAGATGAGTGCGCCATTCCTGCTGCTCTTGCTTCCCTGCTGGGACATAACTTGCAGGCAGGGAAGACCAAGACAATCGGCACCGGAAACGGGGTTACAGCGGCGTATGCCCATACTACAAAATTTGAGATTTATCATCCGGTATTAGGAGACCTTATTTACACCATACCGGATACCCCCGTAGACTTTCTCCCCAACTTGCATATAGTCTTGCTGGGAGCAAACAATTTCCTCAGCCGGCTTGTGTTGACGATAGACTACCCAAACAAAAGATTCTCAATAAAGTATCCGTAAATATTTTTTCACCTCGCCACAGCCCGCAGGATTTTTACAGCCAGCCAAATTTTTTCTTCATCGGTCTCTTTTAAAAGCCTGTTCATAGCCTCCCGCAGTTCCTTTATGATTGCCTCATGGCTGAAATCAAAAATCTCAATTCCTAACACATCGGCAAGTTTAATAAGCATGTCCTTCTACTTTATCCTTCTACTTTTTTATAGTAATAAAACTTTTTCTGCAGTATACTCAGACCAGATGGATAGAGACAATCTCCTCATTGCCCTTGAAAACGGTTATATTGAATGGCAGAGACACGCCCTCGAGCAAATGATGGAAAGGGGAATCCCAAGAGAAACAGTAAAAGAGGTTTTACATTCCACCATCCTGATTTAGAACATTTTGAATCAGATTATAAGACAAGGAGGCAAAAGTGAAAATTACTGCACTACCTGACAGATGCCCATTGTGCGGCGCTACCAAAAAAAAAGGAAAAACCACAGTTACCGTTGATTTGGGATTCGGGGTGGTAGTGGTAAGAGATGTCCCTGCAACCGTATGCTCACAGTGCGGCGCAGATTGGATTGAAGATGCTATTGCAGGGAAGGTTGAAGAGATTGTGGATGAAGCCCGCAAGAAACATCATTTAGTAGAAGTGACAACGCTGTTAGCAAATTGACCATTCTCAAATAATGGTCGCTGTTGTTCATACGAGTTCTCTTAATGGGTCGCCGACTGCAACTTCGACATTCTCATGCGGTGATGCTCGATCTCATCGTATCAGATAAAAACGGAATAGACAAACTATGTCACTTGAAACCACACTCTCCGATATCACAGTCCGACTCCGTCAAGGCCGATTTCCAAACGAGCAGGCAATTTCACAAGGCACTTCCAGTATTTACTTCTTTAATTTCTACCATCTTTAATCCGCAACCACGAACGGAGACTCCACCCCTTCCGTCTCTAACCTGCCTTTAAGCCTTTCAGCCTCTTTCAAACTAACTGCTCCGCCGACCCTGACTCTGTAGAAAACCGTATCGCCTCTATCGTATGTGGTTATGGAAACATTGCTATAGCGTTGTAAGAGGCTGTCTCTTAATTTTGTTGCATTGGGTTTTATTGTGAATGCGCCTACCTGCACCATGAAATTTCCATGCTGATAATCCCTTGCTACAAGTTTATCGCCGACCGCATCTCCCAGAGCCGCTATCTTTACTCTGGCAGTGCCGCTGTCCGCAATGCCTATTTCAGAGGCGGCCTTATAGGAAAGGTCAATAATCCTCCCTTTTACAAAAGGCCCCCTGTCATTAATTCTGACGATGGTCTCTTTGCCGTTATCAAGCAGTATGACTCGAACATAAGTGCCTATGGGAAGCGTTTTGTGGGCAGCAGTCATGGCATACATGTTATAGGTTTCTCCATTAGAGGTCTTTTTGCCGTGAAAGTCTTTCCCATACCACGATGCAATACCATCCTCTTCATATCCATTTGATGAATCGACAGGAGAATACCACTTGCCGTCAATTTGATAAGCCCTTTGAGTTCCTTGTTTTGTATAATAACCCTGAGGCGGAGCAGATGCGCATCCTGCTGATAACAACATTACAAAGAGAGCGCTTAAGTATTTTCTATGGATGGGCATTTATAAATTTTTAACAGGCTGTTGAAAAAGGCATCAACAGCCTTGATTACACAGATTAGGAAAAACGATTACACAGATATTTCAATGGGTTTTAATCTGTGAAATCTAATCTTTTATCCGTGTAATCGGAGTTTGTTGAGTTTTTCAACAAACTGCTAATCTTTTATCTGTGTAATCAGAGATTGTTGAGTTTTTCAACAAGCTCTTAATATCTGACTTATAGAGCATTCTACTTCTCCAAATAACATCCCAACGTCGGCTTGCTTCCCTCAAATGTAGAATTTGTCTTTTCAAGCCATTCTTCCTTCACTCTGAAATTTTCAGGATTTGCATAACATGAATCCACAGCCTCGCGCAAGACCTTTGTCATGCCTGCAACATAAGCCTTTGTCCTCTGCCTGCCTTCAATTTTGAGGGCATCCACGCCGGCATCTATTATCTTCGGGATAATTTCAAGCACATTCAGGGATTCAGGCTCTTCAAAGGCGTAAACATATTGACTATCTTCATTGCTATATCGGCCTTTGCAGCAAGTGGGATAGGGCGATGTCTCGCCGGCGCCGAGCTCATTTAAAACAACATTATTTAATGTAATCCTTAGTTTGCTGTCTTCATTGATGAAGCGCACAAACCTTGACGGAGAGCATGCGCCCTCTGTATTGGTGGATGCGCCTGTAACAAAACTTGACAGATAGCATCTTCCCTCAATATTGATGCAAAGCCCGCCCAGGGCAAAGACCTCCAACTCCACATCGGTCTTGCCTTTCAAATCCTTGATTTCATCCACTGTCAGAACCCTCGGCAACACTACCCTTTTTATGCCGAAGTGTTTTTTGTAGAAATTTATTGATTCATAATTTGAGCTGCTTGCCTGGACACTGAGATGGATATTTATATCCGGATATTTATCCCTTGCATATTTTAAAATTCCAAGGTTTGCAAGGATAATGGCGTCTGCATTCAGCTTTACTGCATTATCCACTGATTTATACCACTGGTGATATGTGTCCATCTGCGGAAAGGTATTTATAGCGAGATAGACTTTTTTCCCTCTCTTACGGGTGTAGTCAATGCCTTCCCTTAATTCATCTGCGGTAAAATTCAGCCCCTCGAAATTTCGGGCATTAGTGGCGTCGTTAAAGCCTGTGTAGACCACATCTGCGCCATTATCTATTGCAGCCTTTAATGAAGGCAGGTTTCCTGCGGGGCAGACAAGCTCTATCTTCTTTATATTAGTTGGCGCTGACAATTATGTTATCTCCTCTTTTAATTTCAAGCTCCATACTTGCATTTTTATCGCGTATAGCAATCTCTAAAAGCCCGCTGCTGCCGATAAGACTGATTGGTTCATCTTTTTTTGCATAACTATATGAACGGGCAAACTTTTTAATTACACTATCTCCAACTATTATCTCAAAAATTTTGTTCTTAAGAATCTTTTTCAGCAACCCTTCTTCTATATTTGTAATAAGGTTTCCAAATCTATCAACATGGATTATCTGCCCTGTTATTTTTCCATTTCTTGCAGAGGGTTTTTTAACATCTAAACTTGTTAGCGTCTTTATCTTTTTTCCAAATAAAGCCGGGTCAATCCCGATAGAGAGATATGCTGCGACAGGTGAAAATATATCCCTGCCGTGAAATGTGGAGCTTATATGTCCGAGGAAATAATCTTTATTGGTAAGGTGAATCTTTTGCCTGATACGCTCATTTTGAAGGGCAAGGCTAAAGATACCGTTGTCAGGCCCGACAAAGAAATATCTATCTGTCTCAATAAGTGTTGGTTTTCTCTTTCCGCCAACACCCGGGTCAACTACTGCAATATGGACTGTGCCTTTTGGAAAGAAAGGAGCAGCCTGAGATAAAACAAATGCCCCTGCTATGATATCTTGAGGCGGGATTTGATGGGATATGTCAATTATTGCTGCGTCAGGATTTATGGAGAGGATAACGCCTTTTATTGCGCCGACATAGCTGTCATCTGTGCCGAAGTCTGTTAATAGTGTTATTATTTCCGCCATTTTTTAGCCTTCGATAGCTTGCGGCAGAGGGATACAGAGAACTGGAATCTTTGAGCCCCTCAAGACCTTTTCTGTTGTGCTTCCGAAGAACAGTCTCTTCATGAGCGAGGAGGTGCCAAAACTTCCCATTACAATAAGGTCAGTATCCAAGTCTTTTGCTTTATGCAATATATGAAGAAACGGGATGCCGTCCTCTATAATTTCTTTGGAGACTGTTTTGCTGATTTTTTTTGCCGATTCTTTCCTTAATTTGCCAAATTCACTTTTGGCGTATCTTTCCATAAGTTTTTTAGCCTTTGTCTTTGAGCAGAGGTTTAGATTTGAAATATTATCAAGCAAGTCTATATCTATTACATGCAGGATAAAAAGCTCTGCCCCGCCAGATGTTGCAATATCCAGCGCATAATAAAAGGCATGTTTCGAACATTCGGAAAAATCTAATGGCACGAGAATTTTTTTAATGCCCTTCACCCCGTTAGATCTCCTTTTAAATAGTGGTATCTTCCATCATTCCAACTGATAAGGATATAAAGGTATACAGAGCGTCATAACTTCGCATACCTGCGTTGCTCCTCGGCTCGTCGTTGCGGCGTATGCTAAAAATACGCCTCACTCCTCACCTTCGTCGCGCCTTGGTCTGCTTTGTTCTTACGCTCTGTATGCTGCTCTATTTATGTCGTTATGTATAAAAACAGAAAAGTCTAATGAGGCTCAACAGAAACCCCCGCAGGCTGTTGTCTATCTTTTATCTTATCCAGTTTTTCTCTTATCTCTGTCGGCAGATGAATGCTTTCAAAGTCCATTTCTGATAGAAGTTCCATTAAAACATCCACCTTTTCTCTTGTGTGCAGTTTTTTATGAATGATGATACGTTTTTCACCTTTAAGCACACACGTGCCGCCAGACGTATTTATTTCGCCCTTTCTTAAATCATCGTAATGAATTTTTATAGAGAGTTTTTCTGCAGCCTCTTCTAAGAGCGGGAGAATCATTTCATCTTTCATAGTGTATTATTTTTATCTTAATTACCCGAAAATTGCAATCGCAAAATCTCCTTTTCAAAGGCTATTGTTCTGTGCTATCTATAAACAGATATGAAAAAGTTTTTTGAACGCCTGAAGGCCGGTCTTGCCAAAACCCATAATAATATCATGGATAAGATAGAGGGGGCATTTTCTTCAGGGGCTTCAAGAGAAGAATTGGCTGAAATGCTTGAAGAAACCCTTATAACAACTGATGTTGGAGTTAAAACATCCGGGTTTATTGTGGATGGCATGAAGGATAAGTTAAGGGGTTATGATACAGAAGGGCTTAGGGTTTATTTGAGAGAAGTTATTTTTGATATACTCAAAGACTGTCAGAAGCCTTTGGAGATTACTGCAAAGCCGTTTGTAATCATGGCGCTTGGCGTTAATGGCGTTGGAAAAACAACAACTATAGGAAAGCTTGCAGCAAAATTTACATCTGAGGGCAAGAAGGTTCTCCTTGCCGCAGGCGATACCTTTAGGGCTGCTGCAATAGAGCAGTTAGAGATATGGGGCAAGAGGGCAGGGTGTGATATAATCAGACAAGAGCATGGAGGAGACCCTGCTGCTGTTGCATTTGATGCTATAAAGGCTGCCATTGCAAGAGGGGTTGATATTGTAATTTTGGACACTGCAGGAAGGCTTCACACAAAGGTAAACTTAATGGAAGAGTTGAAGAAGATTAAAAGAGTTGTATCAAGGGAGATGCCCGATGCCCCGCATGAGACGCTTTTGGTGTTGGATGCGTCCACCGGCCAGAATGCCTTGGCTCAGGCGCGTATATTCAATGAGGCAGTCGGTCTTACCGGCATAGCCCTTACAAAACTTGATGGAACTGCCAAGGGCGGCATAATAGTGGCTATTGCAAATGAATTAAAGATACCTATTCGATTTATTGGAGTGGGTGAAGGTGTTGAAGACCTGCGGGATTTTGATGCGAAAGAATTTGTAGAGGCGATGATTTAAAGATGGGTCATAGAGTCATAGAGTTAAAGTTTTCACTCTGATACTTTGACTCTTTGACACTTTCATTTAACGGAGGCTATTGCCATGGACGAAAGGCTAAAAACATTTTACGAACTCTATGAGCGCAGAAAAAGCATCAGGGAATATTCAGATAAAGAAATAGAGAAGGATAAGCTTGGGCGTTTGTTAGAAACACTGCGAAGGGCGCAGAGCGCTGCCAACCGTCAGCCGTGGCATTTTATAATCATTGAAAAGAAAGATGTAAAAATGCTACATGATATATTTACAAAGGATGGATTTAAGAGTGCGCCGCTTATTATTGCTGCCTGTGCAGAGCCTCAAAAGGCTTGGGTCAGAAAGGCGGATGGCAGGAATTACGCGTGGGTTGATGTTACCATCGCAATAACAGAGATGATAGCGGCTGCCACAGCAGAAGAGCTTGGCGCCTGCTGGATTGCGGCAATCGAGCCGGCAAAGGTCAGAGAGATTCTCGGCATACCTCCTCATATAGAGGTTGTTGCACTGATAGCAATCGGTTATCCGGCTGCTCCGCTTATAAAGGAAGAAAAAAATAGAAAACCGTTGGAGGAAATAATCCACTATGGTAAATGGTAAGGCAAGTGAGAAAACTAATTATGTGCTGCTCCGCTCTGACAGGAGGCGGAATTTACGAAGTCAGCTTCTTGTTCTGAATGTAAAGGTGAATTCTGAAAATAAGAACTTTTTTGGCTATGCAAAGGTCATAAGCCGTGGCGGGATGTTTATTGCAACGGTTAACCCTAAAAGTGTTGGAGATGAGTTTATCATAGAATTCTCTCTTCCTGACAAAACTTCGGTAAGATGCAAATGCTGCGTGGTGTGGCGGAGGGAATTTGTTCCCAGGTCGCCTCATGAGCCTGGTATGGGTATAAAATTTCTGGATATTGCCGAAGATATAAGAGATAAGATAGAGGCATGGGTAAAGAAGGGATAAAAACAGAGTCAAAGAGTCATGGTGTCAAAGAGTCAAAGTAAAAGTTTTTCCTCTGACACTCTGACTCTTTGACTCTCTGACACTTTTAATTTATGTCTGAACTAAGAAAAGACCTTATAAGCAGAGAATGGGTTATCATGTCCCCTGAAAGGGCAAGAAGGCCGTCAGATTTTCACCATCAGCACGAGGCTCAGACGGTAGTTACGAAAAACCATTCTATATGCCCTTTCTGTTCCGGCAACGAATCAAAAACCCCGGACGAGATACTTGCCTTCAGAGATAAAAGCGCTAAGCCAAATTCATCAGGATGGTGGGTGCGGGTTATACCCAACCGTTTTCCTGCTCTTATGATAGAAGGCAAACTCAATAGAAGCGAACATGTGATATACGACAGGATGAACGGCATCGGCGCCCATGAGGTGATTATTGAAACACCGGAGCACGGCAAGCCGCTCTCCAGGCTTGATGAAAAATATATGAGAGAAATTTTGTGGGCATACAGAGAACGATATATAGACCTCTGTAAAGACTCTCGTTTAAAATATATTCTCATATTTAAAAATCACGGTAAGGTCGCAGGCGCATCTATTGACCATTCCCACTCCCAACTGATTGCCACGCCCATGATCCCCCAGCAGGTTTGGATAAAGATAAAAGGGATAGAGCAGTACTATGATTACAGAGACAATTGCGCATATTGCGATATCATTAGGGCAGAATCAGGGGAGGCGGAGAGGACAGTTATTGAGAATAACTCTTTTATTGCCATAGCGCCTTATGCTGCGAGGCATCCGTTTGAGACATGGATAATGCCAAAGAGGCATAGCGCATCATTTGTAGATATGAATGAGACAGAGATAGATGAGCTATCTGCCATATTAAAGATGATTCTTTTAAAATTAGAGCTCTGCCTTAATGATCCTCCCTATAATTACACCATTATTAACAGTCCTATTAATTCAGGTGTTATCAGCCAGTTTCACTGGCATCTTGAGATAATCCCAAGGCTTACCATTGCCGCGGGTTTTGAGCTTGGAACAGGCATATACATAAATCCAGTTCCACCTGAAGAGTCTGCAAGATATTTACGGGAAATAAAGACGATAGTTTGAATAAAGCAGGCAATAGGCGATAGGCTATGGGCTATTGATTTTCCGAGCGCCTCTTGCCTATAACCTATCGCCTGTATTTAATTATGACTACCATCAATCTCTTTACACTCTTTGGCGGCATCCTGCTTCTCCTCTACGGCATGAAGATGGCTGGTGACGGCATGCAAAAGGCAGCAGGGACCAGGCTCAGGGGATTTCTCATGGCCATTACAGGCAACCGCGTTAAGGGTGTGGCGGTTGGCGCATTAATAACTGCGCTCTTGCAAAGCTCCAGTGCCACAATCATTATGCTGGTGAGTATCGCAGGCTCAGGCCTCTTAACCCTTTCAGCAACCATGGGGGTCATACTCGGTGCGGATATCGGCACAACCATAACAGTTCAAATAATTACCTTTAAGATATACGATTATGCAATAGTCTTTGTTGGCATCGGCATATTCTTGGAATTTTTGGGAAGGAAAGGCCCTTTTCACGATCTGGGCCGGGCTGTCTTGGGTTTTGCGTTTATATTCCTAGCCTTAAAGGTATTGACCGATGTTTTTTCACCGCTTGCCAGCGACCCTCTCTTCAAAGAAATCCTGATAAATTTCGGCAAAGATACTGTTGCAGGAATCATTATAGCCACCCTCTTGACTGCTGTGCTCTACAGCAGCGTGGCCACCATCGGTCTTGCACTGACAGCAGCATATAATAATCTTATTACCCTGGATGCAGCGATGCCTATTGTATTGGGCGCAAACATAGGCACATGCGTCAGCGCAATTGCCTCCAGTGTTGGCGCCACTGTGGGCGCCAAGCGTGTCGCCCTTGCGCATGTGTTTTTTAAGGTAATAGGCGTTATCATTATCCTTCCTTTTTTAACGCCGTTTACCCATCTTGTCGGCCTAAGCGCTGAAAGCCTGCCGAGGCAGATTGCAAATGCCCACACATTTTTTAATATCGCAATTACCCTATTGTTCTTGCCTTTTATCGGCCCTTTTACAAGGCTTATTGAAATCTTGTTGCCGGAAAGGGCGCCTTCTGAAAAAAGGTTTGGGCCGAAATATCTGGACAAACTCGTCCTCACATCTCCGCCTCTCGCAATAGGTCAGGCAACGAGAGAGGCCCTCAGGATGGCAGACATAGTGCAGGATATGTTAAAAAACTCAATTGATGTTTTTAAAAATGACGATGCTGCGCTCTTGGAAGCTATAGAGGAAAGGGATGATGAGGTTGATACGCTCGACAGGGAGATAAAATTCTATCTGACCAAATTGTCTCAGGAAGGTTTGACTGCTGAGCAGGCAAAGCGGGAGATGGAGATTATTACCTTTACCAACAATCTTGAAAATATCGGCGATGTGATAGATAAAAATCTGATGGAGCTTGCAAAGAAGAAACTGAAGAATCATTTTTCCTTTTCAAGAGAAGGCCTGAGAGAGATTTTGGAATTTCACCAGAAGGTTATGGAAAATTTTGAGCTTGGCGTGTCGGCATTTACCAGCGGAGATATTGAGCTTGCCCACAGGCTCTTGAGGCATAAGACAAGGCTGGGAGAGATTGAAAGGGATTTGAGGCAGGCTCATATAAACCGCCTTCATCTTGGTTTGAGGGAGTCCATAGATACGAGCGCCATACATTTAGATGTTTTGACAAACCTCAAAAGGATAAACTCTTATATTGCAAATATAGCCTATCCTATGCTGGAGGCTGAAAAGGAAGAATAGTTTTTTTGCAAAAGTCTTATTTTAAAAATTTTTAAAAGGGGGTAACTGAGCTTATGGGAGAAACGGCTAAAAAAGGAGACACAGCCCCGGATTTCACACTTCAGTCTTCTACAGGGGAAAAGATTAGCCTGAGTGATTTTAAGGGGAGAAAAAATGTCGTGATAGTGTTTTATCCCCTTGATTGGACGCCTGTCTGAACAACCCAGATACCCTCATATCGGGACAATATGGCCCGATTTGAGGCATTGGATGCCCAGGTCCTGGGCATAAGCGTTGACAGCGTTCCAAGCCATAAGGCATGGATAGAGAAACTTGGCGGATTAAATTATCCTTTGCTCAGCGATTTTTATCCCCATGGAAGTATTGCTCAATGTTATGGCGTTTTAAGAGGCAAAGGCTATTGTGAAAGGGCGATATTTATCGTGGATAAGAAGGGGATTATCAGGTATGCAGATGTATATGATATTGGCAAAAAACCACCGAATGATATTTTATTGAGAGAATTGGAGAAAATACAAAAGGAGGGGTGATTTACAAAAAATTTGTGCCAAAAGAATACTATTATTCCCTTTGTCTAATTTGGGAGCAGTATATTGTGATTTTTATCTTATGGTTTGCGGCCCTCTGTTGCCAAGAGATTCAATGGCTTGATGAGCGGGGATAAAATCTGGTTTTAATCTTAAAGCCATTTCGAACTCTTCTCTGGCTTCATATTTTAGCCCCTTTTTCCAATAAGCGAGTCCAAGGTTGTAATGGGCATCTGCATAGTCAGGGTTGAATCTTAATGCGGCTGTATATTCTTCTATGGCCTCATCCAGCCGACCTTGCTTGGTGTGAGTGTTTCCTATATTATTGTGAACCTCAGGCAAGTCTGGTTTCAGTCTTAATGCGGTCAAGTATTCTTTTAAGGCTTCATCCAGCCGACCTTGATTATAATAGGTAAGACCAAGGTTGTAATGGGCTTCCGCATAGTCTGGATTGATTCTTAATATAGTGATATATGTCTCTATAGCCTCATCTATTCGGTCTTGTTTGGAATAGGCATTCCCAAGATTAGTCAGAATCTTTACAGAATTAGATTTCAGCAACATAGCGATCCTATATACCTTTATGGCCTCATCCAGTCTGCCTTGATTGAAATAGGCAACTCCAAGATTATTGTAGATTTCTGCATCATCTGGTTTCAGTCTTAATGCGGCCAAGTATTCTTTTACAGCCTCATCCAGCCGACCTTGATTATAATAGGCAAGACCAAGGTTACTGCGACTTCTGTCTTTTCCTACACTTTTCCTTACCACATCCTTCCACAGTTGTAAGCCATCCTTCCATATCCCATTTCTTTTATAAGCAGCAAATGAAAGAAGGAGGGCAGCAAAAATGATGAAGGTAATAAAAAAGCAGGGAGATTTGAAAACAGGCGGGTCGCTTCCAGCTTTTCCTATAATAGTTCTTTTCTTCTCATGCTTTTTGTTTTTTACTTTACCCACAAAATTTTTATAGCATATTAAATTCGTGTTTGCAAAAGAGGTTTATTGCCCCAAAAGGATTTGGATTGTTAACAATTAGTCTTGACAGAAAAGGATTAAATAGGATAATTTTAACGCTTCTTTTCTAACAGTTTGTTGAAAAACTCAACAAACTCTGATTACACGGATAAAAAATTAGATTTCACAGATTAAAACCCATTGAAATATCTGTGTAATCGTTTTTCCTAATCTGTGTAATCAAGGCTGTTGATGCCTTTTTCAACAGCCTTTAAAGGTGTGTATGTTCAAAAAGGTGCTGGTTGCAAATAGAGGCGAGATCGCCACGCGCGTCATCAGGGCGTGCAAGGAGCTTGGCATAGCGACTGTTGCCATCTATTCAGAGGCGGATGCAACATCGCTTTATGTGAAAAAGGCTGACGAGTCTTATCTTGTCGGCCCAGGCCCTATTGAAGGTTATCTGAATATACACAGGATAGTTGATCTTGCGCTCAAGGTTGGCGTGGATGCGATACATCCTGGCTATGGTTTTCTTTCAGAAAAACCAAGTTTTGCGGAGTTATGCGAAAAAAAGGGGATAACCTTTATTGGCCCGACCAGTCAGGCTATTGCGGATATGGGCGATAAGGTAATGGCCAGGGAGATGATGAAAAAGGCAGGCGTATCTGTTGTGCCTGGAACTGAGGGCAGCCTGAAGGGTGTAGAGGAGGCTGTAGTATTTGCAAGAGATATCGGCTATCCGGTGATGATAAAGGCATCCGGAGGCGGAGGCGGCAGGGGTCTTAGGGTTGCGAGGGATGAAAAGGAGCTTATAAAAAATCTGGAGATTGCCCAGTCTGAATCAAGGGCAGCATTCGGCATATCAGATGTATTTTTGGAGAAATATATAGAAAAGCCGCATCATATAGAATTTCAGATTCTTGCAGATAAACACGGAAATGCTATCCATCTTGGGGAAAGGGACTGCTCAATCCAGAGAAGACACCAGAAGCTTATAGAGATTTCACCGTCGCTTATCCTTGATGCAGAGTTGAGAGAGAGAATGGGCATAGCTGCTGTAAAGGCTGCCAAGGCTGCGCACTATGTAAATGCAGGCACAGTGGAGTTCCTTGTTGACGACAAGAGGAATTTTTATTTTCTTGAGATGAACACAAGGATACAGGTTGAGCATACGATAACAGAAGAGGTAACAGGCATTGACCTTGTAAAAAAGCAGATAGAGATCGCTGCCGGCAGGCCTCTCGGCATCGGACAGGATAAAGTTCAGGCAAGGGGTTTTGCAATGGAGTGCCGAATATGCGCAGAAGACCCAAAAAATAATTTCAGGCCGAATGGCGGAAGAGTTACAGCATATTACTCGCCAGGCGGTATTGGCGTTAGGATAGACGGCGCTATATATAAGGATTATGTTATACCCGGCTTTTATGATTCAATGGTTGCAAAGCTGGTTGTGCGCGGAAGGGATTGGGATGAGGTTGTCAGCAGGATGCGCAGGTCGCTTGATGAATTTGTTATCCGCGGGGTAAAGACAACCATCCCGTTCTTAAGAAAAATAATGAACGACCCTGACTTTATAAAAGGCAATTTTGATACAGGGTATATAGACAGGAAACCAGAACTTCTTGATTACGCAGAGTATGAAGACCCGATTGACAAGGTAGCAGCGATATCTGCTGCGATAGCAGCATATCATGGATTTTAAAATTTTGGACCGAGGCAACCATGTTGCCGTTATTTTTACGACGCGGATACCTCGGTCAAAAACGGCGACATGGTCGCCTTGCTCCAAAATTGGAGAAAACTATGCCTAAGAATAAAACTAAAAATTCAAAGGTAAAAATCACAGACACAGTCCTCCGGGATGCCCATCAGTCCCTCCTTGCAACCAGGATGCGGACTGAGGATATGTTATCCATCGCAGCAAAGCTGAATAAGGTCGGATACTGGAGCCTTGAGGTGTGGGGCGGCGCAACATTTGATACTTGTCTGAGGTTTTTAAGAGAAGACCCGTGGCAGAGATTAAGGGATTTAAGAAAGGCCTTGCCAAACACAAAGCTTCAGATGCTCCTCAGAGGCCAAAATATTGTGGGCTATCGCCATTATTCCGATGATGTTGTAAGAAAATTTGTTGAGCGCGCTGTAAAAAACGGCATGGACATATTCCGCATATTTGACGCCCTCAATGATATACGGAATGTGGAGGTTGCTATAAAGGCGGTAAAGTCAATGGGTGCAACTGTGGAGGCAGCAGTGTGCTACACAACAAGCCCGGTTCATACCCATGCGGGCTTTGTAGAAATGGCCTTACGGCTTGAGGATATGGGCGCCGATATTATATGTATAAAAGATATGGCAGGGCTTCTTACGCCCTATGCTGCATATGACTTGGTAAAGGCGCTTAAAGAGAAGGTAGACCTCCCTGTCCACATCCATACCCACGACTCCAGCGGTCTCGCGTCTATGAGCTATCTGAAAGCAATAGAGGCCGGCGCAGAGATGATTGACACAGCCATTTCATCCCTTGCCTCAGGCACTGCGCAGCCGCCAACTGAAAGCATTGTGGAGGCATTGAGGGGTACGCCTTATGATACAGGCCTTGATATTTCGCTTCTATCGGATATCGCAGATTACTTCAGAAAAATACGCAAGAAATACAAAAGGTTTGAGAGTGAATATACAGGCATAGATACAAAGACCCTTGTTGTTCAGGTACCCGGCGGCATGATTTCAAACCTTGCAGTTCAGTTAAAAGAACAGAATGCCATTGATAAGATGAATGATGTTTTGGAAGAAATTCCGAGGGTGAGAAAGGATATGGGCTATCCGCCGCTTGTTACGCCAAGCAGTCAGATTGTGGGCACCCAGGCAACACTGAACATCCTTACTGGCGAGAGGTATAAGGTGATAACCACTGAGACTCGAAATTATTTTAAAGGCCTCTACGGAACGCCGCCAGGAAAGATAGATAAAAAAGTCCAGAAAAAGGCGATAGGCAGCGAAGAGCCGATTGTATGCAGGCCTGCGGATTTACTTGAGCCTGAGCTTGACAAACTTACAAGGGAACTTGGCGGCAGGGCAAAAAGTATTGAAGATATTTTATCTTATGCGCTTTTCCCTAATGTTGCGCTGGAATATTTTGAACAGAGAGAGAGCGGCAAGATAGAGCCGGAGCCGCTTGAAGAGGCTAAAGAGACCCAGCCTCAGCAAGCGCCTTTAATGTCATCCCTTGCGCCGAGTGAGTTTATTATAACCGTTCACGGCGAATCGTATCGTGTAAAGGTTGCCGGCGCAGGCCACAAGGTTGAAGGAAAGAGGCCGTTCTTTTTAAAGATAGACGACCGTCTGGAAGAGGTAATGCTGGAGTCCCTTACAGAGGTTATCCCATCTACAGCAGGTGAGATAGAGGCAAAGCCGACAACTACCTCAGTCAGGCCAAAGGCGACAAAGAAGGGGGATGTTACAGCGCCTATCCCCGGGAAGGTTACCAGTATAAAGGTGGCTGAAGGCGACAGAGTTTCTGCTGGAGATACGCTTCTGACTGTCGAGGCAATGAAGATGGAAAATGAGGTGCATACACCTATGGACGGTTTTGTAAAAAAGGTATATGTAAAAGTAGGGGATTCCGTTAATCCGGATGAGACTTTGATGGTGATAGAAAAAGACAGTGGACAGTGATGAGTGGCGAGTGGTCGGTAGCGGAGAAGTATTTCTGACCACTGGACAATGGTCACTGGCCGCGAAATAAACAGGAGGCAATGATAATGTCAGAATTAGTTGTTGGAGTTATTGGGGGCAGCGGGCTGTATGAGATGGAGGGACTTAAAAATGTGAAAGAGGTAAAGGTAAAAACGCCTTTTGGCAGCCCGTCAGATGCCTATATAGTTGGGAAGCTTGGAGATGTAAAGATGGTTTTTTTACCGAGGCATGGGAGGGGACACAGACTGCTGCCGTCTGAATTAAACTATAGGGCAAATATATATGGCATGAAAAAACTTGGCGTAGAATGGATAATATCAGTCTCAGCAGTGGGCAGTATGCGCGAGGATATTAAGCCGGGGCATATTGTTGTAGTTGACCAGTTCTTTGACAGGACAAAGGGGAGGGTGTCAACATTTTTCGGAAACGGCATAGTTGGCCATGTAGAATTTGCAGACCCTGTGTGTTCGAATCTCAGTGATGTCCTTTATGATGCAGGGCAACATACCGGAGCTACTATTCATAAAGGCGGAACATATATCTGCATTGAGGGCCCGCAGTTTTCTACGAGGGCAGAGTCAAAGATTTATCGGAAATGGGGCGTAGATGTGATAGGCATGACCAATATCCCTGAGGCAAAGCTTGCCAGGGAGGCTGAGATTTGCTATGCCACATTGGCGCTCTCCACAGATTACGACTGCTGGCATGAAACAGAGGAGTCTGTCACAGTGGAGATGATCCTTGATACGCTCAAGAAAAATGTCGCAACAGCAAAGGCTATCATAAAGGAGGCAGTTCCGAAGATTCCTTATAAGAGAGAATGCAAATGCGCAACTGCAATGAAATATGCGGTTGTTACAGACAGAAAGAAGATATCTGCTAAGGCGAAGAAGGATTTAAAAATAATATTGGGGAAATACGGGGTTTAATGAGGTAATCTTTGTCAAATGCTGTAGTTGCTGCTATGATTACTCAAAAATAGACATTGAAAGGTGACATTGCGAGGCGAAGCCGAAGCAATCTCGTTTTTGATGGGATTGCTTCGCACCATTCAGGTACTCGCAATGACAATGACAGGCAAAACAAATGCTTAAATGGTCAATGTCTATTTCTTGGGTGATTACTTTTGTCTTGACAGTATGTATTATTGATGTAAACTCATAAAGGCTGAGAGAGGATTAAGAATGGCACTTACCTTGCAAAGACAGACAGACAGACAGACAGACAGAATTTTACCTTAATAGCGTTTTTATATAGTGTTTCATCAAAAGGGGCAGACCATATGGTCTGCCCCTTTTGTTTTTTTATGTCTTAAAAATTCCACAGAAAGGAGGCGATATTTAGCACAAGCGAAAAAACAAATTGACATTTTTTGCGTTTGTATTTTTGCGCTGTCAGGAGTTTCCTCCTGACAGCAGTAGCAGCCTTTCTCATCATCAACATCTGCGTTGCCAATGCCTATGCTGTATGGTCAACTGACCCGACCGTGAATACCGCAATCTCCACAGCAGCAGGCGATCAAAATTCTCCCACTATAGTAACTGATAACAGCGGCGGCGCTATTATTACATGGCATGATTACCGCAGCGGCAATTACGACATCTATGCACAGCGCATAAATGCAAATGGCAATGTGTTGTGGACAACAGATGGGGTGGCAATCTCCACAGCAGCAGGCGATCAAAATTCTCCCACTATAGTAACTGATAACAACGGTGGGGCTATTATCACATGGTATGATTATCGCAGTGGCAATTACGACATCTATGCCCAACGAATAAATGCAAGTGGTGTTGTCCAGTGGACAGCAGATGGTGTGCCAATCTCTACAGCGGCAAATAGCCAAGAGCGTCCCGCCATAGTAAGCGATGGCAGCGGTGGGGCTATTGTCACATGGTATGATTACCGCAGTGGCACCTATTCCGACATCTATGCACAGCGCATAGATGCGAATGGTAATGTTTTATGGACAACAAATGGAATGGCAATCTCCACAGCAGCAAATAATCAATACTATCCCCAGATCGTAAGCGATGGCAGCGGCGGGGCTATTATTACATGGGAGGATTACCGCAGCGGTAATTGGGATATCTATGGCCAGAGGATAGATGCAAATGGAAATGTGCTCTGGACATAGGATGGAGTAGCACTCTGTGCAGCTGCAGGTCACCAATGGAATTCACAGATAGTAACTGATGGCAGCGGTGGAGCTATTATTACATGGGAGGATTACCGTCCAGGCAGTTACGCTATCTCTGCCCAGCGGATAGATACAAATGGCAATGTGCTGTGGACACCGGGTGGGGTGGTAATATATATACCAGCAGACTGGACAGCAGGATGTTGGAGAGGCTTACCCACCATAGCAAGTGATGGCAGTGGTGGGGCTATTATTGCTTGGCATGAGACACTATGCCTAGACTTCCATATCCAAGCCCATAGGATAGATGCAAATGGCAATCTGCTGTGGTCAGGGGCAAAGACGATTTATATGCTAAATTTCGAAAACTGGGGTACCGGCACCAGCAGGCCAAGAATAGTAAGTGATGGCAGCGGCGGGGCTATTATTACATGGCAGGATTACCGCAGCGGCACCGATTACGACATCTATGCCCAGAGGATCCATGAGAGCGGGACAATTAACTTGTTTCCGACCCTCTCTGTTTCTGTGAATGGAAATGGAAGTGTAAACAGCAGTCCTGCAGGCATCAACTGCCCAGGTGATTGCAGCGAGGCATACGCACTCGGCACATCAGTAACCCTTACCTCTGCACCAAATAGCGGCTGGGGATTCTATGGCTGGGAGGGGGCATGCACAGGCACAGGCGCATGCACAGTCAATATGACTACAGATGCCTCTGTTACCGCCAATTTTAGACAGACATGGTTTGAGGAAAGCGACCCAGCCATTGTCTATACAGGCACATGGTCTGCATCTGCCTGCTCATCATGCAGCAACGGTGCAATGAAATCTACCAGCCAAACTGGTGCAAAGGCTGATTTCTCCTTTAGTGGAACAGGGGTCAGATGGATAGCCGCTAAGACAAGCAAATCCGGCAAGGCAAAGGTATTGACGGGGTATATATTGCAACGATAGACCTCTACAGCAGAACGAGCCAGTATCAGGTAGTAGTATTTGAGCGAACAGGGCTTAGCCCCGGAAATCATACACTAACTATTGAAAACCCGGGTAAGAGGATATCAATAAATGTAGACGTATTTGAGGTGATACCGTAACGAAAAACTTCCCCCTCTCTTTATTAAAGAGGGGGGAAGGGGGAGTTGAAGTCAATTACCCCCGCCTAAAGGCGGTGGTTTTGAATTCGGCTGTAAGCCGACTAAAGTAGTGCAACTGCTTAACCCATCTTCCCAACCCTCTCCCATCCGTCCACCAAGGCGGAGCGGAGGAGAGAGAGTTTTAAATATTTTCCCTCCCTTGATGGTAGTCTTGCTTTTTCTTTCCCCCTCCCTTAACGGGAGGGGATTAAGGGGAGGGTGTGCTTTTGGTTGTCGGGGGCAGTCCCTGCTATACGTCTTAAATATTGTATGCTAAGTTAATGCTCAAAAATGTGCCAGATGCAAGGCATTGTAGTTTGCCAATTTATCGGCGCTTTTAATCTGCCTCAGGCGGACGTCCAATAAATTTGGCAACTACAGGTATGTTGATCCCCGCCTGATGCGGGCGTAGCGATTCGCTTAAGGCGGACAGCAGACGGGCATTTTTCAGCATTAACTGATTACGGAATCGGCACAACCTGCGCTTCAATATTCAATTCTTTGAGTCTTTTCCTTGCAGACGGCATTTCTAATGGCGGCACAACCACATGAAAGACTGCATTATTCTGCCAGGCATAATCTGCAAAGAATTTCCACTCTTCTTCCGTGTGCGGGTCATTGATAGAATCCGGGGTTTCAACCTCATATATAAGCAGCTGTGCGCCATCGTATGCTGTTACATCAGGAATATGTCCGTTCTTATAACCTGATAATGTAAACATCGGCGGCCGCTTATAGCCAGGTATGTCTGCCATGACATCCTTTAAATTTCTTCCATACAGTCCATCCGCCAGAAACTCTATCATAGTGTCGTGATCAGCCTGAGATTTTCTTTTTGACATTTTAAGCCTCCATATTATAGTGAACGAAATAAATAAATAGATGTAGTTTGCCCATTTATGGGCGTCCGCCTGAGGCGGATTAAAGTCGCCGATAAATCGGCAGACTACAAATTTATATCGCTGACTATAGTCATTCTGATTCTATTATTAACCCCCACACCAAAACTTTTGGTATAGGAGTAAACTATTTAACGCTCCGAGTAATAAGTAATTTACTGTTTTTACTTCTCTATTGCAACTGAAACAGTATAATTGACTTTTACATCGTTCAACAGATATAATTTCAAAATCATGGAGGTATTTATTAATGAATAAGAAAGCAGTTGCCCTTCTTTCCGGCGGACTTGATTCAACCCTGGCAGTTAAGGTAATGCTTGAGCAGGGGATTGAGATAGTTGCCCTTAACTTTACATCTACATTCTGCACCTGTAACTGCAGGGGAAGCGTGTGCAATAACGAGGCTGCAAGGGTTGCGAATGAGTTTGGCGTTCCGATAAAGGTTCTCCAGAAAGGCCTGGACTATATAGAGATTGTAAGAAATCCAAAGTACGGCTATGGTCAGGGCATAAACCCGTGCATTGACTGCCGTATCTATATTCACAAACTCGCCAAGAAATACATGGAAGAGATTGGCGCATCATTCATCATAACAGGAGAGGTTCTTGGCCAAAGGCCGATGAGTCAGAGAAGGGATGCCTTTAAAAACATTGAAAGAGAAAGCGGGCTTGAGGGGCTTATTGTGAGGCCGCTCTGTGCGAAGCACCTTGAGCCTACTATTCCTGAAAAGCTTGGAATAATAGACAGGGAAAAACTTCTTGATATGGATGGCCGTTCAAGAAAGCCGCAGATAGCCCTTGCAGAGGAGCTTGACATTCAGAATTATCCGTGCCCTTCCGGAGGCTGTCTTCTTACAGATAAGATATTTTCAAAAAGGGTAAAGGATTTACTGGATAATAAAAAGGATGTAACCATGAAAGACCTGCAGCTCTTGAAGATAGGCAGGCACTTTAGACTCAATAGTGAAACCAAAATTATTATCGGCAGGGATGAGGCAGATAATAAAAAGCTTAAAAGCCTGTGCCAGACAGATGACAGCTTGATAGAGCCAATGGATTTTGTCGGCCCAACAGGACTTGTGTGCGGCATGTCCAGGAACGGAACCAATGCGCTTGCAGGCAGAATGATTTTAAGGTATGCAGGAGAAAAGGCAAAGGGAAAAGGAGCGTTAAAACTTTTCAAAAATGGCGAAGAAACAACATTTAAAGTTGACTCAGCTATTGACGATGAAATATTAAAAAGGATGATGATATGAAACTACAAGGGGCAGGGGGCAGAGGGCAGGATCTGCCCCCGAATGTTTCAATCGGGGAGTCAGAGGTTGTAGGGCAAGGCCTTAGCCTTGCTAAATCAACTCAGGAAAAATTTGAACATCTTAAAGCTATCCTTCGCGATATGGGCTCTGTGCTTGTGGCGTTTTCAGGCGGGGTGGACTCCACATTCCTTTTAAAGGTTGCCTTTGATACCCTTGCGGATAAGGCCGTGGCGCTTACAGCCACTTCTCCGACATACCCTGACAGGGAGTTTCAGGACGCAAAGAGGCTGGCAAAGGAGATTGGCGCAAGACACATTATAGTGGATTCAAATGAACTCCTCATACCAAACTTCGCTGACAATACTGATAAAAGATGCTTCTACTGCAAGAGCGAGCTTTTTGAAATATGCAATGAAAAGGCAAAGGAATTGGGGGTTGCGCACGTGGCTGACGGCAGCAATGCTGATGATATAAGTGATTACAGGCCGGGCAGAGAGGCTGCAAAAGGGCTTGGTATAAGAAGCCCCCTTGTGGAGGCCAGCCTTTCAAAGCCCGAGATAAGGGAAGTAAGCCGTGCCATCGGCCTTGAGACATGGAAAAAGCCTTCCTTTGCCTGCCTTTCATCAAGGTTTCCATACGGGACAAGGATAACAGAAAAAAGACTGGATAAGGTTGAGAGATGCGAGGAGATTCTCCGTAATTTAGGTTTTTCCCAGTTCAGGGTCAGGTATCATAATGAGATAGCAAGGATTGAGGTAATGCCTTCTGAGATAAGCAGGTTTTTGGAAGAAGGAATTAGAAATAGCATTGTTGAAGGCTTCAAGAAACAGGGATTTATATATATAACGATTGATTTGCAGGGATACAGGACAGGGAGCATGAATGAGGGGGTTAAAGACAGGTTAAAGGCTGGAGGTTAGAGGTTGGATAGATTATCTGCAGAGCAGCAGAATTTCTGCATAAGGCCTGCCTTTTAATGGGCGTCCCCATTATATATATTTTAATAGAACCGTCCCCATTATGTCCTGGCAGTTAAATATACCATAGATTATTCTTTATGTTTTCTACGGTGTGTAATTCAAAAAGCCGTGCAATCCTACTGGCTAATCCGTATATGTTTCTGCGGCCTGCAATTATGATGCCGTAGTGTTCTTTGTTCTCTTTAAGGAGATTCTTATATAACTCTTCAAAATGAATTCGGTTATGTGTTAAAAATACACATCGGAGTTTGACGGCATGTTCTAATTGCTCTTGGTCGCTTCTTCCGAGCATCCCTTCATCAAGGGTTGTAAAGACAGTAAGACCTTTAGCATTGAGCAGAGGTTTTATCAATACATCAACATCTTCATCAGTATAGATGGAAATCATCTTACAGAGGGGTGGATAAGGTTTTCAGGGATTTTATTTTTCTCTATGTAATCATCAATCTCTCTTTGATGGTCGCTGTAGTAACTCAATGCATCAAAGACCTGTG
>Ga0209431_10000145_pt1 | contig 52815 bp, 40 predicted proteins | sample RifCSP13_3_FD_184021 | JGI IMG/M metagenome (GOLD analysis project Ga0209431, IMG submission 184021) | Soil microbial communities from Rifle, Colorado - Rifle CSP2_sed 13_3 (SPAdes) (version 2) | ecosystem: Environmental > Terrestrial > Deep subsurface > Rock core/Sediment | place: Rifle... | reverse complement strand
AGAATGTAAAAACTCAAAAGGATCGCCTGTTTTATATTTTACAAATAACATATATGTAAATAATCCGAGAGGAATAAGCAGCAAAAAAATAATATTTTTATTAATGCTAACTGACCTGAACTTTTTCGAACCGCTAAATGAATATTCAGCAATCATTGCAGGAAATAAAGCAATCCCGATAAGCCTAGTGAATGTCGACAATATACCAAGTAAACCCGCTGCCCACCAAATTTTTTTCCTGGCAAAGAAAAATGCCCATACTGAAAGCGCGAAAAAGATTCCTTCCGTATAGTAACTCGCAAAGAAAAATGATGTAGGAAAAAGTAATAATAATAAAATAACAGTTTTTACATCATAGGTGCTATCCAATTTTATTAATTTCCAAAATCCCATTAGACCGATTAATAGAAATAAGTGATTTAAAAGTAGGCCGCCAATAGCAAGAATTAAAGTATTACTCTTATAAAGAAAGACTACTAACCTTACCAAAATGGGAAATAGAGGAAAATAAAAATATGTTAAGGAGCGATAGCCGTATTGAGCAATTGCTAAGTAATGTTCTCCGTCAAAATTTAACCATCCCCAGAAGTATGGATTACTTAAATAATTATGAAGTCCTCCTCCCAAGAAAATGCTTTGATTCTGAATTAAGTTAACTGCTAATAACGAAAACAAAAATAACGAAATCCTCCAGCCGACAAATATTTTAAAAATATATAAAAGATCCTCCTTTGACATTTTTGTTATTCCGAAGAAATATTTTTGTAAACTTCAATAGTTTCCTTTGCGGTTTTTTCCCAAGAAAAATCTTTCAATCTTTCTCTGCCTTTTCTTATTAAAGATACTCTAAGCGAAGAATCATTTACCAAACTTAATAATTTTTTAGCAATATCTTTAGGATCATTTGGATCGGCAATCAACGCTGCTCCGTTGGCAATCTCAACCAAACAATTTGTTTTTGAAATTACAACAGGTACTTCGCAAGCAAATGCTTGTAAAACTGGTAAACCAAATCCCTCGTAAAACGACGGCTGACAGTAAACTGTCGCAAGATTAAAAATTGGAATTAAATCGTCATCTGTAACATAACCCAGTCTAAGCACATTTTTATTTACAAATAATTTCTCCAGTTTGACATAATGACGCAATTCAGGATGGGGTTTGCCTAAAATAAAACGAATCCAATCTCTCGGGCCTTTCAAATTAGTTAGATTTGTATGAATATTCTCTTCGACTTGGGTAGCATGTTTACCCGCAATGACAAGTTGTATTTTGGCAATATCACAAGCCTTAATCAAATTTACAATATTTTTTGTATAATTAACATCACCCAAATAAAAAACAAATTTACGGTTTAATTTATATTTACTTACTACACCATCAAGCTCCACTTTATCGTGTATAACTCTAAAATCTGCTCCAGGGGCTAAATTTATTACAATAACCTTGTTAGGCGAAACACCCAATAATCTTACAATATCCTTTTTTGATGTCTCAGAGTCAGTAATGATAACATCAACATTTTTGATAAGTAACCCTTGTAACCAGTAAAAGAATTTACCCCTAATTCCTGGTGGATATATTTTTGGATATAACAAAGGAATTAAGTCGTGTATGGTGACAACAATTTTTGCAGGTTTTTTCAAAAGCAAAGATAAACGGAAAGGGTCAAATGAAAGATAATGAACTATATCATAACCGCTTAAATTAGTCTTCAAAAAATCAACTATATCAATTTTGAGATCTTTATAGGATTTTTTTACTTCTCCAATGGCTTTTATTAATTCCCTTGCATACAAACCAATTCCTCTAACTGAATGTGCGCTATTTAATGGCCCTGAATCGATCGCTACTTTCATAATTCATCTAACATCTTTTTTACTTTCCTCAAAATAATGACGGGGATATATTGAAGTTTCGGGTTCGAGAGTTTCGTTTTCAAGACGGGTTACAATGTGATGGGCAAGCCACTTCGGATCTATATATTGTTTACCTTCCTTTTCTTTTTTCTTCTTATCTTCAAGAGATAATGGACCAAATGCAGTTAATACGCTCCCTAAGGTAAGATGTACAAAATGAACATTCGAATTTTCATATTCTTTAGATAAAGATAGAATTAATCCTCTCAAGGCAAATTTACTGGCGCAGTATGCCGCACGGCCCGACAGCGCTACTTTGCCCATTCCCGATCCACTTGCAATTACATAAGCTTTTTCCGATTTTTCCAATAGAGGAAGGAGTTTTTGTGTTATATAAAAAACAGAATTCACATTAATATCAATTGAATCTTTCCATTCTTCATACGAAATATCCGGCAGTTTTTTATAAACACCAATACCTGCAAGATGAAAAAGAAAGTCTACTTTTTCATGTTTTGATTTGATTTTTTTTACAACGCTAGATACTGATTCAGGGTTTGTAAGGTCACAAGTATATTTATCTATTCCAACTTTATAAGAAATCAATTTTTTTTCTAAAGTATTTGAGGACTCGATTGTTCTAGCTATCAGGATAAGATTGGTTTGTTTCTTTACCAATGCGAGTGATACCTCTCTCCCTATTCCTCCACTTGCCCCTATTATTATGGCTGTCTTGCTACTTAGATTCATGGTCCCACTTATTTTTTCATATCCTGCCAATATTTGAAATAAGCTAATGGATAATGCATCGAAGAAAAAAATGACCAAATAAAACCGCGCATACCATCAAGTATTCCTTTATGACGAAAATAAAGAAGAATGAAGTAGAATGCTGGAAGCGGAAAAGAATATTTGAATAAATTCCAATAGTTTACAGGTATATTTTTCCCTTTGAATTCAGCTGCAGTCAGATCAGTATAACGGTTCATGCGTTCGAGATATCGTTGAAGGGTCGGAGATTCGTGGTGTTCTAAATCATTATATAACCATCCGACTTCTCCATTAACTTCCATCAGTTCATGAACAGACTTTCCCGGAAGCCGGGCGTACCCACGTTTAATTAAACGAATCACTCCGTCGGGATAAACTCCTGCATGAATTAAAGGCTCTTCCAAAAAGTAATTCCTCCTGGGAATGAAAAAAGCAACGACCTTACCTGTAGAATGTCCCAATTTACCATCTCGTCTTTCGATAAGTCTTTGGTGGCGAATAAACAGATTTAATTGACTGTTTGCTACCGATTTATTATTTAATCTTTTGCCACTAATTAGTACTCTGTTTAAAAGTTCGTCATTATTAGAGTTGATAACTCCTACAATTTCTTTTGCCAGTTCGGGTGACAAGCGCTCATCTGCATCAAGCTGCAGTATCCAATCGCCACCTGCGGCGTCAATTGCTCTTTGCTTAGTTTTATGAAAAATTGGTTCGTGTTTTACTTCAATAACTTTGGCCCTGTATTTCTTAGCTATCTCACGCGTCTTATCTGTTGACTGTTCGTCGACAACGATAATTTCATCTGCAATATCCTTCACAGAATCAAGACATAATCTAATATTATCTTCTTCGTTTCGTGTCGCGAGTACTACTGATAACTTTTTTTTAGTCGGCATTATTTGGATTTTAGCACTAACTCCGCTACTTTCTCACCATATTCTACCGCATAATTTGTCCCCCGGTCCCAAGGATAAACCTGCTGGATATTACATAAATACAAACCTGCAATTGGAGTCTCGAATTTTGGAATAACTTTTGAATAATTGAGAGGATATATCGGTTGAGCAAAAAAAGCTTTAAATAAGTAATACTTATTTACCCACGATTCAGAGAAATTTGGATTTATCTTTTTTAGATACGGTAAAAATTCATAAAATATTTCTCCCTCGTTTTTTTTGAAATATTCGTGTGAGTGCTCTAAGTAGTTTCCTATATAAACTAGGTGTTCGTTATTATAATATTTTTTGTCCATAAAATTCGTATGTTCGACAACTGCTAAGAACGGGAAATCCCGTTTATCAATATTCAGCCAATATGTTCCATCCGTAAGAAATTGTTTTTTAAAAGAAAGTATCATATTAACAGCACCTATACCTTTAAGTTCTAAAAGACTGTTAACGTATTTTTTAGGTAATACTCTTGCAATCTTTATAAAAAGAGGGGACGGCAAAGTACAGATTACTTTATCGAATTTATATTCCTTATTTGCAAGTTTAATTGTCAATTTACTTTTTTCTTGATAAATCGCTTCAACTAACGACTGATATAATATATTACCCCCGTGCTTTATTACAGCACGAGATAATTTCTCTGCAAAAGACAAAAATCCCCCAACAGGATAGCCGAGAGATGGACTTCTTTTTTTAATTCTGGCCCAAAACCAAGCCGCTGAAATTTCATCGACATATTTATCAAACTTACCTTTAAAAAGTGGTCCCCACAAATTCTTCCAAGAACTATCTCCCATATAGTTCTTAATAAAATTTTCAGCTGTAATCTTTTCTAATGGTTGCCAATTATTTGTTATACGTAAATATGCTAGCACAGCACCCATTCTAATTCGATCAATAAATGGAATTTCCGAAAAAGTTAACAAGCTTAAGGGCGAGTCAAGCTGCTTTATTTTGCTGTCGATAAATGTAGCAGTTTTAGGTCTGACAAAAATAACTTCTTGTCCAATATCTTTAGCTAAATTTCTGACCGACCAATCGCTAGTAAACCAATGGTGATAATGTTTTTCTAAAGACCACTTCCAGTCCTTTTCTTTAAAACCGACTGCAAGCCCTCCCGGTCTATCATCTGATTCAAAAACAGTCACATCAATTCCGCTTTTAGACAATCGGAAAGCGGCCGCAAGACCTCCGAAACCGGCACCTATAATTCCAACTTTCATATATTAATTAGCCACAACCTGAAAATATTTATAATCATTGGTTCCGTAAACTTCTTTAATAATATTTGCTTCATCCGGGATTTCTTCATCAGTCCCCACAATTAAACTTCTTGGATAGATCAATTTATCATTATCCCAATCAATTTTTTTAAATACAAATTTGTCAAATTTCCCTACGGTTGAAAATCCGTATGTGTCTCGTGGAGTAAGGACATGGTCTGGTTGAAATTTAATAGGAGAATACTTCAGGTAAAAAAGAAACAAAATATACGGTTGATCATATCTGTCGGAGACTATAACTTTTTCAAATTCATTACTATTTTCAGAAATATATGAAACAAGTTCTTTGACCCCGTACTGAGAAGAAAAAGGATATTCTTTTGCCATATGAACCCAATACATATGTAAATATCGCGTGACGTTCCATGCCACAATAATTATAAGTGACGCAAGAACAACGGTAAATATATATTTCTTTTGCGTTTGGAGCCAGCTTAATGTTTTTGCTAAACCATAAGCACTAATAATAGTAATGGGGACAACCATATTCTGCGCACGTAACGCGTGAGGCGATTGAAAAGTTAGTGCTGCCGCTGACGGGGCAACAATTAACCACCCTAAAATTAGCACCCAGACTCTTTTGTGATCTGACTTGTCTCTAAAAATCCCAACAATGCCAATTACTCCGACAGCTAAAAGAAACAAATCAAACAAATACATTTGTCCTGTTTCAGATACTTTGTTTCGTTGAATTACGTCTCCGCTTATAAAAAGAAAATTCCCGTTATAATGGTCGGTCCAGTTGTCCAAAAATGCCAGAGCATAATTGATTACTTTATTATGCAATACGCGAGGTATTACTCCTTGAAAATCTATGTGTTCTCCACGCTGTTCATTAATCCTCTCAATTGGTCCAGTGTCTGCAAAAAGTCCCACACCGGCAGCGCGTGATCCAACGTCGCTATTTGTAAAATCAGAAATTAAGGGAAGTAGTGCGACAAAACCAACGAGTCCCGCAAGTAGTATTCTTTTGTATATCTTTTTCACTTCAGTCCAATAAACTGTAACTAATCCCAAACCAATAAACGGAACGACCATTCTTGCCGCATGGTAAGCATACATCGACAATATAAAACTTATCGAGCTTAAAAATAAAAAAACAATATTATTGAAACCCTTAAAAAATAACCACAAGGCGAGAACAATAAAAAATGTGGCTACATTGACTTCCCAACCTCCACGAGAAAAATGAATATGCCATGGACTTATCGCGAGCATAAAGCTTGCGATCAATGCCAAATGATTAGTGTCAAATGATAAACTTTTTTCCTTAAACAACTCTTTAACTAAAAGATAGACAAGATAAACAGTCGCAACACCCAGAAACGCCCCCGGAATCCGTACCCCCCATTCGTTTAACCCCACAAATCTAACGAACGGAAGAACCATATAAAAATATAGTCCGGGTTTATAATCATTAAAGGATTGGAAATGAATCGGCCAATCATTTCCGTGCTCGTCACCCCCGGTTTGAATCAAAGAATACGCGTTATAACCAATCGCTGCTTCATCTGCATTCAAGGCGGGATATTCTCCTAATTTCCAGAATCTGAGTACAAAAGCTAAAATCAAAATAGCAAAAACCAGTACTTTACTTTTTAATTTTTTTTGTCTATCCATATATTATTTAATTTCAACGATTCTAAGAGCCACTTCTCCGTTTAAATATTTAATTTCCGATACTAAATTGACTACGTCGGTTTGTTTTATTTCAACGTCAGGAATTCTAATTGTATCCGCTACTACTAAAGCACCGTGTTCCTTTTTATTTTGCGGCCAGTCAATTGCGCAAAAACAGATATTATCCAATTTAGTCACATACCCCACATCTCCTTTAAATTCGCTTTCGACTAAACTTGCTTGTTTTTGGTATTTGGAAGGATCGTATTTTTGGTAAAACAAAAAGAAAATATATGGTTGGGCAAAAGATTGCTGGATATTTATTTGCTCAAAATTTTTTTGAATAGGGGTTATTGCTTCCACAATTTGTTTGTACCCGTACTCCCAATTTTTTGAGCTATGTTTTGGAAGATGAATAAAATATGCATCAAGAAAGTAGATCGAAGAACTAAGAAGAACAAAAACTAGCAGTACGTAGTAAGTAATATGTAGTAAGGTATTTTTGGTTTGTTTAATCCAATTTATAATTGACCACAATCCGAATGACGAAATTAAAGTAAGCGGGATAACCATATTCAGGGCCCGAATAGCGTGAACTTCATCACGGGATAAAACAGCCGGAAGCGGAGATAAAATGAGCCAAAGGACCACAAAAAGCGATAATTTCCTCCTGAATCTAATAAACTCAATAAAACCAAAAACCAATAAAATTATATCAGAAATAAGGAGCATACCATGATTCGGTGCTGAGTGTCTGGGATTCTGATAATCACCTTCAAAAAATAAAAAGCGGCCAGAAAAATGGTTAAACCACCTCCCGGCAATTGCTCGGGCAAAATTTAGTCTCTCGCTATGAAAAAGATAATAACTTACATCACCTACCCGTTCTTTTCCCTGACTTAAAAAAGTCGCTAACTGGTCGGTATTTCTCGGATAAGAAAAAATACTGAAAACTTCCAACCTACCCGTTTTTCCCTGAAAAATACTTGCAATTATCGGAAGACTTATAATGAGTCCTAATATAATTGATGCCACAAGGTCTCTCCTCGCAGAATTTAACCATTTTCTTATCTCTTTCCAAAAGGTCGCCACCAAAATAAAAATCACAATCGACGTTGAAAGTTTAGCTCCTTGATACGTCAAAAGGGTGGAAGAAAAAAATAGAGATGAAAAAATTAATAATTTGGGTTTCTCGATTGCTTTAAGGAAAAAATATATGCCAGCCAAAGTCAAAGTTAAAGAAAGATTTGCTTCCCATGCACCGCGTGAGAAATGGATATGCCAAGGTGAAATCGCAAGTATAAATGCAGAGATTTTCGGTAGCAGCTGTTTGATATTTAATTGCTGGCCGCCATTTTCCTTAGTAATAAACTCAAGGACGATTTTATAAATTAACCAAACAGCCAAAACACCAGTCATCGCGCTTGGTAGCCTAGTAGCAAACTCGGTTAACCCAAGAATTGTAACAAAGGGAATCGTCATATAAACGTATAATCCAGGTTTATAATCACCGAAGGACTTAAAAATTATAGGAAGTAATTCTCCGTATTCATCTCTACCTGTTTTTAAAATGGAATAGGCACTATAGCCAAGTGAAGCTTCATCGGAGGTCAAATGCGGAGGAATACTTCCCAATTTATACAATCTTAAGAATACAGCTATTAATAAGATTACAATCAGTGTCCAGTTATCAGTTAGCCAGTTTAACAGTTTTTTAATTCTCATATATTTCGAAAGCAGGTTTCCCGTTAAGAAAGTTAATAACTTTTAATTTATTCCAAGTTTTTGGAAAATTATTTGGGCTAGTTATCAATAAACATCTTTGACTCTTACAGCCAAATTTTTCGCCACTCTCTAGTAAAAAATCTTGCCGTTCTTCTTTAGGAATATTCCAGTCGTTTACAAAATAAAACTTGTCGAAGCTGTCAACCCAATACCAATTTGATTGATAAAAGCGCTTTAAATTTGGATCCTTACTGTAAGATTGCGGATCCCATGTCCAGTAAAAAAGAAAAAACTCATGAGGCTCGCCATACTTTTTAGTAATGATAATTTTGTCGTACTCCCGGTAATGCTCTTTTGAATATTCAACCACCTGTTTATATCCATATTGCCAACTCCAGGAATAATTCGCTCTATACTCTTCAAAGTACATAACCAAGTAATTTTCTAAAAACATTAATGTAATAATTACATATACTACTAAGGATAGCAGTCTGAGTTTGTTGTTTAATTGCTTAGTAAAGGCTAAAAACCCGTAAGCAGTCAAAATCATTGGTATGGGCAGCAGTGTAATTGAACGCAGAACATGTGGGGCTTCGCGAGTTATACTCGAAGGTATTGGTGCAAGTAATAACCAATAAATCAGCAGTGTAGAAGCCGAATCTCTTTTTTTTAATAGGGAGTATAAACCCAATAATATGAATGGGATATTAACCCAATATAGCAAACCATGAAAAGGCACACTAAATTGATAATGAGTACCTCCCTCGATAAATAAATATTTCGGAGAGAAGTGAGAGATATAATTTTTTGTAAATCGATCTAGAAAAAATATCGGTCGATTAAATAAAAGCCTCTCAATTAATGGAGAAAAATTGAATTCGTTTCTTAACTCTATTATTCTTCCAATTGCCCCTTCGTCGATAAGCGCAACTTTTCCGTATCTGGCCTGGCCTACAGGATTTAATAACTGCCAAAGCATTGGAATAAAGAAAATCGCTGTAAGAATTAAGTAGTAAGTAGAAAGCTTTTTACTTGCTTTAAAAACCGTTAAAATATCGTTTTTGTAAACAGCAAATAGGACAATGGACATTAATGGAGTGAATATTCTGTAAGAATTATAAGTCCAAACAGATAAACCAAAGAATATAGAATTAAGAATCAAATATTTAGGATTTTTGAGTCCTTTTAGGAAAAAATAAACCCCTATTACAAATAGGGCAAATCCTAAATTTGCCTCAAAGGCACCACGCGACAGAAATAAACTCCACGGTTCGATAGTTACAAGAAAAGCAGAGAGTAACGCTAAAAAATTATTTTTGAATAATAGTTTTACAAGTTTAAAAGTAAATATAATTGAGGTAATTCCTGCCAGGATAGAAGGAAGCCTAACCGCCAAAACATTAAGTCCTAGCAAAAATTCGGAAATAGCGGTTATATATATGTAAACAGGCAATTTGAAATCACCATATGCCTTAAATATCAAAGGCAGTCTCACTCCCCATTCATCCTTACCAGTTTCTAAGATTGAATATGCATTGTATCCGTGTGATACCTCATCCCAATTGAGAGACGGCGGATTCACGGTTGTGAATGTTAATCTTAGAATTGAACCAAATATTACTATTGATATTAAATATCTATTGTTGTCTACAAATTTAACTACGCTCTTGAACATACATCTTGGTTATATTTCATTTACAGTATATACTTTTGTTTGGCTTCGAAGCACATTTTTTGTCCGGGTTCGTTTTATAAGCTACAAATATAATTTCGTCTGTCGGACTTTTTATCGTAAAAGTTTTTTCCAAAAAATGTTCTTTAATTTGTGTATCTCCAAAAGTTAATTCATCTCCTACCAAAATCTGCTCTTTATAAATATCTTTTTCCCAATTGACATTTCTAGTCTCTATGTTTGCAAATATATAGTGGCTGTCAAACTCCGGATTATCATAATATTTTTCTAATATTTCTGGTCTTAATTCTTGAAACTTATCAGGAGGATATTTGAGAAAAAACGCAAGTTGCATATATAAGGGCTTAGTTCTTGCCTGATCTATAACGAAAAGTGTGTCATGATTTTTACTAATTTCCGCCGCCAAAATATCGACACCGCTACCCCAATAAATAGCTCGTTCTTTTGGCAGTAATACAAAATAACCTCTCCACAAAAATATTAATGAAACGACAATCAAAAAGGTTAGAATTGGAAACCATACTTTAGTATTTAATTTTTTTAGAAGTAGATCTAACCCAAAAACTATTAATAAAAATGTAGGTAATAGGAACGGTAATGCCCTATGGGTTGAAAAAGGATCTTTTGTGAGCGCCGCGGGAATGGGAAAAAGAAGAAAAAGTATAGTTAAATATTTTACAAACATTTTTTCCTTGTTTTTAAATAACCAATAGATTCCGGCTAGATAAGGGATCAACATCCAAAAATAAAAAACCGGTAATTCGGGAACTGACCTTTGTAAATCCGGATCAGGTAAAAAGAACAGATTTCGTGGCGAGAAGTATGCAATATAGTGCGAAAAAAACTCTCTTAATATATTTAATATAAATACTAATTTCCCTAAATAAATACTATTCGCCTGAAAACTTGACGTAACTAAACTTACGATAGATTCATCGCTTTTTGGAAAAAATGCCGGAGTTGTCATCAGAAATAAATGAGGAATCTGAGTGATAAAAGCCAATAATAGTCCAATTAATGTATACCTATTCAAATTTTTTCCAAAAAATTCTTTTCTAAAAAAAATTAGAGTTACTAAAATTAACAAAGGTGCTAAAAACCTCTCCGCGTAAGCAGCATAAGTTGAAAGAGAAAACATCAAGAACGAAATAATTAGCCACTGTCCCTTTTTTAATCCAAGCCAAAATGTTAAGACCCCAATAGATAATAATAAAAACCCTAAACTTACCTCATACCCAACCCGGCTATATAAAATATTCCAAGGGCATATAATGAATAAAAATAGTCCTGTAAGTAAAACCCATTTATTCTTAATCATTCCTGACTGTTTCAACAAAATGTAAATAACTAATGAAGATAATAGTCCGAATACAACAGATGGAACTCTGACGGCAAAAACATTAAGTCCGAATAAATAAATTGAGGGGATGGTTAAATAAGTATAAAGCGGGGGATTGTATGATCCGTAAAATCGTAAAGCAGTAGGAAAGTACTTTCCATATTCATCTTTACCTGTTTTTAATAAAGAGTATGCATTATATCCGGGAAGAGCTTCGTCTATATAAAATCCGGATGGAACTTTATCAAGTTTATAAAAATATAAAAATAAGCCAAATATAAAAATTGCTACGATACCCACTATTTGAATTAATTTTTCCACCTTATGAATTTGCATAAAATCTTTGAAGGAGTATAAAAAAATATATAAGCGGAACTGTTCCTATTGCTATAAATAGTGGAAACCTTGAGATGGAAAAGGTTTTAATCTTTAACAAAACTTTTGTAATTCCCGCAGCCATCGTTACTGTTAAAAAAGGATAAAAAGAGTAGGGACCAAATTTATTCCAGCTTCCAATTATGGTTATAACAATAAGGGGGGCAATAATACTTAATAACCACTCTGCCTTTCGCTTTTTTTCTAAAGTTACAAATAGTCCGTAAACAAAAAATGGAAAAAATAAATAGGGGTATTTCTGTATCTCCTCAATTCCGACTCTTTCTCTTGGGTGATTCGCAAAGAAATACAAATTTGGATCAATTATTTCGGAAAAGTTTTTACTTAATCTGTAAAAAGCTATAGACTCAGGTCGCTGTTCGAGCCAGTTTGCCGCAGGTATCCATACAGTTTTTCCGAAAGTTTTTACATAAATGGGTGGATATTCTCTCAAGCGCATATCTATAAGTCTTCTGTCGTCATTAGATATATTTACCAAACTGATAACTTGAGTGCTTTTTATCTGAAGAAGAGTAAGAAGTCCTAGAGAAGTAATAAATAATATCTTAAAAATATTTTTGCTTTTTTCCAAACTAAAAAATAAAAGTAATGTAGTTACCGATATCAAAAGTCCTAAAAAAATGCTTTCAGAAAAAATCCCCCATATCCAAAAATTAGTAAAGTGAATTAAAAGTAAGATTAGTAAAGACATCAAAAATCTCTAGCATCTGCAATATAAAAAGCAGGCTTATTATCAGGATACAAAATAACCTCAAGAGGCTTAAAGTTTTCACCGAACTCTTCCGGCTTGCCAACAACTAAAACTTTTCCTTTTTCTTTCAATGAATTTCTGTCTATGCTACCGAATGTGTATTTACCCAATCTATATCCATCTAATTGGTCTAAATATCCAAACCCCGAGTGCTCGTATTGCAACCATTCTTTTGAAGCTAATTGAACTGTCTTTGGATTTATTTTTTTATAGAACTGTACCCAGATATTCGGAGCTGAAACGGTTCGGCTGATAAATATTTCATCATACTCTCCCTCAACTTGATTAATATATTCTATCATCTGTTTTCGACCATATTGCATTGAAGCTGCGGCCTTTGCTGGAGCGTGATAAAGATAATTTTCAATAAAAAAAGTAAATGAAGCAATGAATATTATAAATATTAATAGAAAGTACGTAATTTTATAATTATTAACATTAAATTTTAATTTTTTGTATATTAAATATATTCCTAGAGCAGAAATAATTTGAATGGAAGGCATCATTACTGCAGCTCTTGTTCCAACAAATCCCCCGCCCTTAGATAACGCTGTAGCGATTGGGGATAAAAAAAACCAAATAAAAAATATATTTGTACCTTTTATATTTTTACCTCTTATAAAAAAATAGAAACCCGTAAATACGGAAATTAATTCGATTAAATAAAGTACCCCTCTACCGGGAGTCATTCCATAATCCCATCCACTTACTCCTTGAGTAAAAAAAGACGCTGGAGATAGATAGGTTAAATAGTTATTTGTAAATTGATAGATAAGATAAGTCCCCTTATTAGAAAATATTCTGGCAATATTGTCTGGTAGATTCTGGAGAACGGCTTCGTAGCGCCTATCTGACACCACTTGCCACTTATCCGTAGGGTTTAAGATCGTCAAGTCTAATCCCCTCTTACCTGCTCCTAAAAACATCGAATAAACCAAAAGAGCAATAAATGTTAAGATAACAATAATCGAAATCGAATACCTACTAAAACTAATTTTCATGCCTTGCAGGGCCGTACCCTTAAAGGTTGCTATTATTAAAACTGGAAATATAAGTAAGGTGAAAATTCTGGCAGAATGATAAGAAAATAAATTTAGGCCAAAAGCCAACGTTGACAGTATCATCCATCTCGGTTTCTTTAATCCGACGTAAAAGGCCCAAATTCCTAACGGTATAAAAAAGGTAGTTAAGTTAGCTTCAAAAGCTCCTCTTGAAAGTGATATATGCCAAGGTGATAAGGCTAGGACAAATGCAGAAATTATAGCCACCAACCTCTTTTTGCACAATTTGAGTACCATTAGGTATGTTGCCAATACTGCGAGTGTTCCAAACAATGCGCCAGGTAACCTAACAGCAAATTCATTCAGTCCGAATATCGCAATTCCAGGTATAGCAAGGTAAGAATAAATAGGCATTTTAAAGTCTCCAAACGATCTCAACACCAATGGCATAGTTACCCCCCAAGAGTCCTTGCCTGTTTGTAAAATTGAGTAAGCTTCGTATCCTAACCCCGCTTCATCTTGAGTAAACCCGGTGGGATAGTTTGAAATACCAATAACTCTAACTAGCAATGCGAGCGTGATTATTAAAACCAATATAATGTTATTCTTCATATACTATTAATTACTCGTAAAATTACTCGTAAAAATATAAAAAATGGGAATTTTGGTAGGCGAATTAACAACATTTAACAATTTAAGATTTCCTTCCTTAAATATTAGGGGGTTAGTTACATCGTTCGCTCCAGATGCAACAACCAAACTTCTCTCGTCTGCCAAATCTTCCAATGGTTTTTTTAATTCTCCAAAATAATATTTGTTACCTAACGAAAAACCATCTATGCCTTTTACTTTGTTTTCAATATGTTTATCTCCCTGAAACTGTTTTTGAAATAAACCCATGTCATAATTATAGTAAAAGAGAAATCTTGGAAGCATTGGCTCATAAGTATTATTAAATAATATTTTTTCGTAATCTCCGTCAACTTGTTTTACATAACTTAGTGTAGTTTTATAACCACTCTGCCAAAATCTCCAACTTTCGTTAGGCCATATCACAAAGTATCGGTGTAAAAATCTAGATATATCCAAAAGCATTACCCCAATAAAGATCACGAGTAGTATCCTTCCTTTCTTATTCCACATTGTATTTATCAGAACTTTAAAACCCATGGCTGAAATAATAATTAAAGGAGGTAGGGTTAGAATAAGTCGTGACGAATGATAACCTCCGTCTCGAGTTAGGGCCGAGGGAATTGGGGCAAATAACAGCCAGAATAAAATTGCAAGCAAATAATTCTTCTTTTGTTCATTTTTAGACAACTTTGTAAGAGCAAACACGATTCCCAAAAATACCAATACAATTTCGTAATGGTACATTTGTCCAAATCCTTCAATTCCTTGTCGCATATTCGGATCGCCTTCACTAAAAAGAAAAGTAGGAGATATTGCTCTTAGATAATTTTTCATCACTATTTCTATTGCTACAGTTTTTTTGTTGTAAAAAAATCTTGTTTGTAGCGACTGAGACCATCTTCTTTTATCGACAACTTCACTGATTAATCGATCTTCTGAGATGGCACTAATATATGAAAAGCGTTCACGAGTTAAACCCTTGAGTGTGAAATTTAAGTAAGGAATAAGAATAATAATTCCAACCAACCCAACAAAAAATAATTTATGGTATGAATATTTAATAATTTCTTTCCTGAAAATCACCATCAATGCAATAACAAACAACGGAGTAAAAAGCGTTGCAATAGCATAAGCATATACACTTAGGGAGAAAAATATTGCTGACAAATACAGATATCTATAATTCTTTAATCCTTTAATAAAAAATAAAGTTCCTCCGATAATAAAAGGTAGTAATATCCCAGCATCGTTTGCCTGACGACTAAAATTAATATGCCAAGGAGAAATCATTAAAAAAAGAGTAGCAATTATTGCTAACTTTCCGCTAAACAATTCTTTTACTAAAAAGTAAAACAAAACCAAACTTAAAAAACCCATTAAAACAGATACCGATCTTACCCCTATTTCATTAAGGCCGAAAAGTTTTATAAAAGGAACGTCTAAGTAAAGCTGCATTGGAAGTCGATATTCGGAGAAACTATGAAACAAAATCGGGAGTTTATTTCCTAAGTAGTCTTTACCCGTTGTCAATACAGAGTAAGCTTGAAGTCCGACGTCTAATTCATCCCCAAAAAGTTCAATAGGTACCTTGTCTAACTTCCAAATCCTGATAAATACTCCGATGATTAGAAATATTACAAAGAGAGCAGGAACAATCCTACTTTTTAAACTTTTTGTGAATTCCACTAACTAATTTTAACTCAAAGAAGGATAAACAACCACTTGTTAATACCAATAGTTTAACCATCCAGAAAAAATGATTAATTGCCATAAGACACCGGCATTATTGTTAGCCAAGCTTTGATGTTGTTTCCAAAGCCTCTTTACTTTTTTCTCGTCTATAAATTTATAAAGAGCTTTCCTAGTAAGCATAGAATAAGCAAGTTCTTTTAAATCTCCTCTTAACCATTTTTCCAAAGGAATTCCGAAACCTTTTTTCGGTCTTCTTGCAATGTCCGGAAGTTTTTCGTTAAGCAATTTTCTAAGTTGTATCTTTGTTTGAAATAAATTTACATGAGGATCTTTCGTTGAAAATGCATAATCGACAACGTCGTTATCTAAAAAGGGTACTCTGACCTCAAGAGAGTTATACATAGAAGCCCTATCGACTTTAAAGAAAAAATCGTCGGGAAGATAGGTGTGAAAGTCGATTAACTGCCCGGCTTTAGATGACACTTTACTATATATGGCTTCCATATCGTCGTTTTTGAGAGTTAACTTCGATCCTGAATGTTTGAACACCTCTCGTTCGCCTAAAAAGAATGTTCTCATCCAATAAAGATGCCTTTCAAACGTATCCTTCTTTTTCAAACCCATTAACACTATCTTAGCGAGCTTCTTTTTTGGGTAATCTTTAAAAGTTGTTGGTAAAAACTTAAGTAAAAATTCAGGCAAATAATCTAAGAAATTAAGTAGTAAATCATAATTAATTAAAGGCAACACTTCCAAATATTTTGCCATTATATGCGCCTGATATGTCGGATATCCACCAAAAAGTTCATCTCCGCCATCCCCACTTAGAGCAACTTTTACATAGCGTTTTGCGAGTTTACTCACCTTATATGTAGGGAAAATGGAGGCGTCCGCAAAAGGCTCATCGAGTTTTGACATAATATCGTCAAATGAATTGACAACGTCTCTCGGAGCAAACTCTTCACTATAATGTTCAGTTCCAAGCATTTTTGCAACATAATATGCATGTTTTGATTCATCAAACCCCGGTTCACTAAAGCCTATAGAAAAAGATTTAAGTTTTTTAAATTTGGAGATGTAGTAGGCTATAAGACTAGAATCCAGACCCCCGCTTAAAAAGACACCGACCGGCACATCAGCTATGAGTTGCTTCTCCACAGACTTTCCGAGCAACACGTCCAGGGATAATCCTTGTACATTCTTATCAGTTTTCAGTTCAAAATACTTTTTTATTCTCAAACCATTCCTGTCGAAAATAAGATAGTGGCCGGGCAATAATTTAGATACATTTTTATATATAGATTTTTCGCCCAAAACGTAACCTAAATAAAAGTATGAACTTAATGCCTCTTCATTTATTTTCTTTATTATTTTCGGGTACTTTAATATGGTTTTAGGCTCTGAACCGAATAAAATCTTTTTTTTGGTGGGATAGTAATACAGTGGCTTAATTCCAGATCTGTCTCGAGCTAAAAATAGTTTTTGTTTTTTCTCGTCCCAAATTGCAAAAGCAAACATTCCGTTTAGTAAACCAACCATCTCTTCACCATATTCCTCATAAAGATGGACCAAAACTTCCGTATCACTTTTTGTTTTTAATTTATGACCCTTATTTATAAGACGATCACGAAGATTTTTATATCCGTAAATCTCGCCGTTAAAAACAACCGTTACAGAACCATCCTCGTTCTTTATCGGCTGATCCCCAGTTGATAAATCAATTATGCTTAAACGTCTGATTCCTAACCCTACCGACTTGTCTTTATTGAAGTATTTTCCTGAGGAATCAGGCCCCCTATAAATTATCTCCTCCGTCATCGCATCCAAAACAACTGGATTAGTCGTGCTCTCAAAGTCTACGTACCCTGCAATTCCGCACATTAGAGTTGTCTAATAACCTTTACTTCATAAGTTTTCTTTCTCTGGGATTCAAAATAGGTGCGAACTTGAAGTTCTGCTAGCAAACCCATCATTATAAATTGCATGCCAATGAGGCCAAAAAATATTGCAATTAGAAAAAGTGGATCTCTATGAACGTAAACTCCCAAGAATAGCTTTTTATAGGCAGATCCCAAAAGTGCTATTGAACTTACAAAAATACTACCCAAGCCAAATGTTCCGAAAACATACGCCGGTCTTGTCCCGTAAGAACTTAAAAATTTAACGGTTATAATATCTATAATCGTTTTTACTATCCTATCAAATCCATATTTCGACTTGCCTGCTGTTCTTTGTCTGTGTTTAACTACAATTTCTGAAATTTTTGCACCCTTTAAATAAATCAAAACCGGCATAATTCGATGGAGTTCTCCGTAAAGTTGCAAATCTTTCAAAACATCCTTTCTAACTATACGTGCTGAACAACCAACATCGTGATAAGGATATGAAAAAACCCGATTGATAATCGTATTAGCGACTTTCGATAATAAGTTTCTCAGGGTTGCATCTTTTCGTTCTTTCCGCCAACCAAAAACTGCATCGTCTCCATCATTTATTTTTTCTAAAAATCTCGGTATATCATTCGGATCATTCTGAAGATCGGCATCTAAAAAAGAAATTAAATCACCTGATGCATTATCAATTCCGGCCGCAACCGCTGCGGTTTGGCCGAAATTTCTTTTAAATTCAATAGTTTTTATTTTTACATTGCTACTTTTCTTCTCTATCGCTTTTCTAAGTGTCTCAGAAGATCCATCAGTACTTCCGTCGTTAACGTAAACAATCTCACTTTCAACTTTCAATTTTCCAAGAACCAAAATAAGTTCTTTATGCAAAACTGAAAGATTTTTCTCTTCGTTATAAAAAGGAATTATAACCGACAAGTCTATTTTTTCCATATTGTCTTCTGCTGTTCAGGAATAAACCAGCTATCTATCTTTGAGGTATTTATCGATATTCGATAACACTATCCTAGTTAATTCATCTGGTTCAGCCAATCCCATATAAGATCTTATTGCCCTTTTGGGCATCATCTTATTCGTAATAGTGTCGAACCCTTCAGAATAATAGTAATTAACTAAGACGGTATCGACATGTCTTATTGAAAAAGGGTAAGCAATGGCAACTCTAGCGAAATAGTCCCAATCCTCAAGACTAGTTAAATTTTCATCAAAACCACCTAAATTATCATACAATTCTCTTTTCAAAATTACACAATTAATGTCAATATAATTAGTTTTTAAAAGTTTAGCAGGATTGTATTCTTCTGCTCTAACCCTACGGGCAATTATCTTTCCGTTTATATCTCTGTCTTCAGATGTTAAAAATAGGTTCTCTGAACAATACGCCATTAATAAACTTTTACGGTTTTTAAATACTGAAACCATTGTCTCTAAAAAATCTGAAAGCCACTCATTGTCCGAATCAAGAAAAGCAAGATATTCTCCCAAACTCTGTTTTATACCAAAGTTCCTTGCACTACTGGCACCCCTGTTTTCTTGGTAAACATATTTAATCCGTTTGTCTTTTTCAGCATATTCTTGTATTAGCTCTCTTGTCCCATCGCTAGAACCATCATCAACTATTATTAATTCGTAATCATTGTAGGTCTGGTTTAGAACGCTTTTTATCGCTCTCTCTATTACAAGCCTCCGATTATAAGTAGGTATTATTACACTGACTTCCGTCATAAATTAAACAAATTATATATTACTTCCTGGTTAAAGCATAGGCGAAGCCTGTCATTTCTCACTACGTTCGAAAAGGTAGAAGGCGGGTTCCTCTGATGGGTAGGAGACTGTTCTAACGAGAGCTAGACCTTTGGGTATTTTATTAGGTTCCATTATTAAATTTCCTTCAACTTCCCGAGAAGCCGCTATGTACAAAGTACTTTTTCCTAAAAATTCCGAAACATTATCTATACCGATTTCTCCATCCACTTGCCCGAAGTAAAATTTGTCGATATTTTGCAGGTTTCCAAACCCCGCCACATTTTCTTGCTCCATTTCCTTTTGCCAAATTTCGGGTTCGTATGGGTAATAAGCTGCCAGAAAAATCCTCGGATCATCGTTAGCATTAGATAAAATAATCTTCCCATATTTATTTTCATTTTCTTTTACCGCTTCTATAACCTCTTTATACCCTGCATGCCAAGACCGCTCGGAATACCAAGGATTATGAATCCAGTAACTATGCCAATAGAAAATAAAATTAGCAGTAAGCAGTAAGAAATAAATACTAAGAAATACAAAACCACTTCTACTACCAAAGAATTCATAAAGTTTTATAATTCCGAAAGAAATTAGAAAAACCAAAGGTGGAAGAATAAGTATAAGACGTGTTGCGTGATTACCACCATCACGAGTGATTGACGAGGGTAATATTCCTACTAATATCCAAAAGGCAATCAGAAGTTTTATTTTCCTATCTAACTTAGAAGTAAAAAAGAGTATCAAACCGATAATTAGGGCAAACACCTCGGCTTTATAAAATTGCCCAATACCTTTAATCGAATGTCGTAAATTTGGATCTCCCTCGTTAAAAAGAAATTCAGTTGAGAAAGTTTTCAAATAATTGTTAATAATCCTCTCTGTCCAAATTACGGGTTTATTGTGAATCAATCTGCTCGTCCCCTTTTGAAAAACATCTCCACTATACTTTTCTCTCATCTTTGCATCATCGAGTCTTAGTGTTTCAACTTCACCTTTGGTTGTCGGGTCTGTAAAAATGCTTATGTAACTAAACCTTTCACCCACACCTTGAAAAAGCGTGCCAAAAAGTGTTGGCAATCCAAATATAACTCCTACTAATGCAGCATATATGATATATTTTTTAGCCATCTTAGACAGCTCTTTCTTAAATAAAAATATTAAGGTTATAGTAAGAAGTGGCGTAAACAGTTTTGCTGTGCTGTAAATTAAAGGAGTGAATATTAATAATAGGACCGAAATCCATAAAAATTTTCCATTTCGTAAGGATCTGAAGAAAAAGTAAAGTCCGAAAAGCAAAAAGGCTAGAAGCATTGTCGCCTCAAATCCTGCTCTTGAATACTGAAGGTGCCAAGGAGAAATTGCCAAGAACAAAGACGCTAGAATTCCTAATTTTTTGTCTTTAAATATTTCTTTAGCTAAAAGATAAATTCCCCAAACTCCAAATACACCAAAAATAACAGCAGGTAACCTGACTCCAAAAGGTGAAATACCAAAAACTGCGACTGTCGGAACTGAAGAGTAGATGTAAAACGGTGCGCGAAAATCCGCGTAAGATTGGAAATGGAGCGGCAGAAAGTTTCCAAAATAATCTCTTCCGGTTTTCAATATTGAATAAGCCTGATAACCAACGTCCAACTCGTCGCTGAAAAGAGAGACGGGTACACGATCTATTTTCCAAATTCTTAATACTGCCGCAATAAATAATACAAGTATGAAGTATTTATTTTTAGTAATTGCATTCTTTAAACCAGACATAAAGTAAAACAGCCTACTTTAAAAATCTTGCAAATATGGCTTCGTCCGACACTTTAGCCTCTTTCTTTTCTCTTCTACTTGCCCTGAGTATTGGTTTTATTTTCACAAGTGCAGTCAAAACTATTCTTATATAACCCGGGTGAAGTGTAATTTTTTTAGTCAACCCTGTTATGTGTTTTCTAAAAAGGTTTAGTGAAGTTAAGTTTTTCCAAATAAACACAAGCTGATTGACTTCTTGCATTCTTCTTAATTTTTTCTTTGAAAATGTTTTTGAGGTTGTAGTCTCATGTCTATGAAAAACTTTTGCTTCGGGTTCCCACAACAGTACGTAATCTCTTTTTAGAGCTCGATAAGATAAATCTATATCCTCCCAATAAAATTTAAAAAGTTTTTCATTAAATCCTCCGAGCTTCATCCAAATACTCCTTCTGAATATACCGCTTCCACCACTAACCCAAAAAGTCTCCTTAGAATCTTTGCTTGCTCTAAGGCTTTTATGAATTATAAAACCGTTTTCAAATTTTCCCGCTGTATACCCGTAACCTTCTTCGTGCAAAGAAACTCCAAATACTTTATCATCTTCAAAATGTTTCAACGTTTTTTCCAGAAAATTATTCTCGGGTATTACATCAGAATTAATTAGACAAACTAGCTCAGACTTAACACTTCTTACTCCGGTATTAACACTTGCTGCAAATCCACGATTGATTTTATGTTTTATTAATTTTATTTCTTTAAGATTTCTTAAAAATTCAACACTTTTGTCTGTCGATGCATCGTCAACTACTACAATCTCTCCTATATTATTTTTCTTATATTTCTTTGTATTTATAACCAGAGGTAAAATCTTTTCCAATAATTCATACCCGTTATAGTTCGGTATAATTATTGATACTTCTAACTTTTTATTATCTAAATTTGTCATACGATATCTTAAATCAATTATGCAGGGGAACGGTTATTTCATGTTAAATCTTTCTGACCTTAACTAAATGCAACATTCTTAAATTAAACTTTAAATCTTCTTCAACTTTAAATCCTACCTTTTTTGAAAGCTTAGATAAGTAATTGTTCTTAAAAGTTTGAATGTGTGTGTCTCTCCAAACCCAACCTCTCGGGTAAAAATGAAGCCATAAAAACCAAACAGCCCTGAATAAAAAACTGTCTGATGGTACTAGAAATATTCCATAGCCTCCCTTTTTCAAAATTCTTTTTACTTCTTTAAGCACTTTCTCTGGGTTGTGTACGTGTTCGAGAACTTCGAGAGCAAACACAGCATCAAAAAAATTGTTTTCAAATTTAAGACTGTGGGCATCCCCCACTTTAAATTGCATTTTACTGCTTTTTGACCAATGTTTATTAGCCCAACCGATTGATGTTTTTAAAACATCTATGCCGGTTATTCTTTTTGCTTTCGTCTTTGTTAATATTTCTTTAGTAAACATTCCGTCAGCACAACCAATATCCAAAATTTTCCCGCCAGTGGGTTCTATCACTTTTTTTACTTCGTCAAAACGTCTGCCATGCCAGTATTTCTGAAAAATATCTTTTTTCAGAGATTGATAATACCAATTCGGAGGAACGTCTTTATGAATTTCCTCTGCGCTTAAAGCGTTTTTGTTCATAAGTATTTATTTTAACTTTCTTTTATCTACTCTTATATCACCAAATTGAATATCCTTTATTACTTGTGACCTATTATTTTCAAAACCATTCTCACTTTCCAGATACACTCCAGGGATTCCTTGAGGTGGTTCAACAATCAAAAAATGCAGGTCCAATTCCTCAGGTGGAACGTTTAAGTTATTACCCAACTGCCCCACCTGATCTCTTCCGCGCCAGTAAGGCAAATACCCATAATTTTTATTACCGTACCAATTATAAATATATGACCAGGTAGCATTCATCCATAAAGGATTCGTAATAGTATTTATACTAAAGGGCTGCTTATTTGCTTCGACATAGGTATATTCGACCGCTGCCAATTCATTTGATAAAAGTAAGTCTTTCTGATTGGCAAGAATTACCTGTCCTTCTTTTCCTTTAGAAAATATTGTTGATGCATTCGAAATTAGAATAACCATAACCAAAATGTATATCGTGTATTTTCTTTTTTCTATAAAATTATAAACAAATATTGCCGCAAGTATAATCACTCCTGTGCCTAAACCGACTGTAAGGTATCTTGCGTTTAGTCCACCCAAAGAAACTACAATAATATGAGACAGTATATAAGTAATGAGGAACGGTTCCCAACTTAATATTTTTATAGTTCTTTTCGTAACCCAGCTAGCAAAACTGTAAATTAAAATAAATAACCCCATGAATCCTCCGTATCCTGAATTAACTGGAAACAAATTATCTGAAAAAATATTTCCTAATTGATTCAGGTAATATATTATAAAATCGCCTAAATATTTTGTCTCTATAATTTTATCTTTGTTAGCAGCCAAATTAACCACTCCTTTTACTAATTGGAAGCCGAACTTCGCTTCTGCAATAACCATCGATAATAAAGTCACTGCTAAAACAATGAAAAAGATTAAAACTTGTTTTGCTGTCAGATTTTTTCTTAAAAGCAAAATCCATAAAATTACAGGGACAATATGATAAATAAGAAATATCTCTGATTGAATACTTAATCCTAAACCAATTGAGGTAATTATCGGACCTAACCATTTATCAAACTTTTTATTTTGGAATGTAGAATTAACCCAAATCCACAATCCTAAATAAATAAGCGGTACCGAGAATACAGCAAATGTCGGGTTAGATAACCATGTTGCATACTGGGTTGATTCAAATGAGAAAGCAAAAAATAAGGACGCCAATAATGCCGGCGTGGGTTTTTTAGTAAGTAGATAAGTTAAATAAAAAACGACAAAGACCGTTAGAGAATTTAATAAGGCTAACCAATAGGCCACAATCGTGGGATCACCCTTGCCAAAAAAATAAGCCGGAGCTATTAAATAGTAGTAAAACACTCCGTGGTGCAATCCTTCAGTTGTTGCCTGAGGACCTAGAATTTTAAAATCTCCATGTAATAGATCCTGTACTACAAAAGCATCCCTGGCCTGTTCATATCCAAAAATAACTTTTTTTTCAGGAATATAGTAAGCACGAAAAAAGTAAGCTATTACGAAAATTAAAAAAAGTAATATGTAATTTCTCTTTGTCACAAAAAAATTTAGGTCTCAGGAAATCTCCTTGCTCCTACTTGAAAACAAAATAAATACACTCAGGCATAAAAGTGAGAAGGTAGATATAACGACTCCATAATAATAAGCTCTAGGTTTATATATAAATTCTACATTATGTGTTCCTTTCTTAATCGGAACAGCTTGAAATAAATAATTTGCACGAAATATTTCTTCCTCGTTTTCGTCAATTTTTACTTTCCAACCGGAATCGTAAGATTCAGATAGAAATATTAGAGTATCGTCATTTACATCAACACTAAAGTTGATTTTGTTTAAATCCTCCGAATAGTTATTAATAAAATACTCTATTTTTTTATCATTTAAACCTATCCCAGGCTTTTTTTCTAAAACGATTAATTTATTGAGTGAATTATTATCATTCTTTACAAAGTCAATCAACTCATCTACATTTCCAGCTACTTTATAATTCGCCGAGATCCATATTTTTGGCAGCACTGCCTGATTTTCAAAAACTTTAATTCTCCCTTCCGAATTAATTTCCTTATATTTTGACGGGTCAATCCCTAAATTATATTTTCCGTCTTCGGACATTGTACCGAATGTATCTTTCTTATAATCAATCACGTATTTAATGTTCGCATAATCTATAAGGGGTGAGTCAAAGCGGTGAATCATACCATATCTCCCACTTAAAGAATTTAAGGCCCCTGAGTTAACAATCGAATACCACTCGCTATTTCTGACCGGATATAAAGGGTCATAACCCTCTGCTGATTCTAAACTAAACGCCATAAAAAGATTCAGTGGAATTCCACCGGCTATACGGAAAGGCTTATCTTGTTCTTCCAAAAACTCTATAATCCTTGTCTTTGGAAATAGAAATTCCTTATTAGAAAAAGGGGTATTTTTCCAAGCAAAACGTAAGAGTTCGAGTAAAGTCAGCGTCAAAATAAGTAATGGGAATATTTTAAAAACATGTTTTGAAAACTTTCTCTTTTTCAACTTTTGTCGGGATAAAACTAAAAGACCTAAGCTAAGTAACGCTATCGTGGACGGCACCATGTTTTTAAGTGCCACTTTAAGATTGTTATAAATTTCCGGCATAACACTGCCCCTCATCTGATAAACAGAAAGTGTTAGGCCGATTGCCACACCGAAAGTTATAATTAAAAAGTAAAAAATGGTTTTCAAAAGATTTTTATCATGCTTCATTTGCCACTTATTAAATCCATAGGCGGCCAATATTGCTAAACAGAAATCGACTAAAAAAATTATTCTGCTGGCTGAACTTGTCCCCAAACCGGGAAGTGATAGCTTATACGGTAAAAACGCTAAAGGCGTCGGAAAAAGAAAGATTAATGATAATGAAAGAAGCACCCAAAAAAATATTTCTATCTTGTCCTTCTTTTTGAAAAAAGAAAAGACTGCAAACGTCAATGGAATTATACCGACAAAACTTAGATATTCATGAAACCCGTATTTTCCCCAGTAATTTCTGGTTACAACATTTCCAAAAAAATCAGGCCACAAAAAATTCACAATCTTTTCCCAATGCATTAGTCCATAAAAGTATTCTTTAATGTAGGGATCCGTAACTCTTACTGATTTTGTAAAAAGTTCAACTGTCGGAAGCAATTGTGGAAGCGAAAGAATGATACCAAAAGAAAGTCCTGTGATAACGAATAGAAATTTTTTAGATGAACTTGAAAAATTGTTTTTTTGAAATGTTATGACATCCTCCCCGCGCTGATAGCGCGGGGTTTCCTCTAAAGAGGATGACATATCAGGGTTCAATTCATCCCCACCTTGAAAAGGCGGGGTTTTCTTGAAACCTGTTATAAACATCCCAAAAAGCAAATAAGTAAATACAATATATAAAGGAGCCTGAAAATCACCGGCTGTGAAAATGAAAAAAAAGGCCAGACAGACAGGTAGTAACCATTTTACGCGTTGCGTCTTAATGAGCTTTAACTCAAATAATAAAAGAAGGGGTAACCAAAGGCCCGCGTGCCCACCCGTAGCAAATTCCAACCAGGCAATCATATAACCTGAAAAAGAAAAGGCTATTGCCCCCAAAAAGCAAGCAATTGTTTTTAATCCAATTTCCTTTAAAAAAACGTATGTAAAAATTCCCGAAAGCATTATTTGCATAAAAATCAAGAGGGACCAAGAATGAATATCTGAGAAAAATAAATACACAATATTTAGTGGATAGAGCGATGCGGAATGTAGTGTTGCCAAGAAAGGAGTGCCGGAAAACATATAAGAATTCCAAAGAGGCGCCTTTCCATTCCTCCAAAATTCACCGACCAGACTTCTCCATGGATAAAATTGAGAAAAAGCGTCTGTAATTTCCTGGTTTTTGATTGGAATTCCTGCCGGAAATTTATCCCATTTAAGTTCGGTCCACGGAACATGGGCACCAACTAATGCATCTACGGGAAGAGGAACTTTATTTAAAAAAACTACTGGATAAAAAAATATTAAACTAACTAAAAATATTCCAAATATCGACCAATTTTTTCGAATAAATAATATTAAACTATTTTTGAACGAGTGCGAGTATTTCTTTTTCAAATTTCTCATATCCATAAAATTTACTATCTTTTTTGGCTTGGCTAGAAATTGTACTCATTAAACGCGTATTGTTTATGAGTTTTTGGGTGGATTTCAACAATTCATTTTTCGTTTTCCACAAATATCCGTTAACGCCATTTACTATTATTTCTTTGTGTCCCCCCGCTTTATAGACCAACGGGATAGCTCCTCCCGACATTGCTTCTACAATTGAAATACCAAAGTGTTCGATTTTTAATGGCATTTTAATTTCGTCTACCCCATAACCACTCGCGGACCAAAATAGTCTGGCTTTACCATATATACTAATTAACTCTTTGTAACTGGGACTTTTAATTATTTCTATCGGGTAATTTTTTGAGCTTTTATAAAGTCCTTCTAGATATTCATCCGCTCCGATTTCAACCCCACCAACTAAAATCAATTTCCAGTCCTCATATCCACGTTTAACGAACTTTTTAAATACCTCTATAAGTACATCCTGTCTTTTTAGTTGAGTTAATCTGGAAAATCTACCTACAAATAAAATAATATTTTCCTTTCTTTTCGGTTTTATTTTTTCTGTTCGGGCTGATGGATAAATAACAAGTGAATCAATTCCATATTCTTTATCAACGAATGATTTTGTGAACTTTGAGTTGCAAATGACTCGATTTATTCTCACTAATTTCATTCTATTAAGAAGCGACTTTCCGTTGGTATCTTTAAAGGGAAATTGAAAATGAAGAAAGTTTTTCCTGGCGCGAAGTAAGGGAATACTGCCGTCGGAAAGCCAAAAACAAATATCACAGCCGTCTCCCCTCTTAATGTCGTCCACCACATTAACTCCATCAAGTTTAACACCAAACCTAGTCTCCAACTTTTCTAATATCGATTTATTTTTCCACTGAATATCCACCTTAAATCCAGCTTTTATAAAAACTGACGCAAAATCAATTGTATATTTTTCTCCACCCCCAAGAGTATCGAGATACGGATTATAAATTGCTGCCCGCATAGGTTGCTTTGATAGTAACAGGTAACATGTAACAAGTTATAGAATTTTTGTCACTTGTTACTTATCACTTTTCGCTTATGGCTTTTATTTGCATCTCCCAAAGCTTTGCATAGCTAATAAATCTGCTAAATACTTGATAAAGCCCATGAATAATTCCAACTGTTCCATCAAGATATGCTTTATGTTTAAGAATTCTAAACCAAAACTCACGAAACATCGCTGAAAAAAACCTGGAAATATTCATTGGAGGATGATTTGCTTCCAACATTAATCTTGCTTCAACATCTGACCATGTATTTGTTTTTTCAACCATCTCTCCCAATGTTTGAGCTTTTACATGTATCATTTTATTTTTTAAATGCCCAAGTTCACCTTTTTTTCCGATAGTTAACTTTCCCTTGTACAAATAATTTGGTTCTTCGTGAAGTTCACCTGTCCACTTCACAAGGTCTTTCTTTTTGAAAAGTCTTTTTACATAATCATACTCACCAAAACCACCATGTTTTAATTCCTTTCCCAATACAATATTTTTTCTGGGAATTGCATAAGCGGAATACGTATTTTTTGAACTGATTATTTTCGTTATTTCCTTACGGAGCATTGGGGTAACTCTCTCATCTGCATCTATATATAGTATCCAATCACCTTTAGCATATTTAAGTCCTGCGTTTCTCCAATCGCTGTAGTTTCCTCCTTTAAAATTTACGATCTTTGCCCCGAATTTATTTGCAATCTCTTTTGTTTTATCTATAGAACCGGTATCGACCAATATTATTTGATTCCCCCAAGAAACGGATTTTAAACAGTCGGGTAAATTTTCCTCTTCATTCTTGGCAATTATTACAACAGATAACATCAATATTTTAAATCTTTAATTTTCTTTTAATTCTGTGCTTTAGTCCTCCCACCTCTTTAAATAAGGCATCGCTCTGCCAATAATGAAGATCGGATTCCGCTTCTTTTGTTTCAGAAACAACCTCTTCTATATCTACATGCATTTCATTAAATTTCTCATTTTCCCAAACTTTCAAATACATTACAAAATCTGAAAAAGCCTGAAGACCTGCAAGAGCCAATCCGTGCAAACCATCTTTATAACCCTCGCCTTGAAAATACCGACTTAAAAACTCATTCGTAGGTTTCCGGATCAAGTCGCTCCAATCAAATTTATATCCGTCTTTAATAAGATTTTTAGCATGCTGGGTTGTATAGCGATTCAGTCTTTCAATATATTGTTCAACAGATTCATAATGATAGTGGACAATTGCATTTTCTTCTTTTACCTCCAAATCAGATCCATTACCCTGCGTCATTGGGACCGAATGAATAACCTCGTTCCAGGAAACATACCCTTTCTTGAAAAAGCGAATATTATAATCGGGCCACCAATGAGAATGTTTTATCCATCTACCAAAAATTATATTCTTTCGAGGTAATCTATAGTAATCAGCCTCAGACTTGCTAACTAATGTTACCAACTTATGCCGTAAACTCAACTGTAGTTCCTCATCGGCATCCAACACTAATACCCAATCTCCGGTGGCTTTAGATATTGCATAATTTCTTGCCGGTTCTACATAACCTGTGCGTTCATGCTGATAAACAATTGCCCCGAATTTCTTAGCTATCTGCGCGGTCTTATCATCCGAAAACATATCAACTACGACAACTTCATCGGCAAATTTTTCTATAGAAAGCAAAGCACGAGGCAAATTATTCTCCTCGTTTAGGGTATTGATAACAACTGAGATCTTTCCCATTTACTAATTTTAACAGAAATTGGTTATTCTAGCTTCTGTCAAATCGAAATATTTGTATTTTCTCGTTTTCATATATCTTCTTAACTAATTGCTGATTCTCACTTATTGATCCATACAAATCCTTGACCCAGTAAATATATGAAATATCTGCTTCCTCCAAAAATAATCTAGCCTTTTCGACGCTATTTGTTATTAAAAATTCTTCAAACAATTCTCTTCTTTCCCTCCATTTATATCCCGTTATTTCCAAATTAACTTCGTCTTCCAGATAGGTCGGTTTACCCGAAAATGCAGAAACATAAGCGGTTGATTCGTAAAGATAAAGCTGACGTGGAGGATCTGATTCTGCTTTCTTAGCAGCTTCTTTATCAAAAGGCAAAGTCAAAACAACTCCGTCCGGCTGGCTTTTCAAAAAGTATATTGCTTCCAACTCTTCTTTTGAAATTTTTGCGGGCGGTCGTGAAGGCAAATAATGGTATTTTAAGGTTCCGTAAGTTATCGGAACAGTAAGCAACATAATACCCACTACGATGATTCGAATCATCGTAGTGTTTAGCTTCGCCTTTTCTAAAAATTCACCCAAAGTAACTCCGGCTAGTATCCCTGAAAACATCAGTGAATAATACATAAATTGAATAGTGTTCCAGGGGGTCCCGGATTGGATAAAAAACATTGGAATTATGAATCCTAAGAATATGACTGGGTAGATGAAAGCTTCAACGAAATCCAAACCTCTTAATTCTCTTAATCTTTTAATCACTAATATGTCTTTAATGATTCTTGTGCCCAAATTTCCAAACCAAAAAATGAAAAGCGCAATCAAATAAGCCGGAATACTCTTAACCCAATTACCGGCTAGTTTATAATTAACCATCGCTTCCCCAAACCTCATCCAACCAACTCTATCAGGAAAAGACATCATCGTTTCCAAAAACCAAAATGGTTTAAAAATAATTGTCTTACCGACATCCTCGCTAAAAGGAAAAAATAATAAAATCGAAACAATTGCCGCCCCGCAAAAAACCTTTAGAACGCTGATTCCTTTTTGTTCAAACATTCTCCACACTCCCGCTACAAAAAGGGCTGCCAAAATTAAAATTCCAGCATATACTTTTATTTGTATCAATATTCCAAATAGGAAAGTAGATAGGAGATAGTAGGTAGTAGATTGGCTTCTACTCGATTCTTGTCCCTTAATCAGAAAGTATAAACCGACAAAAATAATAAGAAGAGACAGCGCAAAAGGAGGATTAACCAAGGTAGAGATCGATTGCTGAGACCAAAACATCGATTCCCCGCCAATTTTACCATCTTTAAATAAAGTTACTATCCATCCCCAGCTGCCTCCAAAGTATACGAAAAATGTTGCCCAAAAAGATATTAACGCGGTTTTTTTCCAAGCAAACACTAATTTGTAAGCAAATATTCCGATAAGTAATGCAAAAATAACCGGAAGGATTTGGAAATATAAAACTCCAGTTGGAATAAAAGTAACTTTATGAAGAATTGCCAAAATCACGTCGAAACCTATATGGTAATTTTTAATCGACTCTCCAGCAAAAATCGGCATTTGCCAAGATCCTTTTGCTAAACTTTCGGCAAGTGCAATGTGCCAAACGCCATCATGTCCATTCGGTCCCCAAAATCCCATTCCGTAGGAATTAATCAGTCCGCTTTTTACCATAGTCAAAGACCATGACAAACTTCCGATAATTATCAATAGCCAAGAGGAAGGTCTAATTTCTCGAAAAAACTGCACGAATTCCTTTTTTAGCATCATAATAGATGGATTTACCAACCATAATATACATAATAGTCAGATAAACAATAGACCCTAACCCTATCAGAAACCAAACAGAGATTAGGTTAGTGGAAACAAAGTTTCTAGTAACCAATAACACAATTCCCATAATAAATGATGCTATTCCCGGAATTACGATACTTTTATAAAGCGAAAACTTAATTATTTTATAAACAATATAAATAGGTATAATCGAACTGATTCCTACCAATGCATAACCAAACGCTGCACCGTTTACCGAATACTTAATTGCCAAATATGGAACAAATATCCACGTTAATACCGTCCACATTACCATTAGTTTGAATGTCGTCTTAATCTTTCCGATTGCATTTAATAGATTTGTCAGTTGAGTAGTGGATGCTGCAAATAAAGTATTAATACTAATAAGCATTAAAGGAATTAAGGCCGGCTCCCACTTTTCATATCTGGGAATTATTTTCATTAATAATGGAGCTAATACTAAAAGCCCAACTACACTTGGAAATACCAGAAAACAAACAAAAAAAATAGACCTAGTAACTGCAAGCCCTAACTCCTTTTTGTCCGTTTGCATTCTGGCAAATGCAGGAAAGGTTACTTTTAATACGTGGTCCATAAAAAGTCTCAGAGGCGTGTATGCCCATTTCTGCGCCCAACCCAAAAGTCCAATTCCCGAAGGTCCTAATATTCCTCCGAGATAGGCAGTCATACCATCATCTTTAATGGTTGCAAGAAAAGTGTTGACTTGGTAGGGAACACCAAAAGTAAGAAGTTTTCTCAAAGACTTTCTTGAAAATACAGGTTTTGGAAACCAAGGTCGAAGTATATAAATTGCAATAAGTCCAACAATCCCCCGAGCTAAAACCGAATAAGTAAAACTCCTAATTCCGAATCCCTTCCAGGCTAAATAGACGGCCAGCAAATTATAAACTAGATTTTCGAGAACCTGAGGAATTACTAATTTTCCAAAATCCAATCGTCTCTCCAACAAGACCGAAGGAATTGTCTTTAGAGAGGACATAAAAAGCGATGCGCCTAGAGCATAAAGCAAAAATGTTCCTTCGGGCGATAGAAAATAATAATTTTGTAAAAAAGGGGTAGTGAGAAAAAGCAATAAAAGCAAAGATAAGACCAAACTTTGCTGAACCAAAAACGTAGTATTTAACTCGGGTTTAGTTAGTTTTTCTTTTTTCTGAATCAAAGCTGCCGCAAGACCGACGTCTGAAAAATACGCTAAAAAGTTAACGACCGCCGAGACAATCCAAAATATCCCGAATTCGTTCGGTTCCAAAAAGACAGTCAAAAACCCTGTCGCAATTAGAGAGATTATAGAAAGTACAAATGTTCTTCCCGTTAATACCGCTACACCCCTAACCGCCCTTTTTTTTACTGCTTCCAAGGAAATTTCTGCAGTCGGATCCAAATGTTCTTCTTCGAGTTCTATTTCAACCACGAACTAATTTTAACACTTTTTACTTGGAATTCCGATTGAATAAATACACTTTCCAGGAAGTGCCACCAACATCATATCTATCTACAACAGGTCCCTTTCTAAACCACGTCATCACATTTGCCGGATCGTTTCTTATTTTATCTTCGTCGGATGTTGTTACCACAAAAAGGTTGTCTGTGATATCAAACTGATTATCTGCCAACAAATCGACTTCTTTAACTTGAAGAGTGTGTCTATATATAACCGCTAACGGGTCCTGGTCAGGACTTGCTAAGGCTGCAATATTAATATTTTTTCTGTCGTCTTTTGCAACTATTTCTTTGATATGGTTTGTAATTATTCTAATCGAGTATGTATCGGGCTCCCTAATTGGTAAGGTAAGTTGTTTTTTAACGGTAAACAAACTACCAGTAATCATAAGAACAATTGACAATTTTACAATCATGCTAGCGTAAGTCCTCGGATAAATCAGCCATACTAAAAAGAATGGTAATCCAAGGTAAAAATACCTGTTTTCATAAAACGGTAAAAAAGAAATTATTATTATTTGCCCAAATGCGGGAAACAGATATATCAAACTTTTACTTTTTTTAATCAAATCGATATAGATTAGTAAGGAAAGTAGTAAGCCAACGAGTATGGCTAAAATCTTGAATTGCGTCAAAAGTACGAGAACGTTATAGAGATTTTCTAAAAATGTCTTAGGAAAAAGAGTTAATTCACCACCTGCACCGCTACTAATAAGATTATTTTTAATATAGTAGTTAAAGAACAGTCCGGGAGGATTCCTCAAATCAAAAATTACAAATGGTATTATCGCAATTAAGAATCCTAAAGCCAGATATATTACCTTTTTAAACTTCCGCTCCCGAACTGAAATAACAAATGTGTATAGACCAAAGATGGAAAATGAGACTATTGTCAAATAATGAAGATGAAAGGACAATCCAAATAAAAATCCTGAAAAAAGTTTATAAATTGGTCCTTTTCGAAAAAAAAGATAAATTGCTAAAAAAGAAGTGAATGGAACGAGGTGCGGATTCCAAGCCCAACGCGATGTTTCCAAAAAAGGAAACCAGACTATAAGAAGAATTGCTGTAAGCAGTAGAATCTTTCTATTCAGCTCTCTAGTAATAAGCATTATGACAACAACAGTCAAAAATCCGAAAAATGCTGTACCTAATGCAGGACTATATGGTTCAAATTTTCCCAAAGCAGCAAATGGTAAAAGCATGTAGAAAGTAGTCGAAGGGTACACTATTGTTTCGCCATAATTGATCGGTCCGACAAAAGTAATTTCTCTATCGACATAAATTCTGTGCATATCAACAAGGTTTTGCGACTCGTCCCTTGTAAATCTGGTAGTTTTTTCAAGGTTATAAAACCTTGTGAACAAGATAGATATAAAAAATAGGATCGTCCAAAATATTTTAAATTTATATTTCATTATCTAAATTCTTTTATTACGGTATTGGACTATAAAATCCCCAAATCTCTTTTCTTCTTTCAAGTCCCAAAATAAGTCTTCGTCCTTAGTAAATTCTTCCAACATCCAAGCCTCCATTCCTCGTTTGGGTTCAACAATTGAAAATCTTATTTTTGGTAATTTCGACTGCGCTTTTATGACTTCGAGATTGCCTTCGTATCCTTCTGCGGCATCCCCACCCCAAATTGGTAAATATCCGTATCTTTTTAACCCGTACCACTCAAACAGATAACTCCAAGTTGTATTTATTTTATAGGGAATCGTTAGAGCGTTAACTGAAAATGCTTTACCTTCTGCTTTTTGATAAATATAATCTAAAATTAATTTCTCATCGGGCAAATGCATCCCCACTTGAGCGTTAACCTCAGGAAGAGTTCCTTTTGGATTTATACTCGTAACCAATTTTAGGTTAGATAATATTATCAAGCTGAATATAAGTCCGCCAATAAATTTATATTTCTCATATATTTTAACAATGACCACCGAAGACAGTATTAATATACTAACCGAAGCGCCAATTGCAAAATAATAATTTGTTTGCACATTACCGCCGCTTATATAAGGAAGGATTCCTGCAAATAACCAGACGAAAAGAAACACACCACCTTCTTTATACTTCTGATTTCGGATCACCCAGTAAAAAGTAATGAGCAACATTGGCAGAATTAGATATCTAGAAGTTTGAAAAGAATATACGTTGTCGTGCAAAAACCTTTTTAGCACAACTGCCAAGTTTTCCAATTGAATTGTTTTTGTTGTATCCATGGATTTTCCACCTAAAAATTCAAGCAGGGTATTAGTAGTTCTGAATCCGTATTTAATCTCGGCAAGGATAAAAGTAGAAACTGATAACGATAACGCTAATATTGAAAGCAAAACTACCTTTAAATTAATTTTTAAAAACTGCTTTCTAAAAATTATCGCCGTTATGAGAAAAACAAAAAATAGATTTATTAGTGTAAAGTGAAATTGCATGGACATTCCGGCGCCAAATAACGCGACCGGAAGTCCAATTTTTTTCTTATTAAAAATAAAAAGGCTCAGTCCCAGATAAAAAACCAAAGTACTGATAACTCCCAACGCCGGATGTCCCAAAAACATAGCATATTGGGTCTGTTCGAATGAAAATGCAAAAAAAATGGAAGAAAGTAGTGCAATTTTTTTATCTTTAAACAAATTCAACGCAATAAAATAAACAAGAAAAATTCCAAAAGCATTATAGATCCTCAGAAACATTGATAACACTTCCGGATCAGTTCCAAATAATTTATAAATCGGACCAAAAATATAGTAGAAAGCCGAACCATGATAAACATCCGGCATAGTTGTAGGAGGACCGATAATCTTAAAGTCGCCCGAAACTGCTTTTAAAGAAGCATATGCGTCTCTCGCCTGATCGTATCCAAAAGAAATTTCACTTGGATAATAAAGAAATCGAATAATTAACGCGGCTAAAAAAATCAAAAATAAATAACGATTCATTTTATTATTTATCATGATGTAATTTATTAGAAATTCTTAAGTGTTTTAAAATCATAAACCAACTAAAAAGATTTATTAAGGAGAATATTCTTATTAAGAGATAATTATTCGCATGAAAGACATCAGCAATAAACTCATATTTTCTTCTAAAAAAAGAAAAAAACAAATTAGCAAAAACGGCAATATTTATTAAAATCATGTATTTAAAGATCTTAGGTTTTAATATAGCCAACATTATTAGAGGAACAAAGGCTGCAAAAAAATATCGTTCAAGCATATTGGTAAAAAATAGGTATACGCCAAAACCTAAAACAAAAATGGCGCTTAACGAACTTTCCCACTTAAACTTAGATCTTCTTAGATAAACAACTAAACCTAATAGAGTTAATGAATAAATAAAATAGGATATTATTTTAACAGGGATTCCTAACACGCTTATGTCGTCAGGAGTATAGTCGAGCTTAAATAACGCGGCATATGTGTTGAATGCCCCTACTGAGGCTTTATGTGCAACAAAGGCAGTCGGGAATAATCTATCCCTCCACAACCAAATACTAAAATTTAAAACTCCTTCCTTAGAAAAGGGTAACGTTGAAATGATAAATAAAGTAAGAGTCAAAACACCTCCGACAATAATTTCTCGTAACTTAGGTTTGGATTTAACAAATAAATAAAAGTATAAAGGAAGTAGATATAACCAATTGGGTTTAATGTATAGAGATAAAAAATATAAAATTACAGAGGCTGCGAAATGTTTTTTTGTTAACAGGTAAAACGAAAGTAGAGCAATTATTGCAATTAAACTATCTGTTTGTCCCCAAATTGAGCTTAAGAGAATCGACACTGGATTGAATAAATATATAGATAAGGCAAAAAGGGACCTTTTGTAACTATTGGTTATACTCAATATTATTCTGTAGATAAAAATTCCTATCGCCAGATCCGCAATTATTGATGGAAGTTTTAATGTTAGGTAATAACCATTCTTATAAAAATAATCTATGAATTCCGACGGATAAAATTTAACAATATTGTGGATTTGTGCCAAAACATATTTATGGTCATACAACCAGTAAGAATAAGCATATATCAGCGAAATTATCGGAGGGTAGTTTGGAGGAGCATAATACCAATCGGCTACATAGTAAAAATTCTTACTTCCATATTCCCAAAATTTCTGACCCCAGTCAGCATAGAGAAGCAGATCTCCTGAAACAATAATAAATTTATCGACAAAATAAATTCTGACTAAAAACCCAAAAAATAACAAGCCGCTTAAAATTAAGTTTTTATGATTTCTTTTGAGAAAGGATTTAATTCTTTGTAGCACTTTTGGCGTCTTTCTTAATCAAGATAACAGTTATTAATCCTACAGATATTAGAGACATTAGGTCAGCCACCTTTCTAAGAGGAGTTTCTTTCCAGTAAAATTGGACTATGTGCTCTCCACCTGAAACTTCAATTTCGATCTGGCCGAATGGTTTGCCGGTAGCAATTTTTGTATCTACCCCATCGACGCGTGCGTACCATCCGGGAAAATAGTAAGAATTAAAAGTGATTTTTGAATCAGTTTTCGCGCTCACTTTTGCTTGCCACCGTACTGGGTTTACCTCAATAACACCGGAAACTTCTGCGTCAATAGATTCTATTTTTGATTTAGGATATTCTTGTGGTCTTATTTCCACCCACTTTGGTAAAAGAAGATAATCTTCGGAGTAGTTTTTATCTCCAAAAAACCGTACCAAGTAACTTTGATCTTCTGTGTAGACTATTTTACTTGGTCTAAAGTAACTAAATGTAGTAAGCATTGCTAATGCAATTATGACAAATGCAGAAACTGTCTGAATTTTTTTCGGTAATAAATGAATTAAGATAGCTGCAATTATGGCACTTAAAAATGTTGTTAAGTTTAAAAGTCGCCATGGAAATTGAATTAAATTATAAAAGGGAAGTAACTTCCATAGAGGCAAGGAGCGGATATTCATAAAAAAAACACTTATAAAAAAACCTCCGAGGGCCCATAAAAAAATTATTTTAACTTTTGTGTCCTTCAGTAAACCTCGCCAAAAAATAAAAAACAGCATCGATAAAATAATGACGGAAAGATTTACAATCCCAATTTGAAATGAAATCATATCATCCGGCCCCCATACCGAGCTGCCATATCCCCAAGAGGGTAATACTAGTTGTTTAATAAATGGAAAGTGATCGATTAATGGAAAGGGAGTGATTGAGCGAACAAGATTCTGTTCAATTATTGCAGGCAACCACCAAAAGGCGGTTGCGGAGGTAGCAAGAACACCTGAAATTATAGAAAGCTTTAATATCTTAGATTTATCTTTTTCTAAAAAATAGAAGAGCAATAAAAGTGTAGCTAAAAGTGGGAAGGCCAAAACAAAGAAATAATTATGGGAAACAATAAATAATGCGATTATTAAGGATGTAAGTGCGACGTTTTTAAGTTTCGGATTTCGGATTAGGCGAACAATCGCCCAAGCGACAAAAGGAAGAAGTGAAAGTGCTAATGCCTCTCCCATTGCACCCCTAACATAAATTTGCACTGCCCGATAAGGTGTAAATAAAAATAGTATAGATCCGGTTAAAGTGGCGAACTTTCCTACAAATTCTCTTAAAAACAAGTACATCCCAAAAAGCGAGACAATGATACTTATTAAAAACACAAACTTAAAACTTAAGGTCAAACTTCCAAGTAAAAAATAAAAAAGCACTCCCAAATAAAAAGGTAAGACATAGTAAAAATTAAAAAGCGGATATCCGTACCCGAAACTGAAATCCGGCCCTAGTCTCGGAGGGATTTGCCCTGCGATAGTAGCTCGAAACATTTCATAAATATCCGCCAGATGATGTAAATCATGAGGCTCATAAAAACCAGGGAATAAGTTATATAAAGCGGGAATTGATAACACTAAAAGTAAAATTACAAATAAATACTTATTCATAACGTTTTTCGTTTTTATTAGCACTTTTGTTTTCTGCAAGAACAATACCTGAAAAAAGTATTAAAAGAGAAACTACGGTAACTGCGTTTCCGACCGCACGAATCGGAGTATTTGTAAATCTTCCTCTTACTATATGCCTTCCTTTTGGAATTTTTACACTAATAACTCCATGTGCTCCGAAAGTCCCGTTTTCTACTTTTTTATCATCAACAATTAAAATCCAACCCGGAAAATACATTACAGGAATAACCAATTGAGCTTCCTCAAAAATATCAGCGTCAAAGCTAAATCGATTCGACTGTTTTGTAAAATTACTAATAGAACCTTGTCCTGACTCTATCTTTGGTTCCGACGATGCTCTGGCTGGCGGAGCTTGCTCGGCAGTTTTGGGTAAGTAATCCAAAACTGCTGCTTTTTGCTGAAGATCCCAAGCAACACCGGTAAATTTATCCTCGTCTTTAATAAATCTTGCGAAATTAAAGGGTTTAAAAAACGCTCTATTTAAACCAATTGTGATCATAATCACCAAAATAACTACACTTTTTCTTAAGAAATATTTTGGTTTTGCCAATGCTCCGCACGCAAAGGAGAGAAAAAATATGACGAGACTTAAAAATCTCCAGGGAAACTGTACAAACTTAAAGAAAGGCAATGCTTCCCAAATGAAAATAGATCTAGGGTGAGCCAAAAAAGCAGTAAATAAAAATAACGAGAGTAGCGAAAGAACTAAAAGACCATCGACCAATTTTTTTCTTTTGATCCAGAAAATAGCTATAAAAAACGTAAGTATCGCGATCCACCAATGTGGCCAGCCAATTTGAAATGATAAATCATCGTATGGTCCGAAAATTGAAGGCCCAAATCCCCAATCTCTTTTGATAAATAGCTGCCTTAACGTAACAAAATGCGCATGGTAATCAGAATATTCACTCGTTAAATATTGTGTTTGGATTAATGATTGTTCGAAAATTGCAGGTAAAAGAAAAAAGGCAGAAAGCCCAATGCCGAGTAATCCTGAAAAAATAATAAATTTAGTACTCTTCCAATTTTTACTAATTACAAGCCAAAATAAAACCCACAATATTGTAAACGGTGCATATATTAAAGATGAGATATTGTGGGTTATTAAAAGGAAGAAAAGTGAAATAGAAGTAAAGATTGCATATTTATAGTTCGGATCTTTAACCAACTTATAAAATGATAGCCATAAGAAAGGTAATATGCTTATTGCAAAACTTTCAGCCATTGCGCCTCTCACGAAAATGTCGAGTGCGTGATATGGTGCGTAAACGTAAAGAGCGGCTGAGAGTATTCCGCCCAATCTTCCCCAAAATTCTTTGGCAAGTAAATACATTCCCGCTGCCGATATTACCAAAGAAATAAGAAACAGTGTCTTAACCGTAGCCAGTATAGAAAGTGGCATGGCAAGTCGAATAAACGCTCCGATATAGTAAGGAAGTGCGCTATAAAAATTAAACATTGCTTGACCATAACCCCAAACCATGTCGGGCGACCAACGACACGGAATTTGACCGTCCGCAAAACATCTGTCCATCTGGTAAACTCTCATTACCTGAAGATCGTCGTGCATGTTAAAGTATCCTCTTCCGAGAAGATAAAAACTTGCCGGAATGATGACTATAATTAACGAAACAATGACGAGAAATTTCTTCATTTTTTCCCTTTCTTTCTAAGATAAAAAGGAATCCCCAAAAGACCGATCAATGTTAACGAGTTTCCAATGTTTCTTACCGGAGTATTTTTTAATTCCGCCCTTACTTTATGATTTCCGGTATCGAGTGATATAGTTATAAGCCCCAATTCATTATCGTACCTTATCGGAATTTCAGCGTCGTCAACAAAGACTTTCCAATTAGGAAAATAATATATTGGTAATTGCAAACTTGCTACCTCACTTTCAACATTAACTCTCCAAGTCTGCCAATTGCTTCCCTTTTCTCCTTCGATCGAGATAACTTGTCCGTCAACGGTTTCAGGTTTTTCTGGTGCTCTATTTGCCGGAGGCTTTCTGGCATAAATAGGCAGGTAGTCAAAAATACTAATTGTTTGTTGTCTTTGCCATGAGTCACCTGAAAATTTTTCGGCATCGGTAATACTGATCCATATTCTGGGATTAAAATAGGTTCTTGCGAGCATAAAACCAACCAGCATTAAAATAGCGAAGGTCAATTTTGATCCTGCTGTTTTCTTGTTAAATAATAGATTTATCGCACCGGTTGCTATCGAAAAAAGAAAGATTGCAATAACCAAAAACCTCCACGGAAATTGCAATATCGCCAAAAAGTTAACTCTGCTCCAGACGAAGCTCGAGCGGGGATGAAGCATAAAAAGCGCTGCCCAACCTAATATCGTTAAAAACGATACTAGATATGCAAGTTTATTCTTTTTAAGAATTATTAAAAGTATTATTGTGGTAAGGGGAAGCAACCATTGTATCAGTCCAACTGAAAGTAATATGTCGTCAAAAGGTCCAACTTCACTCGTTCCATATCCCCATTGGGTTTCAAATAAAATCTGACTTAATCCCAAAAAATGATTAATATAATTAAAATATCCGCCCACTAAAGTTTCTACATGAACCAAATTCCTTTCAAACCAAGCCGGGAGTATAAAAAAAGACGAGATGATAAATCCCCAAAAAAATCCATTTAAAAAATTGATTATTTTACTAATCAAAAGGGGGGCTTCATCCTTTTTATACCACATAAGAAAGATTACCCAGAGTATAAGTACCGGAATAAATATTACTGCACTAACATTGTGCGACGTTAGTAGGGCAGCGAGGGAGAGGGCAAAATAAATAATATATTTTTTTTCTCCTTCTAAACAACGTGCCGAGAACAAAAAAATAAAAGGCATAAAGCTCAATGCCCAAAGCTCCCCCACCGCTCCCCTAACGTAAAAATCGGTTGCTCTATAGGGCGCGTAAATGTAAAAAAAGGAGCTGATAAATCCTCCCGCACTTCTCCATAAAAATTTAGCCAATAGATACATTCCAAGCGCTCCTACTATCGTGCTTGCAATAAAACCAGCCTTTACACTATCTAGGAAGCCAAAACCCAAAAGATGAAAGGCTTCCATGATGTAATAAGGTAGTGGTGCATAATAATTAAATTGTGGGTATCCGTAGCCGTAACCCATGTCCGGTACCCAACGACAGGGAATCTGCCAATCTTTTAAACATTTGTCCAACTGAAGGAGTCTCATCGCCTGCATATCGTCATGCATCGGAAAATATCCCGGCCTAAGAAGTGAAGAAAAAGTAGGAATTATTAAAATGAACAAAAGTACAAGAAGGAATTTCTCTTTCACCTTTTCAAAAATTACCATATTTTCCTTTAATATCATTAACACGAATTTTAAATAAATCTCTCAATGTTTCTAATACAACCCTATTTAATTTTACTCTTGTGTTTTGCCTATTAACCCAAGATATCGGCACTTCTTTTATTTTATACCCATATTTTTTTGCCAAAAAAATAATCTCGGCGTCATATGCCCATCTGTCAATTTGTGAATTTGCAAATATCTTTTTAGCAGCCTTTTTACTAAAGCCTTTAAACCCACACGTAAAGTCTGAAATGTTTACGCCGGTAATTATATTTGTCAAAAGCGTAAATATCCTACCCATATTCTCCCTAATTGGGGATTGGTGTACTAATATTTTTGATCCTTTTATTCTTCTTGAAGCAATCACTACCTCATGTCCTTTATCAAATTCTTTTAAAAAGATGTCTATATTATTAAGTGACACCGACAAGTCAGCATCCATAAAAATTACATAATCTCCCGCCGAATTTATAATACCCTTTTTTAAAGCATTCCCCTTGCCTTGATTCTTAATGTTTCCAACAAGTCTTACTTTCCGTCGCTTGAAGCTATTTACAATCTTAGAAGTTTGATCAGTACTTCCGTCATTCGATACTATAATCTCCCAGTTATGTTTATTTTTGGAAAGATACTCGTAAACTTTTTCTAATGTATCCTTAATAAGCTTCTCTTCATTATAGGCAGGTATAACTACACTTAGACTAATCTTTTTTAGCATAACTAATACAATATTCTACATAAATACTAGTAAGAGTGAAACCTTCCCAAACAAAAAGGCTCTAAGAAATTTAAGAGGTTGAATTTTTTCTTTGGCTAACTGTCCAGAAAATAAAAATTGAGCACGCTGCAAAAAAACTTCTGGCTATGCTTTTAAGTTGGAAAACATCCGTATATTTATTGATAATTTGAGCAGGGCTTATCGCGTCTTTCAGGCTTGGAATAAGAGGGTTAAAAAGACCGTAGGAAAGAGAAGCTTCAAATAATAATGTCAGAAATAACCACGCCCCAAAAAGTGTAAGAATGACAATATTGAATTTAAACTTGCTTCTTATTAGGTAGATTAATAAAAATGGAGTAGCCCACAAAAACCACTGAGGATGGTAATGTGTGACTGAGAAGAAAAGCAAAAGTATTAAAAGAAAATATTCGTCTAATTCGTACTTAATCTTTGAATAAAGACTATGAAAATAGATTAAGGTCAAAATAATTATAAATGGATAAAGAACTTCAGCACCGGAAACCGGAAAGCCCATGAAAAGCATCTTTTGATTCTTCGGAGAAAAAAGCACCATTTGTCTGAATGCCGCGGAGGTAATGAAAGGAGCAATTGTCAGCAAATACGGAAAAAATCCTTGAATCACGTATTTGCTTCTTTCCCAAAAGGTTTTTCCAAATAAAAATGCCGCGGGGACTACAAAAAACAAGGGGTACATTTTAAAGCTTCCCCCAATCCCCAAAGATAAGAGCGATGCTGTAAAGTTTTTCTTTTTGGCGAATATTAATGCCAAAACTGTGAAAAACACAGGAAGTAAATCAAACTGTCCCATCATAAATGTCGTGTAAAACGAAAGCGGGTTAGCTATCCAAAGAACAAATGCTAATTTTTTTTGATATGCATCATCAAACAGTTTAGTCAATAAAAACGCTAAAATGATATCGATAAAAAGATAAGGTAACTTATATAAGAAAAGGTGCCAAGGGAGCGCTTGATTACCAAATATCGAGTCAGGATTGCGCCAAAAATTGGGAATAAACGATGGATCGGTAAATGGCCTAAGTATTAAATGAAAAATCCCAAAGGTGACGTGAGCCAGAGGCGGATAAATAAAATATTCGTAAATATTACCAACAATGCTTACTAGTGGATGATTTGATGGAAGATTAACCAAATGCTCATAAACATTAAGTTTTCCTTCATATGCGAGCAAATAGCCTGATGAAGAAAAAACCCACAAATCCGGATGAAGCGTAATCGGCATTAGTATCAATCTTATTAAAATTCCTATTAAAAGCCATTTCACCCACCATTTACCTGTATAATCTGAAATTTTCATAAGTTATCAGCTTAGTCTAACTCAAAGAGATACAATACATCACGCGATCCGTCGGGTTTAACAGCTTTTGGATAAGCTGCAATAAGATTTAAATTAAGTTTCTCATAATCTGTCATTAGCCTCGACGCGTTAATAACAAAAAAAGTTTTATTACCGGCATCTTTTGACTCTACTAGCTGAACAGGTATCTCTTTTAAATCGATTCCCACTCCAATAACAGTAATTTCACTTAGGTCATTTAGATAAATCTGTAATCCATCCGGTAATGTACCAAAATATCCTTCGGTTCCGACTACTATCTTTTTATTTGGTTCTTTTTTATATTCTTCTCTTATGAAATCGGCGGCCTCCCTTATTCCATACCCAGATGTCCATCCTTCTAAATACCCAGATCTCTCACTTCTTGGCAAATCCACTTTCTCCGTTTTCGTCAATAGTTGATAATCTACAAATAGTGCATGGATAATAAATGTTATGAGCAATAAAATAATCAATTTTCTAAGGTGCAAAGCTAATCCACCTTTCAGGTGGATCAAATTGACACCAAGATTCTTTTTAGCAGCAGCAATAGAAAATCCGGCTAGAATAAATAAATAAGGTAAAGAAAAATAAATATAGCGGGCAGTTATTGTTTTAGAAAATTCCGCAACCATTAAGATTGGCAATATTCCCCAAGCGGTTAGCAGAAGTGTTTCTTTTTTTTTATTTTTCAGACCATAATAAAAACCAATTACTACGAGTAGTATTAAGAAAGATGGTCCAAGTAGCCAGAAGTACTCAATTATCTGTTTTAGAAATGGAATCAAAGGATCAAGTGGCCTAGTAAATAGATGAGATACTGGGTATACATAATCTTTGTTTCTTATCGAAATCATATGGAAATTGACTCCCAAACGAAGGATATTATATAAACCAAAAGCTATTGAGTAAGTTAGCGAAAACAATAAAACCAATACGCTAAACGTATTTACTTTTTCTTTGAACTTTGTTGACCACTTGTTAAGTAACCATGAAAGCGGTATAAGTCCGACAAAAAAAATACCCGGTGATTTTGTGAGTAGCGCTCCACCAAGTGAAAATCCAGAAAGCATTGCATAATCGGCTCTTAGTTTCTTAGCTGCGATTAAAGCGAATATAAAACTCCAAATTCCAAACATTGAAAGCATTGAATCGGCCAGTGCTAATCTGTCAAAAAAGATACTGTAGGGAGAGATTGCACAAATCAATGACGCAAATAAACTTAGCTTAATATTCTTGAATAAATTGTAAGATAAAATAAAAATACCGATTAATGTACCAATTCCCACAAGCGCTGATACAAATCTCGAAGCGAAAAGGGGATCTGAAAATATTTTAAAAAATGGTATAACTACCCACATAAATAGAGGTTGTTTGCCGTCTGATAATGGTAAAAATCGTAGCGATGGTTCTGCTCTCATTACTTGAGCCCAACGAATGTAGATTGCTTCATCGCCAAATACCGGAAGAGTTGTTAAATTATATAATCTTAAAAATGTTGCTAATATTAAAATCCCTAAACCATATAATATTTCTTTCTGCCACTTTCTTAATAATTCGTTCATTAAAATAGTCTAATTGTAGACTCCCCTAAAATCATTTGATTTAACTCTAATTATTTGAGTAAACATTTCGGTTGATTCACGAAGATAACGCATAAGCCCGCCGCCTTTACTAGTGCTTACATCTTTATCGTGCCACTCAACCACAACCTCTTTAATTTTTGCACCTAATTTCTTGGTTATGTGCAAAAGCTCAACGTCGTAAGAAGTAACTTGCCATCCTTTGGTTCTGCTTTTTCTTTTGAAAAACTCAAGCCGCGAAAAAGCATTTTTAATCAAATTTCTTTCAAATAATTTAAAACCGCATTGCGTGTCGTTAACTTCCGACAATATGAACATTTTCCTTAAATATACAAAGGCTACTGACCCTATTTTTCTATAAAAAGGGAAATTTTTTCTCTGAAGTCCCCTAGACCCAATAACAACAGAATAAGCTTTTAAGTGTTTTATTAATTTATCGAGTTGGTCTATTGGGGTTGACTGATCCATATCGGTAAAAAGAATAAATTTACCTTTTGCTTTATCAATCCCGTAACGTAGTGCTAAGGGTTTTCCGCCGTGCTTATTTTCCAATAAACGATAATTTCCCCACCCTTGAATATGTTTTCGTATTAAATCTCTGCTTTTATCCGTACTGCCGTCGTCTGAAATAATGACTTCCCAAGAAAAATCTTTTTTGGATAAATAATCTTTTACTTCGACAAGCACATTTCTTTTTAAGTTTTCTTCTTCGTTATAACAGGGAATTATTACTGATAAAAAAATACTCATATTCGTCTTCTTCTCTGAACCGTTATCCCTCCTGACTTAAATTCTTCTTCAACCTCTGATGTATCGTAATAGCGCGATATCCAATTCTCCAACCGCTCAGGATGAGGGGGGTCTTGTTCAAATAAAGTATAAACATATTGACGTCTTTCTTCTACCAAACCGCATAAATTATTTCCACATTTCTTAGTTCCTATCCATTTAAAAAGATAGTCGTAAGAATGGGGTATTACAGGTGGAACATAAACATCAACATTAAATTCCTCAAATCTCTCCGCATCCTTATAAGCCCAATTCACAGCCGTAAGTTGGTTACCCATACTTACATGCGCCGGACCTTTTAAATCGTCGTTTAATAGGTTTTTAATAAGAGTTCCGCTTAATGTAAAAAATAATATAAAAAAAATTAAGACAGCGATCTTCCCTGAGTTAGTTTTCCATAAAAGTCCGAGTCCGAGAGAAAAAAATAATATCATCGGCAAATAATATCCCGTCATGTAATAATCGTAAATATTTCCGTAGTTACCTTGATACAATGTATAACCAACCATTGGGATACCAATAAAAAGAATGAGTAAAGGAAGTATATATTTATCTCTTAATTCTCTCCTTTTGACAATTAATACAAAAAAGGAAAGCATAGAGAAAATAAATGCATAAAAAACCCAGCCGGGAAAAATCTTATAGGAAAAAACTCCCCAAAAATATTTCAGGCGCCAGCTAATGACTTTTTTATAGTCTAAACTGAAACTTTTTTCTTCTAATATAATTTTTTGGATATTATTCAGAAGTATATTTTCGTGTTTAAAATTAAATGCAATTTGCGGAGTCAATGTTAAAAAAAACAGAATCCCAGCTATTGCTAAAACTTTTAGTATTTCGTAACTTAATTGCCTTTCTTTGTATAGCTTGATTAAATACCAGACAATAAAAATCAAAACCATTGGGATGTAAAAAATGGCACTGGCAGATTCAAAATGCATCGACACACCCACCATAATCGCTACCCCATACCAATATCGTTTATTTCCATTTTTTGCCAGTTCCCACATAAACCACAAAAGTAACATGCTGGATAAAAGAATGGGGGTAGGATTTGCTAACCATCGTCCGGCAAGAACGATAAAATAAGAAAAAGATCCGATCGTGGCAGCAATCAGGCCTGTCTCTCTGCTTAAAAACTTGGCTCCTAAAAAATAAAGCATAAAAACACCCAACGTAGAAATAAATGCAAGAAAAATTGCCGGATAGGCCGGATTTCCGCCTCCTATCAAATAAAATGGGGCAATTAGATAATAATAAAAAGGACCCAAAAAGATTCCTGCCAAACCCGTAACAGGTCCAATTAAAAACGGTTTTCCCTCATGCCAAAGTTTCCAGATTACCAATGCGTCTCTGCCCTGATCAAAATAAAACGCCAACAACTCTTGTACTCTAAAAGCCCTGACAAAAAAAGCTCCTAATAAAATAGTAGTCAGAAGAACGTAAATAGTAGTATGCGATCTTACTTCGCGGAAAATACCCAACCACCAACCTTTAATATCATTTCTAGTAGTCATAAATTACAAGGCACGATCAAATTTTACCACGAAATCGATTCAAAATTCTTTGAAACCTTAGGTGTTATTTTATTTCAGGAAATTTTTCGGGGTTTGCGAGATAGTATTTAACCCACTCGGAGTTATTAATTACTTCCACAGTGTCTATATACAATCTTTTTTTAAACGATCCTCTCTTTTTATTTTTTTCCTTTTGTAATTTTGCAATACCCGTCTTGCTTATCTTTAATACCTCAAGAAGGTTGTCGATAATTTCCTGGAGATCTGCAATTTCTTCCGCTAATTCTTTTTTGTTCTTTGCTTTGGGAAATTCACTGGCCTCCTCGAGAACTTTTTTCTTCAGCTCCTTAATATAATCACTTTTATTTAATTTGTGGAAATGCGGATTATTTCCGGTTTTAATAATTCCTTCAACAATTTTGTCTCTTACTAGTTTTCCAAGTTTAAACTTTCTTATATTCTTTTGCATATTTTCTTGCGACGTTGAGAACTTTTTCTACCGCCTTATCAAAATTTTCAAACTCAAACCATGCGCCCGCCGAAGTTGTATGACCTGAGCCTCCCAATTCTTGAGCAATTTTTGAGACATCAAAATCGTATCTTGTTCGAAAACTTAAATTCATAATTCCCCTTTTTTGTTCAACCATGACTATACAAAATCTTGTATCTTTTATCGTTCTGAAAATAATATTAGCGGCTAATGATTTTGCTTCTTTTGGTTTACCGAAATCGGAAAAGACCTCAAACGGAATTGCTACCCAGACAAAATAATGTTCCTCATCTATTCGCATTCTATCTAACATTTCTCCCCAAAATTTTACAAGTTTAAAATCATATGAGTGAAATAAATTTAGAACTATTTTGTCTTTATCTGCTCCCAGCCTTAACAGTTCCGAGGATATAAAAAAAGTATCTACTCCCGTATTTGGAGTTTGGTAAGAAACCGTATCAGAATAAATCCCAGTAAGAAGTATGGTCGCTAGCTGTGGAGTAAATTTTACATCCCAGTCTGTAAACATTTTATATAACACTTCGCAGGTCGAGCTAACGTGATCGACTAAATTAATTTTGCCGTAATTTTCGTTTGTTACGTGATGATCAATAATAATCAGGGGAATCTCCGGTAATTTCGGGCTTTTAATCCCTATCGCCTGATCCAGAGACGAAGAGTCTAGAACAATAAATAGATCGTAGCTAGAGTAATCAAAGTTTAACATGTCTACTTTATCTATTTTTTCGGTGCTTTGTAAAAATAAAAGATTCTTTTGGATATCGTCGGATGAAATTATTTTTATCTCTTTTCCGAAATGCTTAAGAACTTGATACAATGCAAGGTTGCTCGCAACACTATCGGGATCAGGACTTCTATGACAATTCAGCAAAATTTTCTTAGCCTTTTTAATTTCTTCAAATATTAACTTTGATTCTTTGTAATACATTAAATTCGCACTTTAGCGCTTTAAAGTGCTAAAGTAATTATTGGGCGTGGACTAATTTATAAACTGTTACACCCGACACATCCCACTCTCCATCAACCTTGCTCCAGCCGAAATTGGCTATTTCTGATTTCGGACTGTGTGTTGGATCACATTTATCCTTTGACATCTCGCAGACAACAAATAATTGTTGTGCCAATGTCTGTTCCAAATTCAAGGGATCTATGTCATAAACTGGTTCATTCCATCTTTCCAAAAAATACTGATAGCCATCCTCATAATTTCTTTCAGCAATAACTGCCAAATTAAGTTTCTGATCATCCGCCTCTACTCGAATTTTTCCAGCCACTTCTTCCGCTCTTTGCATTTGACGGTTTGGCGAATATCTTATCGGGGTATTTAACAAATTTACATACACCACATAAATCAAAAACAGCAGGAGTGTAAGTTGCCAAAATCTTTTCGCATTACTGAAAACATATTGTGAGACCGCGCCAATAAGTATAAACGGTGCCGGAAAGAAAAATCCAAAATAATGGTCATATATATGTTGTTTATATAAAGATAAGCCCAAGAAAGATATTAAAATCCAGACTGAAATGATTAAATACGGACTTAAAGAAGGTGAGATCGACCTGTTTAATAAATTATACAAATAACTCTTCTCTAATATTTTAAATTTAATCTTTCTAAATAATCCGTAAATAAATATCACTGCGAAAAGGGGATAAAATATGTATGTAAAAATCCAAGTTATATCAGCGTTTTTTGCTCCCAATAAAGATAGATTGATTTGGTAAGCGATTTCCGGCAATTTGGGAATTCCGGTCCACGGTCGAGCAGAAACAGTAGTTTGTCTTTCCAGAAAAAAAGTTCTCACTGACTTAAAATTATTCCAACCGTGGCGCGCATCAAAAATTACTAGAGGTGACATTAAAGTCATGAATAATCCAAAACCTAATATTGAATATTTTGCGAATTTTTTAATTTCTAACGACGAAGGCGCAGAAGCTTGCAAATATATTATATTTATTAATTTCAAAAACCAAATTAATCCCAGAGTCGGAACCAACAAAAGACCTAAATAATGCGACTGCAAAACGAACGACATAGATAAAAAGGTGACAATAAGCCATTTGTAATTTCTCCCCATCAATAATTTCCATACGGAGTAAATAGAAAGCAAGGCAAAAAAAGGCATAACATTTGGATTCCAAGAAGATTTTGAATAAGTTATTACAACGGGTGAAATTGCATATAGGAGTGCAGATAATCCGCCGGCGAGCCAGCCGAACCACTCCCTAGTCACGTACCAAATGAAAAAAATAGTGACAACTCCCAACAGAGCAACAAAGACAGACGGTCCAACAGGAGAAAAATTTGCCAAAAGCAGAGGTATCGCGATTAAGTAGTAATATAAAGGCCCCAGATACATATCACCTATGGAGGTTCTAGGTCCAATCAAAATCGGATCGAAGTTGACCAAAAGTCGTCTAACAATAATCGCGTCTCTCCCCTCATCGCCCAAAAAGATCATATATTCCGAAATGCGATAAAGTCTTAAAAATGCCCCAACCAAAATAATAATACTAAGAAATATAGCTTCACGAGGATTCTCCTTTATCCACATCTTAATTTTTAATTCTAAATTCTTAATTCTTTCTTTCATCTCAGTTTTCGCCAAAGTTTAATTAGATCAACGAAACTTTTTATTATCACGTTAATATCAGCACCTGTTCCTTTTCCTTCAGTTCTTGGATAGTGATGCACGCCGACCTCAACGATTTTAAAACCGTATTTCTGAGCTTTTATGAGGAACTCACTTGAAATAAACGCCCCTCTTTCTGACTCTAATTTAGGAATAGTGTCAAGAACTTTTTTGGAAATGAGTTTAAAACCGCAATCGATATCGCGAACTTTCAGCCCGAACAGTATTCGTACCACCATTTGCCATAACCCAGTATTCACCTTTCGATAAAACTTGACCGATCTTTTCAAATAATATCCAACGACTACGTCTGCGTTAGCCTTCCGTTGTAGTTTAATTAACTTAGGAAGTTCTGAAATATCAAATTGCCCATCGCCGTCGCTAAATGCGACCCACTCATATCTTGAATTATAAAAGCCGCTTTTTAAAGCAGCGCCATAACCTCTGTTTGTCTCATGTGTAATTATACGAAGCTTAGGGTATTTCTTTTTCAGCCTTGAAAGAACTCTACTTGTTTTATCACGACTTCCATCTTCAATGACAATTATCTCGTAGTTTTCCGAAATTTTCGGTACAACTTGAAATGCCTTATTTACCGTATCTGCAATTTGTGACTCCAAATTATAAGCAGGAAAAAAAACGGAGATTTGTTTTACAAGTTTAGTCATTTCTTTTGAAGTCTAACACAAATCAAGATGTCTTTGCCTTAAATTTAAGTATATAAATAATTTTCTTTTATCAAACTTCCCTAATCTTAATCCGCCTCTTTTGGGCAACTTTTAATTCGATTAAGGTTCTTCTCAAGTCGGCTTCTGCAATAGCAAACTCTTTTTCAGTTCTTTTTGCTTTCATTGATTCTTCTGCCTTTTTTTTGGCCTCGAGTACTTTGGCAATCTCCACCTCTTCGCTTCGAATTGCATAATCGGCTAAGATGCTGGCTGACCCATCGGAGTCCAGTTTCAAAAAACCTTGTGTTGTAACTAAAGAAGTCTCTTTACTATCTTTTCTTATAACTATTTCGCCAGGTGTAACTTTAGCAATTAGAGGAATGTGTTTGGGTAAAATAGTAATTTCCCCTTGCGTAGTCGGAAGAGAAATCGAATCAATTCCCTGCTCCTCATAGATAATCTTTTCCGGAGTAACAATCGATATCGCTAATTTGGACATATCAGAGTTTTTTGGCTTTTTCTTCCGCCTCTTCAATCTTTCCAATCATATAAAATGCTTGTTCCGGAAGTGAATCATATTTTCCATCAAGGATAGACTTAAATCCTGAAATCGTATCTGAAAGAGCTACATACTTTCCGGGAATTTGTGTAAATACTTCGGCAACGAACATTGGTTGCGAAAAATACTTCTGTATTTTTCTGGCTCTTGAAACAGTCAATTTATCTTCGTCTGATAATTCGTCGATACCCAATATTGCAATAATATCTTGAAGGTCTTTATATCTTTGTAAAACCGCTTGGACTTTCTGAGCAACCTCATAGTGTTCGCTTGTCACTATATTGGGGTCCATTGCCCGAGAACTGGAAGTAAGAGGGTCGACCGCGGGGTAAATTCCCTGTTCGGCAATTGA
>Ga0209431_10000139_pt1 | contig 53910 bp, 61 predicted proteins | sample RifCSP13_3_FD_184021 | JGI IMG/M metagenome (GOLD analysis project Ga0209431, IMG submission 184021) | Soil microbial communities from Rifle, Colorado - Rifle CSP2_sed 13_3 (SPAdes) (version 2) | ecosystem: Environmental > Terrestrial > Deep subsurface > Rock core/Sediment | place: Rifle... | reverse complement strand
GCGCGTTTTGTAGCAACGAACATGACACTCCACCGGGCAAGCCGGTGGTTTCTCTCATCTGTCGCGGCGCGTTTTGTAGCAACGAGCATGACACTCCACCGGGCCAGCCGGTGGTCTCTCTATAACAAGCCGTGAGGCTGGGGCGTCACAAAAATCAGGTAGCTCTCCTTTTTCGCCAGTTATTCAAAGGACCAAAAGCAGCGGCGGCACGGGCTTGGCGCCCTTGCCGCCGCACTCCATATGTTGATGTTTAGCGCTACCTTAGTAGGCCCGGGCGTACTGATCGTTCAGCATCTGACGAAGACGTCTGAAGTGTGAATCGAAACTCACGAATCCAGTCGTTCCCTGGAAGAATGCCTTCCCTCCAGTCTCATTCGCTAAACGATTTAGTGAGCTCTGCCCATAGCTCGCTGCCAACCGGCTACGGCTCGAGAACGTCACCGACGGCGCATAGAATGTGTAGATCGCAACGTCGCGCTTATCTGCTTCACTGATTGTTCGACGAAGATCCAGAGTATTTCCGGCAGTCGTTGCATCGAAACCTCTCGAGGTATCCAAACCATCGGAAATCAACAGCACCGCTTTCGGGCCCTGCACGTTGTCAAAGTGGCGGAGTGCCTCAATCACTTCCACATACGGATTGAAAGCAGAAGCCCCTGAACTGGACCGAAGGATCCGCAACGATTTTGCCGCCTTCTCGAGATCCGTAGTAAACGGTTGCCGCACCTGAAGTGAACCCGCCGTGATGTACCCAATCATCACACGAGAGCCCGCCGGTAGCGACCGAATAAACTCTTTCGTGGTCTTCAGCTCATTATCAACCTGCGAAACCAGATCGTCTTGAATCAGAATAGCGAGATTCACCGGCGCCAACACACGCCCGCTTCGCTGCTCTTCTTCGTTGGCTCTCTTTTCCGGCGCAGCAATCGCTGCAGTACCGAGCGCAAGCACGAGCACCAGACCGGTAAACATCGACAAAAGCTTTCGGTAAAACATGCCCTCTTTCACCCTTCATCCTTTCCCAAAAACATCTTGTTAACCCCTGATTTGTTCGCTTGCTCTGATGCCAAAAGACTGGAAATAGATGGCCGGAACGGCTGCTTTAAAAAGGCCACCGGGGAGTGTTTAACGCCGCTCAAAAGACGCTCGTCTCCGACCCGCCCGATTGGTTTGGGCCCCGGGCTCCGAACACTGCGCTCACTTGCCAGACCCCGTCTGCTCGGATAAATTACTAGCCAAAATCCGGAACACATCCTACCCGAGCCTGTGAGCTTTCGAACCGACTGGGATGGGTATCCTTCGCCAAATTCGCATGCCTGAAAGGAATTGTTATGAAACCCTACTCGACTGAGTTTATCCGAAACCTTGCTGTCATTGGACATGGCGACGCAGGGAAGACGCAACTCATTAGCTCGCTTCTCTACGTCGCCGGAGCCACACCGCGCTGGGGAAAGGTTGACGAAGGAACCACAGTCACCGATCACGAAGACGATTCCATTGCACGCAAGATCACTCTTAACACCGCACTGGCCCACCTCGAACATCGCGATACAAAGATCAATTTCATAGACACTCCCGGATATGCAGCCTTCGTATCTCACGCTCGACCGGCGTTGCGGGTGGCCGACTGCGCCATGGTGGTCGTCGATGGAGTTAAAGGTGTTGAAGTGCAGACCGAAAAGACCTGGGCCTATGCGAATGAGTTTATGGTGCCCCGGTTGATGGTCATCACAAAGCTGGATAAAGAACACTCTGACTTTGGCGCCGCGTTGGAAAGTGCGCAGTCCACCTTTAGCCGTGCAATCATTCCGTTTACGTTGCCAATTGGAAAAGAAAGAAACTTTCGTGGCGTAGTCGATGTCGTTCACATGAAGGCGTACGAGCTTGGAGCCGATGGCCAGGCAAAAGAGATCGACATACCCAGCGAAGGCAGGGACATTGTCGACAAGACGCGAGAACGTCTCGTCGAGTTGGTTGCCGAGTCTGATGACGCTCTAATGGAAAAGTACTTCGAGCAAGGTACGCTCGACGAAGCCGATATTCTACCCAACATCAACAGGGCCATTGCTCAAAGCAAGCTGTGCCCGGTTTTCGCCGCATCCTCAATCACGCAGGTTGGGCTCCGAGCTTTACTTAATGCGCTGGTGGACTACGCCCCTGACCCGGCCCACCACGAGGCAGAATACGGCCGGCCCGTAGATGCGCCAGTTGATGCAGAGAAGATCGCTCGTCGATATAGCGATAGCGAACCATTCTCCTCCTACTGTTTTCGGACCATCGCTGACCCGTTTGCCGGACGTATCAACGTCATGAAAATAATCAGCGGCAAACTACAGACCGATGCGACGGTGTTTAATTCGACTCGCGGTACGATGGAACGGCTGGGCGCTTTGCATAGCATCCAGGGAAAGCAACTCGACAAGATTTCTGAGACCCACGCCGGAGACATTATCGCGTGCGTGAAACTCAAGGAGACTCAGACCGGCGACACGCTCTGTGACAAGCAGTCTCCAATCGTCTACGACCCCGTTGAATACCCGGAAGCTGCTATTGCGTTTGCGATTGAGCCGAAGTCCAGACAGGACGAAGAGAAGATCAGCGTCGCTTTGCATAAGATCCTGGAGGAGGATCAGGCACTACATTTCACTCGCGACGCACAAACAAAGGAGTTTCTTCTCTCAGGCTCCGGTCAATTGCACGTTGAGACAGTAGTCGAGAAGTTGAAGAAGCGATACACGGTAGAAGTGACGCTGCATCCGCCCAAGGTGCCCTACAAAGAGACAATCACACAGCGAGCGGAAGTGCAGGGTCGACACAAGAAACAGACCGGCGGCCGAGGTCAGTTTGGAGACTGCAAGTGTGTGTTCGAACCACTACCACGAGGTGAGGGGTTTGTTTTTGAAGACAAGATCTTTGGTGGAGCAGTTCCGCAGCAATTCCGACCTGCGATCGAGAAAGGGATCATCGAGGCTGCGAATTCAGGCGCCATCGCTGGTTACCCGCTGGTCGATTTCAAGGTGCAGTTGATCGACGGGTCATATCACACCGTTGATTCTGACGAACATTCGTTCCGGGCGGCTGGACGCAAAGCCTTTCGTGCGGCAATGGAAAAGGTCAAGCCGGCACTATTGGAACCTGTGATGGACGTCGAAGTCGTTGCGCCACAGGAATACAGTGGCGACATTATGGGTGACCTGAACTCACGTCGTGGTCGGGTCCAGGGAATGGAGAGTCGCGGCAGCCAACAAGTGATCAAGGCCCAAGTGCCTATGGCTGAAATGCTGAATTATCAGTCGACTTTGAATTCGATTACCGCCGCGCGCGGCTCATTCCATATGCAGTTTTCGCGCTACGATCCGGTACCGGGCCAACTGGCACAAAAGATCGTTGAGCAGGCGCGAGCCGAAGGCAGGATTAAGGGGGGCGAGGAGGAAGATTAGGGTTTACGCACTGGGGATATAGATCTGTTCTTCTACTCCAGCTAAACCGAACTGATTTAGAAACAAATCCACGAACTCACTCAAAGCTTTTCATGGCGCTGCGAGTGGATTCGTGGATCACTTTTGTTTAAGGGTCATCTTTTGCTTATTCTGGACCGCCCGGTTTCCTCATGCGCATCCGGATTGGTTCCGGACCGGTTGGCGCTTCTTTCACGGTGTAGTCCCCGGGGACTTCAAAGAGCGTTTGCGAGGGCTCGCTGCGGTCGATGTTTGTCAACCGGTAACTGTTCTCTCCAAACCTTGGATCGCTATGCTTCGACATCACGATCACCTGCAACTCGGGTGAGTACCAGCGTTCGCTGACAATCTCAATCGCGCGTTCGTTGCCAATTTCACCCGGAGGAATAGTAACAATGGTGCGTGAACCTTCAGCTTCAACACCCTCGATGTTCTGCCTGCCGAGAGACTCTGTGCGAGCGTTATGGCTGCGAGGCGCCGTGATACCAATCGCCAGCCCTGTTTCCGTGGCACGTTTGTGCATCATTACTTCGGGGTGTATCTCAATCCGCTCAACATGGGCGCCGGCGTGTGGGCCCTCGATCTTGCCACCTTCGACACTCGGTGTTCGCTGTTGGATCTTAAAGCGCATCGGAGGCATCTTCCGCGCCACTCGCTCGCGCGGATCAAGCGTGTAGCTGGTTCCGGCAACTGGATCGCTGATGAAGATTGTCTGGTGCCCTTCGGCATTGGCAAATGGTCCGATTGCTCTCAAGGTTTGTTCGCGTCGAACACGACCCTCGCTGTCACGATAGACCGCAGCTGTAGACCGATTGACAATGCGATTACCGTCACTGAGGGTATTGACACTTTCGGTCACCGCCTGAGCCGAATACGGCGCACCCTTCACCAGTTTTCCGCCAAAACTCATTTCAGTGGCGAGGAAAACGAAATCTCCCGGTGATCCTGGAGCCATTGGCCCCGGCGGCCCCTGGAGATGACGTTCGAACATTATTCGATCGTGCGGCGGGGGCGCGACCTCATCACCTTGCAACGATCGCTCGCGTTCGATGAGGACGCGATTAATCGGAGGCTGCTTATCCTGTGCTAGCGCTGAGATTGCTACGATAGCGGCCGCTAAAGCGATCCCCAGAAAGATTACGAATTGTTTTCTCATTTTTCCTTCCTCTTCCTATCCGGGCATTGCCCGTCCCTATTGCACAAAGCGAATTGCGCGCGCCAGACCATCCACTCCGACCAACACATCTGCCTTTACCCGTTCATCGAACCGGTCCATGTTTACCGGCAGGCCAAACCGAGCCATGGCTGAGCGCGGCATCTCAATCCTTACCAACTGACCACCGTCCTGCACACTCGCAGGGTTCGCGTAACCAATGGGAATGAATTCCGTTGTGATCTCGTCATCACCCCGGTTTGCAGCGACCGTTTCGCGGCTGTTCACCGCAGTCGGTCGTGGCTTCCTTACACGCTTCCGGTTCTGTTTTGGTTTGATAGTCACTCCCACTTCAGGAGCTGATGCCATGGTTTCTTCAATGGCTGGAGCAAGTTCGGGAGGTCTGTCCAAATCTATGGCTGGTGCATCGACAACAGGCGTTTTGCCTGCAGACGTCTGGCTGGGAGTAATAAACAAACTCGAGCGAGACGCGGCCAAACTCACGAAAGCCAATATCATGGCGGCAGCGATGGCCGACCACCAGTAACGACTCTTTGCTTGGGGCGTTGCGACCGACACTCCCTGTTTCTGAAAATCATTGAGAAGGCTTGCTTCAAGTGTGCTCGAAGCCGATTGAGCCCGAACCGCTGCTGAATACTCACGCAATTTTCGCGTCAGTTCTCGTTCGTCATCTAATCGGCGCGCACAGCTCGTGCAAGAGGCACTGTGCGCTGTCGCTTGTTCCCGAACAGTCGCTTCCATCATCTGTTCCCGCACTAAGTCGTTCACCATGTTTTCAAACAGTTGGCAGTTCATGCGAAACACCTCGCAGTCTGTGCGCCTTCAGGCGAACTCGTTCGGGCTGGCCGCAACTTTTCGATCAGCAGCAACCTTGCGCGATGTAGACGCGAGCGCACAGTACCGATTGCACAACCGAGCACTTCCGCGGTTTCGGCGTAACTCATCTCTTCCAATTCACAGAGAACCACCACTTCTCTATATCGCTCGGGCAAACTCAATACTGCTTTCCTAACTTGTTCCACCGTTTCGTTGCGCGAAAGTTGTTCCAAAAGCCCCTCAGTTCGTTCCTCGACCTCCAACTCCTGCTCGTCATCGGTGCAGAGAGGGGCATAAAAGCGCTCCCGTTCCAAACGTCTCAGCAGGTGGTTCCGGGCGATCCCAAAAAGAAACGCATTCAAGGATCCCCGTGCCGGCTCATATCGATGCGACTCGCGAATCAAGACCAGAAACACCTCTTGCGTGATGTCCTCCGCATGGGCCCGAGAGCCGCACATCTGCAGGGCAAAGCGGAATATTCCCTGTTGTCTTCGCCGATATAGGATTGCGAAGGCGGACTGGTCGCCGTTCTGGAGCAAACGGAGCAGCTCGTCATCCGAAAGGTTTTCCTGGGATTTGTTCACAAGCATTCCGCGGTCGTCAGTGTTAATTCGCGGGAGGGTGAGTAAAAGTTCCATTATTCAGGACGATCCACGAATGACGGAAATAAGCGAATTACTGATGGTCACTCTTCGCCAAACAGGCGCTGAAATTCCGGACTGCGACGGCGGAGTTCCAACCAATTGTCGAACAGTCCAGGATCCTGGATCCAGATGGTTATCCATTGCGCTAACTCCTTTGCGACCCGGCGCTCATACGGATCGACGATTGGACTGCGCGCACGCACCTCAGCATGCTTCTTAAAGGTGGCAGCGAGCTCTGAGACGAGCTGCTCATCAACACCTCCGTCTGCGTTCGCACGCCTGCGGTATGCCACCATTCCTTGAATAGTGGCAAGGGCTTCCGAAATCCGTACACATCCAAACTGCACGTCCAGATTTGCAAGCCGCTTTTCGCGCCACTCGGAATCGAACATAAGAACCTCGGGGTGACGCAGTGCCGCACCTTCATCAGCAAGCGTTCGAGCGATGGAGGCTGGACTCTCCATCCCGCCATTTCCAAACCGCTCCGTCAACACCTCCTGAATAATCAGCAGCTCACTTGCTCCCACCGATTCACAGTCCAGAGATTCCCAAACCTCGATCAAAAGTTCGCGTTTGGTTTGAGCCTGCCAAGTCCTGTCACTCATTGGATAACCGACCGGCCAGTAAAGCGTTGCCACCGGGATTTATCGCGTGACCGCTCCACTTTACCCGCCAATTCCTGTTAGATTACTGGTGATTCTCTCATGACCAGCCAGAACTCTCTAAAGCCTGATGCACTGCTGGGCCACGCAGGTGAACTTTTTCTTTCTAAGCCATTTCGCCCGCACCCTCTGTTTACGACCGGTCACGCGCAAACTCTGGCGGCATATGCGTGGCCGCGCAGACACCTTTATCGGGCTCATGATGAAGCCAGACTATTTCAGGTTGCACCAGAGGCCAAAGTGCTGGCGCACTGTCGCTGGCAGCCGGACCGTCAGCGCCACCCAACAGTTGTCCTTTGGCATGGAATCGAGGGCTCCAGTTCTTCGGTTTACATGTTGGCGATGGCAACAAAGGCATTCTCTGTGGGCTTCAACGTGATCCGAATGAACCTGCGCAACTGTGGCGGCACCGAGCATCTCACGCCGACCCTGTATCACGGCGGAATGACCGAGGACCTGCGGACCGTAGTCGAGGAGCTTATTAGTGAAGATAGACTCAAGGGTTTGGTTCTGGTTGGGTTCTCGCTGAGTGGGAACATGGTGCTCAAACTTGCGGGTGAGTTTGGTCAAGATGCGCCTGAGGAGGTCAAGGCCATTGTCGCAGTTTCACCATCCGTGGATCTAAGCGCCAGCGCGGACGCAATCTGCCTGCGTTCGAACTGGCTCTACCATCGGGATTTCGTTCGGCGATTGCGCGCCCGAATTCGACTGAAAGCGAAGATGTATCCAGGCCTCTACGATACGAACAAACTCGAGTTAGTACGAACGATAAGGGAATTCGATGATCACTACACAGCAGTCGCTTCTGGCTTCAGCGGAGTGGACGATTATTACTTCCAGGCCAGTTCGATTCGGGTCGCTGACCTTATCTCTCTGCCGACCCTCATCATTCATGCGGAAGACGATCCCTTCATTCCGTTCGCACCGCTTCGCCATCCTTCGGTGCTTAACAACCCGCATATCTTATTGATTGCCACTGGGCGCGGAGGTCATGTGGCGTTTGTGTCGGCTTCGGCAGCTAACGGAGCCGCACCCGTAGAGGATCGATTCTGGGCCGAGAACCGGGTAATCGATTTCTGCCGGCTGGCGACTGAAGTCCCGTTACTTTCCGTTGATCTTCTTAATCAGACGTGAAGCGTGATTGCGCGCGATGAGTGGCAAGTGCTCGTCGGTGCCAATCTCCTCCAATAGCGGCAACAGCTGGCGAGGGTCTGAAAGGCCCTGACGGCGCAACAAGCTCTCCAGCCCCTGCAGCAGCTTCGGAGCGTTCAGTGGCTGGTTCGCACGAGCTACGGACATATCGAACACAAAGACCAGTTGATCAGTAAGGCGCCGGTATTCGGTCGCTAACGCGGCCGCGTTAGGGTCTCTGGTCCAATTAAACTCGACTACGCGCTTTCGATTTCCCTGTTCCGAACCGATCTTCATCGTGCCGAGGTGTGGAAACTGCTTATCCGATTGGTATTCTTCCTGGGAGTCGAGGAACCGCAGCGTTTCGTACAGCCCGAGGATACGTTTCAATGCCGCTTCGGATAGCTGAAACTCTTCGGTGGCTGATTCTTCGTTGCGACGCTCAAAGGTCATCTTGCCTTTGCCTGTGGCGTCATGCTCAATCACGACATGGCGAATATGGAAATCCGGCTGGCTGAATTCGTAGCTATATTTGCTGCCGTCGTTGCGTTTAGGAGTCGCTTCAGTCGAGGCGTCAGGGGCGGCTGTCTCTCCGGGGCGAGTGTTGCGTTTGTGAGTGTTGGGCTCCTGGGGTGAGTTCACGCCGTGATTTGCGAGTACAGGATGCGTCGTTGGAGTGAACCAAATAAACGCAAGTGTAAGTGCTATTGCAAGCGAAGGAGTTCTGCGTCTAATCACAGGAGATTCATACGATCGAAACGGTGCTACGTCAATCCGAGACAAGATGTTTGACCCTACCCAACGGACCTCATGTCGGTGGTATTTGTGAGTAGTTTCAGAATGTTGCAAGTAGGCAGAAACTCGAGAATCACCGACATAAGTCGGTGGGACCGGTGAGTAGTTTCAGAGTGTTGGCCGAAAAACTAAGAGCGACCGACACCTGGAGTAGGTGGTATTAGAGAACTCTCTCGGTCTACTCAAATTTCACTGAGACAAGTTTAGAAACTCCGGCTTCCTCCATCGTGACCCCGTACAACGCCCGCGCCATCTCCATTGTGCGCTTGTTGTGCGTGACGACTATGAACTGAGTGTCCGCAGACATCTGAAGCACCTTCCCCGTAAAGCGGCCAACATTCGCTTCGTCCAATGGGGCATCTACTTCGTCTAGCAAACAGAACGGTGAAGGACGGTAGTGGAAGATTCCCAATACTAAAGCCAAAGCAGCCATTGCCTTTTCTCCACCCGACAGCAGCAGCACATTCTGCAATCGCTTGCCCGGCGGTTGTGCGATTACGTCGATTCCCGACTCCAACACATCGTCGGCCTCGATCAGACTCATTTCGCCGCGGCCGCCGCCAAATAGCTCCTGGAACAGTTCACCGAAATTCTTGTTGATCTGTTCAAACGCCTGGCGGAAGCGTTCACGCGAGCGGCGCTTGATTTCTCGCAGGGCTTCTTCTGTCGAACTGATGCTTTCTACAATATCCGAGCGTTGGGTAGTTAAGAACTGTAATCGCTCTTCGGCTTCACTCAGTTCCTCGAGTGCCATCATGTTGACAGCGCCAAATCCGTCCAGCCGTGCCCGCAGCTCATCAACCCGATGCTGCGCCGCATCGAGATCGAATTCTGGAGACAGGATCTGTTCCTGCGCGAGCTCCGCCAACGGTTGATTGAGTTCCGTCGCACAAGTCTCTCGAACGAACGTCAACCTCGCATGGGCCTCGGCTTTTTGAACTTCAATCTCCGCTCGAGAATCGCGGATCTCCGCGGCACGCTTATTCAACTCGGACAACTCCACGGCCAGCCGATCAGCAGCCACTCGAGCCTCTTCCAACTTCATCGCAAGTGCGGCTATATGTTGCTCTTCCGCTGTACGCTCTTGCTCGACGTTCTCGGCAAGGCGCTCGAGCTCGGCAATCGAGGCCTGTAATTGGTCCACGCTCGCTGTCAGGGTCACCAATTCCATTCGGTACCGTTCGATGCGTGAAACAACCTCTCCAGATTCGGATTCAACTCGCCGTAACTCGCCAGCTGTGGCCCGTCTTCGTTCGGTGGCTGCCGCGGCTAACGTGCGTTGATAAGCGAGTCCTTCGTTCTCGAGCTCGGCTTGCCGGCGTGCTTCGTTGAGCAAAGCTGAAGCGGACGCAACCAATTCAGCAGCGGTAGTTCGAGCTAGTTCTGCGGCTTCCGCGTCCGACATGGCAGTAAGTCGTCGCTGCTCAGTTTCGCGTCTCTCGTCTTCAATGCGATCAGCATCCGCCGCGACCACCCTAACATGCCGCTCAGCACGCTCAATCTCCTGGGCCAGCCCGGCCGCAGTGAGTTCCCTCGCCATGGCCTCGCGCTCCTCGCGCCCAATTGCCTCGTTTAAAAGGACGACGGCATCTTCGAGCTCAACGAGCCGTGTACGGGCCTCTTGCGCCGCAGTCTCAGCCACTCCCATCTCTGTACGAAGGGCTTCCGCACGGGCCTCGAGCTCCCGCAACTCTCGTTTGAAAGTCAGCAGTCCCGCACCTTCTTCGAGGGCACGAGCGTCGCCGGCGCTAACAAACTGTCCCTTTGCCACCCAATCCCCGTTTAGGGTGACAAAGACCTCACCCGTCGCGAGTGACTGGGCCATCGCCTCATCGAGACTGACAGCCAGCCGTGCGTTCATCCTCTGGGGCAGAGTGCGATCGAGAACTGCAACCAGTTCTTTCGGTGCGCCGAGCAAGTCTCTTATGCGCAAGCCGTTCAGACCATCGGTGGCAAACGATAGCGAAAGTGCTGGGCGCTCCTCTATCTTGCAGGCGAGGGTGTCTGTTTCGTCACTGGCGCCTTGCAGTCCTGCAACCAAAAAGCTTGCCCTGCCGGCATTGTTCTCGCGGAGCCATTGTGCTGCTCGGGCCGCATCATCAGGGGTGGGAACAACTATCGACTGTAACGACGAGCCAAGCACACCTTCAACCGCCCGCTCCCACTTAGCGTCGACGTTCAGCGCGTCTGCGAGAGTACCGATGAAATGGAAGTGGCGGGAACTATCATCCTCTGAAAAGATTCGCTGAACTGCCGAGGAGTAATATGCCCGACGCGAGTCAAGTTCTTTGAGGCTTTCCAGACGGTGGGTCGTTCGCGAATTCTCGTCGCGGGCTCTGGCTAGCTCGGCCTCGGTATCACTGACCGCTTCGTGCCCGTAGACGACTTTATCGACTGCGGCTTCTCGTTCGCGGTTCAACTCGCCGATGTGCTCACGCATCGTTACCAACTCACGCTGAACGGCTTCAGCTTCAATTGTTCTCTCCGCGCATTGAGCTGCAGCACGTTCTCCCTCCCGGGCAAGTCCCTCAGCCTGGATGGCAAGCCGCTCCAACGCACTCTCCAACTGTCTCGCCGTCTCTCGTAAGCGTTCAGCGATCGCCGTGTGCTTGAGCAACTCGCTGCGCGCTTCTTCAATCTCGATTTCAGCCTGTGACGCGCGTGACAGTTTCTCTGCGTGTGTCTCTTCGACTAGCCGCAGAGAGTGCGACGTTCGGTCTGCTTCATCACGGAGCCGAGCGTCTTCCTGCTGCAGCCGGGTGCATTCAGATTCGAGCAACACGAGGCGTTGAGAGAGTGCCTCGATCTCAGCTTCTATCTCGCGCCGTCGGTTGTTGAAAGAGATAACTTGCTCTTCCTGATACCGTCGCTCCCGGATCTGCCGGTCACGGCGCAAAACAGCCTCTGCGGCTTCGGCGCGAGCTGATGCGAGTTGGTCCTCGATTTGACGCGCGTCTTGAGTGGCCGTTCGTGCTGCTTGCTCGCGCTCCGCGAGATCTGACGCGACCTGCCGCTCAAGATCACTAGTGGTCAGAAGGCGCTCGTCCGTCTCTGCGAGCATGTGCGTGAGGCGTTGCTCCTCGGCTACAAACACCTGACGAAGTAGACCCCTTAGCTCTTCCTTGTAGACGCCGTAGCGGCGTGCCTTTGCGGCCTGGCGTCGAAGGCTGTTCACTTGACGGTCGATTTCCGAGATGATGTCCGAGATGCGGGAAAGATTGGCTCGAGCTGATTCGAGTCGCGCTTCGGCGGCCCGTTGCCGCACCCTAAACTTCGTGATACCTGCCGCTTCCTCAATGATATTGCGGCGGTCCATCGGCTTGGCCGAGAGAATTTGACCAATACGTCCCTGCTCGATGATTGCATAGTGCCCACCTGACAGGCCCGTGCCGGAGAAGAGATCCTGAATATCACGTAGCCGGCAAAGCTTGTCGTTCAGCAGGTACTCACTCTCGCCTGAACGGTAAAGCCGCCTGGTAATCGAAACTGACTCTCCCGGAGCAAACTCCAGCGCCAGGTTTCGGCGCCTCCAATGTCGCTTGGGATGAACGCGGGTGGCGGTTGTCTCACGTGGGGAATCAGCCTCGAGGGTCACGTCTGGCGTCCCAGCTATCTCGATCACGGGCACGGCATCGTCCAGATTGACTACCTGATCATCGATCTGTTCAAGCGTGGAGTCGATGTCTTCAATATCCGGCTCATGCTCCTCGGTTTCGTCGCGAAGCATGTGCATGACCACTTCCGCCATGCCGCTCGGTTGGCGATTGCGAGACCCCTGAAAGATCACGTCCTTCATTTCACCACCACGCAAGTGCTTGACGCGCTGCTCGCCCAGCACCCAAGCGATAGCATCGGCCACGTTACTCTTGCCGCACCCGTTAGGGCCTACGATGGCAGTTATTCCGTCTCCGGTGAAGACTATTTCGGTGTGATCCGCAAAGGATTTGAAGCCAGTAATCTCTAGCCGTTGAAGTTTAAACATTCGAGCGCGTCGTCTAGATCGCCGGTCCCAGATGAACGATGATGGAGGTCCACGTACGGGTTGTCAATATAGGTTCGGCCTGCTTAGAATGTCAACTAAAACTTGAACTTAGCCAACCTTAATTAAGTAAGGAGCAAGGTTAAAATCCGTGCTTAAGGAGATTTGGTTTGCCCGGTTAACTCGGTTGTTCCCTAGTGGGAGCCAAACATTAAGGAACCACCGAGGCACACTCATGGTCGGCTCGGGGAACGAATGTGCTAAACCTTTCCTGAAACTCTCTTGAGGTAAGAAAAGCGCAGACCATACCTCTAAAGTTCCCAGGCTCGCGATTGTCTAAAACGTTCAACCAAAAGTTGTAGCCAGCCAGATCCGGATCTCTCCGCAGATAGCCAAAATACTGCATTAGAACAAATCCACGGTTGTATTCCGCCTGTTGGACTAGCGGATTATCGGCGATTAACCTGAGGATTCGGGCCCTGTCCTCATTAGCGTCGTAATCCTCAAGCAATGCCGACCTTTCGCTATCTAGATTGACACCTGTTGTCTGGCGGACGCGGCTCAACACCGCATCTATGAACTCGGGACTTGCCAGAGTTAATGGGAAGGCGGTTAGAAAATCGGGGGTCGCCGTCAACTGCCCGGCAATGGCATCTTTGCCGGCAAGCAAGTCTCCATATGATATTAGGTATCCTCGATTCTGCATGAACTCGGAGTAGCTGGGCGGCATCCCCATGATTGAATGTTTCAACCGATAGATATAACCGCCCGTTTCTTGAAACTCCGACTCCACAAAGAAAGCTGCCGATACTCCGACGCGTCTTGACGTTATGCACAGTTGGTCGGTACCACACTCCACGATCTGCCCTCTCCAGTAATCAAGGCCGCCTTGATCCGGAGCCCGTCCCAAAAAGTCTGCGTATTGTTGCACGACAAACTGATCCGGTGCTTCGATCGGATTCTCCTGGGGTGGCGTCGCATCATTGGCAAGGATTGTCACAGTGGCATCCGCGAGATTATTGCCAGAGAGATCCCGCATTGAAACAATGAAAGACTCGTTCGGCTCGCTATAAGCATCATCAGTTATTAGGATCTCAATGCTCTTTGACACCTCGGACGGCTCAAACGTCAGGACCCCGGACGCGAAAGTGTAATCGTTGTCCTGACGCGCCGGGCCGTCGGCTGTCTCATAGGTTACGCGCACCGCGCTCGTAGTGTTTCCAGACCGAACTACCGTTAATCGGACAGACTCGTCACTCTCGGCAACGAAAAAAGTAGACTGTGAAAACTGCACTTTGGCTGGAGGATATAACGTGAAATGAACAACGTGAGAGGCGGAGAGGTTCTTAATTTCGTGGCTGACGGGGCTGAATTCGTACTCACTTTTTTCCGGCGTGATGACGTAATCGCCTCCCGCTGGCAGATTAAAAGCGTAAGCGCCCTGAGCATCAGTAATGGACTCCTCGTTCCGCCCACCTGAGACTCTAATACGGGCACCAGCAACTGGCTCGCCAGTTTCAGACCGCACGTTTCCACTCACGACGTAGTGGGACGGAGTTGCTGCGAGTCTAATGTTCTGATCTTGACTTACTTCATGGATACCGACCGAAGGAAAATTAAAATTAGAATGGGTGGCTGCTAAGACGTAACTTCCAGCAGTCGCAAGTTGCGAAAAAGAATACCTTCCCTGGCTGTCAGACAGTGTCATTGCAGTTTGCGAGCCTGTAAGTTGAACCAAGGCTCCTGAGACAGGTGCGGCAAACTCATCAGTCACGACTCCTGTGAGCTCAAATTTTGGAGTGGGTTGTTTTGTAAGAAACGCTGTGAGTGCCTCACGAATTTGACTGCAGGCGGCACCGCATTCCAGGAGTAACCGAGTCCAGTAGTGGTAAGCAGCGGCATCGGGTTCGCGCGACAGCGTATTTAGGTATTGCTGTCTGACGAACTGGACAGGATCGTCCATCGGATCATCCGTGACGAGCACAGTGGTCGTCTGCGGATTTGAGTCGAGGAAATCGTAGATGGAATTGATTACAGTGAGCTTAACTGAAGCATCTGCGTAGATGGTATTTGCATGAGCCACACACTCCACCTGGTCCAAAACGACGTTACCGCTACGGATTATAGCGATCGCCGCGGACGCATTGTGACTCCAGCCAAAGAACGATCGCTCAATAATTGCTTTCGGCACTCCATCGAAGTAAACACCGGATGATCTCAAGTTATTTACATTCATTCTTAGCCGGGAGATGAACACCTCGAACAGTGCACTGGGGCCGAAAAACGTCGGGCGGGCAGATAGTTGAAGGTAAGCTCCTTCATCTAGAAATACGTTCTGTATGATTGCTTCACGCCGCGAGGAGTACGGTTGTGGCTCTGCCGCATTCCCGATACTTATCCATGAATACGGCGGCGCAAGTGGGGTCTTCGAGTAGAATTCGGGGCGATTCCCGTAATCTACGAATTTGCTATTAACTACACCGATCCGTTCCCACTGAATATTTTGAATGATTGAAGTACTAACTCCGCTGTTCGCGGAGCAACCAAGAAACGCCGTGTCGGTAACCAGCAATCCGCTTCTGAGGGCAAGTATGATCGCCCCGCCTGCTTTGAGACTTGCTAGCCCATAGAACTCGCAGTGCTGTACTGTCGCGTTCTTAATATCTTGGATCAGCAGTACCAGTAGAGCATCATTTAACACCTCCTGCCGACCGAGGAATGTAAGGTCATGGATCAACAGCACGTCTAAACCCTTCAGTGAGAGTGCGGTTTGAGACTCGTCCACCGCAATGATGAGTTGTGTTCCGAGACTCAAGCCAACTCCGTTCCCCCAAACGTCAATCACTGCGTCAGAAGGTTCGCCATGAATCGTTATAGATGAAGCAACACCAGTGAAATCCTTCGTAACTGGGGAAAAAATGGCATAGTCGCCCGGAGGTATATAGAGCGTTCCTCCCCCCATATCCCCGAGCGCGTCTAATGCGGCCTGCAACGCCGGGCCATCATCGGTAACGCCGTTGCCCGTAGCTCCGAAATCCTTGAGATTCAGCACTTGCGCCGCGGAGAGCCGCGCGGTTGTTGAAGGTTCGGAGGGTTGTTTGGCGGCCGCAGTTGGAACGGTTGTTGCGATGAGAGCGATTAACGATCCACTGAACAGAAATCTGCCCAGAAGCCGAGGGAAGCTATTGGTAGAGTTCATCTTTCTTTAAATTCGGTCGGTCAGAGTTAAGACGAGTTCATCGCCCAAGCGAGGAAAGACCTCGGAAAGGACTGGGGGGCGGGATGTGAGCCTTTGTGTTCCAGTTGACGCGCCCTGACGATAGAACGCGTCGTCTCCTCGCAACCTTTAGACGCTATGAGAGCTCAAAAGGCCTGAAAACTATAACATCAGTTCTCCAGCGAGCGAGGAATTTTTTTGGCGGGTCCCAATTCTAGATCGGTGGTCTATATCGCGACGTAAGAACAACAAGAGCTTTACGCCGGGCCGCAGGAGGAAGGTACCTGAGGAATTAAAAGGTGAAGGCACTTGCTGGTAGCGGAATCCGAACCGTTCCTGAACCTCGGCAAGCTGAGCATCTGAAGCTACTATTAGGGCTTCGTTCGTGTCCGTAAGGCGGCCGTGATACCCCACTCGACCGTAGTCACGCAGATACCAGGGCAGCGGCCAGTAGTCGGGTGACACTATAGTTATCCCCACTTCGCCGCTCTGACCTGTCTCCTTAGCAATCCGATTAATCTCATCCACTAGTTTCAGTGTCTCGCGATGGGTATGAGCGTACACATACACATAGCCGGGCTTGTCATTGTCATAATTGCGAAAGTTCAAGTCGAGGGTTTGAGACCCGCTAATGGCTACCGCAACCGCAGACAGCACAATCACCGCGCGTGTAGGTATCGAAGGTAACTCAGACACATACTGGAGTGCGTAACCGCCGATTAGCGCCAATGGGATAATGAAGTTCAGCGTGAGCCAAGGTGTTTTGTAAGCAATCAGCGAATATGCAGCAATCAGTCCAAACGCCCACAAGGCACAGAACAACGCGAACAGATTCCTGGGCCGGAGAACCACAATAGCTGCTCCAAAGGTTCCCAGGAACAGAAGCGGAGACTCCTGAAAAACGAGCCAGCGGAAGTATATCTTCCAATCGTGAACGTGAGCTTCTTTTCCGGTCTTGGTCCAAAACTCAAATGTTTTCAGCGCATCCGTTACTCCTTTTGGAAAATTCGTAAAGAACGAGGAGTAGAACAGAACGTTTAGACCGACAAACACAACCAACGCAACGAAACTCCAAAACAGAAGCCGATTCTTCCCCCCCACTCGATCCATGAGAACTGAATAGATTTCAGAAAAGGGATTACGACGTTTGACGCTTGCTTCTTGTCGTTTGCTCGAACCGCTCTTTGGCGTCTGCTGCTTAGGGTGGAACCAGAGAAAGAGATGGGCGGTAAAAAATGCGATCAGGAGCACCCCGGCTGAGATAATCGCCGTCTCCTTCGTGGCGAAGAGTAGAGCAGCAGAGATAGCGGCAAGCACAAGATAGACCGGATGTCCATCATCATAAAAATCCAATAGGGCGACAACTATGCCGATGGTAAAAAACAAAAATAGAGTTTCATGAATGAAGTACCTTGAAAGGTAAACCGCCCCGGGGGAAATGGCTATCAAACCAGCTGCGGAGAGGGCGCCAACGTTCCCTAATCGCCGTCTTAATTGCAGTGCGAGGAGAATTGTTCCCAGTCCAAAGAGGACCGGAATCAAGCGTATGGAGAAAGTGGTCAGGCCATAGGTGTTCTGTGCAGTGACACCGAAGAGAAAGCGAAATATCCACGGTAAGATTGCCGAAAAGTAATAAAGAGTAGGTCCGTGGTAGTTCGCCGGATCGTATTCATATTTGCCTTCACGCACGAGGCGTACGAGAAAATTGCCATTTACTCCCTCATCGTGATGCAAAGGAACAAGATCAAGGTCGTAGAGTCTCAAAGCAGCGGCCACCGCGATAATCGCCAGGCTTGCAATGCGCCAGGTTCGGTCTGAGAATTCCCGCTCGCCGGCAACATTCGGCTGTGTTAGGACGCCACTCCGTTGCAGCTCTTTCTGCGGTTGGCGTTTCTTACGGCGTAACTGCTTTGTAGAGGCGGTAGGCACCAGTTTCACCAACTTTAGAAAAACGAGCAAAGAACTGTTCGTTGACGTTTAGGGTGTTGCGCTCCTGCGGCCCCACCACGAGATACTCAATTCCATGGTGTTGGATTAGCTGCATCGCATCATGGGAGCCTGAATAGATTCTCCGGATCTGACCTTCACGCTCCGTGAACTCTAAGCCATGTGTCCAAATATGGCCGGGATACCCCATCAGCGATCGACGGCCGGTTAGAAACACCGGAGAGTTATGCACTGGCGCGTGAACCACTAATGACCGAGGTTCGGTCTCGCGTTTAATGATCTCTGCGAAGTCGATTCCGTTCCGATTAAAGACCTCGTGGGAACTATCGCGCAACGAGATCGACACCACGTCCAACGCTCCGGCCAAACAGACACAGACTATTAAGCCGATCGAAAGGCTCCGCTTCCATCCACCCGAGCGCCAAAGGTGCGCCAGCAAAAGGGCAACGAGCGGCGCTGAAGCTAACCACCAATAGAACAGCACTTTTATGTTGTCCCAAACCCAGGGCGCCATCTTGATCACGTTCGGGACGAGAAAACAGAGTATAAACGGCAAGTAGTACAGGAGCAGGCGCCTGGAAACCAAATACTTTTTGCCGCCCCACAGGATCGCTGCAATCGTCAGGGGAATAAAGAGGCCCGTGTTTTTGAACCAGAACCAGACAGCGTTGTCGGTGCCACGGTCCCAACCAAATTCCCACGCGAAGAACTTGCTGGCATCAACTGCGCTTGCGTGAGTGGACCACCATAACTGAGGTAAGGCAACAACCGATGCGACAGCGAAGAACAGAAGCCACAGTCGCCAGTGATGACGCAGTAGCGCTATTCCGGCACCTACCGCCATTACCACCACAAAACTGTGTGCGTGAACTAAAGGCAGGAGCCCGGCTACAGAGCCCGCCGCGACCATTCGACGTACTGGCGTCCCGGAAAGAGGGATAACAGCATCAGCCTTCGTGAGGGTGCTGCTCTTTCGCTTTGCTTTTCGCTTGATCGAGTCGCGATCAGACGGTGACTCAGTTGCAGGCCTTTCCATTGCCATCCACCACTGTGTAAACACGATCACGGCCAAGGCAAGGCCTAGCAGAATGCCCCGTTGAGGAATCAGCAGCGCAGAGATCGCATTTCCCCAACGCCAGGTGGTTTCAGGTATTACGGTGAATGAAGGCGGCAGGTCCCTCAGAATTCCCCACAGTCCTTGTTGATGCTCACTTGCTTTTGTCCACAACAGGACCCAACCCAGTCCGCAATTCAACAGGACCAGTACCGGAGTTAAGAATGCCGCAAAGCGATCCCGTAGAAGTTGCCACGCCCAGCGGTGTAACAGTCCGACTAACGCCACAGAAACTGTCAAGTTTTCAATGAACATCGACTGGCGCAGGTCTGCACCGCAGCGGACGAAGATGGCGGAAACGAAGTCAGTAATGAATGGATACGTAAAACTCACTCCGGCGTAGGTAGGGTCTTCGGGCGGGAAGTTATCGCCGAATGCGAAGCTGGTGATGACGCTTAGATGAAAAGGAAGGTCACCAAAATTATTAAGCACCCCAGTATGCAAGCCGGAGGCATCTTCAATTACGGCCCGACTGAATACCTGCCACAGTACGACTATCGCAGTCAGAACAAACAGCACTTCTGGAAGAACTCTTGTAGGATGCTGCAGTGCTTGTCTGGTCCAAGAAGACGCGTTAGAGAGATCCCTTTTCAGTACGGCACGCATCTCAGAGTCTATTAAGGTGGCGAACGCTGCCGCGACCAGCGTTGCCGTCGTCAATGCAATTGAGACAAAGCCCAGGCCCAAAAAAGAGGCCAGCAGAAAGCCAACCAAACCAAGAAAAGCGAGGCCGACACACGCGCCGGTGCAGGTACGCACAGATAACGACGAACCCTCGTCGTAGAGGTACGTGAGCACCACGCCACTGGCCGTGCACAGCAGCGTCAGTGCAATTGAGATGATCATGAAATCAGTGAAAGTCTCAGCTCGTGGTTTGAAGTTAGAGCAAACCCCAATCAAGTTCGACAGCCACAGCAAATGGCAGATTATACGCGAAGCCTGACATTTTGGAGTGCGGCGGCAAGGAGCCCGAGCGACGCGCCGCCGCTTTTGTTCCTTCCGTGTTCATGACGAAGCTGAGCAGACTCTAACGAAACCAAAAGCGTCGCCAAAAGCGGCGCCGCGTCGCTGCGCTCCTTGCCGCCGCACTCCAAATGAGTTTCAATCTGACGCACGCATGCTTCGAGCAGGAATTGTTGGCTTACCGAATGTTGGGAAATCAACCCTATTCAATGCGCTAACGGCACAAACCGCAGCGCTTGTTGCAAATTACCCATTCGCGACTATCGAACCCAACGTGGGCGTGGTCCCGGTTCCGGATGAACGACTGGAGCCACTGGCCAAACTGGTGAAGACTACGACAGTGGTACCTGCAACCGTCGAGTTTCTCGACATAGCGGGACTAGTCAGGGGCGCGTCAAAGGGCGAGGGACTCGGGAACCAGTTCCTGGCGAACATCCGTGAAACCGACACAGTGATCCAGGTGGTTAGGTGTTTCGATGATGAAAGCGTTATTCACGTTGAGGGCTCAGTAGATCCACGCCGTGATATAGAGACGGTCCAAATTGAATTGGCTCTGGCGGATCTCACTACCGTAGAGCGACGTCGAGAGAAAGCACAAAAAGCGCTGAAAGGCATGGACAAATCGGCGAAAGCAGAACTTGCCGTGTTAGACAAGCTGCAGCCAGTACTTGAAGAAGGCAAGCCTGCAAGAACCGTCGTCCTGACTGACGGCGAACGCGAGATCGCCCGCGGTTTTTTCCTGCTGACGACCAAGCCTATGATCTATGCCGCCAACGTTGATGAAGCGACCCTCAGTGCTCCCGAAACCAATCCGCACGTCAGAGCGGTTGAAGAGATTGCCAAAGAAGAGGCAGCTGAATGCCTCGTCATAAGCGCACAGCTTGAGGCTGAACTTGTCGCGCTGCCATTTGAAGAACGGGTGGACTATTTGCGGAGTGTCGGCGTCAACAGTAGTGGAGTGGACCGTCTAATCAAGAGTGCTTACCATCTACTTGGGCTGATGTCTTTCCTCACCGCCGGAGAGAAAGAGGTGCGTGCATGGACCATCCCTCAAGGGACGCGTGCCCAGCAGGCAGCAGGTGTTATCCATTCAGATATCGAGCGGGGTTTTATAAGAGCGGAGGTAATTAGTTACGAAGATCTGATTCGCGCGGGATCCTATCCAACGGCCCGAGAGATGGGCCTGCTACGCCTCGAGGGGAAAGATTATGTGATGCAGGAAGGTGATGTGGTTCATTTCCGTTTTAACGTCTAAGGCATTGGACTCAGCGCAGCAACGCTCGCATTCCGACCAGTATCAAATAACCAACGGCCAGGATCACTGCCAAGTACAAGAGACCGACGGCCAACTGAATGAGCGTGCCGACAATTCCCAGAGCAATTCCAACCGCCTTAAACACCAGCGGAATTCCGACCATTACCACGAAGATACCCAGCAGAATCATACCTGCTACTCGCAATGCATTCCTGGCTTCAGACATAGTGTTTCACTCCTAATCCTTTCGCGAGGCAGCTGTTATTCCTGCTCGCTTGCGATATACGAAGATCTTTCCGTCATCGTTCCATGGAAAACTGAAGGCTACTCGATGGTTTGTCCAATCCCTGGGTCGCCTCTATCAGGCATCTGGGTGATAATAATTAAACGCTTGTGAGACGTCCAACTTCACAGAACCTATTTGAGAACCCGCCTCCGGAGGTGGGGAGCGACGTTTCCGCGCCATTGGCAGAACGGATGCGGCCCCGGACCCTTGCCGAGTTTGAGGGCCAAACACATCTAGTCGGCGAAGGGCGCGTATTGCGAAGGCTGATTGACGGAGCTGCGAAACTCCCGTCGCTCGTCCTGTGGGGGGCGCCGGGAACCGGTAAGACTACCCTGGCGCGGCTGGTAGCTGAGCGAACGGATGCTCGATTCGTGGCATTGTCGGCAGTGTTCTCGGGCGTCAAAGACCTGAGAGACGCAATTGCTGAAGCAAAAAGCCAACGCAGCTTTGGCAGGCAGACAATTCTATTCATTGACGAGATTCACCGGTTCAATAAGAGCCAGCAGGACGCACTCTTACATGCGGTAGAGAATGGCACGGTAACGCTGATCGGAGCGACTACGGAGAACCCGTCGTTTGAGGTGACAAGCGCGCTCCTTTCACGCTGCCGGGTTCTACTGCTAAACCCACTCGCGCCGGGGGAAGTAAAGGCGATCCTGAAACGCGCGCTGGAGGACGGCGAGCGCGGACTGGCACAACTGCAGCCTGATATTTCAGACGAACTGCTGGAGCGGCTGGCGCATGCTTCCGGGGGCGATGCTCGGGTCTCTTTGGCAGCTCTTGAAGCGGCCGTGAACTCAACGTTGCCGAACGAGGACGGTCGCCGGGTCATAACGACTGACACGCTGGTAGAGGCGCTCGGTCGTGCGCACTACGCTTACGACAAAGGAGGCGAAGACCATTACAACCTCGCATCCGCGCTTATCAAGTCACTGCGCAACTCTAATGTGGATGCTTCTCTTTACTGGCTGGCGCGGATGATCGAGGGTGGCGCAGATCCGGTTTTCATCGTTAGGCGGCTTTGCATACTCGCCTCCGAAGACATCGGACTCGCTGATCCGCAAGCCATGGTTCAAGCCGCAGCAGCAGCGGAAATAGTAAGGTTAATCGGATTGCCTGAAGCGCTGTTCCCTTTGGCGCAGGCCACCATTTATCTGGCAAAGGCGCCGAAATCAAATGCAGTAAAGGACGCGTATCAAGCAGCGCTCAGGGACGCATCAGAGACTGCGCGCGAGCCAGTCCCCCTACACCTTCGAAATGCCGTAACGCCGCTGATGCGCAAAGTTGGTTATGGTGAGGGTTATCGCTACGTGCATGATGATCCACGCGCCCGGGATGAGATGGAGTGTCTGCCGAAGGCGCTGAGAGGTCGAAAGTATTTTCAAGACTATGATGATTACGATTCAATGGACTAGAGCCCTGCCGGTAAGCTGTCTATGATGGCGAAGTCTCAGAAGGAACTTGCTTATCTGGAAGACCTCTTTATTGCACCCGATTGGGGCGAGAGGTTTTCCTCCTTGCTGGATGCCCACCTCGAGCTTCCCAAAGAGGGAGAGGCACTGTATCTAGCACCAGGCGCTGGAGGTCATGCGATCGCGCTGCAGGAACGGGCTGGCGAAAAACTACGCTTCTTTGGTGTCGAGGAGAACGGTTACAGCGTGGCGCTGGCCAGAGCCAAGGCAGAGGCTCTAAAGCAACGAATAGAATTCCTGGAAGGGCCTCTACAGCAACTGGCTGCGGAGACTAATCGGTTTGACCTGGTGATTGGGAACGGCTCGTTGCTTGGGACTGAGCGGGTTCCGGAGGTTTTCGGAGAGATGGTTCGTACGACGGCGCCCGGCGGGATGGTTGCCTTGATGCTGCCGACGGCCTCCAGTTTTGGTGAGTTCTTTTCAGTTTACTGGGAGGCGTTGCACAACTGCGGCCTCGTTGACCACGAAGCTGACGTTGAAGATCTCATTACCGCGTTGCCTGCTGTTTCGGACATCAGAGAGCTGGCTGAGCGAGAGGGCTTGGAAAAGGTCGATACGTGGTTAGAGCGGGAAGAATTTCGCTATGACTCTGGGGAAGAGTTTTTAAGATCGCCGTTGGTCTCGGACTTTCTTTTGCAAACGTGGCTAGCGTTTTTGCCGGAAAAGCGGCATGGACGCGTCTCGTCCGAAATCATCCGAATTATCGACGAAGAGAGACACGAAGCGGAGTTTGCACTTACGGTGAAGGCCACTTTGATGACTGGTCGCAAATCAGGGAGTCATTGAGTAAAGCCGAGGCAGGGCCGGAGCTACTTATCCTTGATTTCCTTTGGAGCTTCGGTATCTGGCTCGTCCAGTCCCTCTTTAAATGCGCGCTTACTTTGCCCCAGTGCCTTTGCCAACTGCGGCAGTCGGGTCGCACCAAACAAGAGCACGATCACCACAGCAATGATGATTAACTCGGGAGTACCGAGCCCTCCAATTGCTAACATAAGCTCACTCATATTTACCTCGCTTTCTCAGGCCCTCTCGTTCAAGCTATTCGCCGTTGTCGGATTCGTAGAAGAGATATTTTCTCCACATTTCGTCGGCGCGACCGAGATACCGCATGATTTGCCGATTGACGTGCAGTGAAAAACCTCTCGGGCGCCTCAAGAGGTGCATTCCGGATTCCTCTGGCGTGCGATTGCCCTTTCGGTGATTACACCGTTTGCAGCATGCAACCAGGTTATCCCAACTCGATTCACCTCCCCGCGAACGCGGAAGTACATGATCCAAGGTCAACTCCGAAGGCGGATATTGCCGCCCACAATACTGGCACGTGGAGTGGTCACGAAGCAGGATGTTCTTGCGTGACAGGGAGCGACGCTCGAAAGGGATATGGATATATTCCGTTAAACGAATGACGGAAGGCGCGTGAATCGAGAGCTTTTCCGAATGCAGCATGTGACCATTGTGTTCTTCGACGCGAGCTACGCCCTTGAAGATCATGACAACCGCGCGCCTCTCATTGCACACGTTTATCGGCTCGAAGGATGCATTCAGAACCAGCACTCGCCCGTTCATAATGAGCCGATATTACGCGAGCGCCTGAGAAGGTGTCAAAAACTACCGCAAAAATCAGCCGGCGCTCTTACTGCGGAAGCGGTCTGTGGCGTCTACCAGAGCGTTGACAATACCCGGTTCCATTGCCGAATGGCCGGCGTCCGGAATAATCTGAAGCTCTGCCTCGGGCCAGGCGCGGTGCAATGCCCAAGCACTCATCGCCGGGCAGACAACGTCATAACGCCCTTGCACAATTACACCCGGGATGTGGCGGATCTTGTCAAGGTTCTCGAGTAGGAAGTTGTCTGTTGGAAAGAACACATTGTTTACGAAGTAGTGACACTCGATCCGGGCCAGCGCCAACGCAAAATGCTCTTCACCCGCATGATGGATCAAATTCGGATCGGGGAAGAGTTTTGAGGTGCTTCCCTCCCATACCGACCATGCCTTGGCGGCTTCCAGTTGAACCCCTTCGTCGTTGCTCATCAGACGACGATGATAAGCGCGTAAAATATCTCCTCGCTCAGATTCAGGAATGATTCGGACATATTCTTCCCAAACGTCAGGAAAGACTGCGCTGGCGCCGTGTCCCTCTTCGTAGAACCAATCGATCTCATTACCGCGGCACAAGAAGATTCCGCGAAGCACTAATGCTGTCACCCGCTCTGGATGCGTGACTGCATACGCGAGAGATAAAGTGCTGCCCCACGAGCCACCAAACACCAACCATCGATCGATTCCCAGCAGTTCACGCAAGCGCTCAATATCTGCCACCAAATCCCAGGTGGTGTTCTCTTCCAAACAGGCGTGAGGCGTGCTCTTACCAGCTCCACGTTGATCGAATAGGACCACCCGATATGTCTTCGGATCAAAGAACTGCCTGTACTCGGGAATCAGTCCTCCACCAGGACCACCATGTAGGAGCACAGCCGGTTGCCCGTCTGGGTTCCCGCTTTGCTCGTAATAGAGATTGTGGATTTCAGACACCTGGAGGCGTCCAGTTTCGAATGGTTCAAGGGGTGGATAGAGTGTTTTCATTTTGCCATGATACAGAGGCGGGAGCAGATGTTAAACCCGCGCCGCAGCCAGCGAATCACTATCGCATTGGCCTGGCGAGCGTTAGAACCAAGACGTCACTTGCTCCGGCATTAAACAGTGTGCCGGCACACGCTGATGCGGTCGAGCCGGTAGTGTAGACATCGTCGACCAGCAAGATGCGTTCGCCCTTTACGAGCAGGGGATGTGGCGTTGCAAAGGCGTTGGCGACCGTTTCGTACCGGCCACGCGCATCCATGCCGGCCCGGTGCCGAACAGTATCAGAAACTCTGATCAGGCACTTTTCATTGAAGGGCAAGTGAGTTCTGGCGGCAATCGCTTTGGCGATGACCGCCGCCTGGTTGAATCCGCGCTCCTTCTGGCGTTGGGGATGAAGTGGGACGGCGACAATTCGGGTAGCGCCGTAGAGTGGCGCTCTGGCGAGCAGCTGGCATGACTGATCCAGCAAGCGTGGGCACAGCCAGGGCTCTCGTTTCAGGTACAGGATTGTTGCGCGTAAGGCTCCTTCATACACGCCACAGGCCCGGGCTGATGTGAATAGCTGGTGTTCGCAGGTTCGACAGCGAAATTCTCGGGGGCTCGACCTTGAGGGGTTCCCGGGAGAGGGTACGCCACATTTCCAGCAGACGTTGTCTTCAGATCCAATTAGCCGCACTTGTTGCCAACAGCTAGCACAGGCGACACCGTCTGTGCGCCGTTCGACACTGGCTCCGCAGATTACACAGGCCTGCGGATAGAGCAGACTCAGGAGGGAGTCGTAGAGGGAGTTGGCAGAGCGGGTGAAGCGCGTTGCCATAGGCGATGTTAAAAGCTCCTGACAGTTCAGGAGAAATGAGTGTCAAGCACCATTACTCGTCACTGTTCTTCCTCGTCAGTCAACAGCCCGCGCTCTTGCAGATCCTGGCATTGGACACAATGGCGAGCCCAGGGAACCGCGTCCAAACGCTTTTCAGGAAGTGCTGAGCCACATCTGACACACTTCCCGTATTCACCATCTTCTATTCGTTCCAGCGCTTCATCTATTAAATTCAATAATTGCCGGTCATTATCCGACATGGATACCAACAGCTCTTTGGTATACGCGTTGGCTGCCATGTCTGCCGGATCCTGCGTTGCTTCCGCGTCGCGTTCGCGGCTATACATTTCCGCTTGTTGAACTTGCCCGACGAGACTTTCGCGCCGCGCCAACAGCTTGTCACGAAATGCTTTTACTTTTCTTTTATCCATGTATCTCTCTCCACTCCTCACCCTACTTGCTCAAGTTCGTTTACACCGGTCGTCATGATCATTTTGCATATGGCAACCGATGAATAATTGCGTAAGCCCTGTATAACTGCTCCAACAAGAGTACTCGCGCCATCTCGTGGGTCAGCGTCAGTGGCGATAGGGACCAGCACAGACTCACCTCCGATCGAATGACGTCTGAAACCCCATCCGGTCCTCCAACGATAAACGCGACCGCCCGTGTGCCGCGACCTTCCCAATCTTCAACCTGCTGGGCCAGCTCGTCGGAGCTCATGTGACTACCCTTGACGTCCAAAAGAACTGAAAAATCCTCGTTTGAAAGAGCGTCTGAGATGCGCTTTGACGCAGCATCGATGCCCGCCGCACTGCGCCTGCCACCGCTCTCGCGTAACTCGGTGATTTGGCAGCGGGCGAAGTGGGACAATCGCTCGTAATAATCGACCTGTAACGCCAGCAAATGGCGATTCTTCGTTTTACCCGGCCAAACAAAATGCAACCGCATCAGAGCTCATCAATGACAGGTCAGCTTGGCTCAGTCCTCTGCTTCGTCCTGCTTGCCTTGTCGGGCCAACCTTTCGTAAAGGTTCTTGCGGCTGATGCCCAGAATGCGAGCTGCCTCAGTCTTGTTTCCTTTCGTGAGCAGCAGGGTTTCCCTTAAGTAATCGGCTTCCAATTCTGCGAGCGTCTGCGGTTTCGACCGGCGCCTTTGCGATTGGACCGCCGAGCGGATGCTCTCCGGCAGATCCTCGACTCGCAGCCCTCTACCTGACGCGACAATCGAGGCACGCTCGAGTATGTTGCCGAGTTCACGGACGTTGCCGGGAAAGTCATACTGACGCAGCAACGAAAAAGCCTCGGATGCCACCCCATCGACCGCTCGACCGTGTTTCAAGCTATAGATTCCCAACAAATGCTGGACCAGGTGTGGCAGATCATCGAGACGCCTGCGCAGCGGCGGCACTTCAATGTGCACCACGTTCAATCGATAATAGAGATCCTCGCGAAAACTATGCCGCTTGATCGCCTCCTTCAGGTCAACATTGGTTAAGGCAATCACGCGCGCGTCAACTGTGATTGTGCGCTGTCCTCCGAGTCGCTCAAACTGCCGAGTCTCGATCACCCGCAGCAGCTTCGCCTGAGAATCCGTCGAGAGATATGCAATCTCATCGAGGACCAGAGTCCCTTTGTGGGCCGCTTCAAGGCGACCAGGTTTTGCCTCAGTAGCACTTGTGAATGCACCGCGTTCATACCCAAATAGTTCTGCTTCAAGCAATTCACGCGGTAGGGTCGCACAATCGATCTTCACGTATGGCTGCGTGGCCCGCCGTGATTGCGAATGCACAAAAAAGGCCAGCGTGTCTTTGCCCGTGCCTGATTCGCCCGTGATCAGAACGTTGGTATCGGTCGGGGCGACCCGCCGAGCGAGGTTCAGGGCCTCGCGCATCGGTTCTGATTCAGCGAAGATCTCAATCACGATTCAGTTCTCAAAGAACTGGGGGTGTTCGTCAGTTCTGGAGGCAGAGGCACTTGTCTCGCCTCTCGCCATAATCTCTCCAAGTCATAAAACGAGCGCGCTTGTGGCCCAAACACGTGCACCACAAAGTCGCCGTAGTCCAAAAGAATCCATTCTGCCGTCTTGTACCCTTCGACGCGTGCTGCTGATGTGCCAGCGTGCTTTAGCCGCTCATAAACCTCATCAGAAATCGCCTGTACCTGCCGCTCGTTGGTTCCACTAACGATTATGAAGTAGTCGGTGAAGCTTGCGATCTCCCTCAGATCCAGAACTATGGGGTCGACGCCTTTCTTGTCGCCAGCAGCCCGAAGGGTCATCAACATTCTCTCATCCAGTTCCTGCGGCGATTTAACAGTAGGGGTAGTCGACCCCTGCGCTCGGGCACCTGCAGCCGGACGGAGCGATTGCTCTTTTACACTTGAGTTATGTTTCATTCCCGTTTTTGTAGAGTTCGTACTTAGCTATGTAATCTGCCACTTCGGGTGGCACCAAAGTCTCAAGGACCGACCGAGGGCCGCTCCTGGCAGTATCTCGAACTGCCGTGGCTGCGATGTCGACCATTGCGGCGTCGGAGACAAATACTTTTGGCCCAGCGGTTCGCTCCATAGCCCGCGCTACTTGTTTGTTATCCCAACCGCGAACGTCCAACACAGTCGCACCGGAGCCGGCTTCATGGTCCAACTTAAGCTCATAGCCGGGGCGTGTGACCACCACCTGATGGGCCAACTGGACCAGCCGCTGCCACTCTCGCCAGGTTGTCAACTCCAGCCACGAATCTGCCCCCATCACAAAAAACAGCTCTGTTCGATCTCCAAACCGGCGACGAAAATATTGCAGAGTGTCGACAGTATAACCGCGATGTGGCGCCTCCAACTCAAACGTTGATATCAACAGCCGCGCGTCGGTCCGCGTCGCCAACACCAGCATGGCGTAGCGATGTAGAGCCGCACTCACCTCGCGCTCAATTTTATGTGGCGCATGACGTGCGGGCACAAACAGCAATTCCGAAATCTCAAACAGCTCGATAATGCTCTGGGCAACCGCTAAATGGCCGTAATGAACCGGATCAAACGTGCCGCCATAAATCGCTATCCGTTCCTGTCCTTTAGGCATTAGTTAAAGCACACTGCTAGGCCACTTCAACCGTGTCAACTCGCAGATTCAGTTCGTTCAAGTCGCGCAACCGCGCCGCCACGGCTTCAATTAGCGCTTGAACACCCTCTCCAGTAGCGGAAGAGATAGCAAAGAACGGTTTACCGTCCTGCTCCGCGGTGCGAGAAAGCGATTCGAGACGTTCCGGTTCTTGCAACGCGTCGAGCTTCGTCGCCACGACAAGCTGTGGACGCGCAGCTAATGCGGAACTGTAAGATTCAAGCTCGTGGTTCACGGTGTGGTAGTCGTCGACTGGAAGCCTGCCGGAGCCGGAGGAAACATCAACGAGATGTAACAGCAGTTTGGTGCGCTCGATATGTCTGAGAAAGCGATCCCCGAGTCCTGCACCGCGATGCGCACCTTCTATCAGTCCGGGAATATCCGCAATGACGAACGTACGAAAGTCGCCAAGGTCTACAACACCGAGATTCGGTTCAAGCGTTGTAAAGGGATAGTCAGCAATCTTCGGCTTCGCAGCTGAGACCTTCGAGATAAAGGTGGACTTCCCGGCGTTTGGGAAACCCACAAGGCCTACATCTGCCAAGAGCTTCAGTTCCAGTTGAAGCTCACGCTCCTCACCTTCGCTGCCACTTTGGTGATAACGCGGCGCACGGTTGGTCGAAGTGGCAAAATGAGCATTTCCGAATCCGCCCCGGCCCCCGCGCGCTGCTAACCAACGAGCACCATCACTAGTTAGATCCTCCAGTAACTCTCCACTGTTTCCATCAAACACCTGGGTTCCCACGGGTACCCTGACCTCAACATCGGCGCCGTTATGTCCGGATCGTTTTGCGCCCTCACCATGTTGACCGCGATCCGCAACGTGCTGCGGGTTGTAGCGTAGATGAAGCAGGGTGTTGAGCGAAGCATCAGCCACCAGCCAGACATCCCCGCCGCGTCCACCGTCCCCTCCGGAGGGACCACCACGTGGAACAAACTTTTCACGGCGAAAGGCCGTCACACCGTTTCCGCCGTGGCCCCCCTGGACCTTTATCTTCGCGCGATCAATGAACATTCGCGAATGAAAGCAGAAGCGACGCCTAACGCTCCAAGTACAGTAGCGCAGGCGTCGCGTGATGGGAGTTGACTCTGGCCAACGTTATGACGAGGATGACTGCTCTGGCGGAAACACGCTTATGAATTTGCCAGCGCGACCTTTGTCCTCAAATTGCACGACACCTTCTATAAGTGCGAAAAGCGTATCGTCCTTGCCGCGGCCAACGTTCTTCCCCGGCTTCCATTTCGTTCCGCGCTGCCGTGCCAGAATGTTGCCGCCAAGCACATGTTCACCACCGAACTTTTTGAGGCCCAGTCGCTGTGCCTGTGAATCGCGACCGTTTCTCGATGAGCCAACTCCCTTTTTATGTGCCATCTTAGAACTCCGAAATTAGTCTTCTTGCGATCGCGGGATTATGAGCCAATAGAATCGATTCTGATTGTGGTAAACCCCTGCCGATGTCCTTGTGTCCGCTTGTAATGCTTTCTTCGTTTCTTCTTAAACACCAAAAGCTTTGCACCACGACCATGATTCACTACCGTGGCAGATACTTTTGCATCTCCGACAACTGGAGTGCCTTCGGCCGATGCCAGGAGCGCACCCAATTCAATCTTGTTGCCGGCTGGCTCATCGATCGAAGGAACACGAATCGTGCTTCCTTCCTCTACCAGAAACTGTTTCCCACCACTCTTGATGATCGCATATGACATCGATTTGTCCCCTCAGTAGAGGCGCCAAAGCCTCAGAAAAGTCGAGTATTATAGGTGTCCAGACCTAAAACGGCAACCGCACACGACCTACCCAACGCCAGCCACCACCTCGTTCTGATTTTTTACCTTCCTTGAGCCATTTTGCGTCAGAAAGTACTCCATGAAGTTCGTCGAAATGTCGCCTGCGCGGAACACCGGGTCGTCCATGATCTTGAGGTGCAGAGGGATCGTGGTCTTGATTCCTTCAACAACCATCGCCTCCAAGGCACGCTTCATTCTCGCAATCGCTAATTCCCGGGTTCGCGCATGGACGATGACCTTCGCAATCATCGAATCGTAGAAGGGCGGAACTGAATAGCCAGAATAGACATATGTATCAACTCTTACACCGGGCCCGCCGGGAAGATTGAACGCGGTAATCAAACCAGGTGATGGGGCAAAGGTCTCCGGATTTTCAGCATTGATGCGGCACTCGATCGCGTGTCCCACAATCAGCAGGTCCTCCTGCGTGTAACCAAGACTTTCGCCTTCGGCGATTCGAATCTGATTTCTCACAATATCTGCGAGTGTAACCATCTCGGTAACCGCGTGCTCGACCTGAATGCGAGTGTTCATCTCAATGAAGTAAAACTTGTTGTCCTGGTCCAATAAGAACTCGACGGTACCAGCGCTTGCATAGCCAAGTTTCTTGCAGGCGGCAACTGCGGCGGCACCCATCTGCGTTCGCAATTCGGGGGACAAGACAGGTGAAGGCGCCTCCTCAAGGAGCTTCTGATGGCGGCGTTGAATGGAGCACTCGCGTTCCCCAAGGTGAATACACTCGCCGTACTCGTCGGCAAGCACCTGGATCTCGATGTGCCGCGGTCGATCGATATAGCGCTCGATATAGACGCTGCCATCCTTGAATGCGGCCGCTGCCTCCGTTGAAGCAGTTTCCAACGCGGGTCCGAGCTCGGCTTCTGTTTTGACGATCCGCATCCCGCGACCACCGCCACCTGCCGAGGCCTTCACGATCACTGGAAATCCGATCTCACGCGCGATCTGTAGGCCTTCCTGTTCAGACTCCACTGGATCGGAGCTCCCTGGCAGGATAGGCAGTCCTGCTTTGCTCATCGCCCGCCGAGCCTCGACCTTATCTCCCATCAGGCGAATAATCTCAGCAGGTGGACCAACAAACTTGATATTGCACGCCGCACAGATCTCCGCGAAGTAAGACGACTCCGCCAGAAATCCATAACCGGGATGGATCGCGTCCACGTTGAAAATTTCGGCAGTACTGATGATTGCAGGAATGTTCAGGTAACTTTGGGCGGAAGGGGCTGGTCCAATACAGGCGGCTTCATCGGCAAAGCGTACATGCAGGGAGTCGCGATCAACATCACTGTGAACAGCGACGGTGCGAATTCCCATCTCTTTACAGGTCCAGATTATCCGGCAGGCAATTTCGCCGCGATTGGCAATCAGGATCTTCTTGAATTTTCGAGTATTACTACTCATTTCGCGCCTGTCTAATCTAACTTCACACCATTTGGTGGCAGGTAGAAGAGCCGCGGACCACACTCGATGAAAGGGACTGCATAAACGAAAGAGGAGCAGACTGTTGGTTAACTACGTCGCCTCGCTCCCCTTGTTGTTCTTCAGATCCTCTTCATCCGCACTAATCCGCGGCTCTGGTATCGCGTCGCAGAGCTATCGACATTTGAGGTTTGTGAACCGTTACCGTTTGATCCCAAAGAGCGGCTGCCCGTACTCGACGGGTTGCCCATTCTCCACATAAATCTTCGCCACCTCACCGCCGGTCTCAGCCTGAATTTCATTCATTAGCTTCATGGCCTCGATGATACAGACCACGGTCTCAGGCTCGACCATGCTTCCAATCCGGACAAAGGCGTCTGCATTGGGAGATGGCGAGCGATAAAACGTGCCCACAATTGGCGAGGTAATGATGTGTAGATCCTGATCCTCCAAGGCTGCGGTTTCAGCCTGCGCGCCTGGATGCGACGGAGTCGGTGCTGTTGAGCTCCTGGTTTGCGCAGCTACTTCTTGAGCGACAATTGCCGGTGCCGCGGCGGAGCCAGGCTGTTCCAGAGTAGAGCCCGAGAAGTTGCGAGACTGTTCTTCACGCCGCAGTCTAACGCGGAAGCCATGACGTTCGAGCTCGAACTCAGCCAATCCATTCTCACGGATTAGCGCAATCAGTTCTCGCAGCTCATTCATGTTGATGGAGACTTCGTTGCGGGCGCGATTCCGATCGCGGCGTCGCTCTCGCGTAGTACGGTCAGGGGCATCCGGACGTTGTGGTCCTTGTCCACTCGCTGCACCTTCTTCGTTCATCTTTTTTTCAGCCACGGCCGTTTGTCTCACGCTAATGGTTCCTCAAAGTAATTAGCCCCAACAGACCGGCTGGCGGTGCCGTGGTCAATTGGGGCTAAACTGACGCGGAAGCCTACCAGCAGCCCGCTCGAGTCGCGCTCGGCGAGCGCTTACTTTGCTTCTTTTGAGTCGGCTCCTGAGGCCGAATCCTCAGCGGTTGGCTCAGTCACGGCCTCTGCCTCGGTCTTCTCTGGGGACGCTGCTGCCTCTGTCTTCTCTTGGGCTTTAGCACGGGAGACAGTCCGACGACCTTCAGCTCCGCGCTGTTTCGGTGGCGTGTGACGAGCACGCTTTTTTGCCTGTTCTAGAGCCAATTTTTCGCGTGGATTATCGACGAGTTCAATAATTGCAAGTTCAGCGTTATCGCCAGCCCGATGTCCGAGCTTAAGAATGCGTGTGTAGCCACCAGGACGATCCTGGTACCGCTCACCCAATTCGTCGAACAGACGTTTCAATGCCGCGACGCCAGCGGTTCGGGCCGGACGCATCTGTCCACGCCTTCCACTGAGTGTCGCATGCTGCATATTACCGGCATGGAAAAACCCAGCCGCTTGGCGTCGGAGATGTAGAGCGCGGGCTTCAGCTCCTTCACCTTCCAGTCCACGTGCTCGCCGCGACAGCGTAATCGCCTTTTCCACAAATGGTCGCAGCTCCTTCGCCTTTGGCAGAGTGGTAACGATCCTCTCTTCGCGGGAATTGATTAACGAGACGGCCAAGTTTCGGAGCATCGACATCCGATGTTCGCTGGTCCGTCCTAACTTTCTATGTGCCTTCAGGTGCCGCATAACTGTTTCCGGGAGTGCAATCCTATTGTCAACTAAATCTCAGGCTCTTCCTCTTCACCCTCGAAATCTGAAGCGTCGGCGCCGTCACGCCCGCCAGACCCAGGAATCGGATTCCCTTGTTCGTCGAATTCCATACCAAAATCAAGGCCCATCCCGTTGAGAATCTCCTTGATCTCGTTCAATGACTTCTTGCCAAAGTTTTTGGTGGCCAACATCTCGCGCTCAGTCCGCTGCACGAGATCCCGAATGGTTCGGATATCTGCGTTCTTCAAACAGTTGTAAGAGCGGACCGAGAGCTCAAGCTCATCAACTGAGCGGTCCAGCTGATCATTACGCGGCAGTGGAGGCCTTTCGATCTTCGAATAGGCAAAATCATCGGTGTCCTCTTCAAAGTTAATAAAGATGGACATATGGTCCTTGATCAGTTTTGCCGCAAGACCGATACCGTCTTCGGGTTTCACCGAACCATCGGTCCACACCTCAATTGTGAGCTTATCGAACTCGGTGTTCTGACCCAATCGCGCGGCTTCAACTGTATAGTTGACTTTTTTAACCGGCGTATGGACCGAATCGATCGGGATATAGCCCAGTGACAGGTCCTCATCGAAGTTTCGATCGGCAGAAACGTAACCACGACCACGCTTGAGTCTCATCTCAATGCGCAGAGAGCCACCATCACTCACCGTGGCAATATGCACGCTGTCATCCAAGACTTCGACATCCGCATCAGCTTCGATATCCGCTGCAGTAACCTCACCGGCGCCTTCCTTGGAAATCCTTAAGGTTTTTGGCTCATTCCCGTGAAGTTTGAATGGAACCTGCTTTAAGTTGAGGATCACGTCGGTGGCATCTTCGACGACTCCCTTGATGGACGAGAACTCGTGCTCAACTCCCTCAATCTTAACAGCAGTAATTGCCGCACCTTCGATCGAGGAAAGCAGCGCTCGCCGCAGAGAATTTCCTACCGTCGTGCCGAAGCCACGCTCGAACGGTTGCGCCGAAAAACGGCCATAGCGCTCCGTAAGCGTTTCGGTGTCTGCCGCTAGCCGGCGCGGCATTTGAAAACCGGTCCAAAGATTATTTTGATCCATAGCCATAGCGTCTCAAATCCTGATTAGACTCACTTTAGCGAGCGCCTGATTAAAGTGGAGCGCCCGCAGCCCTGTTTATTTGCTGTAAAGCTCGACAATAAGTTGTTCGTTAATTGAGCGATCGATATCGTCACGCGTGGGCAGACCGGTTACGCGCGCGGTCATTTCAGCCCCCTCGGCCGCTACCCACGAAGGTCGTCCACGGCCCGAAGCTGTTTGCCATGCACCCTCCACATGTGGGTTTTTGCGGCTGGCCTCTTTCACACTGATGGCGTCTCCGGCCTTAACCTGGTAAGACGGGATGTCGACTTTCCTGCCATTTACGAGAATATGACCGTGATTTACCAATTGACGTGCTTGCCGGCGCGAGGTAGAAAAGCCGGCTCGGTAGACCGCGTTGTCCAGACGGCGCTCCAGTAGAAACAGCAGGTTTTCACCTGTGATCCCCTTCATGCGCGCTGCCCTCTCAAAGTAGTTACGGAACTGTCCTTCGAGAATGAAGTAGATTCGCTTTACTTTTTGCTTTTCACGAAGCTGTTGCCCGTAACCGACGAGGGCCTTGCCGCGCCGCAAAGAGTTTCCGTGCTGTCCCGGTGGCTGCGTGCCTCGCTTCTCAATGGGACAGGACGGTTTGTAACAACGATCGCCTTTTAGAAATAGCTTTGCACCCTCGCGGCGGCACAGACGGCACACCGCATCTCTATACCTAGCCAAGTGTTTTCTGCCTCCAGTCTGTTTAGACGGAAAAGTTTACAGGCTGCCCTCTGGTCCAACGAGGCCTAGCCCTTCATCCTTTAGGTTGTCTCTAAGTCAAATCACTTAAGCAGTTGACCAATCGGGCCAACCACTAACTGAACTCTCATCGTCCGCGGTATTACCGCGATCTTTTCGGCACCGCGCAAATTCTCACCACGCGCACTTACACGCGACGTCGCTTGGGAGGACGACATCCGTTATGCGGTATGGGCGTCGTGTCACGGATAGTCATCACACGGATCCCGGCATTTGCAATCGCGCGGATCGCAGACTCGCGACCCCCACCCGGTCCCTTGACTCGGACTTCGCACTGCTGCATTCCTGCCTCGTGCGCTTTACGCGCAGCTTCGTATGCAGCCTGCTGGGCCGCGAATGGAGTCCCTTTTCGGGAACCGCGAAAGCCCCGAGCGCCGGCCGACGACTGGGCAATCAGATTGCCTTCCAGATCTGTGATCGAAATCATAGTGTTGTTGAAAGACGCAGCAATGTGCGCTATTCCAACCGGGACGTTCTTCTTCTCTTTTTTGCGAAAGACCTTCTTTTTGCCGCCAGCTTTTGCCATAGAGATTTCCAGTAACGATCAATATCTCCGAATCTGAGAACGCACTATTTCTTTCCGGGCGCCTTCTTCTTCGCAATCGTCGCTCGACGCGGTCCCTTCCGGGTGCGCGCGTTTGTATGCGTGCGTTGTCCGCGTACCGGCAACGACCGGCGGTGCCTTAGTCCACGATAGCAACCAATGTCCATCAAACGTTTGATGTCCATTTGAACGCGTTTACGTAAGTCACCCTCAATCTCACCCTGCGCTTCGAGTATGGAGCGAATCCTACCCAACTCCTCCTCGCTGAGATCTCGGACTCTTGTGTCGAGATTGACTCCCGCTTCTTTCAGAACCGATCCAGCGCGCGAACGCCCAATACCGTAAATGTATGTCAGCCCAACTTCAGCTCTCTTGTTCGGCGGAAGATCGACACCCGCTACACGTGCCATTTCTCATTACTCCAATAGAATCGACGCAGTTTCAATCGTCTAACCTTGTCGCTGCTTATGTTTCGGGTTGACACAGATCACCCTCACCACTCCCTTGCGGTGGATAATCTTGCATTTGTCACACATCTTTTTTACAGACGCACGTACCTTCATTTGCCAACCTCGAATACTGTTTATTAAGCCGGGAAACTATTTGTATCGATAAGTGATGCGACCACGATTCAAGTCATAGGGAGAAAGCTCGACCAGAACTCGGTCGCCGGGTAAGATCCGAATAAAGTGCTTGCGCATCTTTCCGGATATATGCGCAAGTACCTGATGCTGGCTCTCCTCCAGCTCTACCCGAAACATGGCGTTAGGCAAGGTCTCAAGAACCTTGGCCATAACTTCGATAGCCTCTTCCTTCGCCATATCCTCTCAGAACAAATTTTGCCAGTACTGACAAACTGCGAATAGTAACACGCGACCTTACCTTTGCCAAGCCGCGCTCTGGCTTCAATTAGCCGAGGCGGCAACCAGGTCGTGCTCGCCCCTCGGAAGGACCTTTGTTAACACCTTGGGGCCGTCTTCGGTGATTGCGACCGTGTGTTCGGAATGAGCGCTCGGTTGGCCGTCCAGGGTAACGACCGTCCACCCGTCAGCTAACACTTTAGTGTGGTGCGTTCCCAAATTAACCATCGGCTCAATGGCAAAAACGTACCCTGCCTTGATCTTAGGTCCCTGGCCAGGTTTGCCGTAGTTGGGGATCTGGGGATCCTCATGCATACGACGGCCAATGCCGTGCCCAACGTATTCCCTTACCACTGAGTACCCGTGGGCCTCAGCATGCGCCTGAACAGCCCAGCCGAGGTCTCCCAACCTGTTGCCCGGCCAGCACTGTTGGATGGCGAGTTCCAGACACTCCTCAGTTACTCGAACCAGCCGAAGCCAATCCTCCGAAACCTCTCCAACCGGAACTGTGGTGGCCGTATCCCCAACAAATCCTTCTAAAGTAACCCCACAATCGATGGAAAAAATGTCTCCGCTTTTTAGACGGTATTCAGAAGGAAAACCGTGGACGACCTGTTCATTGACAGACGCACAAACCGAGTATGGAAAACCGTGATAACCCTTAAATGTCGGAAGCGCGCCTGCATCTCTGATCAGCTTCTCGGCGGCCCTGTCGATCTCCAGCGTCGTAATGCCAGGCTCAACCATTCGCTTGAGTTCTTGCAGTACCTCGCCAACGAGACGGCCGGCCGCCCTCATCTTGTCGAGTTCTTTTCGCGACTTCCCAATGATCATAATCCTGAACCGGTACCAGCCTAGGCAATGACAATGTTCGCAATATCCTCGTAAATCTGTTCAGAATCTCGAGTTCCATCTAATGTGCTCAGCTTGCCCGCGCTCTCATAGAAAGCCAGCAATGGTTTAGTCTGTTCTTCGTACGTGGCCAACCGAGCCTGAACTGTTTCGAGATTGTCGTCAGCACGTTGGACCAACAGTGCTTCAGGGTGGAAATCACAAACGTTGTCGTTTTTGGGTGGCTTGAAATAAACGTTATATAACTCACCACAAATTGGACAACTTCGCCGGCCGGTCATTCGCTTGACGAGCGTATCGATCGGGACCCTCAGTTCGATTGCCTGGATCTCTTTGTCCTGCTCACGAGCAAGATCATCCAACATCGATGCTTGGGCCGGTGTACGTGGAAATCCATCCAGCACATACCCGTCCCGACAATCATCTTTTGAAGTACGCTCCCGAACTACTCTGATGGTCACATCATCCGGCACAAGTCTGCCGGCTGACATGATGGTGCGTACCTCCTCCGCCAGCGCCGACTGCTCATGCTTAAGCGCACGAAAGATCTCGCCAGTAGAAATCTGGGGCAAGTGCAGTCGCTCCTGAAGCAAACGCGCCTGCGTGCCCTTGCCGGCACCAGGCGCTCCCATCAGCACAACGATCTTGGACATACGAGTTCGATCGCATTTCGTCGCCTAAACGCTCAGGCGCGCCGGCCGCGCAAACGGCTACCGCCGCCCAAAAACCCTTCGTAGTTGCGCATCACCAGTTGCGCTTCAATCTGCGAGACTGTGTCCATGGCAACACCCACTAAGATCAGCAACGAAGTCCCGCCAAAATAGAACTGATAACCCATGCCTGTCGGAATCCAAGTGAGTCCTGGAGTGGTACTTACAAATGCATCAAGCCAGGTTCCGATCAGCGGCAGGCGAGCGACCTTAAACCCACTCAGCATGAACTGAGGCACAAAAGCAACCAGAGCGAGATACAGGGCGCCCACAACCGTCAAGCGAGTCAAAATGTTGTTCAGATATTCTGCCGTCGCTCGACCCGGCCGAATTCCCGGCATGAAGCCGCCGTGCTTTCGCAGGTTGTCCGCGACTTCTTCAACATTAAACACAATGGAGACGTAAAAGAAGGTGAAGAAGATGATCAGTGAGAGAAAGATCAGTTCGTAGTACGGATCGCTAGCATGAAACGTTTGGAAGAACGTCCACACCTTTCCCCAAGCGGTGTTTAGCTGATTCTGATCGGGCGGGAAAGCAGCAAACAGGCTCTGCGGCATCGACAACACCGACGACGCAAAGATCACTGGAATAACGCCACCCATGTTGATCTTCAACGGCATCGTTGTCTGCTGTCCGCCAACCATCTGCCGTCCAACGTGACGTTTGGCATAACTGACCGGTATCTTGCGCCTTGCCGCTTCCACGAAGACGATGAAAGCAATTATCGCCACCATGGCTATCAAGAGTCCGATGACACCGATCGTTTCCAGCGTGTCGCCGCTGCGGACCCGTTGAAACACCTGTTCGACGCCACTCGGTAATCCGATCACGATGCCCGCAAAGATGAGTAGCGAGATTCCATTTCCAACTCCGCGTTCAGTTATCTGTTCACCCAACCACATGACAAAAATCGTGCCCGTGGTAAGAGTGAGAACTGTTGTAAGCAGAAAGCCCCAAGTCGGGGCACCCACACCATTTACCTGGAGCCAGTGGGCGACGAACGAGGTTTGGATCCCTGCCAGACCAACAGTGAGATACCGAGTCCACTGATTGATCTTTTGCCGGCCAATTTCGCCTTCCTCCTGCAGCTTTTTAAGCTGCGGCGACACGACCGTCATCAATTGAAGAATGATGGAAGCGGTGATGTAAGGCGTTACCCCGAGCGCGAAGATGGAGATCGTTCGAAAGTTGCCGCCGGAGAAGAGGTCGAGAACACCAAGTAACGTGCCGGCCACGTCCTGCCAAACCTGATCCAGTCTCTCTTTGTTGATGCCTGGAGCTGCGATGTGGGCCCCGAGCCGGTATACCGCGAGCATGCCGAGCGTGAACAGAATGCGCCGGCGCAAGTCCGGTACATTAAACATATTGCGAACTGCGGCAAAGAATTTTTCCATAACTTCTTCTGCTGCCCTAGGGCTTAGCTACTTTGGAAATCTCAACTACAGCCCCGCCAGCTTTTTCGATTTTTTCTCGGGCACTCTTGGTGAACCGATGGGCTGTGACACGCAATGCTTTTGACAGTTCCCCGTTTCCGAGGACGACGACATCGTGTTTCGCCTTCTTAATGATTCCGCGCTCATGCAAAATCTCTGGTGTGACTTCGGCGTCAGCCTCGAATGCTCGTTCCAGCGAAGCCAAGCTAACCTCTAACCACCTCTTCTTGAAGATGTTGGTAAAGCCACGTTTCGGCAAACGCCGATGAAGCGGCATCTGGCCGCCTTCAAAGCCAATCTTGGCTGAATATCCAGAGCGTGACTTCTGCCCCTTTTCACCACGACCAGCCGTCTTGCCGAGGCCGCTGCCTGGACCTCTCCCTACTCGCTTTTTCTTATGAGTCGATCCTTCTGCTGGTCGGATATTATTCAAACTGATAGCCATCGCGTACTCCGTCTAATCTTGCTGCCGTTCCAACATCGCATTATTCCAGTATCCGAAGCAGATGTGGGATCTTTGCCACGGCTCCTCGCGTAGAAGCGTTATCTGGGCGTTCGACGATCTGGTTGAGCTTCGTCAAACCGAGACTACGAACCATCTGTTTGTGAGTCTTTGGCGCAGCAATGAAACTACGGTAGTACTGGATACGAATGGTCGTACTACTGTCGCCGCGACGACTCTTTGTTTTCTTTTGGTCCGTCTTCGGTTCGTCTGATTGTGTGGTTCTTCTAGCCATGCCCTCAGTTCCTGCCCTGTGGCTCCTTACATCTCATCTACTTGTTTACCGCGTAGTCGAGCCAACTCCATCGGATCCTTCATTCGTAGCAGTGCATCGAAGGTTGCGCGTACAACGTTATGCGGATTCGTCGAGCCCAGCACCTTGGTTCTCACGTCGCGCACGCCCACAGCCTGCATAACCGCGCGTACAGCACCGCCGGCAATGACTCCGGTGCCTTCGGACGCCGGCTTTACCAACACTCGCCCTGCGCCAAACTTGCCGATCAGCTGGTGCGGGAGTGTGTTGTTGATAAGCGGAACTCGTATCAGATTTTTCTTGGCTGACTCAACTCCCTTTTTGATTGCCAGTGGTACCTCACGGGCCTTTCCAGTACCAAAGCCAACATGTCCACCTTCATCGCCAACAACAACCAAAGCAGCAAAGGAAAGGTTCTTGCCGCCCTTGACTACTTTGGTGACGCGATTGATTGAAATTACCTGGTCCTTTAGATCAAGGCCCTGCGCGGGAATTCTCTGTTTAGGTTGTCTCATTATTCTTTCTTGCCCTTAACTGAATCGCCTTTTTTGCTATCTTCATTCACCGGAGCTTCCGCAACTTCGGTTCGGTTCAATCCAGCCTCACGAGCTGCGTCCGTCAACGCTTTCACTCGTCCGTGGTACAAATAACCGCCCCGATCAAACACAACCTCTCCAATTCCCTTTGCCAGGGCCCGCTCGGCGATGGTTTTCCCGATGCGACGTGCCGCATCGACGTTCCCGCCGGTCTGCTCTCGCAACTCCTTTTCGGTGGTTGCCGCAGAAACCAGAGTTTGGCCGGTTTGGTCATCTATAACTTGGGCGTAGATGTGGTTCAGGCTGCGGTAAATTGCCAACCTCGGCCGTTCACCACTGCCCTTCACTTTGCGCCGAATACGCTTGTGTATCGCTGTTCTTACGACTGCTCGGTCAGTATTAGCCATGTTCGTTATTTCCAATTTCCGATTTGCCGATTCTTGCCGCCAACCTAAACGAAGTAGATTCTACGAAATCGTGCAATCACACAATTGGCAATCGACAATTTATTTCCCTGTCTTTCCGGGCTTCAGTTTTATTGCGACATCCGAATAGCGAATGCCCTTACCCTTGTAGGCGTCAGGCTTGCGCAACTTGTGCATCTCTGCGGCTACCTGTCCCAGCTTCTGCTTATCAATACTCGATAGCGTAAGCGTCGTCTGATACTGCTGAATGCCACCTTTAGTAGTTAAACGCTCGGCCTTGGCTTCAACCCCCTCAGGCAGAGGAAACTCGATCGGGTGTGAGTAACCAAGAGAGAAAACGATCCTCCGGGACTGCACTTCCGCTTTATAGCCGACGCCAACCACATCCATCTGTTTCGTAAAGCCTTCGGTGACGCCGACGATGGCATTATTCGCGAGCGCCCGCGCCAATCCATGCAACGCTGCAAGCTCGTCAGAAGAACGTTCGGCCCGCAGTTCATCACCCTCCTGAGTGAATCTGATGCCTGCGGGAACTGGTGTTTTCAGGGAGCCTTTCGGCCCTTTCACTTCTAGTTCCTGCTCGCTAATGGTCACGCTAACGCCCTTCGGCAGCGTGATCGCTTTTTTCCCAATGCGCGACATAAATCAACCTCGTGCCGGGTGAAAAGCGTTTGAGTCCGCTTTTCGCACCTCGAATCATTAATAGATTTGCGCCAACAACTCACCGCCAACATTTTCCCGTCGTGCGGCCTTACCGCTCATCAAGCCTTTGGACGTCGATACGATATTCACACCATAGCCGCCAAGGACTTTGGGTATCTCACTTGAGCCGATGTAGACTCGTCGTCCGGGTCTGGAGACCCGCTCAAGGTGCGTGATTGATGACGTGCCACGTGCGTCATAGCGAAGAAAGATCCTGATGCTCCGCTTGAGGCCCTCGCCCTTGATGACAAAATTGTTGATGTAACCCTCTTCCTTGAGAATTCGTGCAATCTCAAGTTTCAACTTTGAAGCCGGAATATCCACGCGCGAGTGCTTAGCCGCTATAGCGTTGCGGATTCGCGTCAACATGTCGGCGATGGGATCAGTCATTTAAAAAACTCCATTTTCCAATTGCTGATTGCGAGTGCTGATTTCCAATTGCCGCTCATCAATCGGCATTTGGCAATTGGGCAAATCGACAATGCGTTACCAGCTACTCTTCACAACACCGGGGATCTGCCCCTGCAACGCTAACTCGCGAAAGCAGATGCGACACAAATTAAACTTCCTCAGGTAGGCCCGGGGTCTGCCGCAGCGTTTGCAGCGGGTGTATGCCCGAACCGAGAACTTTGGTCGGCGGCCAGCCTTTGCAATCAATGATTTCTTTGCCATAGAACCTTTCAGCGTTTCCCTTCAGGCGGGCTACAGCCAGGCTGAAGGTAAAGCATCCACACCTTATTGCCGGAACGGCATTCCCAGGGCCTTCAACAACGCCCGCGCCTGCTCGTCGTTTCGAGCTGTGGTGACGATCGAGATGTTCATCCCTCGCAGCTTATCCACCTTATTAAAATCGATTTCAGGAAATATCAGTTGCTCACGCACGCCGATGGTGTAATTGCCACGACCATCAAAGGCCTTCGGCGAAACACCGCGAAAGTCACGGACACGCGGCAAAGCAATTGACACGAGGCGATCCAGAAATTCGTACATGCGATCACCTCTCAGCGTAACCATGACACCGATTGGCATCCCCTGACGCAGTTTGAATGAAGCGATCGACTTTTTCGCTTTCGTGATAACAGGCTTCTGCCCAGTCACAGAACGCAATTCATCCGCAGCCGTATCAAGAATCTTTGCGTTGGCAATCGCTTCGCCCATCCCCATATTCAGCACGATCTTCTCAACCCGCGGTATTGCCATCGGATTCTGAATGCCGAATTCCTTCGCAATCGCCGGAGCAACCTCTTTTTGATAACGTTCTTTTAATCTTGCTACCATCTCAAACCTCAATCAATGATTCGTGAATAGTGCAGGCTGAATGGTTAATCGTGAATGGTGAATCGTGAAGGACGGGTCGGCCACACCGCGAAATCCATTCACCTCTCAATTCACTGCTCACCATTACCATTCACCATTCACTCATCGGAACCTACTTCTCCAAAGAGTGTCCGCTGGTTGCAGCTACCCGCGCCTTTGTACCGTCGCCTTGCACCAGGTAACGCGCACGCGTGGGCTTGCCGGATTGGGGATCGATCAACTGCACATTTGAAATGTCGATATATGCCTCTTTGTCGATAATGCCGCCACCGCGATTCCTTTGAGGGTTAGCCTTTTGGTGTCGCTTCATTATCGCCACGCCCTCCACCTTGACCTTTGCCCGCGCGGGAACCACTTCCAGCACGCGACCACGTTTACCCTTGTCACGCCCGGCGATCACGACCACCTGATCGTTCTTTTTAATCTTTGCTCGCTTTGTTCCCGTCATGATTCCTAAATAACCTCCGGTGCCAGGGACACAATCTTCATAAAATTCTTATCTCGCAGCTCACGAGCAACCGGACCAAACACGCGCGTCCCGATTGGAGTACCATCTTCCTTGATTAAGACCGCGGCATTCTGGTCAAACCGAATGTAAGTCCCATCCTTCCGGCGCACTTCCTTACGTGTGCGCACGATCACTGCATCCTGTACCGTTCCCTTCTTGATTGTTCCATCCGGTGAGGCCTCTTTGACGGTAACCTTAATCCGATCACCAAGGCTCGCAATCTTCCCGGTGGAACCACCAATAGGCATGATCATTTCGACGCGACGCGCCCCCGAATTGTCAGCGACCTCGAGCGAGGTCTGCATCTGAATCATGGCTCACCTCATCATTAATTGGATCCGGAGTCCGATACGAGTCTACTTCGCGGCTTTCTGCAATATCTCGACGACGCGCCAACGCTTTCGGGCCGAAAGCGGTCGCGTCTCAACGATTCGCACCTTATCTCCTACGGTCGCACCCAATTCATCATGGGCCATAAACTGTGACGTGCGCCGCACGTACCGGCGGTACTTAGTGTGGCGCACCAGACGGTCAACACGCACTACCACCGACTTCTGCATCTTGTCAGAAGCCACCACTCCAACTTTCTCGGAACGCCGCGAACGACGGCCTTCCTCTTTTTCTGGCTGGCCGGCCGGTGCAGGCGCCGCATCCTGTATTTGAATTTCTTCTTCTGCCATTTAGCTCACCATTTTGGGGCCGAGGCCACCATATTCCGCCGTTACCGCCTAGCGCCCGCGGCACGCTCTCCTGTCAAGGTTTGAATCCGAGCCAGTGATTTCTTCTCCTGCCGAATACGCTTCACTGCGTCAACTTCACCCAGCGCGAGTTTGAACTTCAGACGAAATAGAGACTCTCTTAACCGCGCCGCTTCAGAACGAAGTTCGTCATCCGTCAAATCGCGGTAACGGTCCACTTCCTCGCGTCGTTTCATTAAATCGCGCCCCCTTCCTGATCCGCGCGTCTTACAAACTTCGTCTTAATAGGCAACTTCTGAGCGGCCAAGCGCATAGCTTCTCGCGCGGTATTCTCATCCACCCCCTCAATCTCATAGAGAATGCGGCCGGGCCTAACAACGGCCACCCAGTACTCTGGTGCGCCTTTACCTTTACCCATACGTGTTTCGGCTGGTTTCTTCGTCACTGGTTTATCCGGGAACATGCGGATCCAGATTTTTCCGCCGCGCTTAATGTGGCGCGTCATTGCAATTCGCGCGGCTTCGATCTGACGATCGGTGATCCACGCCGGCTCCATAGATTTGAGCCCATATTCACCGAAGCTGATCTCGCTGCCACGAGTCGCGACGCCGGTCATGCGTCCGCGCATCTGCTTTCGGTGCTTAACTTTCTTCGGCATTAACATGATGATTACCTATTTACGATTGCCAAATTGACGATTGACGTTTCCAATTACCAATTGACCATTCCAAATGTTAACTCTTGAAGAATTCTGATGTTTGTCACATGACCTTGACTAGTCACCAATCGTCAATCGTCAATCCACCTCACTCGCCTCTCGGCCTTCTACCGTCTGAGCCGCCCTCTCTTTCACGGCGCGTGCGCGGCCGGCGTTCGCGCTCACCCATGCGTGTATCGTTTATCGGATCGGACCCAGTGCCACGCGCCATGGCCGCCTTGGGGTCAAGAATCTCGCCCCGGTAGATCCAGACCTTCACCCCGATCTGACCGAACGTCGTCTGTGCCTCGGCAAATCCATAATCGATATCGGCCCTCAACGTGTGCAAAGGGAGCTGGCCTTGCAGGTGCCACTCGCTCCGGGCAATTTCAGCCCCATTCAAACGACCACTGACCTTGACCTTGATTCCCTGAGCGCCAAACCGCAGCGACTCTTCAACGGCTTTACGCATGGCACGGCGAAAAGCAATTCGCTTCTCGAGTTGTGCTGCGATCTTCTCCGCCTGCAATTGGGCGTTTAACTCTGGCTTATGAATCTCTTGAATCGAAACTAGAACTTCGCGGCCCGTCTTGGAGGAGAGATCACTTTTGAGCTTATCGATCTCGGCGCCTTTGCGGCCTATGATGATTCCCGGTCGAGACGTGTAAATAATGATCTTCAACCGATTGGCTGCTCGCTCGATATCAACGTGCGACACGCCCGCGCCAGCGAAGCGCTGTTTTAAAACGCGCTTCAGTCGCAAATCTTCCAACAGAAACTCGCCATATTGCTTCTTTGCAAACCAATGGGAGTGCCAATCCTTGTTGTACCCGAGCCGAAAACCGTATGGATGAACTTTCTGTCCCATTCAAATCCCTCTTCTATTTTTCTGTAGACTTTTCAGCTGTGCGCTTCTTGGTGCTCTTCTTCTTCTCGGGGGTGCCGGGTGTTTCACCTTTAGTCTTGGGAGCGGTCCGCTTGGCGCGAGGAGCCGCCGCCGCGCCACCCCGTCGTCTTGATTTACTTTCAGCTAACTTAGCGGGCTTTGACACGACCTTACCGTTGCCCTTCACCCCAGGTTCTGGCCGCTCGTCATTGGAAAGCAGGATCGTGACATGACAGAAGTGGCGTTGCTCACGATAAGCACGACCCTGTGGCGCTGGTCTTACGCGACGCCTGCCTTTTGTTGGCCCGCGATCTACGTACGCCGCTTTAACCCAGAGATCGTCCGGGTCTATAGAAATGTTCGCCTTCTCAGCAGCTTCGTTCGCATTGGCGATAGCTGAACGCATACACTTTTCAAGGTGACCGGCTGCGCGTTTTGTCGAGAACCGCAGAATTGCAAGTGCGCCATTCACGTCCTTGCCCCGGATCATGTCCACAACCAGCCGGGCCTTCTGAGCTGAGCCCCTGAGATACTTTGCCTTTGCTATCGCTTCCATTCTTCAGCCTCTTCACTCATCAATTGCTACGCTACTTCGCTACCTTCGCAGCCTTTTCCACCTTCGTTCCGGAATGGCCCTTAAAAGTACGTGTGGGAGCAAATTCACCGAGTTTGTGGCCCACCATGTTCTCCGTCACGTAGATGGGGAGGTGGCGCTTTCCGTTATGCACACCAAATGTAAGCCCTACCATATCGGGAGAGATTGTGGAACGACGTGACCAAGTCTTAATGACGGGCGGCCTTTGCCCGCCGCTGCGAATCCGCTCGACCGCCTTCTGAATACTCTTATCAATGAATGGTCCCTTTTTTACTGATCGTGCCATAAGTGCTCCGTTGCCGATTTCCAATTGCCAATTGTCAATTGCAATTGGCAATAACTACTTGCTTCTCCGGTCGCGCAGGATCATCTTCTGTGTCCGTTTGTTGCTGCGCGTCTTATATCCCCGCGTGGGTTGTCCCCAGGGAGTGACGGGATTGCGACCACCTGACGTCTTTCCTTCGCCGCCACCATGAGGGTGGTCCACTGGATTCATGGCGACTCCGCGCACGTGCGGGCGAATACCCTTCCAACGCGATCTTCCCGCCTTTCCATAGGAAACATTCTCATGCTCAATGTTTCCTACCTGTCCAATCGTGGCGCGGCAAACCAATGGCACGCGTCGAATTTCACCAGAAGGCATTCGCAGCTGCGCATAATCGCCTTCCTTGGCCACCAACTGTGCAAAGGCTCCGGCCGAACGCGCCATCTGACCGCCCTTACCGGGTCGCAACTCGATGTTGTGAATTTGCGTCCCGAGCGGAATGTTAATGAGAGGAAGGCTGTTGCCGGGTAGAATGTCGGCATCTGGCCCGCTCATGATCGTCTTTCCAACCTCAATACCGCTGGGGGCAATGATGTAGCGCTTCTCGCCGTCTACGTAGGTGACAAGAGCGATATGCGCAGAGCGGTTCGGGTCGTACTCAATCTGCGTGATGCGACCCGGGACACCCTCTTTATCACGCTTGAAATCGATGATTCGGTAGAAACGTTTGTGACCGCCACCGCGCCGTCGCACTGTAATCCGGCCATCGTTGTTCCGTCCCGAAATTCGCTTCTTCGGTTCCAGCAATGACTTTTCGGGAACAGCTCCGACAGTTAACTCATCGCGCGTAAGGTAGGTCTGATACCGCCGCGCCGGAGAGGTTGGTGTTAGTTTCTTGATGCCCATCTCGTTATTTCCAATTTTCGATTGGCGATTGCCGAATAACTCGAGCAGTCGGATCGAACTGAGTCCTACCAAAATCCAACGTTCCTACGAACACCAGTTGGCAATCGTCAATCGGCAATCTCTACACAGCCTCGCCGTAGTCGACCGGCTTCTCACCCTGCTTTAACGTCACATAAGCCTTCTTCCAGGCTGGCTTTCGCCCTTCGTAACGACCGCGACGAGCCATCTTCCCCATGAAGTTGATCGTGCGCACCTGATCGACCTTTACTTGAAAAATCGTCTCGACAGCAGACTTGATTTCGGGCTTGGTAGCCCGTCTGTCAACGCGAAACGTCAGCAGCTGCCGGGTATCCTGCGATTCTTCTTTGGCAACGAGGGCCTTCTCAGTGATCACTGGCGACTTAATGATGTCCCAAACTGTCCTCACTCTGCCGCCTCCTTCTTTGGTTTACGGGTGCGCTTCGGTTTCGCTGGCGCCTCCTCAGCCACCGCCTCGGCTGACGTTTGCTGAGACGCGGTTTGTTCACTCCCGTCACCGAGCAGCTCTTCCAATTGGGCCACTGCCGCTCGCGAGAGCACTAACTTCTCGTGATACAGCAGGTCGTAAATATTCAAACCAAAACTGTTCACAACCTTCGTCTTCTGCACGTTACGGGTCGATAGCAAGAGATTGTCGTTCTCGAGTGAATCGACAATCAGGGTTTTGCCTTCAAGCCCAAGCTTCTTTAGCGAGGCGATAAAGTCTTTGGTCTTTGGCTGCTCGAATGCCCACTCATCGATCAGGACCACATTTCCTTCTCGAACCCGCTCGGACAGTGCTGAGCGCAACGCACCCTGTCGCATCTTTTTGGGGAGGTTGTAGGACCACTCGCGCGGTTGGGGTCCGTGCGCGTTACCACCGCCTTTCCACAGCGGCGATCGCAGCGAGGCGATACGCGCGCGACCGGTACCTTTTTGCTTCCAAAGCTTGCGTCCGGCACCTGAAACATCCCCTCGGGTCTTAGTCGCTGAGGTGCCTTGACGCGCGTTGGCCATGAAATTCCGCACGGCCGCGTGGACCAGGGCTTCATTAAACGGCGCACCAAAGACAGCCTCGGACAGCTCGGCTTCGCCAATCTCTTCGTTCTTTAAATTGCGCACCTTAACCGTAGGCATCTCAAACTCCAGTTATCCGTGATCTACTTCTTTGCTGCGGCTTTCTTGATCACTACGACGCTGCCGTTAGCACCAGGCACCGCACCGCGAATCATCAACAGATTGTTCTCAGCGTCCACACGCGCGACCGTCAAACCCTTGATCGTGACACGAACGTCGCCCATATGACCGGACGACCGATTTCCCTTGATCACTCGGGAGGGGTAGGCTGACGCTCCAATCGAACCCGGCGCACGCACGTTCATGGAGCCGTGTGATTCAGGACCGCGACTGAAGTGGTGTCGTTTTATTGTGCCTGCAAATCCGCGTCCCTTGGACTGGCCCACGACATCGACCTTCTCGCCATCGGCAAATAAATCCACGAGAATCTTGTCACCAATGTTCATGTCTGAAGCCCCGTTAAAACGAAACTCCTTCAAAATGCGTGTTGGCGGAATACCGCCACCGGTCTTTTCAAAGTGACCACGCATAGGCTTGGTGAAGTTCTTTAACTTCACCGGTTTCTCATCAACCAATCCAAGCTGGACAGCGTCGTAGCGATCTGGACCACTCGCAGACTTTTTTTGTACGACCACGCAAGGGCCGGCCTTTATCACCGTCACTGGAGTGACAGTCCCATCCGCAGCAAATAGCTGCGTCATTCCGACTTTTCTACCGATGATTCCGTCAATCATTGTTGATTTCCAAGTGCCAATTGCAATTATCTCGATAAAAGGCCTGCCGCATCCGACGCCAATCGGAAATCGGCAATAGCGCTACTGTCGGCCGAAAGCTTTGATCTCAACGTCCACGCCGGCGGGCAAATCCAGCTTCATCAACGCATCAACCGTCTGCGGCGTAGGATCCAGAATGTCCATCAGTCGCTTGTGCGTCCTGATCTCAAACTGCTCCCGCGACTTTTTATCCACGTGTGGCGAGCGCAGCACGGTCCATTTGTTCTTTACCGTCGGTAAGGGTATTGGACCGGCCACCCGCGCGCCCGTACGCTTCGCGGTCTCTACAATCTCCGTAGTTGACTGATCGAGAACACGATGATCGTAAGCTTTCAAACGGATTCTGATTTTTTCATTTAGCATAATAAAACTCGATCTATGGCCCTCGATCTAAGGCCTTATCCCCCTACTCCACCACTTCCGAGATCGTGCCAGCGCCCACCGTGCGGCCACCTTCCCGAATCGCAAACCGTAACCCCTTCTCCATCGCGATCGGCGTGATCAACTCCACCGACATCGCCACGTTGTCCCCAGGCATCACCATCTCCACCCCTTCCGGCAACGTCGCCACTCCCGTCACGTCCGTCGTCCGAAAGTAGAACTGCGGCCGGTACCCACTGAAGAACGGCGTGTGCCGCCCACCTTCTTCCTTCGTCAGAATGTAGGCTTCCGCCTTGAACTTCGTGTGCGGCGTGATCGACCCCGGCTTCGCTATTACCTGCCCCCGCTCAATGTCCCGCCGCTCCACCCCACGCAGCAGTAAGCCCACGTTGTCTCCGGCTACCCCTTCGTCCAACAGCTTCTTGAACATCTCCACTCCCGTCACCACCGTCGTCCGCGTCGGCCGGATCCCCACTATCTCCACACTCTCGTTCACCTTCACCTTCCCGCGCTCGATCCGCCCCGTGGCCACCGTCCCTCGCCCCTGGATCGTGAAAATGTCCTCCACCGGCATCAAAAACGGCTTCTCCACGTCCCGCTCCGGCGTCGGGATGTAGCTGTCCACCGCCTCCATCAACTCTTCCACCGTCTTCTCCCACTGCGGGTCCCCTTCCAATGCCTTCAACGCCGACCCCTTGATGACCGGGATCTGCTCCCCAGGAAACTCATACGCGCTCAACAGCTCCCGCACTTCCAACTCCACCAACTCCAGTAATTCCGGATCGTCCACCGCGTCCGCCTTGTTCATGAACACCACCATCGCCGGCACCCCCACCTGCCGCGCCAGCAAAATGTGCTCCCGCGTCTGCGGCATCGGCCCGTCCGTCGCCGCCACTACCAGGATCGCCCCGTCCATCTGCGCCGCCCCAGTGATCATGTTCTTCACGTAGTCCGCGTGCCCCGGACAGTCCACGTGCGCGTAGTGCCGGTTCTTGGTCTCGTACTCCACGTGCGCCGTCGCTATCGTGATCCCGCGCGCCCGCTCTTCCGGCGCCTTATCGATCTGGTCAAACGCCACAAACTGCACCTTCGGGTTGTTCTTCCCCAGCACCCGCGTGATCGCCGCCGTCAACGTCGTCTTCCCGTGGTCCACGTGCCCTATCGTCCCGATGTTTACGTGCGGCTTCGAACGGTCGAATTTCTCTTTTGACATCTTTGCCTCGCCTCTTATTAATGATCTGCTTACGCGAGCCTTGCCTTCTGGAGCCCGCGATGAGATTTGAACTCATGACCTCCTCCTTACCAAGGAGGCGCTCTACCCCTGAGCTACGCGGGCTCAAATCGCGGTAAACGCTTACATCTGGAGCGGGCGACGAGATTCGAACTCGCGACCCTCAGCTTGGAAGGCTGATGCTCTACCAACTGAGCTACACCCGCTAAATTGTTGCCAATTGGCAATTGGCAATTGCCAATTTGAAACCCCTTATGTAAGGAACCCTCAATTGGCAATCGGCAATTGAAAATCGGCAATTAGAACCTTTCGCTTGGTGCAGGGGGCAGGATTCGAACCTGCGTAGGGCGTGAGCCCGCCGGGTTTACAGCCCGGTGCCATTAACCACTCGACCACCCCTGCGTTCAATTGAACCTGGGTGCTTGATGGAGCCGGCGAAGGGACTTGAACCCCCGACCCTCTGATTACAAATCAGATGCTCTACCAACTGAGCTACGCCGGCTCGCTACAGACTGCAACAGCGCGTTCCGACAAAACGCGGATACTACCAACAGCATTGGTAAAACGCAAGCTGCAGTCAGGACTGCACCTATGTTAACACCGGACGGTAAAAAACTAGACCGCAGGCAGTCAATTCTACTGGTTGCGGCTGGTTTACCGTGCAATGCCCAGCAACTATTTTGGTGCGGTAGCGGCGTGTGATTGCGAGGTTGCTACTCGGTTGGCAATTACGGCCCGATAGAAGGATCTAAAATACCCATACATCGAAATGCAAGCCGATATAACGACGAGCCAAAGTAACGCCCGACCAGCCGTGTATAGAAGTACTTGCCAATCATTGCCGGTGAGTTCGCCACCGCCAATTAGATGCTCCCAAGCCTCACTCAGTTCGGGGACCGACCAGAATTTGATCGCGGGAAAGGGACGCCCGAAGTTCGCCACGGGTGGTCGACCTCCCACACTCGATGCAATCAGTAACGCGACCGTAACGACCTGGACTAGCATTTTGAATTTTCCCATCCGCGATGCAGAAATCACCATCCCATCCGCAGCGGCAATGGATCTCAGGCCGGTCACAGCAAACTCGCGTCCAATGATGATCACAACTGCCCAGGCGGGTGCCAGTTGATTCTCCACTAAAGAGATTAAGGCTGCAGAAATCAGAAGTTTGTCTGCAATGGGATCCAGGAGTTGGCCCAAACGGGTTACCTGTTGACGACTCCTAGCGAAGTGTCCGTCTAGATAATCAGTCAGCGCCGCCGCAAGGAAAAGAAGCACGCCAAAGATGTGGCGTGGCACGCCAAACCAGTTTTCTGAGAAGGGTGTGAGCAGAACAACAACGAGAACGGGGACAATGAAGATCCGCAGAAGCGTAAGGGAGTTTGGAAGGTTCACATTGTTCGCCTGGGAATTGAGCTGCAGACAACATCATCGTGCGAGATGCGCGAGTTTATGACTCGCGTGAAAATAGTGTCAAGCACTCGAACCTTAAGCCGGCGCGGACTCTTCTCACGTCAATCGTGGCCGAGTCGAACGAGCTAAAGCCCACTGTTCAATCACTCACTTGCT